>Ga0307377_10005973_pt1 | contig 12883 bp, 14 predicted proteins | sample TR3MG_FD_202535 | JGI IMG/M metagenome (GOLD analysis project Ga0307377, IMG submission 202535) | Soil microbial communities from Risofladan, Vaasa, Finland - TR-3 | ecosystem: Environmental > Terrestrial > Soil > Coastal area > Acid sulfate soil | place: Finland: Risofladan, Vaasa | collected...
ATCATACGTGCCTGTGTGCGTGTCCTCGTCATAAGTATAACTCGCAAGAGATGGGTTTCCTCCTGTGCCTCCATATTGTTTAGCCAGAGCAAGTAATTCAGATTCCGGGATGTGGGGATTCAATTTTCGGATATTGGATATTGTCTCTCGAATAACCTCTCCCCCATACTCCATGTTTTTATGGTCATTGTACTTTGAATATTGTCCTATGAAAACCGCAGGATCAACATACCTCACTCTTACTTTTTTAGTGTATTGATCGGTGTAGTCTTTTGTTGCTGCACGATTGATAACACAAAAGTCTCTGATAATTTGTTTCTTAATCTCTTTCCACTGCGATATATAGAATGTATAGTCAAGTCCCTGCTCTATCTCTGTCTCTTTTGCAAGTTTAAATCCTCCGGCTCCTTCATACAAATTAAGTTCTTCCATTGATTCAGGCACATATTCACCTGACCTGTCAATACCCATTGCCTTATCTATGTAATCAAGGGTTTCTTTAAATTTCATCCGATACTGCATATCCAACTTTGCAGATTCTTTTTCCTCAGTACTGGAAGGGTCAACGGCTGTAACTACTACCTGATGATCAGTCTGCTCCATCATGCCTTCTACAACCCTCAAAAACTTAGGCATAACCGAATATACTTCCCAACCGATATTCATATAGCCAGTTACCGCACCTGTGGCCTCGCTTACATCAACTAATATTTTTTGGTATTTGAGAGGACTTTGTTTTCCGTCTGCGAGTAATCGCAATTGCCTAAACTCATCGACTGCACTATATGGAATTGCCGTTCTTCCTTGTCTCCATTGTGCATACATGGCTTCACACCATCGCCTTCCCCAATCTGCATTCTTTTTTTTAGGATCAATATCGTCCTTTGGAAATGGATAACCACCTTTTGTGAATTGTTCAAGAGAAACGCCCATGTGATTAGAAATTTATGTAAAGTTAATAACTTCTCATGGAAGAATAAGTTTTCTTACTCAAATAATTGCTAAGATCATGCCCTTTTGAGTCTATTTCTGCTATTTCATCAAACGTGCCACGAGTACCAAGCAACGCATATCCTCCTGCCGTAAACAGGTCATAATTAGTCATGTCCTCAGGTCCATCAATATCCCTGCACTCCTCTAATATCTCTATGTGATTTTCCTCATCTGCCTCATTTTCAATCCATGTCATATATTCTGTAAAGATGTCTTGCTTAGTCCTGTTTGCCGTATCCCCAGGGGTAGCACTTATTTTGAAAGTGTTTGGATCGACTTTATAAAGCAGATATCCCTCCCATCCTCTGTCTCTAAAATAATCCCAGAGGAAGGGAACATCTATTTCCGGGAACATCGGCACACCAAAATAGATGCACATCATCAACATGTCTTCTCCATAGATGTTTTTATCAAAGGTTCTTTGAGCATAAGTACATGCGAACTTCCGCTTCATAGAAAAGTCTCCATCTTTTATCATGCCTTTCTTAACTACTGCACCACCTCCCTTTGATTTTCTATTCCCTTTTGTTATGTTAAACTTGAATGGGTCGCCTCCTGCTACTCCCCAATGAGCATTCCCGGGCTTATATGTTTCTTCCTCATCACTCCAAAACTTTTTATTTGATTCATTGTCATCTAACTGATGGCTTATCCTGAACTTACCCTGCGGATTAGCCATAAAAACTACCCGAGTATCTCTTTTATTTTTCTCCCATGTCAAATTACCTACTGCAATAGGTTGTTTGGTCATTGATAACTCATCAATATATGACTCTAGCTTATTCATGTTAAAACCAGAACTTTTTGCAGATGTGCGGAAACACTCTACAAACCTTAATGGATATAATCTAACCTGCTCTGACAAACTCTCTTGATCATCAATAAATGCTGTTCGTTTATTCATAAGATATTCCCTTGCACCCATTTGTCTCCTGATATATTGTGCCTGTGCTTTATTTGGTGTGCCACAGATGCTTATACCATAGGGGTCTATAAAATCTTCCAACCCATCGTCTCCTGGAATAAATAAGTTCGCAAGTCCCGATTTTGTCTGCCCATTAAGGTTTCTTTCATAATAATTACTCAACACACATTGCTTCTTAAACTCTTTTCCTCCTCCCTTTTCCATCTCCCCAACCGTAGATGTCTTGATAGTAAAGCCTATGATACTTCCTCCGATAGCCAAACATTCCTTTACAACTTCGTGTCTTGTCCAACACGATAGTCCTTTTTTAAGCTTTCCCACTTCATCATCGTGATGGAAATACAATTTGTCTCCGTCATACGCTGATGGGTCAGCTGTCTCATAGTCAATTCTTGACTCTAACCCAAGTTCCGAATTAGACAATGCTCCTCTAGAAGAAAGTCTTATTGCCGGAGGTGTAAATGACAACTCCGTTTTTGGTGATGTCGAACCTTCATAATTTGGTTTAAAGAAAAACGGCAGTCTTTTCCATGGACCTACAAGGTGCTTTAGAAAGCATTTTTTAGACTGCGTGTCATTCATAGACTGAATACCTCCCCATGCTCCAAGAGTCCTGCTTATGATCTCATAACCTATGCTTTCAGCTTTATAGGTGGCGCCTTCCCTTCTATGCTTCGGGTAATTAAATCCATAGAATAACCGATGTCCCGTCTCAATCCATTCATAATTTCCATACTTGTCCTGAATAGCAAAACCATCTTTATCACACTTTGGATACTTCGTTTCGGTGTACATCTTCCGGGCAAATAGAAAAAATCGCCTGTCTCTGTCTCTGTACTTAGGTAGCCCGACATCAATAATCCACCAACCACAATAAAAATAATTCCACCCGTCAATATATGTGGGTATCCCATTGTTATAAAACCAATAGCCATTAAGCCTTCTATCCCACTGTGTCTCAATAAATGCTATCTCATCAGCATAAATGTCCTTATGGTTTTCTATCTGAGTCCATATACCGTCAAGAGTCTCATATTTAGCTTGTAGTTCCTTCAGTCTCCTTGGTAATTTTGGAGGATGCCACATCTGTTCGGAGGCAGGAAGTCCCCAATTGTCTATCAGGTGTGGCTCTGGAGGCTTTGGTAATTCTATCTCAATAGGCGTTAAATCTTTATCATCCGTGTTCACCCATACGCTTCTCTCCGCATCCTTATACTGAGATAGTATCTGTGCGTCAACTTCTTTGTGATAGCGTTTTAAAAGTGCAAGGTGATTCATTTGTTGTCAATTGTGAATAAAAAAAGGGCGATTAATCTGCACTATCATTAACTTCTTTGCCCTGCAATAATCAGCACATTCTATGGCATATCTCCCATCTGCTGATAAATGTTTATGATTAAACCCAACCTTCTTAGCTACGTCTGCTCTGACAACAAATGATCCCATGTCAATATAGTTTTCTGCTACACGGGTTTGTAATACATTATATCCCATGTATGAATGAACTGTATTGCAAAAGATAAGGCCTATTCTTGGAGTTTCTTGTCCTAAGAATGTCTGTACAAATATTGGCACATAGTAGTTATCATCATTAGTCATTAGAATAAAGTCTTTTGGATTTGTCTCTATTGCCTGTAACATTGCACTCCTGTTGGGGTGTCCCCAAAAACCATTCACCTTTTCTGTCTCTGTGTAAATTATTCGGGGATCATCATAAAGAGCAATAACCTCCTTGACATCCTGTGGTGCTTCCCCATCATGGATTATATTCAATTCCCATCGGGGGTCAGTTTGTACTAAAAAGCTGTCTATTAATATCCGTAGAGGGATAGCTCTATGATATGCAACACAGATAATGCGAATCTTCATACAATTTTCATTAAACCATATTTCATGATCTCAAATTCTTTTTGTAATTCCTCCCTTGTCCTCTCCATGTGACTAGACCAGCCTCTCTGTTTGTCTTCTTCACTACGTCTTACATTAAGTTCAGCATACCTGGATGCTATATATTCCAAAGATAAATATTTAAAATGTAAAGCTATAATTTCCGTACGCACATTCAAGATAAAATTTCCCTTGGGATGGGCAAAATGAGCTCCACAGTCATAATCCATTTCGGTAATCTGATCAGGGCGAAATAAGCACATTTTACTTTTCATTTCGATTCCCACACGAACTTCATCATAGATTTGTACGGGAGTGGTGGGAAATATTTCTGAAAACATCTCAAACATTTTGGGCATTATTACAGTACCTTCTGTCCTTTCCAATATCCACAAAAGATTTCTATGATACACGAACTCATCAATATCAACGATAATTACCCAATCAGCTTCCGACTCCTTCCAACAAATATTTTTTAGGTGTATTAGAGTGTCTTCTCTGAATTTATTGTCAGAATCATATTCAATTACAACTGCGCCCATAGTCTGTGCAATTTCCACGGATCTGTCGGTTGAATGATTATCGAATATTGTTACGGAACCATATTGTAAATAATGCCTAAGAAAGTACGGAAGCATCTTTTCCTCATTGTAACAAACTGCAAATGTCTCTATTTTCATATTCTTGGAATTACGATTTGAATTAATCTATCAAAATCAGCACCTACCTGTTCTGGGGTGCGAAGCAAGTGAGTTCCCCATCCCATTTCCTTATTTCTTTCACTTAGCCTTACTCCATACATCATATTTCGGTCAATCGTATATTGCCGACCCAAATTTTTCATGTGTAAGGTTTTTATATCATTAGTATTCACAAGTACCACATTCCCCTTGGGAGTGGCCAAATGACATCCCGGAGTATAATTCATTTCTTTTATCTGTGATGGTTGAATGAGATTTATCTTAGGCCATGAAGGATGACCATTTTTAACATCCTCATAAATCTGCCCTACAGTTGTTGGAAAAATAGAAGTAAACATTTCATACAAATTCGGCTGTATAAGTGTTCCTTGGGACTCGCTTAAAAAATCTACAATATGAGGGTGATAAACAAATTCATCCAAATCAATTACAATAACCCAATCGGCCTTAGAATCCCTCCAGCAATGTTCCTTGATTTCTAAATTCGCTCCATCATCGAATGTTCCCCCTGTATCGAATAATGATACGTGGGCTCCACCTTTCTGTGCAATTTCCACGGATCTGTCGGTTGAATGATTATCGAATATAAATATTTCAGCAAATTGAGAATAGTGTCTTAAAAAATAAGGCATGATTCTCTCTTCGTTATAACAGACTGCAAATACTTCTATCTTCATTTTATATTTGTTAATGATAGCCAAAATCCTTCTTTCATAATATGTTGGCAATACGGTTTTAATCCAAGATCGGAAATATCCGACCATGTTATTTCACATGCAGACCAGCATGCAAGTTTTTCAAATTCCTCTCTGTCATAGAAATAGTCGTGTGCCATTATAACACAATCTGATCTTAGCCGTGGAGCAAAAGAACGTACTTCTTTTACTTTATTGCCATTGTCACAAAGAATAAGTGTCTTCGGTTTTATTAGACCTGCAATGGTTCCTATGTTTGAAAATATATCCATTTGACAAAATATCATATTTTCTGGTAAATATTCCTGCTTAATATCCCGTCTTGAATCAATAGTTATCATATCAAAATGATTATCTATCTCTAATCGCAATTGGTAAATGATATTAGTAAATCGGCCAGTCATTGTCCCAAATTCAATTATTCTATCAGGAGTTATTGCGATTTTAAAATACTCCCGAAAAATATCCTCTATTGTTGGTATCTGTAACATTATTTCTGGCCTGTATTCCAAGTTGTATTTTGACCTCCCGTATGTACGCAATAGCTATCTGACAATACTGCTGCCCTATAACCACGCCTGAAATATTCTTCTCCGATTTTGCATTCCCTTAATGCTAAAAAATCTTCTTTAGTTGACCATTGTGCCCAAGGTGCTATCTCTTTATAAACTCGCATATTCCTTATCCCCGGATGAAAAGTAAAACCATGCCATAGGTGATCCATTCCATCGATAGAAGCATATCTGTATTCAACCCCCCCCATTATTTGTACTTCCAAATCAACAGGTTGATTATGAATGTTTGAAATCCATGTTTGCATTACTAAATGATCATTAATAACTGGCTTTAGAGCAAGTTCAATAAATCCTGGCTTAATAAACTCCCAATCGTCCTCTGTGTGAAATACGAATGGTGTTTTAATCATTGAATAAACTCTATCAATACTATCAATTAATCCCATATTTACCCCATTGAGTAAAAGAGTATAATTAGGATAAAGATCGCAAAGTGCTTTGTGCATCTCTTTGTTTGCGGAATCTTCGACAATGATAAATTCTTCAATAGGATAAGTATTCATTGCATTAAAGCTCTCAATGGTTCTTTTAAGAAGATCTAGCCTATTGCATGATGTTAATACTACACTTACTTTTGATTCCATATTTTATTTTTTTTACAAAATTTTATAATATTATCATCATAAATGGTACATTTTTTATTGATCGCATCAAACCATGATAATGGACGTGGGGGGGTATTGGGATTACCTGTTCCCCTAGCAACTTTCTTTAACCATTCTTCATGAGATTTCGTGAAATAATGATTAACTCTACATATTTGATTTGGAGAATCAGTAATGGGCCCTTGAAATGGGGCTTTCGCCTCATTAACAGCAGTTCGAGTATATTCTCCCTTGTGTGGATCAACGATTCTTGTGCAATATTGAGTATTAATAATAGATTTTATCCACATTGGTTCATCTGGTTCTCTCCATACATAATTATCAGTAACTCTTCCTTCCGGTTTTGTTTCATGCCCTGAACTACCAAAGGTTGTCCATGGTAAGCCAAGTGCTCCAAATTCCTCATAATTCTCCAATAACTTCTTAATGTCCTTGTGTTGTAAGAGCACAATAAATTCATCAACATCAACCATCGCCATCCAATATGCCGGATGACTTTTAAGTGTGTCCTGATTAAGATAAGTGGGTAAAAATAACGAATCCCGATCTATCTTGATTACAGTAACCTTATCTCCCCATATATTTTGAACTGGAGCGATACTGCGGTGATCATACATTACAATATGTTCAAATCCTATGGCAAGATGATATTTTACCCATTCATCCAGATAGTCATTATCTTCTCTGACATAAGTGCTAATGATGCTATAATCCATCTCTATATTGTTTTTCGAGTTCAACCATTCCCCTTTTTCTCTTTTTAATAAACCGTAAGGGATTACCTGCCCATATTCCCCATTCGGGTATTGCTCTTTTGACAAAACTCATTGCCCCGATTGCAACACCTTCACTAAGTACAATCCCCTGCATAATAACTGTCCCTGCCCCTATCTGAACAAACTTTTTTAAAAGTACAGGAGCTCCTATAACGTACGTATATTTATCGGGTGTCATTGGACTTATTAAATAATCACCACCAAAATCATCCGTCCCACTAAATATGGTGCATCGTGGGGAAAGCCCCGTGTAGTCTTCCATGGTAATGCCATACTTGCCATACAAGGCAGAGTAAGCACCTATATGAATATTACTTCCTAATTGTATCTTGCCGGAAAGAATGCAGAAATCATCTATGCGGACATTATTCCCGATCTGTATCTCGGTTCCATAAATAGAACACTTATCGGAGATCAAAACATTTTCTCCGATTGATTTTAATTCTAACTTGACTAATTCATTTTTACTCAGGAATCCCATTGGTATATATTTTAAATTTACTTAAATTTGGATATGGTAATTCAATATCTGGCATGTCTTTTTTTGTCCCATCTAAGTTATAAAATTGTTGGATTAAAAGTAGTCCAAATTCTGCTATTACTGGATTCATATAAAAATTCCATCCAAGTTGTGTGAAATTATCTACGTGATAGTCACATTCGTTTCTTCCACTAAATCTTGCTTTTTTAAGCCATTCGTAGGCATCTTTATTGTCTGTGAGAATACACCCCCCCTTCCCAAGTTTTAAATGTTTATAGGGACCCGTGAAGGAACAACACATAAATGTATCTGGCTTATACATATTAGCCGTGAACCTTAATGCAGAATCCCATACCCGTGTACTCATTAACCAATAAGCTCCCTTAATTGTCTTATTGGGTACTTGATAGAATAAAACCTCCCCCCCTGCATGAATTATCTCACATGGCACACTCATATATGTTCTACATGGAATCCCTACTTTCTTTCCTTTGATATTGTCATACGTCAAGGCAAGGAATAAGGCATTACTTTCATTGTCCACGCAAACACAATACGGAGCACCAGTATAGTCTGCTATTCTTTCTTCAAAAGCCTTAGTTACATCATGGGGTTTCATTGAAATATATATGTTAGGTCTGTACAAATATTATCTTTTGATGATGTTTTTGCATCCCTGAACTCATGCAATCGCTCTCCCGGGCGAAGTCCTGTTATATTTATCATTGTTTCCCCATCGCCATACCTCTTCAGAAACTCTATTGCGATATCATACAGATAGAAAGACTTCATTGAGACGGTTAATACTCCTGCTTTATCTTTCGCATTCCAAATAAAATTAACAAGTTTATCAACATGAATAAAAAATCTTGTCATCTCTTTTGATGTAAGGTTTATTTTGTTCGTTAATGCTATCTGTTGCTTCCAGATAGGGAGAACGCTACCAGCCGACCACAACACATTGCCTGACCGGATACTTAAATAACCTGCCTCTGTCACTATATCTTCAGACAGACTCTTTGTCTTGCCATACACATTCCCTGAATTGATAGCTTTGTCAGATGACATATTAACAAGTTTTGCACCATGCTTATAACAGGCATTGATAACATTCTTTGTCCCTATCACGTTAGTCTTAACGGCCTCCATTGGTTGTTCCTCGCAAATCTCAACATGTTTTAAGGCTGCAAAGTGAAATACATAATCCATGCCCCCACATGCTTTCATAATAGCATGTTTATCTCTCACATCCCCGATGATATATTTAAATGAATAATTGTGCTTCATCTCAACCTGCACCGATTCATTGCGGGAGAATATTGTGACATCATCTGAAATTAATCTTGCTAATGCACTCCCTATTGATCCTGTTCCTCCGGTAATTAGTACTTTCATAATTATTTATATTTCATTAAAAAAACATCTCTTCCTGGTTCTACAAACTCCTTGGCATAATATATTCCATGCCCCATACATATCCATTGTTCTGCTAAAAATCTACTGCTATGGTCAAGCCTGCATATATCTGGTAGTCTGTTAATATAATTTCTATTAAACCACCAAAAATTCCCCGAGAAATGTTCGGGATGCAGTGGTGGGCGACAATGGTTTACTGAAGACACATCGTAACCATGCTCTACATGATCCCTATGCTCTTCCCAACGATTTAATATAGCCTCATTGAGCCAGAGCCTCCAATGATTAATAATAGTTTCAAATGGCCTTGTAACAGACTTGGTATGAAAGTAGAATCCCACATACTCTGAATTGTCCTGCTCAATAAGGCTTAGTGTCGGAAATTCATATTCAATAGGCTCTTGTGAATAATACCCGATCTTTAGTTTTGGGTACTGATTAATAACAAGCTTTTCCAAGAGTGCTTTTTCTTCTGGGAAGCCAATACATCCAATGTTTATCTCTTCACATGCATCATATAGGCCTGATGTAAGCATTATGCGTAGTTGCTCCGTTACTATCGAATACCAGTGATTTATGAGATAAAAATGTGCGAAACCCCGTATTTTCATTTCTTTCCTGATTTATCGTCTCCGTTCTGTGCTTTCTTTGCTATGTCCTCTGGCCTGAGTGCTAACCTCTCGTCCTCAATATAGCGAAGTATCTCGTCTTTTAAATAAGGATTGTTGTCTTGGTTCAATATCTCCAAAAGATTTTCCTCAAGCTCGTCCCTTAGTTCTCCAAGTGTCTTAATCCCTTTCGTGTCTCCTGATTGAATGTCAAGCATTAGATTTGCATAGGTGGCTTCTATAGATACTTGGTAGCTATACTTGTAATTCCGGTGCATCCGCACAAACTGAACTATCTTCTTATTCACAATAACATTCCTTCCTTTGAGAAAATCCTCTACTACAGAATCAAATATCCCTCCCTCCACTACTTCAAATTCTACGTCATGGGCTACCTCAATCTTTCTTTTCAGTACATCGGTGTATTTTTTCCTGTATGGAGAACCCTTATCGTACATCAGAAGCACGTAAAGATTTACTTTGTTGTTATCCAACCCCTCTCCGGCACTTGTCTTAAACTCCCTTATTTTTCCTAATTCCTTATAAAATCGCAATACAGATGTGCCTTCTGGAATCTTATCCACGTTGAACATCATATTCTGAAATTCCTTGCTATGAAATTGGGTATTCATAAGAATAGTCCTATTTGGTCATATACTCTGTTATTTCCTATTTTGATGTACTCTGGGTTTAGTTCCAATGCTATATAATTACGATTAAGTTTTCGTGCAACTAATCCTGTGGTGTTTGCGCCTGCAAATGGATCCAGTACTAATCCTCCTTCAGGACATCCGGCCTTAATGCAATCAACAATCAGTTTTTCAGGAAATGTGGCAAAATGGGCTTCTGAAAACGATTGTGTAGCTACTTCCCAAACACTACGTTTGTTTCTTTTTTCTACTTTTAGGCAAGTTGCATTATTAAAACTATCATTATTTTTAATACCTAACCTTGCAGGTTGCTGTTTGGGTGTTCTTATTACGGCTTTCATAGGGCCATTTGTTTTTGCGCCTCCGTTTGCACGATATGATCCTACTTGTGCTGCAACATCCTGCGATATTCGTGCATGGGTGTTAACCGAACATTCTTCAAGTATCGCCTCCGCATCATAATAATATTTTGCATTTTTAGATAATAAAAATATCTGTTCGTGTGCCTTCGTTGGTCTGTCAGTAACACTCTCCGGCATCGGATTTCTTTTATACCAGATTATTTCAGAACGCAGATACCATCCATCTGCCCTGAGCGCAAAAGCAACCATCCATGGGATTCCAATTAGGTCTTTGGGTTTTAAATCTGTGCCACGCCAAATTGGTTTTTTTCTTTCACGGGACCCATTATGTCCTTTGTTTGTTGTCTTTGTGTCACCATATCCCTGACCGGAACCAAAATAACTGTCGCCAAGATTTATCCAACAAGTCCCATCTTTTTTTAGTGTGCGTTTTACCTCTCTGAAAATATCAACAATATGCTTTACAAATAACTCCGGTGACGGCTCTGATCCCAACTCGCCTCTCCATGCACCACACTTAGAGCAAATACATCCAATATCAGTACCAATACCACTTATCCCTGCGATTGTATTTCCTGCTTTTGCTGTTAACCCATTTATATTTCCTCTTTTTCTAATAAATATATTTTCCGTAAATTCATGCTGACAATTTTCATCACCATCCCAAATAACCGGATTAGTACCGTATGCCCGAAGTCCATAGTACGGAGGAGACGTAACGCAGGTATTGAATATCTCACTTGGAAATGTTTTCAGAAGCGTTAGCGCATCGCCTTCGTATATTTTGTTTACTTCAATCATATCTTCGCCAGTAAATTTCTGCGTTGTACCCTGAATAACTTCACACCGTCATTCACTTTTTGATGCAGTGAATATTGAAGCGGAACATCATAGGTCTTGCGGATGACAACAACATCGCCCACTTCCACGTCTGCACCCCTGTCAGTAACTCCTTCATCAACATAATTCCGGTTCGGGATACCAACATATTTAACTTTTCCATACACCACCTGGTTGCTTAGCCTGCGTGTCAATACAACGATTTCCATGCCTATTTTTGCCATCCTTTCTCTCTCCTGAGTTATTGAAGGATCCTCTACTGGTTCAATCAGGCAGTAACCATTTATGGGGATGATCTTATCATCACGTACCACTGCATAAATATATTGGTATTCGATGAATACGTACTTATCATTGCCTTCAATGATGTATCGCTTAGTTGCAGGCTTTAATGCGTTCACAACTGATAAATAGTAGAAGATTACCTTGTCGTGCATGCGTATCTCCATATCGGTTTCCCAAGGCATGTTAAGATTGGGCTTTCCCGAATATGACAGGTGTGATGGCAAACCATATACCTCTCCCGTTACAGTAAAATGTTTTTCAGGTTCAAATGTATTATCAACAAATAGTTCACATCCGTTCTTTAGCCGGACCGAAGTGTTTTCGGGATCGAGTTTGATGAAGATAAAGTTGTTAAGTGTCAATTTTGGCTTCATCGTCTTTCCCTTCTCCATGTTATCAATAACACCACGACAATTATTGCGGGTATTATTAAGCATACTAAAATTTCTTTTTCCATTATTTCTTGGTTTATTAAAGTATAATATTTGTCATGTTATCCGTTAATTTGTATCACAAAATATTCCACATTCCCAACTTTTAATCTTACCTCCTTTATCAGTGGTTTTTAATCCATCTAAAAATATTCTTTTACCTTTTACTTTTACAAGCCTTGCGCCTATTCTTCTACTTTGTTCAGACCTTTGCTCAAATATTTTTGGAAATATATCTCTAACTAAATTCCAATATGTTGGACTGGATGATTTTACGCAACCAATACAATTAGCGTTTGGAAAACCAAGCGAATAAATCTCTGGCAGTTTAATATTTGCTTTTTGTAATTGCCGGAAACAATCATCTTTTGTAGTCAATGAACTGATAAGTATCGGAATTGTATTTGATCTCTCTCTTGTATTAAAGTTTTTTTGCCTTTGCCATTCTTCAATTGGGTATCCCAATACATGAAAATCAATGTCATTAGATAATTCAAATTCATATCTGGCTTGTTTTTTTAAAAGCAATGTACACGGCGCACCTTTTATTCCAGACATATATCTTCTTTTATCAAATACTTCAACAATAGAAGCATTTTGGAAATTCTTATTTTTTGCCTCAATAATTGGATATTGTAACCATTCAGAAACAT
>Ga0307377_10005974_pt1 | contig 12883 bp, 15 predicted proteins | sample TR3MG_FD_202535 | JGI IMG/M metagenome (GOLD analysis project Ga0307377, IMG submission 202535) | Soil microbial communities from Risofladan, Vaasa, Finland - TR-3 | ecosystem: Environmental > Terrestrial > Soil > Coastal area > Acid sulfate soil | place: Finland: Risofladan, Vaasa | collected...
CAATTTTATCTAAGACAGACCAAAACTACACTAATTATACCATGAAACCTGCACAGTATAAGGCTTACATCGATATTTTATTCTTAGTTATTTGGGACTACATCATTAAGAATGAAACCTGTAGTCCATGCTATCACTGGTTTTGGCAATATATGTCGCCAAACTTGGGATTTAAGTTTTGATTAAATCAAATATAGATGTTGTATAATATATGAACACTTGATTCAACATTCCATTACTTCATTATTGTTTTGATTCAAGTATTACATCTGTTTTCTACATGTAAATATTGTAAATCTACTTTAAGGGGAATAGTTATGTCAGATTTAGGTAAACTTACGAACGAGGAATTAATTAGACTAACGCAAATTCGAGCTGGTGAATACCTGATGTCACTTAGAACTGAGCGAAATTTTACTCAAAAAACCGTAGCAACTCAACTCGGTGTATCCTTCCAATATTTATCTGAGATTGAAAAGGGAAATATGTCACCTAGCGATCAATTACTCCATGATCTTTCAGAGGTTTTCGAACTTGGTTTAGAGGGTTAAGTCGGCTTATTTCGTCGGTATGAACGTATACCAATTTTCACTGCTGAAGAACTGATGGATCGAGAATCCACACAGTTAGCATTAGCAGAACTGCGACGGCTGGTTAAGGCCGGAAAGATAACTGACGAAGAGCGGCAAGAACTTTATGCTGAATTTGCCAAAGTGTATCGTGATTTTATGACCCGCGTATTACCACCGAAAGGAGATCGTTCTTAAATAAATTTTTTGGGAACCTTACAAGAATTACTTTCTGAAAGGATTTGAGGTGGTAGTGTTTTTAACTTCTGGAATATTTTTGTAAATTTATTTGGCTATGAGATACTATTCGTTTAAAAGACTTAAGCCAGTCGTTCTCTATGCTTCTAGCTGGCATTATTATCGGCGGTTTTTTGGTAGCTCGATTCCACCACAATCTAGTGCAAAGTCCTGAAATCGATAAACTAGGCACGATGAAAATCCGTGGGAAAATTGTGAGTAGACCAACAACCGTATGGGAGACAATTGATACTTTAACTGCGATAATAGTAATAACTCTTTTTCCTGCGCGGGGCCTTATTAGGAGAAATATGAGGAGATCAAGGATTGTTGGTCGTGTTCTTTGGGTTATCGCCATAATCCTTATTCTCTTCGCCTTAGTCATGTCGAACTGTGTCATATTAGCCCCACTTTAAATGTCAAAATACTAAACCATTGGATTGAAAAGGTTCTTTCTAGCCAGAGATAATTGAGTTCATGCTTAAAACCTTCTGTGAACAACAAAAAGACCCAGTAGTTTTTTACTATTGGGTCTATCGTTGTTCATAAATATCCATCATGCAAAGTGGTTAAAATGTAATCAAGGAGGGTTTCAACAATGGATGATTACATTTTTCGTCGAGAACTTGATTTACAAACGAATTCACCAGAGATGATCGTACACCTGAAAAAGGACCGCCAGTTCCGCAAAATGGATATTACCACAATCTAAGTAAGGGGTGTATTGAGTGAAAAAGACATCTGACTTGCAGCAGTACCTTACCAAGATATCTTTAGATTATGGTGCATTAGTTGTCGGCTACACAAAAATAAGGCAAGTTGAACCTGTCATGGTGATCGGCTTTCCTTTCTCAAATAAATGGATGTTAAATCACCCATTTTACATAACAAAAAGGTTCGGGGAAGAGGTGTGGAATAGTTGGAAATTACTTCGCAATGTTTCCCACGTTTTGCGTAAAGAAGGGTATTTAGCAGACATTAAAACTCCGCTTTCTGTTTTTGGTGATTTTCGCCCCTTGGCGGTCTCTGCCGGTCTAGGAAGCTGGGGAAAAAACGGACTTGTGGTAAACCCTCAATATGGTTCAAAACTTCTATTTGCTTCAATTTTTACTAATGCTCCCTTAGAATCGACTGTTTCCCAGTCTTCATCGGATGAAGCAAATCATGCATGTGATAACTGCGGGCAATGTATAAATGCTTGCCCAGCAAAGGCATTTGAGGAAAACCAATTTCATAAGGTACGCTGTTTTCCGAAAGCTATTCGAGGATGCTCAGAATGTGCACAAGTTTGTCAAGGGCAAAATAAGTCACCCCAGGCTGCCAAATATGATTTCTTTCGATCCCGCGGATAGTTATAATGCCAAAATAGGCACAGCAGTATTTTTATACCGCTGAGCCTATCTTCATGTTCCCACCTCACCTAAGATCCCAAATCCGGCAACAATCATTCAACGCCGCCGGGTGTTTGGACTGCTTTATGTTTGGCGTTAGAACGGGTGAACAAAGCGACAAATTCCGATTCCCCCACCTCACCTAAGACACCCAATCCATCAATACACCTTCAAAGCCGCCGGGTGATTGGAGTGCTTTATTAGTTGCGTTGGGACGGATTGGAGTACCCAAACGGCACCGAAACATCAGCTCAATTCTCTCGGTCGGTCTCATGTTTTTTATTAATTTACTAGATGATATCCAACGGTTAAGTGGGAATTATTTTCACGATCATTTATTTTATAGTTAATGATAAATCTTTTATCGTTTTTAAAAAGGGTATCCTTTCTAAAAATCAGAAAATTATATATTTCATTAAAAAAACCATCGTCGTCTTTGCCATCTTCTTTTACACGAAGATTCTCCATAATCGAATTTTTCTGTTCTTGTCTTTCCTCTATTGGTAAAAATGATGTGTTCCAAATTATAATGCCAAATTCTATAATTCTTTTCGTAGCCACTATGTTATTTATTCCTTCAGTCAGAGGTGCCACAAATTCCATAATAACTTCTGACAATTTATTTTCAGTTATCATTACCTTCTTTTTCTTCGATCCCTTTTTCTTTTTTTTACTAACCGCCATATTCATCCCCCATTATTATTGTAATAGTCAATCACCGATTACTGAACCACAAGTTATAATCATCAACCAATTGATAATTCCTGCTAGTCTTTTCAACCAATTCCAATAGGCATAGGGGAAATGGATACTTTTTTCTTCCCATTCGTGCATTTACAACTATTCCATATAAATCAAAGACACCGTCTATACCTGTAACTTTAATAATATCTCCTACTTCTAAAGGACCAGGCTCATCTATAATCTCAGCTTCAAATGGAAATTGAAGGTTTTCTTCAAGGTATTTGCACCAAGCATCCTCAATCTCCGAGTCATCCTTGCCACCACAACGTTTTATAAATTCGTTAACTCGGCGTTCCTGTTCGTGATAAAGCTTTTCAGAACGCTTCATTTCTATTGATCTCAAATTATCAGGTTCTGATTTCACGTATTCAACCCCAATCTGCGAGACTACCTAGCTTCAAACAAACGGTCCTAAGCGGAACTGGCGTGAGCATTTGGCACCCGTTGGATTGTTACAAGCCTTATTTCATTGGTTTTGCCCGCAACATTTTTTATATTTCTTTCCGCTTCCACAAGGGCAAGGGTCATTTCGTCCCACTTTACATTCAACCCGGTACGGTTCTTGATTAACATTCTTGATACATGTTTGTTTAATATTGGTGTTTTCTGCAAGGGGCAAGGCTGATACTCTCTGATCAAAACATGACCAGTCTTCCAATTCACGAATGGTGTCATCAATAAATTTATAATTAAAATCATTATGCAATTTATCGAGAACAATTTGTTTGCTTTTACCAAGTTGCGCTTTTATCTCGCCAAAGCTTATAGATGTGGTATCAACAAGTTTCTCATTATAGGCAAGTTTAATATCCTTAACCGTTTCTTCTGGATGAAGATTATAGCAACACCCCACAAGTGCATCCCAAACAAATGAATATTCGCGTTCTAACCCCCCATGAAATAAATACTGGCAATATATTACTACTTCGTCTCGCGTTATAACTCCCTCTGACACGAGTATGACTAAAGACTCAAATGCCGCACCCCGAATAAACTCGTTGATTTTATCATTTTCTATAATACTTTTTAGGAACTTCACATCACCATTAAAAACTGACGCTAGTATACTCGGCAATCCTTCCGTAATCACATCGCCCAGTAATTTATCCAGAATTTCATCGGGCTTGTTAAGAAGGGAGTAAATTAAAGGATATGCCCTCTGTTCCTTGAACTGTGCCAATAAGTATAAGGCGTATATATGGGCAATATAATCTTCTTCTTCAGCTATAGTTTCAGCGTTTTCACATGTATACTCCATAATTTCCAACAGTTCCGGAATAATTTCGTCCCTTCGATCAATTGCCTTAAGTAGGATTTCTCTTGGAAAATTTCCATGATTATACTGAACTTCGCGCAAAATATTTGTAGTCATTCTGTTCTCCTTTTATATCTCTTCTATTTTGTCTCAACTTAACTCCAACCCACCCAGCACATCCCTATACACCCTCAGTTCCGCTTTACCAAGCCGGTACACCCTTTCCTTATCTGGGAATGAGTGGGCGACCGCTGAATTATTATTACCTAGGCAATTGATCACCTTTTGTGAGTCTTGGCTTCTTGGGCTTTGTGAGTTTATTTCAAGATGCAAATAAAGCTTTCTTAGCCCATTCTGCTAACAGTTCTCTGTTTTCCAAAATATCAACAGGAACCTCATAATATGACATTACCATGGGTTTGTCATCAAATGGTTGGAAAGGTTCCATTCCTGCCCTTACATAGTCTAACTTATTGGAGTCATCCACCTTAAAATATAGGACGTCATCCGCAAGTAATCCGAAAATCATACCGCCATAGTAAATACAAGCACCGCCAAACATCTTCTTGACCGTAACAAAACCTAACCTTCCAAGTTGGTCTACTACATAGTCTTTGTAACTTTCGTCAACTGCCATTATGTTCCTCCAGTTTAAGTTAATCAAGCTCTCCAACGCTGTGGAAAATTGGTCTCAGAGTCTTATGTAAGGATCTTCACATAACAGGTACGCTCACAGGGATAGTCAAATTCACAAAAGTAAATACCTTGCCAGCGACCTAGAAGCAATTTCCCGTCATGAATAATGACAGTTTGGGATGCTCCTACCGTGCTTGCTTTCAGGTGAGCGGCAGGATTACCTTCAATGTTGTGGTCTTCAGTCCTATCCCATGGGTAAATCCCACGCTAACAATGCCTTGTTATTTGATAGGATCTTCAATTTTCCTGACTATCAATTCATATTTTGATTTGTAGCTATTTAAAGTTCCTATGATTTTATATTTGCTACGAACTTTGATAAAATCAGCATTTTCTACTTCTTTAAAAATCACCCCGTCAATTGAATTACTGCCGTCCGATAACACTAAAAATTTGGTCTGTGTCTTAGGGTCGATATTAAACATTGTAACTGTTAATACAGCTTCGTATTGTTTGCCAACATTTACATCCTGTTCAATTTCTTGAATACTCTGGATCTGTTGGCTTTGGGATTTTGCTACAGTATGAGTCCCATTATTAATAAGAGAAAAAGTTTTAAGTAAAATAACCGTGAGCAATAATAACAATGAAATGACTACTTTGATCTTGCTCATTGCAAGCGAAGAAAGACGTTCCTTCAGGGTGATATACCCCCTTAAATGAATACTTCACTATAAGCGTTTACGAGATTACTACACAAGTCCATTTAGTAATTCACTAAACTACCCCAGAGCTTCTTTACTAAGCCGGTACACACTTCCCCATCCGGGAATGATCCGGGCGACTGATTTTCCGATTTCCCTCGTCATTCAATTAAATAAATTATAAATGCTTACCTGCCAGACGTAGGTTGCTCTATTGTGATTATGAGTTATTTGACCTAAACATTTGAACCTTCTATCCCTATAAACAAAGTCAATTTTCTCTTCCCATAGAGAAGCCCATTCAACCTCTCTGAACTTCGGATCAGGATTCGAACCATCAGTGATAATCAATCCACCGTCAAGTAACTTATCAAGTATAAAGTTGAACAATTTTGGCCCTAACCACCACTGTCCGCTTCCACCTTCTCCTATACTATCTCCTCTGTAGAAGAACACAGAAAGCTTATCAAGAGAGGACAAAGCTATGGCCCCATCATTACAATGACAAAAGACTTCAGTCTTAGATCCATGACGTGAATTACTCCACACCTCTTGATATATTCCAGGATTTTTAGGTAACCATGCCTGATCTGTAAGTGTCTTAGCAAAATCAAGTGTCTCTTGAGCAATGGCAATGTGATGCACACTGCTTTTCTCAACAAACCAATGATGCTTATGTAGCAATTTACCTTCTCTCAGACTACAAAACTCTCCTCTATTGAAAATCGTAGTGTAAGTTCTTCTGGCCTCCTGCCCTTCTATAGCAGGTAAACTTATATTCAAATTATCTGCAAAGTGGAACTGATCAACATAATTCAAAAATATTTTAATTGGATCTAATGTGTCATTCCCACAGCATGGATAATATAAGATTCCCTTTGGAATTGTTATTTTTAGGTTAATATTGCATTCGACAACTTGGGTCATGTTTCCACCTCCCGCATTAATTGATCCAATATGAATCAAAGCATACTCCGATAGTGATTATAATATTCCTTATGAAAATACGGGAGATCAGAAGGATAAAGATAATCGAGCAGTTTCTCAAACTCTTGACGACTTTGATAATGATCCGGCGACCAATTTACCTCAGTGCAAAATCATACTTCTGGATAAAGTACGCAACCACGTTATAAATACATAGTAAACTAAATATCAAATCCGTCGCCCACAACACCCTTATCACGCTCAACTGGTTCTTCAGATTCCTTTTTGCCACATGAATTAGAAAGATGCAAAGTAAGCCAACTCCGACCAGCTTGAAATAATGAAGAGCATTATTGGCGACAAAGTAATTTGCTATTGGGTTTCCTTCTACTGCCCCACGGCAGCAATTTAGCCTATGTATGAATTTGCTGCCACTGATTGTATATTTCAATGACTTTTCGGATTTCCCTCCACATTTGTCTAATTCTCGATAAAAATTGCTAACCGCAAACTATTATTATTATTGTTTTTTGCTCTGACAATGGCATCAATACCCAAATTCTTGCAGTGGTTGATCCAGATGGAATTACAGGCCAGGGCATCATAAACTACAACATCAATCAGTTTTCTATGACTCTTCACAACGCTTGAAATCAGCCTCTTCCCTACGTTCAGCTCTCCTTCATACTTTGAAGCCGAATCTTGCCCGGGTTTGTACATCTCAAAGCCAATCACCAGTTTGGGTCCACTCCCTACCGTTGACATGACAGCACCACTATGGAAACTGTGAGTTTTATTATCTTTAGTATTTTTCAGGCATTCTGGACAGTTTTTCTTATTGCTTCCAAAGAATTTTGTTCCATCAATAGCGGCCACCATATATCCATCAATTGTTCCATTTTCATACACCTTATTCTCAACTACTTTTTTTACGATGTGATGATTGATTTGTTTTAGGCCGTCGATAACCATGACTTTAAGTGTATCTCTGATGGCATCAATTTGCGGCAGCTTTGTTCCTCTGGGAACAAGTTTGCTAAATTCAATATTCTTCATCATCAAATTGAGTTCATTAAAGCTTTTTACCCTAAGCAAGAAACCAAAAAGTACAGGGTAAAATATTTTACTTGAGCTGTGCTGTAAGTTGGGTTCACTCTTTTTTCGGATTATATTTAGGACACATCTAAGGTTTTATATTTTTAAACTGGGCAAACAATTCCTGAGGTGGACCGGCTTTATGCAATTTACCATTCCTTAGTTCTATAATCAAATCGTACTCCGCTAAACTTTCCAAACGATGAGCGATAGTGATCACTGTGCGTTCTGCCAAATAGGTATGGACTATTTTTTGAACTTGAACATCGGTCTGTATATCGATGGAACTCGTGGGCTCATCCATAAAAATATAGGGCTTGTTTGTGAAAATAACGCGGGCCAAACTTAATAATTGACGTTCACCGATACTATAATCCTTTCCACCTTCTGCCACAGGTGCATCCAAATTCACCGGTAGTCCGATTTTGTTCAGAAGTACCATCAATTCCTTATCATGAGAAGGATCGTCATTCCCGATTAAATTGAAGCGGATGGTACCGGCAAAAAGATACGGGTCTTGAGGCACTATACCAAATTGACTGCGCAGATGATTGATCTCATAATCATAGATCGAAATACCACCTATTCTTATATCTCCGCCTTGGTGGTAGACCATCCGGAAGATGGCTTGTAACAGACTGGTCTTTCCCGTTCCGGTCTGACCAATAATACCTATTTTTTTACCTGCCGGGAGGGTTAAATTTAAACCTTCCATGATGTTGGGTGAATCCTCGCGATAAGACATGGTAAAATCATGAAAAACAATATCGCCTATAACCGGTAAAAGATAGTTGGGTACGGTTTTACTGTTATGGAGCTTCGACTCTTCATCTGTCTCCACGGGAAGGTCAATGATCTGAAAGATTCTGCGCATCAAACCGGTATTACGGACCACACCATTAATTCCTACCGTTAATTCATGGAACTTGGAAGTAAGCATATAGAGTGCAGTGATTATAACAGCGCACAATGTGCTGTCGATCACTTTATTGGATAAAGCAACAATCAGAATAGCATAAACGACAATTCGATAACAAACCGTGATTAACTCCATGTAGACAAAACTCCAAGCCAATAACCGGGCATAAAAGATACCAATGTTAGTAGAGCGTTTTACCACCTGATAAAGGCTCTCTAATAAACCGCCAATTTTATTATAAAACAGAAAAACATTATGACCATCAATAATATCTGTTTCTCGATGGAGTACCTTGCCGTCTTCGATCGATTTTATTTCTCGGGCATGACTCATCATGGGTGCAATCTGAAATTGAACTAAGGTATATACAAAAAGCAAAGGGATAATAAGCAGGGAAGGCAACGGCGCGATGATAAAAACCAAGATGGCCACACAGGGTACTTCCACCAGTAAACAGCTGAAAAACATCTTAAGCGCCCAGATTCCATCGATCCGAACATTATGGAAATCGCCTAACAGGCGATTTAAAAGCCTACCTGATGGGTTTTCGTCAAAAAAAGTGGCCCGAACTTTAGTAATGGATTTCATCATGTCTGCATGAATATATAACGTAGACCATTGTGAAGAAAGACCAAAATTAATGGCTGAACCGAGTCGAGAAATAAACATCCCAACAAATAGAATCCATAAAACATTGACACTCAAGGGAATAATAAACTGCATCGAAAACATCTGATGAATGATATTGACTTGCCCCTGCCCCTGATTCTCAAGAGAATGAACCAACTTGCCTAAATACCAAAGTGAATATTGAGGAAGCAGCGAATAGAGAAACGTAAAGATCAGCGTAGGAAAAATAAAGAAATTCCTTAATAATTTTAGATTCCAAAAAAAGCGAAAAATGACTTTCCGATTCTCTTGGGATTCACTAACGCGTTCACTCTTTACAAACTGATTCATCGATCAAGCTCCCTTTCTATTTTTAATTTTAGGCTTAGTTAAACTCTAGTGTTGATTTTGCCTAATATAATAGCTAAGTCTCTTAAGCAACCCTGAATTCTGACAAACGCAACGACCTATAAGTTTCCCGCATCTGATAAAGACAGGAAGTATAAAGCATGTCTTTAAGATTCTCTTTAGTCTTTTCAAAGCCTTTAGAATCCAAGCAACGGAACCAGGCCAAGTAATTATCTAGGTACTTACTGGCAACCCCATTAAAATGTGCCAGCCAATCTTTGAGACGTTTATGATAGTTGTTTACGTTTTGAATATGGTAGATGCCCTTTTTAACATGCGCTTCAGTAGACTTGATACTATAATGGTCTAAGCCCTTCTGCCGAGCGAACATTGAATAAGACCTCCAAGCATCCGAACAGAGGATGCTTGGATTCTGAAACCTTTGAGCCAATGAGCTTATCCACTTGTTTTATATTGATACGACCTTGGCAAGATACCTTAGAAAGTGTATTTTTCTCACGGTCACGGGCAACAAGAACACAAACCTGTTCTCGGCTAATACCTCTAAATTTGGCTACACCGCCACGTTTCCTGGGTTTGCGATAGGTGATTCCACGTTTCCCTTTCTCTGAGTAAAGGAAGTAGGTTTCATCAGCTTCTAAAATACCATTAAATGAGGATATATCCATCTGGCGAAGAGAACTCAACAGTTTGTGCCTCCAGTAGAATAGAGTTACATGAGTCACCTCTAATATTTTTGCTGATTGACGGAGCGGAAGCCCTTGGAGCATACAATCAATGAATCGAATCCACTTGTTAGGATAACGGGTTCTCGCCAATGGGGTATCTGTTAAATCGCTGAACGTCTTTATGCAGTCCTTACACTTATACCGCTGGCGACCTTTGAACTTGCCGTACCGAACAACATGAGTACCACCACAATGAGGGCAACTGAACCCTTTGCTATATTTCTTCTCTCGTAGCTCACCAATTAGTTTTGCATTACCATCAGTTGAATTGCTCATGATATTTTGAACCGTAAGGATGAGTTTTTCTTTTTCGGCATAGCCCAAATGTGAAATAAGTTCGATAATCGAGCCAAATAGTGTTCCGTCAAAAATAGAGTCCTCCTTAGATTTTGGCTTATGACTCTATTGTACGACATGCTTCAACATAACTTTGTAAAAATCAACAACACTCTTTAACTAAGCCTAATTATATAAGATTATAAGGTTTGATCTTTTCTAATCGGTATACAATTCGTTTTAATAATTTAGATGTTGATAGTAGTGTGAACAGGTATTTAAAGAAAGTAGTTTCGGATCCCCATCCTCGATGATCCGTCCATCTTCGAGCACCAGCAGACGGTTCGTACGGTTTAATTCGGACAAGCGATGGCTTGAAAGGAAAAATTTAGGTGCAATATTAAAGATGTTATCCATGAGCGTCGCTTCCATATTTACATCGACTGCTCTTAAAGGATCATCCAGCACTAAATATTTACGTTGGAAGTAAATGGCCCGGGCCAAATTAACCCTTTGCTTTTGTCCACCTGATAAATTAATGCCATGTTCACCAATTTTTTCTTTTAAACCATTGCTAAAATTATTAATATCCGCTTCTAACCCGGAAAAGAATAAGCATTGCATCACGTTGGCCTCATCGATAATTTCATCCAGGGAGATATTGGTCTCAACGGTCGTGTTGGAGATATATGGCTCCTGTGGCACATAACCGATATATGAGCGGAAATGATTCCATACGTTTTCATGCCATAAATTAATTTTTAAACCCGTATCAAAAATAATCAATATTTCACCCTCGGTTGGTTTTAGATCACCACAGATAACTTTTAACAAGGTAGATTTGCCTGCAGCTACCCTACCTATCAAACTGGTAGATTGGTCAAGGTCAATTTCTAAATTAATATTCTTTAAAACCTTTTGGTTTTCATAATCAAAAGAAACATTTTGCAGCTGAATCTTTTTAGGAATTAAACTGAGAATATCATGCTCTTGGTAATTGGGTAAAATATCTGCGTCCATATCCGCACTGTTTATGATTTCTTCCCAGCGCTTCACGCAGGTTTGAGCCGAGGCATATTGAATAATCACATCGGGTATATTTTCCATATAACCGTACAAATAAGTAAAAAGCCAGATAACGGCAAAAAAGGAAATGACCTTAATCGGTTGTTTAGTTTGGATTTGATAGAGTAGCATTACAATAATGGGAATAATCCAGAAAGAGTTCATGGTGCTGAACCCGAAAATGGAGCCGGTTAACTGATGCTTGAGATTTTCTTTCATTAATTTCTTTAACACCTCGCCAATCTGGCTTCTAAAATTATCCACCCAGCCCAAATACCTTGTTAAACGAATATTCAAAAGCCATTCGCCAAGTACCGTCGCCATTGTATCTTCACATACTTTAATTCTTCCTTCTAGTTTTTTTAAGTACGACGACCAGATAAAAGGACTAAGTACTCCTATGAAAATAGAGAGCAAACCAAGTACGCCGCCGATCCCCATTTTCATGATAATAAAAGGAAAGATAATAATAAAAACAATAACAAAGGGAATCCCGTTTTGAAAGGCGGTATTGATAAAAGTACCCACTACTAATGCATCCGAAGAAATTAATACTTTTAAACGACCGGTAGAAAATTTTTGGGAAAAATTTTGACCTGTCCGGATAATTTTGTTATTGATCCTCGATGTAAAAAATACTATGACACAATAGACAAGCTCAGTCTCTATTTTTCGAGAATAACCGATTAAAAATGTGTAAGCGACCTGCGCGATACTAAAAGCGATTAATAACAGCCAGGCTAAAGAGATGGGGTTGTTTGGAAGAATAATCCTTTCACTGGCTAAAACTGCTAAGAGCAGGGCGACCGCCCCCAATGAACGAAGAAGAATGATTTTGAGAGTCATAATCGGGTAAGCTTTAATAAAACTGATCCAGAATTTTCCTTCCATATAATCTAATTTTGATTCACTTTTTAGATTCTCTAACTCTTTCAATAATTCATTACTTAATTTTTGGGGGCCTATTTCCTGCTCTTGGAGGAATTCTTTTTTTTGAAGCAATGGACTCCGTAAATAATTTAGATCGAACATTCATTGCACCCTCTTTTAAGTTATTTGAAACTAATGATTCTCAATTATATGATGAATTTTGCGAATATTCTCTTCGTTAAAAACATCGTAATGACTACCGGAAAGCTCAATCGCTGTAATATCGGTAGCATAATCTTCCCAGCCCAATAATTCTTTACTGATTTCTGTTTTAGCCGGATTATCTTGAGCGATTAAGAGATATAACTTTCCTTTATAGATTGGTATCTGATAGGATTTGAGTCCCTCGATCATTCCTTGATACATTTTATATGAACGATAGTTTCGGTATTGCAATCTAAAGTGTACTCTGAGTTAAAGAACAGTATG
>Ga0307377_10005977_pt1 | contig 12877 bp, 14 predicted proteins | sample TR3MG_FD_202535 | JGI IMG/M metagenome (GOLD analysis project Ga0307377, IMG submission 202535) | Soil microbial communities from Risofladan, Vaasa, Finland - TR-3 | ecosystem: Environmental > Terrestrial > Soil > Coastal area > Acid sulfate soil | place: Finland: Risofladan, Vaasa | collected...
TCGTCACCGCTTGTTCCACCGTGTCCCGCCCGGCCGCCGACCGGGTCTCGACGACGAGCTGGGCCTCGGCGGGCGCGTCGGCCGGCACGCGGAAGCGGACCGGCAGGCTCCCGGTCTCGTCGGTCTGCCCCTCGAAGAGGGGGATGGCCCGGCCAGAGGCTGGCTTCAGGCTGACCTTGACCTTCGCGCCAGCGATGGGCCGCCCGGCGCCAAAATCCTGCACGACGACGCGCACGGACGCGTCGCTGTCGGGCGCGAAGCGAGTCTGCCCCACCACGATCGTCTGCTGCTCGTCCACGCGCTCCGGCAGCGTGGTGACCCATCGCAGCGCCCCGAAGCCAGCGACGACGGCCAGGACGATGAGCAGGTGGAGCGCGGTGGCGAGCCAGCGCTTTTTGGCCCGCACACCAGTGGGTGATTCTGCAGTAGTAGATTGGGTATCCATGACCTTTCTCCTCTTTGAAATATGTCCAGGTTTGCCCGCCCTGCCCTAAAGACGCCGCACGTGGGGCAAAGGTTCCCCGTTCGTGAAACGTGAAACGTGAAACGTGATGCGTGATGCGTGATGCGTAATACGTAATGCGTGAAACGTGAAACGTGAAACGTGAAACGTGATGCGTGATGCGTAATGCGTGATACGTAATGCGTGAGGCGTGAAACGTGAAACGCGAAACCTGAGACCTGAAACCTGAAACCTGAAACCCAATGGCTGATGGTTCGGGCTCTTCAACGTCCGCGTCCTCGCAAATGTGTGTCTAAAAAGCTCACCATCCGCCGCTCGAATTCGGCCGGGGCTGCGGCCAGCAGTCCGCCGTGCCCGGCGTTGGGAACCAGGTATAGGGCTTTCGGCTCCCGCGCCGCCTGGTACAGGCGCAGGCTGTTGCTCACATCGACGACGGGGTCCTGCTCGCCGTGGATGAACAGGATCGCGCGCGGTGCGATCTGGCCCACGTCGTCGATCGGGCGCACCTGGCGGAGCTGTATGCCCGCCTCGCGCTCGCCAAACCAGATCACGAGTGACGCCAGCGGGAGGGGAGGGAGCCCCGTAAGCGCACGCACGCCCTGGCTGACGTTCTCATCCAGGCTGGAGAAGGCGCTCTGCGCGACCACGGCGCGGATCTCGGGGATGCGCGCCGCTGCCCGGATCGCGACCGCGCCGCCCATCGAGCTCCCCACCACGCCGATGTGCTCCGGGTTCACCTCGGGCCGGGCGAGCAGGTAGGCGACCGCGCCGCGCACGTCCGCCACCTCGGCGTACCCCAGCGTGGTGGCCGTGCCCTCGCTCTGGCCGTGGTTGCGCAGGTCAAAAAGCAGCGCGCCGTAGCCGTGACCGGACAGCATCACGGCCTCGTCGAGAAGCTCCCCGCGATTGCCCCCCAGCCCGTGGATAAAGATCAGCGTGGCTCCGTCAGTCTGGGGTGCGGGCGGGATGAACCAGCCGCCCAGTTGCAGGTTGTCCGCCGAGGGGAAACGCACCTCCTCCCACTGCTCCACGCCCCGCTCGGCCGGCGTGCACCCCGGCTGGCTGCGTCCCGGGTGTACCAGCGCCATCGCCCGCGAGCGCGCCATCCACACGCCGAACCCCACGCTCCCCACCAACACCACGACGACAACGACGCGCAGGGTGAAGCGCGCCAGCTTGCGCCAGTAGCCCCTGTCTCTGCTGCGTCCCAAGGATCTCTCGCCCTGCATGGCTTCATTTTACACCACTCCCCCCCGCTTGACGAACGGCGGCCGGGCGCCCATCACCCATTACGTTTCAGGTTTCAGGTTTCAGGTTTCAGGTTTCAGGTTCCACGCCTCACGCAACACGTTTCACGTTTCACGCCTCACGCATCACGTATCACGCATCACGTTTCACGTTTCACGCATCACGCCTCACGCATTACACATTACGCATTACGTATTACGTATCACGCATCACGCCTCACGTTTCACGTTTCACGTTTCACGCCTCCCTTTTCCCGGTTGCATCTTCATCCACACTGTGATAGACTCACGCCGGACGTAGACACTATGCTGCAATTTGGGGGCGACGATGATGGACCTGGACTTTGAGACGGTTTTTGACCCGTCACGCGAGGTCTTGGAATCGCTGTGGCACGGCCTCGAAGGGTTCAACCGCTCTGTGCTGGGAGGCTACGATTACGCCAGGCTCGCCGTAGTCGTGAGGAACGAGGACGGTGACGTGATCGGTGGACTTTGCGGTGAGCTGCTGTGGGATTGGCTCCACGTGCAGTGTCTCTGGGTCGACGAAGGACTCCGTGATCGTGGGGTGGGGACGAAACTTGTGCGAATGGCAGAGGATGCGGCCATTTCCAGGGGCATTGACAACATCCACCTGGAGACGACCAGCTTTCAGGCGTTGGATTTCTATCTGAAGAATGGATACGAGGTTTTCGGACAGCTTGAGGGTAAGCCGGCGGGCCACACGTGGTATTACTTGAAGAAGGAGAATATCGCAGGGGGACGGTAGACGGTAGCCAGGCGAAATACGGAACACGCAACACGCAACACGCAATACGCAGCACGTATCCACGAGCGACGAATCGCTGTGGCGCAAACCCGAAAGATAGAAGCGAATAGGAGGCACTACGATGACCAGGGAAGAGACACTGGAACGGTTGGCCGAAAGCCGCCAGGCACTGCACCAGGCCATCCAGGGCCTGGGCGAGGAGGAGATGACCCAGGTCCAGGTCGAGGGGGTCTGGACGATCAAGGACCTGCTGGGGCACATCACCTGCTGGGAGGAGACCTGCCTGGAGCCTCTGCGCCGCTATGCGGACGGCGGTCCCTTTGAAGTCGAGGTCATCAAGGACTATCTGGCCTGGAACGACGAACAGGCTGCCCGCAAGCGGAACGTCCCGCTGGACGTCATTCTGGACGAATTGGCCACCGTTCGCCAGGGACTGGTGGATACGGCCAGCAAGCTGTCTGCCGGGCATTGGCAGCAGCGGGTGACCTTCCCGTGGGGAGGTGCAGGGACGGTGGCGGAGGCGCTGGACGGGTTGTGCGTGCACGAACTGGAACACGTGCACGCCATTCAACGGTGGCGAGGAAATTGAAGTCGGTGGGCAGGGAATCCAGGTAACTACGCTCACTGTCCCTCCCACTGAAACCACTACCCCACGCCGGAAACGCCGACCGATACATCCACTCCCGAACCGGCGGATACCCTCACGCCAGAGGACGTGGACCTGACGTGTGACAAAGAGGCATTCTTTACCGTCGGCGCCACCACGGTCTGGAGGCTGGCCGGCGGTGACGCGCCGGATGCGTACCACCCCGACGCCATGGGCGCCCCGAAACTTGTGCAGGTGCAAGAGATAGTGTATAATATAATAGCTCGCGACGAACCCCGCCCCACGAAACCTGCCATCCGAGCCTACCATTCTTAAAAGAACAGTCAATGCAAATGGACATTTCAGAATCCGACGTCTCATTTTTCCAACGTGCAATTCGACTTGCCCTCGAGGCTGAGAAGGAGAACAACTTGCCGATAGGTGCAGTGATCAGTCTTGATGGGAGAATTATTGCGGAAGGTAAGAACGCGATCTGGTTTCCAGAGTTTAATCCAAATCGTCATGCGGAAATTGAAGCTCTGCGCAATGTCCCACAGGAGCTTTGGCAGTATTCAAGAAATATGACCCTCTATACCACTCTTGAGCCATGCTTGATGTGTACAGGAGCTATCCTATTACATCACATCGGTCGTATTATGTATGGATCTTCTGATGATTATGGAGGAGCAAGCCTTGTTTTCGGGCATATGCCAACGTATTTTGAAAAAGAGGTATCTCGAATTGATTGGATTGGTCCAGCTTACGCAAAAGAGTGCGACCAGTTATTTATGCGGGTGATGAAACTGGTTGAGAAAAGGAGAGATCTGGGGACGTGATATCAACTTCGTCCAAGTTATGATCGGCGGGGGAGGTAATGCCAGTCTTGTGGAAAACCGGTTTGCCTCCTGCAGCGACCGCTTGGAGGTGCTTCTGTTTCAGTTGTTTGGCGAACTCCTCCAGCGTGAGCGGGCTTGCCGTCAATGGGTGGTTGAGACTGCTTTGGTGGCGGCTTTCAATGACAAAGACGCGGTTGATGCCCTCCACCGTCTTATTCTCGGATATGATCAGCGCGCTCAGACACCGTTGAAACTGCACCACGCTTCAGCCGAAAACACGGCCACAAACCATGGTGTATGGTGTTGGACGATCTGCGGGAATTCAACAGTGGTGACATAACCCTACCTCCTGCTCGAGTTTTGAGCTCATGTTACCTCTGCCGGCTATCTTGGCAGCCCTTCGGCCTGGATTATCTGACCGCTAAAGTGCTGCAAAAGCCGAGTAAGAAGTGTCAAACTTTCCCTACAAGAAATGTCAAACTCTCCCGACAGACAGGCGGCACGATTTATGGTAAGATGAGTAGATTTGCAGAGAGCAGGTAGAATAGCTCACATTGGCTTCTACTGCGAAAGAATTTTTATAACAGCTCGGGATATTACCCCAAAAATCTGTACCAGTAGGTAATGTGTAAAGTTGACCTCCTCTGGCAAGTGTGAGATCATATCATATACAGAGGAGGCAAATATGGGAAAGCGGTTTCGGCGAAGTCCAAGTTCCAGGTGGTGATGGAGTTAGTGACTGGTGATGAAACGCCAGGACAAGTAGCCAAGGTGTATGGAATCCACTCAGACCAGAGGAGATAAAATGCTCGCCGAATTCCCAATGTCTGAGATATTTGAATCCATAAACGGAGAAACCTCCCTGGCAGGATATCCTGCTTTGTTCCTGCGATTTGCAGGGTGCAACTTGCGATGTTCCTGGTGTGATACCGAACGTGCGTATGAGCCATCTTTTTTCTTACCCTTCGAGGCAGTTCTCTGTGAAACTCAGGCTTCAAAACAGCCTTTCGTTGTTCTGACTGGGGGAGAGCCGCTGCTGCAATCACAGTTGAAAGATCTTATTAGTGCGATTCTCAAGCATACCAATAAGCGCATAGTGTTGGAAACAAACGGCAGTCTATCCTTGGAAGCAATACATCCACAAGTTCACATATCTATGGATTGCAAAACACCGTCTTCCTTACAACACGATCATTGCCTTTTCTCCAATTTTGATCTCCTAAAAAGAACTGATGACGTCAAATTCGTTGTGGGAAGTCGGGCGGATTATGAGTACAGTAAAGAGATAATGGGCAAGTATTCTTTGAGGCATAGGGTGAACATCGTATTTCAGTCAGTGTATGGGACTCTGGATAACCAGATGTTGGCTAACTGGATTTTGGAGGACGGTTTGGACGCTCGATTCAGTATTCAGTTGCATAAACACATAGGACTCAAATAGCGGATGGACAATTTGCGGGATGTGCAAAATGAATTACCCCGAGTGAGTATCCCTCTAAACAGAGTTGGTGTCTTTGGGCTGGAATACCCGTGCTTCATAAAGAGAAAAGACGGAGGCCTAGTAGAGCACATTGCCATCATGAACATTTATGTTGAGTTGCCGGAGAGTTATCGAGGCACACACATGAGCCGGTTCCTCGAGGTCCTGGAGAACTTTTATGACCGGACTGGGCAGTTTCCGAGGCAGATGGAAGATTTCCTACATCAGCTATGCATAGTTCTGACTAGCCGGAAAGGATACATTGAACTGGAAACACCGTTCGTGTTGGAAAAACTCTCCCCTTCGTCCAAGAAGCGCAGCAAGATCGTTTTTCGGTTATTCATGAAGGGGATCTATCAGGTTGACACAGAGTATAACCGATACACCTTTTTGCTTGGAGCACAAGTTTCTGGGAACTCAACTTGTCCTTGCTCCAGAGAAATAAGTGAATATGGAGCCCACAGCCAGAGAGTTCAGGCGTTAGTATGGATCCACTCAGATGAAGAGATATGGTTTGAGGATCTGGTCGATATTATTGAGGACAGTTTCAGTGCCCCTTTGCATTCTCTGTTGAAGAGAAATGATGAAAAGTTCATAACCGAAATGTCGTTTTCCAACCCCAAATTTGTGGAAGACGTTGCTCGAGACATTGCGTTCAAACTCCTCCAAACTGCCGATATCGATGCGTATAAAGTGGATGTGACTTCATTCGAAAGTATTCACCTTCACAACGCATATGCCTGCATTGAGGAGAACTGGAGATGGTGAGGGGTATTGAGGTCCATACAACTGATCAGTGTAATCTAGATTGCTACTATTGCTGTTCCAAAGCTTTTAGAGATGCAACCTTCATGCGCACACATGAATTCGATGTCATACTGGAAAAGGTAAAGCAGCTTGGTTATCGTTTTATACTATTCTCGGGAGGGGGGGAACCCGCGCTGAACAAAACTCTCAATGAATACTTTCAACGTACGGTCGAGACGGGCATGAAGTTTGCTCTCATAACCAACGGCACGGCGATGGATGAGTGGGAAGTACAAGACACTCAATATTTCCTAGAGAATGCTGAGTGGATTAGAATCTCGCTAGATACCTGTGATCCACAAGCTTACCGGAGAATAAAAGGGAAAGATGCATTTCCACTCGTTTTAGCTTTTCTGGAGAGGATTCAAGTATATCGAGCTAGGAAAGCCAAAGTAGGTATTCAATTGATATTCAATGCAACTTTCTCAACTGACGAAGCCATCAGGTGTGCAGATTTGGTAGAGCGCTTTCGCTTAGATTACGTGTTTGTCAAATCATTGCATTTCCAAAAGCCTCCAATGTGCCAGCTCGAGGGGGTCAGGCAATTTGCAGAAGAACTCGGAGAGATGGCTATCTTAGATTCCTATTTGCACAATAAAAGATTCAAAGTGCCTGAATGCTATGCGCCCTATTACATGGGAGCTGTGGACACAAAAGGCAATTTGTGGGGATGCTGCAAATTGAGAGGGAAGCAGTTTTTGCTTGGCAATCTGATACGGGAGGACTTGCAAGTCTTAAGAAATAGATTGAGAGAACAGATTCCCATAAAGAGAGAGCTGCTATGCCCGCCAAGCTGCCTCGGTATTCCTCCCTATCCTGAGATTGATTCTTTCGGTATTTTGCTTGAAGGAAAGGAAGAATTCGTGGTAGCTGTGGATCTTGATGGTGTTATCACAACAGTAGCAAATAGCCACCACAGTGATTATTCAACTCTAGTGCCGAATAGTACCGTAATACAGAATTTGAGAGAGATTAGGAGAATGGGCGCCAAAATAGTGATTTATACGTCACGAATGCGTGAGGACGATGTGATAACTATAGATTGGCTTAACTATCACCAAATACCATATGATGAGATATGCTTTGAGAAGTTAAGGGCAGATGTATACATCGATGATAGAAATCTAGCACTTGAAACTGGCTGGGAACTAGAATTGCAACGAATATTGGACTCTCATAAGCCAGGAGGAGGCGAAAGTAATGCTTAGGAATTCTCGCAATGTGATCATGTTTTCAGGAGGTGTCGACTCACTTATAGCATGGTTCTTCTTGGACAGACCCAAGTGTGTCTATGTAGATTTGCATCTGCCGGATTCCCAGAAGGAATTGGAAGGCGTTAGATATTTCTCTCAGAAATTCCATATGGATTGCGAAATAATTAGTTTCTCTCCTACTAACGATCATCCTCTTTCTCCCACACTGGCAGATCCCTTCATACCTTCGCGAAATCTTTTATTCGCGATTTTAGGGAGTTGGTTTGGAGAGAAAGTGTGCATTGCGGGGGTGAGAGGAGACCTAGTGGAGGACAAAAACCCTGAGGCATTTGAATTGATGAGTGAAGTTATCACAAGGTTTTCAAGAAAAAGAGTAAAGGTGTTCTCGCCTTTCTGGGAGATGACCAAAAGTGATATTGTGGAATGGTATTTGGAAAACGTCGGGGATAGGGAAGCCCTGCATAGAACTGTCAGTTGCTATCATCCTACTCTTCATCAGTGCGGAAACTGTGGAAGCTGCTTCAGAAAGTGGGTGTCCTTCAGGGTGAACGGGGTCGAGCCAGCTTTCGAGGTATCTCAGGAGATTAAGAGCCAGTACAGAGACCGAGCTGCGTCTGGTTACTATGACCAAAGACGGAATCGGGAGATCTTGCAAGCCATCGAGGTCGTCCATGATTAGACAGGTGGTCATCTATTTGACACGGCGCTGCAATCTCCGCTGTGAGTACTGCTATATCCCTAACATAACCTCAGGAGAGCTTTCGACAAACAAGCTATGCGAGATCGTTGAATTCGTCGCACAGAAAATACAACCTGAGATGATGATTTTCTTTGGAGGAGAACCCTTTTTGCGACAGGATATTGGGAAAGTAGTTGACTGTGCGAACGCTACTGGGATTCATTATACAGTGATAACGAATGGAACATTGAAGAAATATGAGGCCATAAAGAAACTGAAGAGCCTAACTCTAAGTATAGATCTTCTTCCATGGCAAGTGTCATCTGACACCGCGGAGATAATGCCGGAAATTGTCAGGAAATCGGAAGCTGGCTTCCAACTACTGACTGAGGTTTTGGAATTCGATCTGCCGGAACTAGTGGTCTCGACTATTGTCACTAAATATAATACCTGCTTCTTGCCAGAAATCGTGGAATGGATGAGTGAAAGAGGAATATGGACCATCCCGGGCATCGTACATACCGTAAGAGACAGCGATTTTGCTTTCAGAGGCAATCTGGACCTTAATGTTACTCAACAGCAAGCCGTCTGGATTGCAAACAAGATGCTGGAGATGAAGAGCAGGGGCTATCTCATACACAATGTTAACGCTTATTTTCGGAATCTCCCTAAATATGCTGATCTGTCCTGGAAATGTAGCTTGCTAGACTATTTCATCATAAACTCGAATGGGTATTTGTTGGCATGTCACGATTGGCCAGGTACGAGTTTTTCTCAATTGGATTTCTTTGACTTTATCACTCAAGAGCATTTTGATTATCAAGAGTTGCAAGAGCTTTATTCGAAAGATGTTCGGGATTGCCCTGGATGCTACTACAATCACAAGTTACAGTTGCTGTACTCCAAGCGTGAGGATGACGTATTGGTGCACACTCCATGAGCAATACTACAGGAATGAAGGTTTGCTTTATCTCAGACTATTTCGAGGGCGGCGGTGCAGAGATCTACATCCACGCTCTCGAGAAGATGTTGAGAGAAAGAGGACATGAGGTTTTCCTCGTCATCGATGAAGATCTCAATCGAGAAAAAACCGCCCAAGAAACAAACTGCTACAAAGTACCTCGCATTGGGAAACCCAATAACACAGCACAGCTTGAGGGCTATGCAGAACACACAAAGGACACTTTGCGCTTGATTTCGGAGATTCTCCAGCTCGAGGAGCCGGAAATACTCCATGTGCACAATGTGTTTAATCCCTATCTGTTGAACGGGATATCTGATCTTGGGTTTCCAGTCGTTAAGACACTTCATGATGTGAGGCCTTTTGCTCCAAAACTGTGGACTGAATCCTCGAGCGAAAATGGACTTGAAGCTACCTGGACGAGTCTTATGCTTCGTTCCCTTCTAAAGCTGCCAAAGGTCTTCATATTCTCGGACTTTCTAAGACACGTTGTCGAAACTAGCGAGCCTAGCATGAAGTCCAAGATGGTTTTACTCCCCCCCTTTTCGCCGGTGCAGGTACTGTCTCAAGAAAGCGTGTACCATGACGCGGCACCGAGACCATCTGGCGATGGGTTCGATGTGCTCTTCCTAGGAAGAATATGCTATGAGAAAGGTGCATATGAAATCATCGAGATGGCAAAGGCTGCGGAGTTTGAAGGAACTAACTTCGTAATGGCTGGGCTGGTCTTGGACTCAAACATTGATGCGCTAATAGCAAGGCAAAACAACGTGCTACTGGAGGGATTTCTGTCACCGACTAAGGTTGCAAAGCTCATATCGAAAAGTAAGCTACTTGTTTTCCCCTCTCTAGCCAACGAGACTCTAGGCTTTTCATTGGTCGATGCATTGTCTTTTGGCAGACCAGTTGTAGCGTACAACACCGGTGCCGTAGAAGAACTGCTCCTACAGGGGCACACAGGTTTCCTGGTTCCAAGAGAGAATATAGACGAATTGAAGGCAAAAACATTGATACTCTTACAGGATTGTGCTCTGAGGGCAAGGATGGGACAGTATGCAAGAGAATACGCTCAACACTGGTTTAGCTCTGAAAGCCATGTGGATAAATTATTGGATGTCTATGGAGAAGTAGTACATGACAGCACCCAAAGCAGACCTACACATACACACTAGTTATTCAAATGAAGATGCATTTTCAATGGAAGAAATTGTCGAGGAGGCACAGAGCATCGGTGTAAAAGTGCTTTCTTTTACGGACTATAATACAGTTGCTTACTACAAGGAGAGGAGAATAAACCGGTATCAATATATAGGGGATACTCTAGTGATATGTGGTGTTGAACTGATGTGTCAAGGTTTCTGGGAGGTCCTGGGATATTGCTTTGACCCCGATGGTCCTATCAACACTCTACTCGGAACCTGGCACGAGAACCTAGAAAGCCTTTTATGTCGTGACCTCTCAGGAATCTCTTTGACAGGTGGTTTGGATTTAGCCCAGATAAGACTGGACTTCAATCGTTATGATACAGGGATTTTGAGCGGTTCTGTGGGTTCATTTCTAAAGCAAACGTGGAATGAAGCAGAGAGTTATAGGCCTTCGGTCAAAGATGCAATTGAGATAATCAGAGCAAGCCAAGGGCTTTCTTTCCTCGCTCATCCTATTTCTGTTTGGGATCTAGTTTTTCGAAAAGACTATTCCGCGATGAGAGAGTATCTATTACAATTGCGAGAACTTGGACTGGATGGACTGGAAGTTTACCAACCTCGATTGTGCAAGAAGGATGAAGAGGTTCAACGTTTTCTCGGATGGCTGGAGAGCATCGCGGCCGAGCTGGATTTTCTAGTTTCAGGTGGAAGCGACTTCCACTACAGAATGATACCTTACTCCCAATGGGCCGGGGAATATAGTGGAATACTTGCAAGTACGTACGACAAGCTGTATTGGATCGAAGAGGTCATGTCGGACGTGGAAGACAGATGCACAAGACTGGATCGCTCACTTGACTCCTTAGCTCGAGTTTTGCGATATGAAGGGCCAGTCAGGCCCACGGTACATTAACAAACGATCAGAGCCAACACCACAAGCCAGCCAGGTCTGACCAGTTTTGAAGCCGACCTGCCCGGCTACGAAAAGCAGGGTCGTGTCTGACATTTAGGCCAGCAACATCTGCAACACTGCGTCTGGAGAGCGCCCCTCCTCAATCTGCTGAGCGATCCAGCGAACCAGATGGCCCAGCAATTCGTCCGCGACCGCACGGCACCGTTGGCCTGTTGATTCGAACCGGCCCCGCACCGCCCAACGCGAGCGTCCTGGCGGCCCTTGGTCACCCAGAAGAGAATACGCTACGAAGGACAGGTACCAATGGCGCTTGATACCCCGCAACTTGCGCAACTGATAGTCTTCAAGGCCCAGGCACCCCTTGGCGTCCTCGTTGAAGGTTTCGGTGGGCCAGCGGTCGAGATACGTGGTCAGGATGCGTTTCGCTTCCCAGTCCCGCCGATTGGTGGCGTAGAAAGTCGGCGTCTCATTCAATTTCAGTTCATCCGTGTAGGCAGCGACGATCCGCACTCGCTGACGCTTGAGGCATTTCATCGGCATCACTTTGCTGAAGGCCCACCACAATCGGTCGTTGATCTTGAGCGGGCGGTAGGCTTCGGCCGGAATACCAGGGCTGAACTGCTGGAGTTGTGTCCAGCGATTCTGGACCAACACCCTGCGGTCCTTGGGACAGCCGCTGACCCAGTCCTTGCCCAGTTCCTGCACCACGCTGATCAGCGGCCGGCGGCAGTACCAACTGTCGAAGAGCACGACGTCGAAAGGCAGTTCCCAAGCGACAGCCTGCTGTACCAGGTCGGCTGCCAGTTGGGTTTTGGTCCGGAAGATGCGTTGGCGCATTCCGTAGGCCAGCAGGCTCACCAGATAGCGATGGTAGCCATTCAGCGTGGGTTCAGCTCGCAATTGGGCGGCCATCGCCACCAGGTTGGCCAACCACTTCTCCTTGCGGAACTGGAGGTATAGCCGCAAGTCCACGGGAAACTGGTCTGCCCGGTTGAGGTAGTAGCTGGTAACCACATTGTGGGCCCAGACGTACCGGTTGAGGGTGTGGTCCTTCAGATAGGCCAGTTCCTCAATGCGACACTTGGTGTGATGGGCCAGTGTGTCGTCGATGATCACCCGACCGGCCCGAGAGCTGACGGGCCGACGGTGAAGACGAGCCACCTCCAGCTCGACCCGGCGCCGGTTCAGCGCGCACTCATCCCACTCGGCCTGGGTCAAGAACTTGTTCAGAGCACTCTGATCGTTGTTGTTAAGGAACAGGGCATTGATCGCAGCGACCGTTTTCTTGTCGCCAGCCATCAAGCCGGTCACGTACTCGCAGAAGTGTTTCACTTGCTCCTCGGTCTGAAAGACCGGCGTGAAGTAGGGCAGGTTGTTAACGACGACACTCGGATACTGGACGATAGGCATCTGCATCACGCACCTCCTGGTAAGCTGGTGCGCATGTTGTGCCACACATCGTCCCCGACGTCAAGTTATCGCAAAACTCGAGTATCTCAGTGGACTCGCCTTGCCTTATTGCGTTCGCCAGGGCAAAGTCCTCAATGACTTCCGCAAGCAAGTCGTAGAGCAAGTCTCTCCGTTCTTGGAAAAGTTCCAGGACAGCTTGCTTGAACAAGTCTTTGATCTGCCTTTCATCGAGGGTTACGGACGACATATCTAGTACTACAACGTGACTTTTTCAAAGGCCATCCAGCCGATTGATGGTGCGCTTGCGATGGGACAGGTAGGCAGCATGGTTTTGTCGCTGGATGAACAGAATGCGCCTGATTGCCTCTTG
>Ga0307377_10005978_pt1 | contig 12877 bp, 5 predicted proteins | sample TR3MG_FD_202535 | JGI IMG/M metagenome (GOLD analysis project Ga0307377, IMG submission 202535) | Soil microbial communities from Risofladan, Vaasa, Finland - TR-3 | ecosystem: Environmental > Terrestrial > Soil > Coastal area > Acid sulfate soil | place: Finland: Risofladan, Vaasa | collected...
CCAACCCCGAACGCGCCGCCATGCTCCTCGAGAAGCAGAAGCACATGGTCGCCCGCAGGTGGAAGGAGTACAAGTACATCGCGGAGAGACCTTTCTAAGATCCGCAATCTGAAATAATTAAGAAGGGGGGTGGCTTGAGGCCACCCCCCTTTCGCTCCAGCCTCCTCGGCCGCGCTGCGCGCGTCCTGCGGTGGCTTCCGCTATCCCCCCGCCTGGGGGCTGCCGCCCCCAAGCCCCCGCCTTCCGTTGATTATTGCCTGCCTATTTCTACCTTGAATTGGTTGCCATCGCGATCATCAATGAAATTGATGTTTGGCCAAGCTCTTAAGGCGCGTCGAATGCCACTCCCCAATCCCCGGTACGGCAAAATCTTGGTGGCGTAACTGGCCAGTATTGGATTTCTTATGTTCGAATTGCCGTTTTTGATATTCTCGATCGTGAGATTGTTGGGCAGATGACCTGGACTCACAATCTCTATTCGATTCGAGTAGATGAAAATCCGAATCGGAGCGGATACGAAGTAATCGCGATGTATTACGGCGTTTGCGATCAACTCCTCGAATACAATTCTGGGAATTTCGAGAATTCCCTCCGAATTGACGGATTGCTCGCCCTGAGGACGACGCAAATTTCTGAGAACGAATGCGAGACTTTGTTCGAAGAGTTCTGAAATCTTCCCCGCGCAATCCTGGCTATCCAAATAGCTACTCTCATGCATATCGGCGCCTGGAAAGGCTATGCATTTTACTACAAAAATGGGGAGCCGGGCTTGTGGTATGCGTGCGAAAAGCATCGCTCCCGCGACATTCAGCGTTTCATTGCTCATAAGATTCATGTTCGAGAGCAGAGTCGGAAGTCCTATTTCCAGGGACTCGATGCGCTCGTCGAAGGTTTCTTCCACGAAGCGTGAGAAAAAGGGCAGGTCAATGTCTCCTACTCCCATACCTTTTGCGGGAATCTCGTCACCATGAATTAGGCCTGAACTCTGATACATCCTCTGGATTTCCTCGCGGGATGTCGCCTTTCTCTTGTCGGCTCCTGATTTGACCCAGATGGTACCATTTTTATCCATGTACGGCTTGCTCACTCCTTCCAGGACGGAAAGAGCGAGCACCAAACCGTCGGGTAGCAAAACGTTTTGGGTTTTCGGGTTGATGGGAGGATTGATGCCTTGGGAAGCGACATTTGAAATGAGCTCGTTGAGACGCCGTACGTCATCGGGGCCAAGGCCCGCGACAGTTCCGTCGTCCCTCACGCCGATAAGGATGTACCCTCCCCTGGTATTCGCGAAAGCTACGAGCTCAGCGGCGAGGCTTTCCGGATTATGGATGTCCTCCTTGAATTGATGCTCGCTGTCCTCGCCGCGCGCGATTATTTCGAAGAGCTCGATGGTTTCCATATCTCGTATATCCTCTTTCGGCGCTCGAAAGCTTCTTTGCCTCCCTCCATGATAGACACAATCCGTCCCTGAATGGAAGGATCGTCGATGCTGCCCGTTTGTACTTTGATGCGTTCGGATGCATAGTCGCAGACTATGACTTGGTCGGCATCCCCGAGGACGGGAATATTGGGGTTGTGCGTGGCGAAGATAAATTGTGTATCGTCCTTGAGCGATCTCAAGAGCTTGATTACATCTGAATAGATGGTTTGATTATCGAGATCATCCTCTGGTTGATCGATGATGACGACGTCCGAATCCCTTTGCCCGAGCACGAAGAGTATGAGGGCCGAGGCTCGCTGCCCAAGCGAGTGCTCCTTGAGTGGCTTGCCTCTATACTCGATCTCGATGGTGTTCGGGCGCTGCCATGTCAACAATGCCTTGAGGTTGGCGCTGAAATACTGGTCGAAGGCGCCGGATGAGGTTCCTAGTTTCGTGAGTATGGTTTTATAGTCGCGATGCATGGCGATAAAGTCCGAATAGGTATCCGCCAGCTCGTCGAGGGTCGATTCCCTGAGGCGAGAACCTTTGAATACCGACTTGAAGAATTCAAGGTAACTGCTCTTATCGGATTTATAGCCTACGGTTATTTGAATGGCGCTCTGTCCCTCGTTGATTTTGGCAATTCGTTCGCGTAAGGATTCGAACTCCTCGTGCCAGCGATCGTTCAACGCGTCAAGTTCGCTAGCGAGATTCGTCGCTAGTTCATTCCGCTTCTCGCCTTGTTTTTGAAGCAGTTCAAGAAGGGCGGAAGCTTGCTCGATGCCTTTTTTTAGGCGGGGGAACTCTTCGAGATTGAGCGAACTCAGGCCTTTTTCGCGCAAGCTCGTGTCGATTGAGCGTCGTGACTCGGCGAAGGCTTCGGCGAGCGAGGACTTAATGGCGCCAAACGCGCTCTTCTTGGTGCCTAAGACATCGATGATCGTGCGTCCTTTCGCGGCCAAGGACCGGAGCTCCTCGAGAATCCCCAGAATCTTAGAATACTCGGCCAGAAAAGCCCCATAAAGGGCGGGCTCGGATTTCGGCTCGACGCTCGTGTTCCTGCGAAGCGCTTCCTCGTTTTCGAGGATGACACCCTCTATGGATGACACAAGTCTTCCCGCGCTCTCCTCCATCGAGGACATTCTTCGCTCGTCGGTGTCGTAGTCTACTTGCCGCTGAAGCTGGGCCTCGATGCCCTTCTCGGCGAAAATCCTCAACCCGAACTCCGCGTTTTGACGCAGCTTCGTCTGCTCCTCGATCTTCTCCTCGAGGGTCCCAAGCTTTAGGATGGCATCCACGATTTCGCCGACACGCTCTTTCTGTTCCTCGATCGCCTGCCTGCGCTCCCCTAAATCGGCGCCCACGAGTTTCTCGATAAGTTCTTTCTCAAATCCCTCTCCGGTGGCGGCAAGATCCTTTTGCCCGAAATACATTGGAGACCTCAGGATGTTTCCCGAGATCGATATCGATGGCTGGGGTGTATTATCTATAGTAATCCTGGGCGCTTCGTTGAAGACTCGTGAAATTTCGCAGATCCTCCCATGGGGGTCTCTCGCGATGACTTTGGATTTCCCGCCGCTTCCAAGCGTGTGCCTGGGCATTCCATGTCGATAACTATCCTCCACAACCTTCGAGCCGAGCGGTATGTCGAGGTCGTATCGAAGGGCCTCAATAATCGAGGATTTGCCGCTGCCTCGAATGCCGATGACCGTGTTAAGTCCCGGCGAGAAACGGATGGTTTCGGCGTCGAGTATACCGCCGGCGAATGAAATGCCTTCTACTCGGGAGTGCTTTGGTTCCGGCTTCTGCGATCGAACGCGGGAAGCGGGATCTGCCAAAGCGAATTTGAGGGCCTCGAAGGTCGCCGCCCCGAGTTTGATGAAGGTCGATGGACCTCTCCCTATTTCCTCGATGTTCTTGCAGTCCGAGCCTTCGACTTCTGCCGGGTACCAGTCTCCGAGCCAGGCTTTAACCTTTTCACGGCGATCGCGGTTTTTGACCTGCTGGAATGCAAGGGTTCGGGCCCGAATATCTTCATAAGCAGCGTTCTTGAAATCCCCGATCCTTCCTCCAAGGAGCATTTCCCATAGCCCCTTGTCTCGCTCTACGTGGGCGAAAACGATGAAGTAGTCGCGCGCCCATCGGTCGAGTTCGCCCACGAGCTGGAGAAGATTATATTCACTTCGCGCGTTTTCGTTTTCATATTCTTCCGCGACCTTACCGGGAAACATACTGCCGATGAATTGGGAGACGTAATCTTTCCCCTGCGTGAGCCACTCGTCCGAGAAGGCGATGAGGACATGAAGCCCGTTTGATCCCTCGCTGACCGACAGCTCTACGCCGGGGTGGAGGAAGATGTCGCGCTTCCTGGCCACACGCTGCAGGGTTCGGAATTCCTCCGCGCTGAACTTGTTGTGATTGGTAATGAGTCCGATGCCTATTTCAGCTTGCGCCAGAGCATCGATGTAGGACTTGATGTAGTAATCGTCGGAACCCGCATACGCAAAAGTTCTATCCGTTTTTGTATGGAGGTGGAAATCCGCGCGCAGCCATTCGCTACCCGAAGCGAAGCGCTGTATGGCCGTTTCAGTCGTATCGCTAGGCATTGGCGACGCTCCTTTCCACGAAGGCGATCTCTTCTTCGGTCAGGTCGTAGAGATCGTAGACCAGTTTGTCGACATAGGCTTCCCAGGCGCCGGAATCCTCGCCCTTATCCTTCAGCTTCTGGATCTTCACGGCGGAGGTTTCGATGGCCTTCGCTATCGAGCCGGAGGCTTCGCCTTCGGGATTCTTTCGCGTGGTGCTGCGTCGGGCAGATGGAGAGTCAGATCTAATTATAGGGAGTCTTTGAAGAAATTCTTTTTTGTATCTGAAGGTCTTGCCACGCAGATCTCCCCCCGAGAAGAAGTGGCGGAAGGCTTTGGTGAGAAGCTTTGAGTTTAGGCATCCGATTACAAATTTCAGATTCTTGCCAGTCATGAAAAATGCGGTTGCTTCAACGTAATTTTCTTTATTGTCAAAGACAAATGCGGAATCAAGGACTATTTCTGCCCAAATCAGTTTATCTGCCTGATAAGATTTCAAATACTCATCCTGCGGATTGTTGTCCAGCTCGAGCCAGTGGTGCTGACCGGGGAATGCCCCGGCTTCGACCCTGCTGGCTCGCGAGTAGCTGCATTGCCCCCGAGCCTCGAGTTGTCCCCTGAATTGGAACAAATGGCGATAGATCGCGGGAAAGTCCTTTTTCAGATACTTGTGGGAACCGAACTTGGCGAGGATGATCCACTGGTCGGCGAACTCGTAGGCATAGCGCTTGATGTCCCTGCCGCGAAGGAGGGGCTTGATAAGCTCGGAGCTCGCGGGGTCCTCGGCAATGAGGGCGTCCTTCGTTGCTCCATCGATGATAAAAGCTTTATTGAAACCGGTCTTGAGCCCGTAGCTGATATCGATCTCCCATTCCTCGAGCGGTGTTCCGAGTTGTTCGATCTTTCTCTTGAGCTCGAGTTCCGCCTTTGAAAGGATGAGGTAGCTCTCCGGGCTAAAATCGGCGATCGCGGCAGGCGCCGCGCGCAGCAGTGAGTAGAGATCCGCGTCAACCGACACTTTCTTGGAAAGGTCGGCGACAACGGGAAGGCGGTCGCCCTGTCCTGCGACTTTCCGCGCACCGATGAGGATGTCCGTATAGGTCGTCGCATTCTCGAAGAGCTGGGCGTCGCCGAAGTCGATGAGGGTGTCGATCCTCGCGTGCGTCCCGAACCAGGTTCGGAGTGCCTCGCCGTAGGCGGCGCGCATCCATTTGTTGCTCGTGATGTAGCAGAGGTGGCCGCCTTCCTTGAGGAGGCTAAAGCCACGCTCATAGAAGAGGCAGTAGATGTCGCCCCGTGCCGCGAAGGACGAGAATCCCTGTGTTTTGTAGGTATTCTTCGAATCGTGTTTCTGGAGGGAGATGTAGGGAGGATTGGCGATGACGATGTCGAAGAAGCCTGACTTCTCTTCCTTGAGTCCATACATCCAGAAGGGATCGAACCAGGATGAGGCCTCGTCTCCGAAGGGGTCCCAGGTGGAGAGGGCAAAGCTCTTGCTGGTCTTCTTGTCCGCCCAGTCCGCCATGCTGAAGAGGACGCGCTGAAGTTCGGCGTATTTTTCTTTGATTTTTTCTTTGTTTTGCCCGCTTGCCGAAAGATAGCGGCTTCGCTCAAGTTCAAGTTCCTTGATGGTCTTCTCATTGTAGTCGAAGCCATAGGAGAGGTGCTCCGCCTTCGGCAGCCCAACGAGGCTGTCCGCGCAGACGAACTTGAATTCCAGGTTGGGCAGGGCCTCGATGCCGCGGTTGGGTTTAGTCTCGTCCACCTCTTCCTCGACGATGAGGGAGAGGAAGGCGCGGAGCTTGGAAATTTCGACGGCGATGGGCTGAATGTCGATGCCGTAGATGCAGTTCTGGACGATGCCGAGTTTATGAATATAGTCATAGTTCTTGGCTTTTAGGCTTTCTTCGGCTTGGGTGCGGAACGTCGGGTCGGGAATGCCCTCGAGTTGTTTCTGAAGCCATCGCTCGCCCTCGGGGTCGAGGCGTTCAAGGGCGAGGAGTGTCTTCTGCAGCAGGCCCATGGGGAAGGCCCCCGAGCCGCAGGCCGGGTCGAGGCACTTCATCGCGTGGAGGGCATCGATGATACGACCTTTGTCGGCGGGCTCGAAGCGAAGCTCCTCGGTCTCGTAGGAGAAGAGCTCGAGGAGTCGGGACTCCGCCTCTTCCTTCGCCTTGCCCCGCGCTTCGGGCCAGAGCGCGGACAGAAGGTAGGATTTGAGGCTTTCGGTGACCATGTAATCGACGATGCTTCGCGGCGTGTAGAAACTCCCGGTCTGCCTGCGCGCCGTGTCGCCCGTCTCGGGGTTTATCTCCGCGAGAAGATTCTCGAAAATGCGCCCGAGCATCTCGGGATCTATGGAAAGGTCGATGTCGACGCTGGTGTTCTCGTCCACGGTGAAGTTGTAGCTTTCGAGCACTTCGATGAACTCGATGAGCCATTCGTCGGGAATCGTGAGCGTGTTGAGATTGGTCGAGATCTCGGTGGCCGAATCGTAGTCGTAATAATCGTGGACATGGGGCGAAAAGAGACCGCCGTTCAAAAAGGGAACAGCAGTGTAAGCCGCGGTTTTGAAGGTGGCCCGGCGCTCAGCCTGTGGGGTATTGAGTACCTGGAAGAAAAGGTGCTCGAGGCCGCGATGGTAAAATCCCTGTGCCATTCGCGCCGCGGCGCTCGAGAGCTGTTCGAGGCCGATGAGCCCTTTTTCGCGAAGGAACCAGCAAAACACCGTGCGGCCGATAAGGCGCACGGCGAATTCCTGCTTGAGCTTTCGGTCCGCTGTCCCCGGCAGTTTGATGAGGCCGGCGTAGTCGACCTCGGCGTTTCCCTCAAGGCGTTTGCCGCCTGCGAGCTTGGAGAAGAGTGAGGCGATGCGGTTATAGAACTCTTTATTTACGACCTCGAGGGAGAAGCGCTTCCGAAGGTCCGCCTTGTCTCCGACGCGCCCTTGGCTTTGAAGCATGAACTGCGCCGTCTTGGTCTTGGCTCCCGGGCCGAGAAAAAAAGACGCCCTGCGGGGATTGGAGAATGCTTTCTTGACCTTCTTGGTCTTGTCGTCGTATTCGAGGTCGGTCGTGATGAGGGAGAGGCGCCAATTGTCATTTTTTTCGGAACGGAAGACCGCAAGGGCATTCTCGAAGTTGTAGTCCCGCATGAGGCGGAAGCTTTCCCTGGACAGGCTGACACGCGGATCGGAGACGCTGTCGTGCGAAAGTTCGATGACTTTGATCCTGAGCGCCTTCGACGAGCCGATAAGCCGGGCCGATTTTATTTTGCCGGAGGGTTTGATGGCCAACAGCTCGTCGGCCGGCGAAAAATCGTCAGGCAGAAAATCATCCTGGAGATACCGCATAAAGTCCGTTCGCTTGTAGCTAGCCTTGAAATCCATTTTGTCTCCTTCTTACATCAATTCTTCGGCCAGGATGACCTGCTCGGGCTCGGCGCCGATGGCGGCAGCCTTGCTCAGTATCTTTCCGATGTACCAGGATGGAAGTTCCGACTTGAGCTCCTCGATCGCCGCCGAAACGTCGGTGATTCTCAAAGACCTGATGATCTTGAGATACACTTCGGGAAGTGAGGCCAGTTCGTCGATGACTCGCGAGAGATCCTCAAGGTATTCGTGAGCGCTCGATCCTTCATCGCCCAGCTTGATGATAAGGGCCCTGATCTTCGCGGAGGCTTCGGCGCTCTGGGGGGGAGTCCGTGGGGATCGGGTAGCCGCGCCCAGGCTCTGCTTCGCCGCCTTGTAAAGTGCGGCGAAATCCGGGCTCAGCGCCAGCGCCTTTTCATCACCTTCCGCCTCGAAGAGGGGCAGGGCTTGATCGGGAGCCAATGCTTCTATATCCGTGACACTGCGCGCCAAAGAAAAGCGACATTCGTTTCCCTTCCGAGCGAAGAGAAGGACGCCGCTTTTCGCGCAGCCAGCGCTTCGATGGGTCCTGGAACGCCGCGGCAGCTTGAGCGCGGCTTCGATGATATCTGGACTGCGCTTCTTCGTGCCATTCAAGGTATTGAGATAGTCGACATCCCAGGACCTCTCGGAGGCATCGGCAGCCGCCTTTCGGTATTGCTCGCCGAAGTAGCTTCGAGTCTCCTCGTCGGCAGTCAAAACCTTGGTATCCTCGCCCAGGATGGCCTGGATGAGGGCGATCTTGAAGGTCGAGACAGCCTTGGTATGGGTAACGTATTCGCCCGTGGCCGTGGGGAAGAAATTATATATGTAGAGTTTATCGAAGACCTTGAGGTTGACGCGGTTGATGCGTCCGACTCTCTGGATAACCCGCGTGGGATTGTAGGGAATGTCGTAATTGTACACGGCTCCGGCCCTGTGCAGATTGAATCCTTCGGAGATCGCGTCGGTGGCGACAATGATGTCGTAGTCATCGCGGTCTTTGGAATAGCCCGCGTCGAAATTGGCACGAATCGCATTCTTGCTCGATTCCGAGGCGTCCGCGGCCGTGTACTTCATCACTCGTAGCTTTCGCTTTTTCAGCTCCGCGGCGACATGCTCGACGGTATCGGCGAATTCGGAGAAGACGACGAGCTTGCGCGCGGGATCCGCCGACCGACTTTTCTCGATCATCTTCGCGAAGGCATCGAACTTGGGATCTTGCCGAACCTTATCGTCCTCCCAGTCCAGCCTGATGGCTTTTAGGAGAGCGAGGTCGGCGCGGACCTCCTGGATAAAGGCGGGCATGAGATCTTCTTTCGCGATCAACACGAGACCTTTGGCAAGATCCTTGGTGAGGACGCCGGCAAGGATCGTGTCGAGGGACTCTTCGAAGAGGCCATGGAGGTCGTCATCGATGATCGCGTTGAGCGCGTCGAAATCGGGGAGCCGGCCTCGCTTGTAGAGCGGAATCATGCCGAAGCGCTCATACCAGGAAATGATGTCCGTGGTCGAGGCGATCATTGAGTCCAGGGTTTTCCTAAATGCCGCGGTCGAGCTTTCGAAGCGTCGGACGAGAAGACGCTTCATGAAGGTAGCGAGGTTGACCTGGGACTGCCTCAAGAGGTTCTCCTCGCTGAAGGCGGTTTCGGAGTACTTCGACTCGACCCCCGGAACGAGATAGGTTAAGGGTTTGTAGCGAGCGCCGATAAAGCCTTCCTTCGTCGATTCCGGGCAGATGCGCTCCAAGGTACCGATATAGAGACCAGATAGCTCGCCGAGCTCGTAGTCGACTTCTACCGGATCGGCGATTTCGGGAAATGACAATCCCTGGGCTTCGAGATCATCGCGATAGACTTCGATGGCATCGAGATCGACTCGCGTCCGGCGAATCACCAATGGCGACAGGACATCCCGGATGCGCAGCGCCAGGGCTTCAATGCGCTCCTTGGTTTCGGATTTCACCGCCTCGGTTTTGGCCTGCTCCCGCCTGAGGCGCTTGTACTCATCGATGAGGGAATACATTTCCGCGGCGAGGTTGTCGACCGTTCGCAGTGTGGCCTTTGTGGGAATCTGGAAGAGCTTGATGAGTGAAAAGATGTCCTGGGGGCGGTTATTGAAAGGTGTCGCGGAGAGGAGGAGGACCTTGTTCCCCTGGCAGAGCTTGTGAAGAAGGCCATACTCCATATTCGCCTCGTTCCGGAAACGATGGGCCTCATCGATGATGAGAAGAAGATCCTTTTCCTTCTCGTTTTCTTCGAGAGCTTGGTCGAGTTTCCCCAGGCTATAAACCCGGGAAGAAAGCCCGAAGTCGAAGGTGTAAGCTTCCCATTGAGGCAGGAGATGGGGCGGTGCCACAACGACGACCTTGAGACCAAGGTTGTAGGCGATGCCACATGCGATGATGCTTTTCCCGAGGCCTACCACGTCGGCGACGATGCAGCCGGAATGCTTGGTGACGATCGAAACGCCCTGACGAATGGCATCCGCTTGGTATTCAGCGTTGAAGTACTTTTCGGCGGTGATCTCGCTCGGCAAGCGCACCGCCTCATCGCGACTTCCGAAATATTCGAGGAGGACTCTCAGATAGATCAGGAAGGGACGGGGGAGTTTCTCGATCCAGAGACGACTGACAACCGTGTCGAAGAATCGGTCCTTGGTCGCCGCATCGGCGATCGGCACCGAGGTGTTCCACAACTCATCGAAGATCCGTTTCCCGTCCTCGTAGTCATTGGAATCGCGAAGGACTACATTGACCTCGTGGCGGTCCGTGAGACCTGAGTAGGTGAGGTTGCTCGAACCGGTGAGCACCGTCCCGGGGAATTGCCCACCTTGGGAATGTGTGTCCAAGTGTGAAAACAGATAGAGTTTGGCGTGATTCGGTTCGATGGTTTTCCGGATTTCCAACGAGCCGATCCTAATCTTCTCGAGGAAAAATTTAAAAGCAGCTTCACCCGCTTCGGTGTCAAAATGGTCGGTTTCGTTGACGATCGAGACGAAGGCATTCCCGAAGCGCTCCCGTACGTTCGCCCTCGATGGAGACATCCGCCTCACGCCGGGGGGGGAGAGCGTATCATACTCTCTGATAACTCCTGCGATGTCCCGCTCGACGTCCATGCCGACGAGGATCTTGAGTGGTCTGTCGCCGATTGATTTGTATATTTGCTCGAAGCCGGAGAAATAGAAGTAGCCGACCAGGAAAAACATCTCCTTCGTCGATGGAAGGATATGGCCCATCATTTCGGAGACGAGGAGATCCTGATTCGTTATAAACTTCGAGGCCATTTTCAGCTTCCGCTTGCCAGAGAGGAGTTAGCGGCCCTTTCGCCCCGAACCCAGGTGTCCACTTCGTCCTTCTTGAATTTCCAGAGCCGTCCTACCTTATGCGCGGGCATCTCTCTCTTGGCAATCCACAGGTAGACGGTGTCGCGAGTTACTCCGAGATATACGGCGATTTCATCAACTGACTGCCAACGATCTTCCATAGGCGAATTCCTAGTTCCTTGGTCACCCGATAAAACGGGTTACAAAAGGACAAAATCGTGTATCGGCGTCCATAATAGGCTGGCTAGACTGATCGCGCAAGCTAATGAAGGCCATTTCCACTTTTAGGGAAAAGAACATACATGCGCTTGGCCTTGGCGGTAATACTATGGAGTGACGCAAAGGCCGATATCTGCGCGAGGGATCGAAGCAAGTAGCCCGGAGGCGCGATGCGCCGAGCGAAGCCTAGCGAACGAAGTGAGCGTTAGGACTACTCGCGGAGAGCCCGGTCGGCGGTGCGAATGAAGGGCAGGTCGCCGCGAACCGGGATCCGCACCGCCGACGCGCCCACTCTTGATTCTGCTAGAGCTAGGCCGAGCGAAGCCGAGCGAGCGCAGCGAGCATTAGGCCTACGAAGGCCCCTAACGCTTCGCTATACTTCGTTCGATCGTTATCGCCTACTCCCACTGCATCAACCACGGCATGCCTCGCCCTCCGGGCTCGGCGTACGGCAAGGAATTGATTGGATTGTCGAGTGCGGGGCGCTCGACGACCGAATCGACATGCAGAAGGGCCTCTCGCAGCAGAAAACCATGGTGGAAGGCGGCGTGTGGCCCCTCTACCGCTACGACCCCCGCCTAACGCTGCGCTATATCTTCGCTTCGTCGAACAGAGCAAGAACCCCTTCCAGCTCGACTCCAAGGAACGAAGTCTAGCGCAGCGTTAGCCCGACGAGACCAAGATCGAGCAGTACATGTACAACGAGGTCCGCTTCAAGAGCCTCCGCGAAGTCGGGCCGCAATATGCGGTTTTCGGTGATGACACACTCAGCGGCCCGACTCCAACCCCGAACGCGCCGCCATGCTCCTCGAGAAGCAGAAGCACATGGTCGCCCGTAGGTGGAAGGAGTACAAGTACATCGCCGAGAGACCGTTCTAAGGCGCGAGCGAAGGCTGATTGGCCTGGCCGAGCGCGGCTCGGCACCGCGACCGGGCTTGCTCGGTCGCGAAGGCCGTTCTAATAACTATAACAATCTGATTTGCAGGGGGTCGTCCGGAAGGGCGGCCCTTTTTTTCGAAAGGGGGGGAAGTCAAGACGGAGGCGAATCCGCCTCGCTCGGGCAAGCGCGCCACCTACGCGTTCCCCCCACGCTCCAAAGCCGTCGCCCCGCTCGGCCCAGGTGGCGGGGCGACGGCTTTTCCGCTACCCCCCTTTTTGGGTTCGGCTATGAATTGGAATCGCTATTTATCAAAAGGGCCTTCAATCCGAAAAGCGCTACTTCGAGTTCTACAACGGCGAACGCTTTCACGCGTCCCTCGATTACGCCACCCCGAACGAAACCTATGCTGCACGATTCGCGGAAGAGCAGCAGGCACTTCGTGCTGCTGCATCGAAACCACAGGAGGACTAATCCACCTTAAGATTCTTACGAATCTGTATTGACGAAAAGGCTCAGCATACAAAAAAAAGGAACCGGAGATTAACCGGCCCCTCAGCTCCTTCCGCCATGGGCGGATGAGTATCACTGGCTATAAATGTACCGCTACGGCGGTGGATGTCAAGGAGTCCCGCGCGAGGGATCGCAGCGACTATCCTTCCGAGCGCTCAATTAGGCCTTGGGGCGGGCTCGGCGCGACGGTAGTCGCGAGCGAGACCGCCTTCGGAGGAGCTGTGGCGCGAGGAAGATAGTCGCGAAGATTTATTTAGGTGCGCAAATGGGAGGAGCGGAAGTCAAATCTTCGCTGCTCCCCCTGCCTTCGAAGCCCTCGGACCGCGCTAGGCGCGCGTTCCTGCGGGCTTCTTCGGCACCCCCACTTTTGCGAGTCACAATTAATCCCTACGAGCAAGAAGGACTTCGGTGTCGTACGGGCCTTGCATTTTTGCGAAACTATTCCTACTCTTACCGTAGGAGTATTACCATGAAGGTGACAACCAAGGGGCAAGTAACCATTCCGCGGGAACTCCGCATCAAGTTTGGAATCGACCAGAACGCGGAAGTCG
>Ga0307377_10005979_pt1 | contig 12875 bp, 9 predicted proteins | sample TR3MG_FD_202535 | JGI IMG/M metagenome (GOLD analysis project Ga0307377, IMG submission 202535) | Soil microbial communities from Risofladan, Vaasa, Finland - TR-3 | ecosystem: Environmental > Terrestrial > Soil > Coastal area > Acid sulfate soil | place: Finland: Risofladan, Vaasa | collected...
TCACGAAGAGATCGTCGCACTCGCTTGCGAGGCCTGGAACAAACTTGTCGATCAGCCGTGGAAAATCATGTCCATCGGCAGGCGCGATTGGGCAAATGCATGCTGATCAGCGCAAGTTGGTATAAGCGCGCCGCCGGCGATGCGACGGGCTCCAAATGGACTTCGCGTGAGCACGCCAACGCCATCGACCTCGATGCGACTGGGGGAGGGGAGTGATCAGCGACGCAGCCTATGCGCTCGACTTGACGCCTGGGGGCGCCACCGCGCTCGACCGGGAGGATGGACCACGGCTGCAGGCGGGCCACGAGCGGCCGGTTCCGCGCGTCCATATTCGGGCGTTCTGCGAGGACCGGGACACCGCGGCCACGATCCAGCTAGCCTGCGAGGACAGGCGTCTCGCCCAGGCTCATGTGACGGTGCGGATGGGCGGGGTGCAGGCCGCAATTGCCTTCTATGGCGACGCGCCGGAACCTGACCTCGTGCTCATCGAGTCACTTCTCGACCGGGAGGAGATGCTCGACGATCTCGACCGCCTGGCCGAAATCTGCGACCCCGGCACCAAGGTCATCGCCATCGGCCATATCGACGACGTGTTCCTGTACCGTGAGCTCCTGCGCCGTGGCGTCAGCGACTATGTCGTGGCGCCACTCGATGCCCGGCAAATCATCGACAGCATCTCCGCCATCCGCGCTCATGCCGAGATGGGGCCGGTCGGTCAGGTCATGGCCTTCGTCGGGGCCAAGGGCGGCGCGGGGTCGAGCACCGTCTGCCACAATACCGCCTTCGCCATCGCCGCGATGCGCAGCAGCGATGTGGTCATCGCCGATCTCGACCTGCCCTTCGGCACGGCTGGCCTCAATTTCAGCCAGGACCCCATTCAGGGCATCGCCGATGCGTTGAGCGCGCCGGAGCGGTTGGACGAGGCGCTCCTCGATCGCCTGCTCTCCCGCTGTTCAGACCATCTAAGCTTGTTTGCCGCGCCCGGAACGCTCGATCGCGCCTACGACATCGAGCCTAAGACGTGCGAGACCGTGCTCGACGCGGTGCGGGCGAATGTGCCCTTTGTCGCCATCGACGTTCCGCATCTGTGGACCGGCTGGGCCAAGCAGGTCGTGCTCGGAGCGGACCATGTGGTGATCACGGCGGTGCCGGACCTCGCCAATCTGCGGAATGCCAGGAACCTCGTCGACCAGCTCAAATCGGCGCGGGCGAGCGACCGGGCGCCTTTGCTTGTGCTCAATCAGGTCGGGTTGCCCAAGCGCCCGGAAATCTCGGTGAAGGATTTCGGTCAGGCGCTCGAACTTGAGCCGAAGGCGGTCATCGCCTTCGACCCGCAACTCTTCGGCACCGCCGCCAATAATGGCCAGATGATCGAGGAGGTTTCCGGCAAATCCTCCGCGGCGCAACAATTCCGTGCCCTTGCCGATCTCCTCACCGACCGCACCGAAGCGAAGAGCGAGCGGGTCTCCCTGCTTGCGCCAATTCTCAATCGCCTCAGGCGGCGTAAGACCCGCAGCTGAAGTGTCGGGCGGGCGTGAGGCTTGGATCAGGCCGCCGCGTATTCTCGTGCCTCCGCCTTCGCGCCTTCGGTCCATTCGCCCATCTCGGGCAGGTCGAGGACCGCACGGGCGTAGTCCGCGGCTTGGCCGTCGTCGCCGAAGCTGGCGAGATCCACGCCATAGGTGCGAAACCGCGTCGCCACCGGCGCGAACATGGCGTCAGCGCATGAGAAAGCCCCAAACAGAAAGGGGCCAGCTCCGCCATGCTGGGCGCGGGCTTGGCGCCAGATCGCCACGATGCGGCGGATATCGCCATCGAGCTCCGCGCCGATGGCCGGGGCCGGCAGGCGTGAGAGCAGATCCATGGACATCTCATTGCGGAGCGCGCCGAAGCCCGAATGCATCTCCGCCGAGATCGAGCGGGCGAGCGCGCGCGCTTCGGACTCACGCGGCCACAAGCCGAGCTCGGGGTGACGCTCGGCCAGAAATTCCAGAATGGCGAGGCTGTCGCAGACGGTGAACCCGTTCGTCTTCAGCGCCGGCACCTTGCCGGAGGGCGAATGGCGCAGGATCGCGGCCTTACTTTCCGGCTGGCGCAAGCGAATGCGCTCCTCGGCGAAGGGAATGCAGGCACGCTTCATCGCCAGCCACGGCCTGAGGCTCCACGAGGAGAGATTCTTGTCGCCGATGATCAGAATATAGCCAGCGTCGGTCATGGGGCGCCCCTCCGCTATTGTCATTGCGACGCTCCCCTGCCATTAATGCGCCCCGCCATCAAGCCCCCGCCGCTGCTCAGATGCCGACAAAAATCCCGCCGAAACCGCGCCATGAGCTAGGAGAGCTGCTGCTCGATGCGGGAAGTCCCGCGCTTCCGCTTTGGTTCATCGCCTCCAAGGACGATTCGAGCCTCAAGCAGCTGACGGACGCCCAGCGGAACTGGCTCGAGGCGAGGAGCTGGCTGCCAAAATCGGGCGCGGTCCTGCTATTGCCCGATGCGGGCGGAGGCGTTGCCGGGGCTCTGTTCGGCGTTGGCGACGAGGATTGGGCGGTCGACGCGCCGCTGCTTCCCGGGGCTTTGCCGGGCGCGCTTCCTCCGGGCGACTATCGCTTTGCCTCCGCGCTCCCAGATCCTGAGCTTGCGACGCTAGCCTGGCTTGCCGGGTGCTATCGCTTCGGGCGCTATCGCAGCGAGAATAACACCAAGCCTAAGCGCCTCGTTCTACCCGACGGCGTCGACCGGGCCCGGGTGCTGGCGCTAGCCGAAGCCCTCTATTTCGGCCGCGATCTCATCAACACGCCGGCGAACGATCTCGGCCCGGCCGAACTTGAGGCCGCGGTGCGCGAGCTTGCCACCGAGCATGGCGCGGAGGTCAAGGTGACGGAAGGCTCGGGCCTGCTTTCGGATAATTTCCCGATGATCCACGCCGTTGGCCGCGCCAGCGACCGGGCCCCACGCCTGATCGATCTTCACTGGGGCTCGACCCACGCCCCAAAATTGACGGTGGTGGGCAAGGGCATCTGCTTCGATACCGGCGGCCTCGACATCAAGCCTGGCGGCGCCATGGCCCTGATGAAAAAGGACATGGGGGGTGCCGCCTCCGCCCTCGCCTTCGCCCATCTGGTCATGAGCACGAAGCTCCCCGTGCGGCTCAGGCTGCTGATCCCCGCCGCCGACAACGCGATCGCCGGCAATGCCTTCAGGCCTGGCGACGTGCTGAAGAGCCGGAGCGGCATGAGCGTCGAGATCGGCAATACCGACGCCGAGGGGCGGCTCGTGCTGGCCGACGCGTTGAGCCTCGCCGATGAGGAGGCGCCGGACTATCTGATCACGATCGCGACCCTCACCGGAGCGGCGCGGGTCGCGCTCGGCCCTGATTTGCCGCCGCTCTTCAGCGACGATGAAGATTTCGCGGCGGGGCTGATCGCAAGCGGCCTTGGCGTCGGCGATCCCGTTTGGCGCCTGCCGCTGTGGGCGCCCTATGACAAACTGTTGAAGAGCAACATCGCCGATCTGAACCACATTGCCGAGGGTTCCCATGCCGGCTCCGTGATTGCCGCGCTGTTTCTGAAGCGCTTCGTCACCAAGGCCAAGCGCTTTGCTCATATCGACATTTTCGGCTGGGTTCCGCGCGAGCAACCCGGGCGTCCGCAAGGTGGTGAACCGCAAGCCGCGCGCGCCCTGTTCGCCTATTTCCAGAAAGAGCTCGGACCGTGATCAACGGCGTATTGCCAGACCCGCGCCGCCACGCCTATCGCGAGGATTTGGCGGCGGAGTCCTTGCGCAATCACGTCAAGGCGCCGCGTTACGTCGCCGGTGAACCCCGCCAGCTTCGGGTCCCCGCGCTGCCCTTGCGGCGGCACCCACGTTTCGATGCCACTCTCGACTCCGAGGCGCTATTCGGCGAGACGCTGCGTCTCCTCGACGAGAGCGAAGGCTGGGCCTGGGTGCAGCTCTCCCGCGACGGCTACGTTGGCTATATGCCGAGCGAGGGTTTGGACCGCGCGGTCCTTGCCCCCACGCACAGGGTCGCGGCGCTGCGCACCTATGTCTATTCGCAGCCGGACTTCAAGACGCCGCCTTCGGCCCTGCTAAGCCTGAATGCACTCCTCTCCGCCTCGGCGGTGGAGGGAAGGTTCCTCGCGCTTGAGACCGGCGGGTTCGTCTTCGCCGAGCATGCGCGGCTAGTGGACCAATCGGCGGATGATTTCGTCGCCGTGGCGTTGTCCTTTCGCGGCACGCCCTATCTTTGGGGCGGTCGCACGAGCTTGGGGCTCGACTGTTCCGGGCTGGTGCAGCTGGCCAACGAGGCGGCGGGGCTCGCCTGCCCACGCGACGCCGACATGCAGGCCGCCGAACTCGGCCGCGCCCTCGATTGGCAAGGCGCCGACAGGCTCGCCCGCGGCGATCTCGTGTTCTGGGACGGCCATGTCGGCATCATGGCCGATGGAGAAGATTTGCTGCATGCGAGCGCCCACCACATGGCGGTGGTGGTCGAACCGTTTGCCATAGCCAAGGATCGTATCGCCGCCTCGGGAAGTGAATTTTTGGGGGCGCGGCGCCCGAGCAAAATTACGGGCGCCTAAGCGCCGGCTCGTGCAACACGCCGACAAGAGAACACCGCGCAGGGTCCGTTCCTTGGTGTGGCTAGCTCCTGGCTAAAGAAGGCTGACCGCGACCGGGGCTCCGGGAGAGCGCTCAGGTCGAGACCACGTCGCTGCGGGTCGCTTCGAGCTCGAAGGCTGCCGCCAGCAAGGCCTTGGTGTAATCGGTCTTCGGCTTGGAGAACACCGTTCGCGCCGAGCCTTGCTCCACCACCTTACCGTTGCGCAGCACGATGATGGTATTGGCGAGCGCGCGCACAACCTTCAGATCGTGGCTGATGAAGAGATAAGCGAGCTTATAGCGCTTCTGCAGGTCGCGCAGCAGATCGACGATCTGCGCCTGCACCGATACATCGAGCGCGCTGGTCGGCTCATCCAGGATCAGGAATTTCGGCTCCAGCACCAGCGCCCGGGCGATGGCGATGCGCTGGCGCTGGCCGCCGGAGAATTCATGCGGATAGCGGTCCTGGAAGGCGGGCTCGAGCCCGACCTCCTCCAGCGCCCGGGCCACGCGCTCCCGGCGTTCGGCGCGGCTCATGCCGGGCTTCTGGATCAGCAGTCCCTCCTCGATGATCTGCCCGACCGAAAGCCGAGGGCTAAGCGAGCCGTAGGGGTCCTGGAACACGATCTGCATGTCGCGCCGGAGCGGCCGCATGGCCTTTGAACCGTAGCCGTCGATGCGGCTGCCGAGATAGACGATGGGGCCCTCGCTCGAGATCAGGCGCAACAGCGCCAGTCCGAGTGTGGTCTTGCCCGAGCCGGACTCGCCGACCACGCCCAGCGTCTGACCCTCCTTCACCGCGAGATCGATACCGTCGACGGCCTTGATGTGGCCGACGACATGGCGCAGGAAGCCGCGCCTGATCGGGAACCACACGCGCAAATCCTTGGCTTCGAGGATCACCGGCGCCTTGGCGTTGGCCGCCGGCGGCGAGCCCTTGGGCTCGGCCGCGAGCAAATGCTTGGTGTAAGGATGCTGTGGCGCGGTGAAGACGCCCTGGGCAGTGCCGCGCTCGACAATCTCCCCTTGGTTCATGACACAAACCCGGTCGGCCATCTTGCGCACGATGCCGAGATCGTGGGTGATGAGGAGCATGGCCATGTTGAACTCGGATTTGAGCTTGAGCAGGAGATCGAGAATTTGCGCCTGGATGGTCACGTCGAGCGCCGTCGTTGGCTCGTCGGCGATCAGGAGGTCCGGCTCATTGGCGAGCGCCATGGCGATCATCACCCGTTGCCGCTGGCCGCCCGAGAGCTGATGCGGGTAGGAGGCGAGGCGGCCCTTGGGATCGTCGATGCCGACCTTGTCGAGCAGATCGAGCACGCGCTCCCGCGCCGCGTGGTCGGACAGCCCGCGGTGGATCTTGAGCACTTCCCCAATCTGCTGCTCGATCGTGTGCAGCGGATTGAGCGAGGTCATCGGCTCCTGGAAGATCATCGAGATCTGATTGCCGCGCACGTGGCGGAGCCCATCCGGCGGCAGCGCCATCAGATCCTCGCCCTTGAACAGGATCGAGCCTGAAGGGTGCCTGGCAGCGGGGTAGGGGAGGAGGCGCAGGATGGAAAGCGCCGTCACGGTCTTGCCGGAGCCGGACTCGCCCACCAGCGCCACGGTCTCGCCCTTGCCGATGTCGAAGGAGATGTTCTTCACCGCGCTGGTGAGGCCGCTGCCGCTCATGAAGTCGACGGAGAGGTCCTCGACCTTGACCAGCAGGTCGCTTGCGGACCCCGACGGCTCGGGCGTCTGGCTCTGTTGCGTCTCAGCCATGGGCGCTCCCTGAGCCGGTCTTCGCGTCTGTGGCGTCGGCGCATTCGCCGTGCTCGATCTCGACCGTGGCATGATCGAGCCCGAACTCCGTCTTCAGCCGCTGCTTGATGTCCTTGACCAGCCGGTCGTCGTCCTCGCCCGCACAGGCGCAGGCGTGCAGCGTCACCATGCGGCGCTCCTGCGTGATCGACCACACATGCAAATGATGCACGTCCTCGAGTCCTCGGACATTGGCGATGAGGTCGGGCCCGATGTCGCGGGTGTCGAGCTCGCGCGGCGCGCCTTCGAGCAGGATATGGCCGGAGGCCTCCACCACCTTCCAGCCGCTGTGCACGATGATGGCGGCGACAAGGATCGACAGCAGCGGATCGATCGGCGTCCAGCCGGTGAGCATGATCACCGCGCCGGCGATCAGCGCCGCCACCGAACCGAGCAAATCGCCAAGAACATGGACGGCCGCGCCCCTGACATTGAGATTCTCCCGGTCCGCGCCATGCAGCAGGGCGAAAGCGGCGATATTCACCAGCAGCCCGAGCCCGCCCACGATCACCATGATCCCGCCGGCGACGGCGTGAGGCTGGCTGAGGCGCTCGATCGCCTCGTACACGATCCACGCCGCGATCACGAACAGCGCCAACCCGTTGACGAAGGCGACCATCACTTGGAAGCGGTCGAAACCATAGGTTCGCTTCCAGTCGGCCGAGCGGCGCGCGAGGCGGAAGCCGAACCAGGCCAGCGTCAGCGAGGCGAAGTCGGTGAGCATATGGCCGGCATCGGCGAGGAGCGCGAGCGAGCCGGAGATAATGCCGCCCGCGATCTCGGCCCCCATGAACAGGCCGGTGATCAGCGCGGCGAGGCCCATGCGCCGCTCATTGTTGCTCTGGCGGTGGTCGTCCGCCTTCTCGGCGCCGTGGGAATGGGAACCGTGCATGATCCGCCTCAGCCGAAGGATTTGCGCGGGTCGAGCGCATCGCGCACGGCCTCGCCGATGAAGATCAACAAGCTCAGCATGATGGCGATGACGAAGAAGGCGGTGAGCCCGAGCCACGGCGCCTGGAGATTGTCCTTGCCCTGCGCCAGCAGTTCGCCGAGCGATGGCGAGCCCGGGGGAAGGCCGACGCCGAGGAAGTCGAGCGAGGTCAGCGTGCTGATCGAGCCGTTCAAGATGAACGGCATGAAGGTCAAGGTCGCCACCATGGCGTTGGGGAGCAGGTGCTTGAAGATGATCTTGAGGTTGGAAAGCCCAAGCGCGCGCGCGGCGGTGACATATTCGAAATTACGGGCACGCAGGAACTCGGCCCGCACCACCCCGACCAGCGCCACCCAGGAAAAAGCGAGCAGAATGCCGAGCAGAATCCAGAAATTCGGCTCGATCACGGCGGCGATGATGATGAGCAGATAAAGCTGCGGCACCGACGTCCAGATCTCGATGAAGCGCTGGAACAGGAGGTCGGTCCAGCCGCCGAAAAAGCCCTGCACCGCGCCGGCGGCGACGCCGATGATGGAGGCGAAGAAGGTCAAGATCAGCCCGAACAGCACCGAGATGCGAAAGCCGTAGATGGCGCGGGCGACCACGTCGCGGCCCTGATCGTCGGTGCCGAGCCAATTCCATTCAAGCTCGCTGTTGCAGGGGTGAAAGCCGCCCTCGATCGCCGCCTTGCAATCCGCCTTGGTCAGCAGCCAAGTGGGCTTCACCGGAAACGCCATGGGCGGGTTCTTATTGGGCGTGTCGTAGGAGAAGGGTATCGGCGGCCACAGGATCCAGCCCTGCTTATCGGCGATCATCTCCTTCACGGCCGGGTCGCGATAGACCGCCTCGGTCTCGAAGATGCCGCCGAAAGCGGTCTCGGGATAGGATTGGAGCACCGGAAAATAATAGTGGCCGTCATATTTGACGATGAGCGGCTGGTCGTTGGCGATGAACTCGCCGAACAGGCTGAGCACGAATAGAAGCAGGAAGATCCACAAGGACCAGAAGCCGCGCTTATGCGACTTGAAGGTCTGCCAGCGCCGCTTGTTGACCGAGGACAGGCCGACCCGCCACCAGCGCGGCCCTTCGGCCGTGACCTCTTCGATGACTGCGGCGTCTGTGGGCATATCCATCGCTCACACCTCGCGCGTCTCGAAGTCGATGCGCGGATCGACCCAGGTATAGGTGAGGTCGGAGACGAGATTGATGGCGAGCCCCATCAGCGAGAAGATGTAGACGGTCGCGAACACCACCGGATAGTCGCGGTTCATGATCGACTCGAAGCCGAGCAGCCCCAGACCTTCGAGCGAGAAGATGGTCTCGATCAGCAGGGCGCCGGCGAAGAACGAGCTGATGAAGGCGCCCGGAAAGCCCGCGATGATGATCAGCATGGCGTTGCGGAAGACGTGCCCGTAAAGCACCTGGCGCTCGGTCAGCCCCTTCGCCCGCGCCGTGGTCACATATTGCTTGCGGATCTCGTCCAGGAACGAGTTCTTGGTGAGGAAGGTGAGCGTGGCGAAGGCCGAAAGCGACATGGCGATCAGCGGCAGCATCAGGTGCCAGAAATAGTCGAGGATCTTGTCGTACCAGGGGAGCTGCCACCAGTTCTCCGAGACGAGCCCACGCAAGGGGAAGATCTGGAAGAACGAGCCGCCGGCGAAGAGCACGATCAGGAACACCGCGAACAGAAAGCCGGGAATGGCGTAGCCGATGACGATGGTGGTGCTCGTCCACACGTCGAAGCGCGAGCCGTCCTGCACGGCCTTGCGAATGCCGAGCGGAATCGAGATGGCGTAGGAGATCAGCGTCATCCATAGCCCGAGCGAAATCGAGACCGGCATTCGTTCCAGGATCAGCTTGAGCACGCTGGTGTCGCGAAAATAGCTCTGGCCGAAATCGAAGCGGGCATAGTTCCACATCAAAATGAAGAAGCGCTCATAGGCCGGCTTGTCGAAACCGAACTGCTTCTCCAGGCTCTTGATGAATTCCGGGTCGAGACCCTGCGCGCCGCGATATTTTGAGGGTGCGGACACGTCGCCGGGAGCGCCGCCGGGCGTGCGCCCGGGCCCTCCGACCTCACTGCCGCCGCCGGTGAATCTCGCCGTGGCGCCGACATCGGTGCCGGTGAGTTGGGCGATCAGCCGCTCGACCGGGCCGCCAGGTGCGAACTGCACCACGATGAAGGTCGCAAGCATGATGCCGATGACGGTCGGCACGATGAGCAGCAGGCGGCGAAGGATATAGGCGGTCATTGCTTCCGGGCCGACCTTCTGGACCTCAACACGAAGAATCCCACCAGGGCGAGGCCAAGCAGAAGCGCGAGCACCAGATAAGAGCGTCTGGATTGAGGCGCATCTGGAGAATCCTGGCTGGCCGCGGCAGGGGAGGTCAGTTTGGCAGCTTTGGCCGCGTCATACCACCAGGTGTCCAGCACCCCGCGGTCGAAATTTGGCTTGGTCTCGGGGCGCGAGAATTTGTCCCAATAGGCGATGTTGTTGGACGCCTTGTACCAATGCGGCACCCAATAATGGCCGGCCCTGAGCACGCGGTCGAGCGCGCGCGCCGCCGTCTCGAGATCCTCCCGGCTCTTGGCCGCGATCACTCTGTCGATGAGAGCGTCAATGGCGGGGTCGGAAATCCCGGCGAGATTGAGCGAGCCCTCGATCGAAGCGGCGCCAGAGCCGAAATAGCTGCTGAGTTCGACGCCGGGCGTGTCGCGCATCACATAGCGCTGCGTGGTGATGTCGAAATCGAAGCTCTTCAGCCGGCGCTGATATTGGGCCGCGTCGACCATGCGCATCGAGGCGTCGATGCCGAGCCGTTGCAGGTTCTTGACGAAGGGCGCGGTGATGCGCTCGAAGGCCGGCTCGAACATCAGAATCTCGAGCTTCAGCGGCGCTCCTTCCGCGTTGACCCGCTTGCCGTCCTTGATGGTCCAGCCGGCCTGCTCCAGCAGCGCCCCGGCCGCTTCGAGCTTGCCGCGAATCTGGCCCGAGCCGTCGGTCTTGGATGGAACATAGGCCGGTCCGAGCGCCTCTGTCGGCACGGGCACGCCGAGATTTTCAAGCAGGTTCCGCTCGGCCTCCGATGGTTCGCCGAGAGCCTTCATTCTGGAGTTCTCGAAGAAGCTCTCGGTCCGGCTATAGAGGCCGTAGAACAGATTGCGGTTGGTCCATTCGAAATCGAAGGCGAGATCGAGCGCTTGCCGCACCAGCGGATCCTTAAGCTGCTCCCGCCGCGTATTGAGGAAAAAGCCTTGGGTTCCGGAGGGGGTCTCGTCGGCCAGGACCTCCTTCTTCACCTTGCCGGCGCGGATCGCGGGGAAGTCGTATTCGGTGGCCCAGACCTTCGAGGTAAACTCCTCGCGGAAATCGTAGGTGCCGGCCTTGAACGCCTCCATGGCCGCGGTGCGGTCGCGGAAATATTCGAAGCGGATTTGGTCGAAGTTCCAACGCCCGCGATTCACCGGCAGATCCTTGGCCCAATAATCCGGGTTGCGCTTGTAGACGATGTTGCGGCCCTGCCTGACGTCGCCGACGGTGTAGGGACCGGAGCCGAGCGGGGGGTCGAGTGTCGTCGCGGCGAAGTCTCTTGTGGCGTAATAGGCCTTGGACAGAATGGGGAGCCCGGCCACGGTGAGCGGCAGGTCGCGCGTGAGCGAGCCCTTGAAGCTGTAGCGCACGGTGTGCGGATCGAGCGCCTCCGCCGTCACCACGTCATGCAGCATCTGCGCATAGATCGGATGGCCTTTGGTCTTGAGCGCGTCGAAGGAGAACACCACATCGTCGGCGGTGATGGCGCTGCCGTCGTTGAATTTCGCCTCCGGCCTGAGCTTGAACGTCACCGACATGGCGTCGTCGGCGATTTCGGCGTTCTCCGCCACCAGGCCATAGACGGCATCGGGCTCGTCCGTCGCCCGCGTCATCAGCGTATCGAACAGAAGATCGAGCCCCTGGGCGGCGTCACCCTTGAGAATGAAATTGTTGAGGCTATCGAAGGTGGTCACCCCGCCCCAGCCGACGAGCGACAGGGTTCCGCCCTTCGGTGCGTCGGCGTTGCTATAGGCGAAATGGGTAAAATCGGCGGGGTAGGCGAGATCGCCGAAGGCGGACAGGCCATGCTTGGCGTCGCCCGCGTGGCTAGCTGCGGGCGCCCCCGCGAGTGCGGCGCAGAGCACAAGCGCGGCAGCGGCAATTGGCCGGAAGGGAGCCCGCGCGCACGCCATCAATGCTTGGAGACCTCCGCCAGATGATCGGCCTTCTCCTGGTCGAACCACCAGACCTGCAGGAAGCCCGGCGTCAGGTCCGGCAAGGTCTCCGGCTGGCCATAACGGTTCCAATAGGCGATGCGCACCCTGGGCGAGAACCATTGCGGCACCACGAACTCGTTCCACAACAGCACCCGGTCGAGCGCCCGGGTCGCGGCCACCAGCTCCTCCCGATCCTTGGCGAAGATAACCCGGTCGACCAGCGTGTCGATCGCCGGATCCTTGATGCCGATCAGATTGCGGCTCCCCTCGCGGCCTGCCGCGTCCGAACCCCAGAAGTCACGCTGCTCGTTGCCGGGTGAGTTGGATTGGGCAAAATTGGCGACCACGATGTCGTAGTCGAAGCCGTCGAGCCGCCGCGTATATTGCGCCGAATCCACTATACGCAGCCTCGATTTGATGCCGAGGCGGTCGAGATTGCGGATGTAAGGCTGCACGATGCGCTCAAACAGCGGCGACACGAGCAGGAACTCGACGGTCAGCGGCTCGCCCGTCTTGGTGTTGGTGAGCATGCCATCCTTTACCTCATAGCCGGCCTCTTTGAGCAGCAGAACCGCTTTGCGCAAATTCGCGCGCATAGCGTCGGAGTTGTCGTTCACCGGATTGCGGTAGACCTCGGTGAAGACTTCCGTCGGCACCTGATCCTTCACCTCGTTCAGGATCTCAAGCTCGTGTCCTTGCGGCAGCTCCTTGGGTGCTGCGAGCTCGGTGCCCTGGAAATAGCTTCCGACGCGCTCATATTGGCCGAAGAACAGGTTCTTGTTTGCCCATTCGAAATCGAAGGCGAGGCTGAACGCCTGCCGCACGCGGCGGTCGGCGAATTGCGGGCGGCGAAGATTGAAGGCGAAGCTCTGCATCGGCTGCGCGCTCTTGATCGGCACTTCCTGGCGGATGACCCAGCCGTTGCGCAGGGCGGCGAAGTCGTAGGCCGTGGCCCAGTTCTTCGCGCTCGATTCTTGGTGATAGTCGAGACTGCCGGCCTTGAAGCTTTCGAACGCGACCGTCTCGTCGCGGTAATAGTCGAAGCGGACCTCGTCGAAGTTCCACTGGCCGCGATTGACCGGCAGCTCCTTGCCCCAATAATCCGACACCCACTCATAGGCGATGGTCCGCCCCGGGCTCACCTGCTTGATGCGGTAGGGTCCAGAGCCAAGCGGCGGTTCGAGCGTGGTCTTCAAGGGGTCGCGCTGATTGCCCTTGGCGTCCTCACCGGTCCAGTAGTGCTTGGGCAGAATGGTGAGCTGTCCCATGATCATGGGAAGCTCGCGA
>Ga0307377_10005981_pt1 | contig 12875 bp, 23 predicted proteins | sample TR3MG_FD_202535 | JGI IMG/M metagenome (GOLD analysis project Ga0307377, IMG submission 202535) | Soil microbial communities from Risofladan, Vaasa, Finland - TR-3 | ecosystem: Environmental > Terrestrial > Soil > Coastal area > Acid sulfate soil | place: Finland: Risofladan, Vaasa | collected...
AAATATAGAATCAAGATTGAATAAAAAAATCGAGGGGTTGCAAGACATATCAGATAAAAATGAGTTTTTTAAAGAAGCACATAAAATATATCAGGCTATATTAAAACTTTTAAGAAAAAAAGATATGCTCATGCGGGAGATTCCTACAGCATTAGGGTGAGAAATCATGGTAAAAGATGGGGAAACAAACAGACGTTCTGCAAATCAACAAATCGTAACGAAACCTCCACGAAGGGTTTATATAGGATATGTGAAACTTGCGTTGGTGTGGTGTATGCCTTAAGGAGAATCATCGTGTGTGTCCCACCCTAATATTTTCCTTATATTACATACTGTGTTAATTCCTGTTAAGGAGCGAGAAAAAAAATTAGATACAAAAGCGATAAATTCATAAAAAAAAATCGATGGGCCGTAAAAAAACAGCACCATAGGAGATAATATGGATGAAAGGATCCAAAAAGCAATTGAAGATTATGAGATCAAAGAAAACATAGGTTACAAATGGCTGTTAAACGATAGATTGATGATGATCAACATATCTTTCGACCAGGGGGACAAATCTCGAATCAAATCAGCTCTAATGACGACTTTCGATATGTTAACTCCTTACATCAATAACAGATTCAAGAAATGTAGATGCAACAAGAAGATTGCTGATCTCGATAATATACATGATAAAGATGCTTTCATTCAAGAGGCCCATATTGTGTATCGCATGTTGTTGCAGGTAATGTATGACCATGATATGTTATTAACGGAGGTTCCTGTAGCATTGGGGTAATATCAAAATGACGGTAAAAAAAGCGATATCAAGATCTCCTGCAGGAAAAAAAGACGGCAAAAAGCTTGCTGCAGGGCCCAGCTGCTGCATCAATTTGACGGCAAATGGAGATGAGTATGGTCTGCATAAATGATATAGAAAAAAAAGTAGCGGGGTATGAAAGGAGATATAACTTTCCATATGTACAATTAATAAAGGATCAGTTGTCGAGTGTAGAGAACGCAATCGGGGATGGGGACAGAGAACGCATCCGGCAATCCTTGTGGTGTGCCTTTAGTATGTTAACGCCGTATATCACTGTAGGTAAACATCAGATTAAGAATAGGATCTCGGATCTTGGTAACATCATCGATCATACTGAGTTCACCACTGAGGCTGATGAGATATATCGTATGCTTCTAAAGATAATTGAAGAAAAAACAGGATCGAAACAAAAGATGTCTTATGAGCATTAAGAAACATGCCAACAACCCCGTTCTGAAGAGCGGAGTTCCTTTGGAGGTATAATCTATGGTAAGTGAACAGGAGAATATAGAAAAACCAAAAATCGCTAAAATCAAGCTGAATAGTTCTACAAAGCGAGAGCTGGAGTATCTTAAAACCATCTAAACGGGCGTTGCTCGGCAATCCGTATTTTTTCTCCTGTATCTCTGTTATACCACACCAACGGAATGAGAGCATTCGCAACCTAGAAACTTGATATAGTCTTTTATCGTCTCGTATATTTGTTGTCCTACCTTATCGTTGTCACCAAAATACAATACGATATGGTCGTTTGTAAGCCTGTCGGCTGCCTTTTTTAAAGAACTCCATTGAGCCTTACCCCTCACTGCCAGGGTTGGAATGTCGTAGTTTCCGCAAACGTCTTCAAAATCATCTGCAATCGTTTCTTTTTCGAACCAAGTTTCAATAGGTTTAATATGAGCGGGTCTTCGATTCAAACTATAATATTGACTGAGATCATCTATTGCTTTGTTTTTTATAAAAATATCTACATTATCATATCCCTTAATATCTCTAACTGACGTCCTTACTTCTTTGATTTGTCTGAATTGTATTTTACCCGATGTTCTAAGTTTAACTGTGTCTTTAATTGTTGTATTGTATTTTCTATCTAGGGCTTTGCCATGTAATTTTGGATATAATTTATATGTGATATTTCTAACAGTTCTTACTCCAGAGCCTAAGATTTCTACAATTTTGTTTAATCGCTGTTGCGTATTCGGATCTGACTTTGCCATCCAATAATATTTTTTCATTTTTAACACTAAATACTTACATCAGATATACGAATAGAAAGATTTTGGTATTAGTATCTCTATCTATAGACAACTTTTTTACGCCTTAGACAAAAATACCTACAAAATATGACATAAATGTATGGAAAGTGCTTAGAACATCTAAAATTCGATGAAAAGACTAGGTGAAACGTGTATCTCAGCAGCTGGAAAAGAAGTTATGTATGCTTTTGCTAATGTAAAAAGACCTCTCCCTGGTTATACGTCCTGGATAGAGGATCTCGAACGATGGGCAGAGATAGCAGATATTAGTAATGTGGATCTAGGGCCAAAAACAACTAGGAAGACATACGAGTCATGGTTAGTAGCCTATTTTCCTAATTGGACACTGCAGATAGCTATGTCTCAGGGCCATACGACTGACACGGCTCTCCGACATTATCTGAATCTTGGATTTGTTGAGAACGATAAAGTCGAGATGAAAGATTTTGTGGAAGGATGGAAATAATGCATCTCCTCTTCTATAATCTTCACAGAAACGATTTCTAAGCCATTGTCTCTTTGTGCCTAATGGTAATGTGCCTGTCTTTTTGATGGTTAGTTAACATTCAAGCGTTACTCAGTAAAATTCAGTTTTTGGCAATATTACCTCCTTTTTGGTATTTTTATCTAAATTTTCCAGCTGTGTCCGGAGATCTGATCAGACGTCCTCTTTCTCCTTCGAGAAATATTTAGATATAAATTACCTTTTTTGTAATATAAGGTGAGAAATATATATGTAACCTCTCTGATTGAATGATTGATAGAATGATCTAAATGGCGATCTTAGTAGAAATCTCAGTGGAATACAAAGACGCTCTAAAGGATCATTTTACAATTCCAGGAGCAATAACCTATATTTCTTTTTAATTAAGAAGAAAATATTTACAGAGACGGCTTCTAAGGTCATATCTCACAATGGGGATACATAGCAGTATCGGTATTCTTAGACTTATAGTAAATTACTACAAATTGTAGTATTGACATTTGCCGTTGTTTTGGTCAACGTGGCCAGGTAGATCTCATTCATTCTGCCGTCAAATTGTTGCTGCAGGACCAGGTCCTGGAGCATGTTTTGCCGTTAATTAGCTGATCACAAGATCTTGATCAACTATTGTTTTGACGGCATTTTCCCCCAATCTCAGGAAAAGAAAAAAGAGAGGGGGGATTTAATCAAGTGAGAAACAACCTTCCAGTTGATCGAACTTTTCATGTTTTAAGTGCCACAGGATCTTTGCTATATTGTCTTTGATTACTATCATATCTTTCCATTCCGAAAGGTTATTTAAAATAAATTCGCAGATATCTTCCGATCGAATATTTCTGAGAATAATCTCCTGTTCTTTCTCTTCCTTTATCTTTTGATGTGCCTCAAGATGTTCCATTCTCTGCATAGTGCCATCAGGATTTAAAACCTTTAAGGCACGCTCTTTTCCCTTTTCAGTTGCCGTGTAATCAAATCCTGCCCATCGAAATGTTACTTTGTCTTCAGCCTTTTTCATTTCCTCCATTTTTCTCACGTCTCCTTTTTTAATTCTTAATGCAAAGCCAGTATATAAAATGTGCGCACAATATGTTTATATATGCGCATAAACATTATACATTTGTGATAGATAATGACAAATGTGCCATCAATAAATCTATATCTAGATGAGAAGACTAAAAAACAACTTAAAGACCTTGCAGAAAAGGAAAACAGATCCCCGTCTAAGGAAGTTAAACATATGATGGAATTTTACATAAAGAATAAAGACAAATAAAGTTCAACTACTTTGATATCAGCTCTTTTTCTCCTTATATAACATTACAGACAGTTGTCGAATTCATTCATTAAGATTTACTCTCATTTCAATCCACAAGTTAAAACCCCTCACATTGATAGAAAAATAAACGATAGAGGCAAAAACATGGAATACGAATATCTCTGGGCAATGCGAAACGATGGAGTTTGGGAAATAATAACGGTTCCCAAAAAAGAAGAAGAGGAATACAATGATATGGCGGTGAATTAATGAAAAGAAAAAAGAGGAATTATCCTGTGTCTGGCCGTGGTGGGAATAAAGCTCATACAAGAAGATGGTATAGAAAGCCAAAAGTGAATTGGTGGTAGAGATTATTGAGAGAATTTAATTTTCTCAATATTCTTCTTTTTTTCTGAAAATACAAAAAACAGGAAATGGTTAAATTCCCTCCTGTTGGAAAACACTCTATAATGCCTTAAAACACTACTTTTTATCTGTCACCCCCCTATTTCTCCCTATGAAATAGGGTTATAAGGCAATAACATATCTAAATGTTTATGATTAAAAAGAAAAAAAAGTCTACTGTGAGATTCAAACTTCAAAATACATATCAAAGAACAATGATCAAGATAAGAAAAGAAATGGATAAGGGACTAATAAAAACGGAAAAACAGAGGAAAGAACGATTCAACGAGATATATCAATCGGAACTGGCTAAAGAGGTAACAAAAATCAGAGAAGAAACAAAACAGATCTTTTTTAGAGCTGTTATTGTTGGAGCAGGCTTTGCTGTTTTAGTCAGTTTTTTTATAAATTCTTTGTTTAAAGTTATAGACGAATACTTTATTAGTAAACCGTATCTGCTTTATCTGGCTATTTCTGGTGTATTGTTGGTCTATATGGGTTGGTATATATACAGAAAAATGAAAGATCTTGAGGAAGGAAGAGCTGTATGAAATTTATAACATGGAATAAACATTTCATCTGGGATCAATACTTCAAAGACGTTGGGATCTATCAAGGTCGATGTCATTGGCACGATCTTAAAGACTTAGTTATGAAATTGAAAAATAAGACGATTAAAACACTAGTCTAAACCTTTCTTTTTAGCTAAGAAGGCAATTTTACCTCTTTTCGACCTCTAAGTCTAGTTGGTTTATCCAAAACACAAAAAGCTCCATATAACAAACCGTATTGTGTTCGATGTGAACGCGAGCCTTCGTCAGGACGTCTTCTCCTAGGTTTTACATCATCAGGATCGTAGTCAATATTCTTTGAAAAAAATCTAATCTGATTTCCTTCAATAATGGCCCCTTTTTGTTTACAAAGTTTCACTTTACTTCACCATTTGGGTAGGTTTTTCAATTACACAATTTACTGAATCGCAAAGAGCCCCATGCATTGAATAATCATAAACCAAAATATCTTTAGAGGATATTCCACTTTGTTCAGCTTTAGTTTTTGCCTTTTCTTTAACTTTTTCTTTTTTCAATCAAATTAAAGGAGTGAAATCAATTAATCTATATATTGGTTACTCTCTCTATAGGCAGCAATTAAAAATCATTAGTATTTAAAAGTTTTTAAATAAATTTAAAAAATCATTTTAGTTGGATATACTTTTTGTCTACATTCAAATGAAATAGTATCTCCCAAAAGAGCTTTACAAGATTCTTTATTCATTCAATAGCTACCTCTTCGATAACCTCTCTCTCAAGTAAATCTTCAACTATTTTTACAACCTGTTTTAAAGGTAAATTGAGAGTTTCAGCAATATTGACATAGTAAAGAGGCTTATCAGTTGTTTTATAAAGATTAATAATTCCTTTTTCCGCTATCGAATCATCAATTTTTATTAATTCTGGATCTAAATGTTTTTCCAGTTGAGCTACTTTTTCTTTAAGTTGATCTACATCTTTTTTTAATGATTTGACTATGGGTCCCAAAAAATATTCTTCATAGTCATCTACTAATTTAGACCATATATCGGGAGGAATAAGTTGAACAACAGGTTGATTTTCTAGAACAGTTTTAGCAGTTTTATGAACTACTCTCGATCTTTCCAATTCAATCACCGTTGATATTTTTCTTTACAAAATCAATAAATTTTTTAATTTCAGCATCAGTGACATTGCTAGGAGTTGCGATAATTGCTTTTTTTTCTTTAATTGATTTTTCTGATTCATGAAATAGAAAAATGAATTGTTTCTTGTCTTCCATAGCAATTCCCAAAATTGGAAAATATATTTTTCCAAATTTTTTAGATAATTTCTCTCTCATTTTTTTAGAAATAAAGTCATGCGAGCTAATGTTACTAACCTTTGTCATCGACATTATCTTTTCGAAATCGCCTTTGTCTTCCTTTTTTGTTTTTTCTGTCATTTCTTATCTACCTAAATATATATTTATAACTATTTATAATTTTTCTGAAATTCTCCCCCTTTTTGGTTTCGCCCCCGTTCATTTTCCCATTCTCTCCTAGCTTGCGTTAAAATGCAAGAGATTGAAATGCATACATAATTAAAAACTTTGTGTTTTATGAGACATTGAGCTTATTTTGAGCTACATAGAATTATATAATCACAAACTTGACGGATTTTAACATTGACATAATGTATCATGGTTTGAACAGTTAAGTTTATATATAAGTTTAAAATGAACAATTGATGTCTAAAACTGTAGAATTATATAACGGACAACTTTTTAGTAATGCTTCTTACTAATTGGCAAACCGTTATATATTAGACTTGCATTCTTTTTTTCATGAAAAACGGATCGGAGGCCTAAAAAATGACCGATGTAATTGATAAGTTCTTAAGCCAGTATTCAAGCGAAAGCACAAGAAAAACCTATGGTAATCAATTAAAGAATTACTTTAATATCATTAAGCGAGATCCTAATAAATATTTCAATAACAACAGAGACTATAAGAAGGACGTAGACAACTTCTGGAGGGTATATGATAAAAGACCACCATACACTAGAGATGTTGCTATAGCAGCCATTAAAATGCTTTTTGAGGACAATATAAACAGTACGACCTATTACAAGCAATTCCCCCCCAATTATTGGCGTAAACTAAGAAAGAGGGCAAAAGGTAGCAGGGCATTGACCCAGGATAAGGTACCAACGCCTGAAGAGCTAAAAGAGATACTTCATTATTCCAATATCCAGGGTAAGGCGCTTTTTCTGGTACTCGCAACTTCTGGAATGAGAGTAAACGAGGGATTGCACATAACATTAAACGATCTGTATTTGAATGAAAAGCCAGCACGAATAGAAATACCTGGCTTTATTACAAAAGACGGTAACCCACGAAATACATTTATCACAGATGAGGCAAAAGACGCTCTTAATGCTTTTTTAAAGAAACGTGAAACATATTATTTTTCTAAAGCATGTAACAAGGATATGAAGAAAACAATTGATGACAGGGTATTCCCGTTTCACTATCAGACAGCCTGGCTCATGTGGCAGACTATTATAAAACATGCAGAGAAAAACAAAAGGGATAGAGCAACCAACAGATACAAATTTCATATCCATGTATTGAGGAAGTTTTTCAGATCACGCATGGGAAATAAGAACGGTATCGGTGTAGACATGGCTGAGTTTCTTATGGGGCATGAAGGGTATTTAACAAAAGAGTATCGGCATTATACTGTTGAAGAACTGGGTAAGGAATATTTGAAGGGGACTGATCGTTTATTAATATTTGAAACTCCAGCAGATACAACAGACTTACATGAAAGATTAGATGAGAAGGATAAAGAAGTTAAAGATCTGAAACAAGAGATAGATAGAGTTAGAATGGAATTGCTTGAAGTAAAAATGAAACAGGTACAGGAATTACAAAGAAAGAAATAGAAATAATATCTTTAATCGAGTTCTATGCTATTCAAAAATACCTGGAAAATGAAATTTGTCGGTCTTTCTGATGAATATCCATAATATCTTCATTATCTTTCCACCACTTTTTAATTTCTTTCATATCTTCTGGTGAGAGCCCATAATCCTTGTTAAAAGTTATTTCACTCCAAAATCTGCATTGTGTCTTTTCATTCGCATCTTTTAAAAAATCTAAAACACGTGTCCCTGAACGTGTACATTTTCTCATTATAGTATCTTCGTTTTCTGGTTCACCTAGATCCGGAATTCTGCTACATATTAAAATACCTCTCTCTTGTATTAATTTTTTTATCTTTTCACTTTTGGTATTATTCAAAAATTGATTCAATCTTTTGATACATTCTCGTTCTCTTACTTTGATTCTCACATCTTGAATTTTTCTAAGTTGCTTATCTACATTAACTAGATGTTTTTCGATACTGTTTTTCTCTTCTTCAGTAAAACATTTGAATAGCTTTTGTGGAATGCCATAAATGGTCTGATACCTATGTGGATATTTGTAGAAAAAACACAGAATATGGTCCAATGAATAGGAATCAAAAGCTCTTTTATTCTTTATTCTTATTCCTTCATAATAAAACTCTTTTTTTATGCGGTATCTTACATCTGATTTACTACCTGTTTTTTCAATAGCTCCTATGGGTGGATTTTTTAAATTATTAAGAAATTTTGTAAGATTTTGTCTTGATGTAATACATTCTGGAACGATACTATCGTTACTAATTAAAAAATCAAGTCTACCTCCAAAGAATGTTTTTAATCGTTTAATATTAGATTTTACTTGAGGCTTTTTTGAATCTTTATAACCCACCTCCAACACGTATCTAAAATGTATTGGTTTTAGTCCTTTCTTCCCCTGAAAATCTTTATCCTGAAATTCAATCAGAAGAGTTAGTATGCTCATATAAGGGGGTTTTTCAAAAATATTTTCTATAGTAAGCTTCTGTCTTTTTTTTCCTACCATAATTTAAACTCGTAAACTTTTAAAAGTAATAAGTTAACAACTTATAATACTATTGTTTGCATTACAGCATAAGACTAAAATGCCACATAAAGAAAATAGAAAGCTCATAAGGGTTGGAAATTCAAGTTTTGGAGTGATATTACCCCGAGCATGGTTAAGATATTACGATCTTAAATATGGCGATTCTGTCGAGGTCATATCCAATGGTTCTATCGAAATAAAACCACAGATAAAACAGGATTTTGGGAGTTGATAAATTGAACTTTTTGCAATATAGTGACGCAACTGATTTTCTAGAAAAAACAGGCCTCCCTCTTGAAAAGGGATTGAAGTTAGTTGAAAACGAGCTGAACAAGTTAAAGGAGAAAAAAAATGTCCAATAAGGTAGATTGCGCAGAGATCGAGATTCTTATAAACAATGTTGAATCAACCCTAGGTAACATAAAAGATATAATTAAGAGGATAAAAGAGAGAGATAACTAAGATAGGAGTGTGTAGGGTAGTGGATAAAGAAGTATTTAACCGCTTTTTAAACTCCCGTGTTCAAATTGTAAATGATGAACATTTTGTAATGAGTGGTAGAATTATAGAAGTTTACGATGATACAATAGCTTTTTTTACAGATGGAAAAACAGTTTATCTTAGTTTTGACCGTATAAAAGAAGTTAGACCACAAGGAGGGAGACAATGACGTCTAAACACCCTGGAAATATTGATGAATTTGGTTTATCAAAGGAGGCTTAATGTCAAAAAAAGAGGTGGAAGGCACTCAAAAAAAAGCTAAAAACCTATACTGTTCTAACTGTAGCTCAGGGATATCATCAGATGTTAAACTGAAAAAAGACAAAAACGGAGATCTTAGAGGAAATTGCTCTTTTTGTAAGAAGAAAAACGTTGTTTTTATTGATAAACTTTCAGATTCTAAAAAAGCTAAACACCCAATGGAAGCAAAAGCAGACAAAAAAACATGGGAAAAAGGCTTAGAACAGGAAAAAGAAAGATCAAAAGAAATTGTTAAGACGCTACACGAGGGTAATGTTACTGTTGAATTGCTTGATCCTAAATTCGCATGGACGGAAATTAAATGTTACGAAATGAACGAGGATTTTGTTTTACAGCCCATATATTATCCAGTCAGAATCAAAGAATATGTAGTGACTAAATCCGGTAGTACAGAAGCTAAACTTTTTGAAGAGATGAAAATCGTATTGTTTTGTGTTGATAAAAACAACAATCGGGAATTAATTTATCCCTATTCTGGTGCTTTTTTCACATCTACATTTGTCATTAATAATTCAAAATATAAAATTCCAAGTGAGCCGTTTTATCTGAAATCCCTACCAAATCTAGAAGTGTTACAACGATTCCTTGATGGGGAAAAGGTTGATGGTAAAAAAATTTGGAAACAATTTAAAGAATATCGAGAAAAATACCTTGATGTTGGAGAAGATAAAAGAAAACTGATAGCTCAGACTGCTTGGGACCTTGGAACTCATTTTTATATGATTTTTAATGCATATCCCTATCAAGATTTCTTTGGTTTCAGAGGATCTGGTAAAAACAGAGCTCATGAGATCTCGCATGAACTATGTTTCCATTCTCAGATGATTGCCACTACTAGAAGTATTAGTTCCATTTTCAGAAGTATTGATGCGATGGGATCTACTTGGTTGAAAAATGAGGCAGAGACGTTATTGGGGAAAAATAAAAATGAGGATCTTTTGGAATTATGTTTAGAAGGTTACAAAACGGGAAGTAGTATTCCACTAACTTCTGATATAGGGAAGGATAAAAGTAGATCTCCGATTTATTTTGATGTTTATAGCCCTAAATCATTTACTTCCGATAAAAACATCTATAGTGCATTTGGCACAAGGATGGTCAAATATTTACAACAAAAAACAGCGGATGTGCAAGGTAAAATAGAGCTCGATAAAGAAGATGGAAAGAGGATAAGAGATGATGCATATCTGTTGAGATTGCAGGACGGCTGTAAGGTTGCAAAATTAGCTAAAACTTCAATTGATAAATTACTGAAAGATTATGATCTTGATTTAGTAAGTAGGGATCGAGAGATCTTTTTTCCATTGCTTATTATCACAAAGGAGTATGGAGGCAAAGAGGAATTTGAAGATTTGATTTCATTTATCGAAGATTACTTGGAACAGTTAAAGCAAGAAATTATAGATAAGCCAATTGCAGTAGTTCTTAGAGCAACGTATGCAGTTAGTTTCGAGGAACATAAAAAAGATGAAAGTAAGTATGAATTTTGGATTTATACTCATGATATCAGGGAAAAAATTATTTTTAATGATACTGAGGCTTGGAGATTAACAGAAAAAAATGGTTATGAAGAAAAAGAAATAATAAAAACAAGTGAGACAGCGAAATTTTATACAGGTAGAAGAATTGGTTCAATTCTTACTGATTTAGGATTTAATGAGAAAAGACAGGTCAAAGGTCAATACCAGAGAAAAACAGATATTAAATTGATCGAGAAGAAAGCTAAAGTTATGAACATTCCAATTGAGGATGCTATAGACAGGGAGGTTCTAAATTCATGGTAGATGTCTACCCATATCTTATAGAACGTCTACCTAGACGTCTACCCATATATAAAGAACGAATGTCCAATGTCTACCTAGATGTCTACCTTTTCGTGTTTTTCTTGAAGAACAATGTCTACCTTTTGTATGAATTGGGTAGACGTTGTAAAAAATGGGTAGACGTTGCAATGAAAAAAGGTAGACGTTGCACAACAGGAGAAAACCAACAAAAAAGGCTTTTTTACTCCTGTTTTAGCATGGGGGTAGACTTCTTAACTCTGTTGGGTAGACATAGTGGGTTGACGTTGTTTTTTGATATTTCTCGAAGGAAAATACCGTGTCTGGGTAGACGTTGGCCCCGATTTTTACATAAGCACGTGTTATTTTTTGATTTTTGGAGGTTGAATAATGAATAAATCTAGACAAAAAAACCGATTATTGAAAAACATCAGCAAGTATGCCCTAAAATCATTGCATAAGCCTCATACGTTGTTTCTAAGCTACTTTCTCACGTTGGAGGTAGAATACTATGGAGGTAAATTCCCACTTTTACGTTTTTACAGGAGAATATCAACATGAGCAATGTAAAACGAAAACGAAAATATGCGATGTTTGCCTGCATGATTTGGAAAAAAAGCAAAGTTGACGATAAAGGTAGGTGTGTTTTGCCTAAAAAACTTCGTAAAAAGCTAGATCTTGACGGTCATAGCTCAGTTTTATGGATTTCAGCTAAGAGAAAGAATGGCAAGGATAACGAATTTTTACTTGAAGTTGGGGTTAAAAATGACTAGAAAAAAAGGATCTGGATTGAGGTTAATAACATTCCTGGAAATGTTGAACATAGGGACAAGTTGATTATTCCCTCTCACAAGTTCATCAAAAAAGATAGGCTGATAGAGATTTCAGAAAAACGGAGCTGCGAACATGAAAGGAAAAATTAAATCATTCAATGATGAAAAGGAATACGGATTCATAATACCGGATTCAGGGGGGCATGATCTCTTTTTCCATATGAGAGATGTCTGGGGCGATTGTGATTTCTGCGATGGAGATCCTGTCGAATTTAACATTATTGATACTCCTAGAGGCAGACGTGCGATCAATATAATAAAAGCAATAGGTGAAAGGGAATGTTGAGAGATACAAAGAGAGCAGATAGTGAACTGAATCCAAACGACAAGATAACCGTATATCTAAGAGATTCAACCTGTGAGGGTATCTTTGTTTGTGAGGACAGGTTAGGTATGACCATATCAAAGGATGTTGAAAAGGGTGTACTTTACATGCTGATCCCTTGGGAGAGTATTCAATGGATAGAATATCTCAGGAGTAAAAGGAGTTGAAAATATGAAAGATAAAGAAAAAGTAGTAGAGATAGACACTCAGATAAAAGAAAAGATCGGTTTTGCATCGATCCTATATGATAGGTTGTATGTGATCAACAAAGCATTCGATAGCACCGATAAGGCAAGGGTGAGGGAAGCATTGCACACATGTTTTGACAACCTCACTCCATATCTTGCTGCAAATATAGAATCAAGATTGAATAAAAAAATCGAGGGGTTGCAAGACATATCAGATAAAAATGAGTTTTTTAAAGAAGCACATAAAATATATCAGGCTATATTAAAACTTTTAAGAAAAAAAGATATAATATAG
>Ga0307377_10005982_pt1 | contig 12874 bp, 11 predicted proteins | sample TR3MG_FD_202535 | JGI IMG/M metagenome (GOLD analysis project Ga0307377, IMG submission 202535) | Soil microbial communities from Risofladan, Vaasa, Finland - TR-3 | ecosystem: Environmental > Terrestrial > Soil > Coastal area > Acid sulfate soil | place: Finland: Risofladan, Vaasa | collected...
ATTTTCTCTCTGAGCTTACTTTGTAAAAGATATTAGGTATTAAAGCGGTGCAGATAACCATACTCCTGCATGCAAAGGTCTAAATGGTGTTTTAAAGTAAATTATCAGGATTGTGAAGTCAATCACTTAATCAAGCCAGGGATGTTTAACATTCTTACAATTTCCTCTTAATTATTTATATCTTTGGTTGTTAAGAGTTACAAATCAAAAACAGTTTTAACAATAATCCCCTATCAATGAAAACTTACAGCAGTGTTACTATAATCCTGGTTATCCTGATTGTACTGTTATTGGCAGCTGGAATAATTCTCCAGCCTGAAAGCTTAACTATTCCTGCAATAGTGTTTATCATACTGATATCTGTTGTGGATGCAGTTTTTTTGATCAGTGAGAGAAAAAAAATCAGGAAATCAGAAAAATATGTCTATTCCCTCATGATAGTAATTAGCATTGCAATTGTCGTTTATATATATCTTAAAAATGGTTTTGAATCTATCAGCTTTATCATCTTTATAGCCCTTGGTTTAGCTGGGATCAGAGGATTGATTTTCGGTTCACAAACTCTTGAAGCAATAAGAATTGACAATGAATACATTGAATATGGCTTTGGGTTTTTTGACCACGTAAGGATCAATTTAATAAATTCATATTCTATTGATTACGATAAAAAAGTACTGATACTCAACAAAGAGCAAAAGAAGATCAGGATCAAAATCAAATATCTTGAAGATATCGGCAAATTGGACGAAGTCCTGCAAAGTAAAATTAAAGACAGAACGGTCTCCTGATTAAATATTCTTAGAATTATACCTGTATATGGCAGTACCCGGCTTGTCGCTACAGATATTTTTTTACCTTCTTCCAGTATTGAATGGTCTTTTTACCTGAACCATTCCAATTTTTGGCAATCCTTTCAAAATTATAAGGTCCGATCTGGGAAGCATAATACAAAAAGATCTTTTCAGATATCTCATAACTGAACATATCTTTTGTCGAATAGTTACTTCCGGTTCTCTTATTATAATCTTCTATTCTAATCGGACGTATCTGGAAAAATCCTGCAGCTTTCTCATCCGGGTTGTATGCAAGAGTATCAAAACTGGTTTCAACCATTCCAATTGCATTAATAAGATTTTTGAATGGTTCAATTGGCGTATTGTGAAAAATTACCATAGATCCGCTGCTTGGAGCAAAAACTTTACATATAATCAGCAAAAAAAAGCTAACGCTAACTATCTTTTTTATATAAGGTGACATAATATTAATAAAATAAGTGTGATTAAAATTCTATCTGTCTGACTTTCATATTTATGTAGACAGAGGAGATTTCTTGTGTAAAACGTATCTCTGAATTATTGGTATCATATTTAATTATCTTTCGGCAAAGTTATGTCATGTTAACAACATATATTAAATATTGTTTAACTGTTATCAACAACAAATAATTTATTTCCACATTACAATAGATGTAATATATTGAATATGTGATAGATACTCAACTTACAGAATGTTAGTAACTTACTATAATAAATATAAAATTTCAGGGGAAAAAGCAAGAAATGAATTTACCTTACTCTTTCAAATTCAGCCCAAAAGGGAAAAATAGTCTTTGAATCAACATTGTAAAATGGTATAAGATCACATTCCAGATCAGGGAATGAGATATTGTTCATTTCCAGGTATATGGCATCTTGTTGTTGATTTATTGTCTGATTAATTATTGTTCCAGTTTCAACAATCATATGACCACCCTTCTTCAATGGATTGAGAAATCGGAACCTGATATTGTAAGTCCCATTTGTTATGGCCACTCTCCATTTGCCATAGATCTCATCCTGATCCCATATAGCACGCTCTCCTTCTGCATCATTTCTGTTGAGTAAAACCGGGTTCTCTTTATTATTCCCAATAATAATACGCTGTGGATTAGTAAGATTTGGTGAGTTGACCAGTTCATAATAATATTTGTCAAGCTCTTTCTTCATTTCACTGGCAAATACTGTGTTCTTATCAATAATATTATTTTGCTCGTAGGGATCCTGTTCAATATCAAACAGCTCAAAGTCATTAATTAAGGCGTCAAAATCTGTATGTCCCACAAGCTTGAATTTTCCTTTTTGCAATGCAACATTATTGTATAGTTCCGGGTATTTTCTTGACCAGTAAAAGAATAATGATCTGTCTTCCCATCCTTTGGCTGCTCCTTTTAATAAAGGCAAAAAACTTTTCCCGTCAATAATCCGTTCTACGGGCATTTTTATATTACAAATATCTGCAATAGTTGGAAAAACATCAATATTCGCTGTTGTTGCTGTAATATCACGGTTGCCCTCGATGATAGCCGGGTATTTAATATAAAAGGGGACTCTTACTCCACCCCTGTAAACTGAAGCTTTTAGCCCTCTCATCCCTGCATTATAACGTGTTTGTTGAGGACCATTATCAGTCATAAAGATCACGATAGTATTTTCAGAGATCCCTAATTCTTCTAATTTAAGAAGTACTTTACCAATATTGTCGTCAAGATTTTTAACCATTGCATATACCTTACGTGCATCTTCCTTATTCCTTTCATTCATCACGGGGAAGGGTACTTGTCGGGTACCTGCAGAGGTGTATGAGGCGCATTAAAAGATAGATAGCAGAAGAAAGGTGTTTTTTTGTTTTTGGAAATAAAATTAATTGCCTGTGCTGCATATATATCTGAACAGTAGCCATCATAGGATTCCTGATTGCCATTATGCCATAATATCGGGTCAAAATAACTGCTGTCGCCTTTAAAATATGTTGTTATATCACCTACCTGTCCCATTCCTCCACTTAGATGGATCACTGATTCATCAAATCCCTGGTCTCCTGGTCGGCAAGGATAATTATCCCCCAGATGCCATTTACCAAAAATACCTGTTCTGTATCCGGCATCTTTGAGCATTTCTGCAATAGTTACCTCTGTTGTTGCCATTATTGCTCCACCATTATATGTGTCATGTACACCAGTACGCAAAGAATATCGTCCAGTCATGAGAGAAGAACGTGTAGGTGCAGATACCGGGCATACATAAAAGTTATCAAGTCTGACGCTCTCTTTTGCCAGATTATCAATAGCCGGTGTTTTTAAATGAGGATTTCCTGTAATGCTAAGGTCGCCATATCCCTGATCATCAGTAATAATAAGAAGTATATTAGGGTGTTGAATGGTCTGCGCCATACCTGTTGCGGAACCAATAATGGTAAATGATAATAAAGTATTCCTGATTGTATGTTTTTTCATTTTAAAAGTATTTTAAGATCACCATAACTCATTTCATTATAATCTTCCAGTATGTTTTCAGATTTTTTCCTTTCGGATATCAACTCATGCAATAGTAAACGGTTAAAGTATAAAAACCTCAGGTAAATTTAACTTGTTTTCTTACCAAATTAAGACAAATTTTCCATTAATGGAAAATCTTACCTTATTATCAGGATCTCAGCAAATAATAATATGGTTCGATATACCAGGTACGAGCTACCAAATAGAATTCATGGGGTGCGAGGTTCGTGGTTTGTTGTGTGAGGTGTGAGGTAATACTTACTCCTTATACAGTTTTACATTAAGGGCAGTTGAACCCTTTGGACCTTTCCCAATTTCAAATATGACTAAATTATTCTCTTTTATTGGTTCCAGGACATTATTCACATGAAAAAATATGCTCTGTTTGTTTTCCATATCTCGGATGAATCCAAATCCCTTTGATTCATTATAAAACGAGACTACTCCTTTGCGTTCATAGTCAGCTTTGTCAGATGGATCAAGTTTGGTTGCACCGAGCTCAATGTCTTCAACATCAATCTCGACTTTATTTTTAGGATCAGGAGGTGTTGAGGTTATAATTCCAAATTCATCAACATAGGCAATCATGTCATCGAAGCTGTTTTTTTTATCGCTATCTTTCTTAATCAACCGCTTCTTCTCTTTCTCTTTTCTCTTTTTCTCTTTTTTATTTCTAACTTCCTTTTTGTTAAATGTTTCCTGCGATCTACCCATAAATTGATGTTTACATGTTAATAATATCCCGGCTTGCCGGCTTATAAAATCAACTCCCCTGCTAAATTGCTGTTATCAACTAACCTGTGCTATCTAATATTAATTAATAATTAAGCAGTATATTAAAAATTGATTTCTTCTCAAAGGTACAATATTATTCTCAGGAAAACTACATTTACGTCATTGAAGACAAAGGAAAGGCTAGAGTTTCAGAGCAGACACTGTCTGTAAGAAGTAATTCTTAAGGTTTGCTCAGCATTGATTTACAGCTCAACGGGATCAGGTTTCTCAAAATAATTATATTTGTTGATTATTACCAGTATTTAATGAAAAAAAGGTCCTCAAAAAATACTCTTAATGAAATTTTCCTTAATTTCCGGGAGAAGATAAATATTGGCAAAGAACATGGTAAGAAATACACCAGCCTGGTATTTAGCTACATCCAGACATCCGAAACCGTTTTTCTCCTTCTTTTTGCCAACATAATTGGGATCGGCGCAGGATTTGGTGCAATAATATTCCGGTGGTTAATCGAATTCTTCAGCAACCTTTTCTTTGATAAGGGCCAGAATATCCTCTCATTTATGGGGTCCTATTATGTTATATTAATTCCGGCAATAGGAGGAATTATTGTTGGCCTTCTAATTTACTTCTTTTCCAGCGAATCCAAGGGTCATGGTGTACCCGAGGTCATGCTTGCAGTTATTATAACCGGAAGTAAAATACGACCTCGAGTGGCCGCAATGAAGGCTTTGATCTCTTCCATCTGTATTGGTTCGGGCGGGTCTGTTGGAAGAGAAGGCCCGATTGTTCAGATAAGCTCAGCCCTTGGGTCAAGCCTGGGTCAGCTATTCCAGCTATCAGAAGATAAAAGGAGGATTTTGATTGCTTGTGGAGCTGCAGGTGGCATTGCAGCTACCTTTAATGCTCCGCTGGCAGGAATATTCTTTGCACTTGAGGTTATTCTCCGTGAATACGGAACACGGTACTTTTCTTCGGTTGTTCTTTCAGCTGTTACTGCAACTGTTGTTTCCAGGACTTTCTTAGGATCCAGTCCGGCATTTATTGTTCCACCTTATGAACTTGTAAGCATCTGGGAGATTATTTTTTATTTCATTTTAGGATTTCTTGCAGCAATTACAGGTTGGATATTAATTAAAACTCTTTATAAATCTGAGGATATCTTCAATTCTCTTAAAATTCCTTCATATGTAAAACCAGCTTTTGGTGGTCTTATTCTGGGTGTTATAGGTCTTTATTTTCCACAGGTATTTGGAGTTGGGTACAAAGCAATCGAACTGACTATGAATGGTCAACTGGCCCCGATACTTATTCTTGGACTTGTAGGATTAAAAATTCTAGCAACTTCCCTTACTCTTGGGTCTGGGGGATCCGGCGGTGTATTCGCTCCATCTCTCTTTATTGGAGTAATGCTTGGGAGTTCATTCGGTTCTCTGGTTCATTATATATTCCCTGCAATGGACATATCACCTGGTGCTTATGCCCTCGTTGGCATGGGAGCTGTATTTGCCGGTGCAGCTCAGGCGCCAATATCAGCAATTATGATACTGTTTGAGATGACAGGCGATTATAAGATCATTCTTCCTCTTATGATTGCATGTGTTATATCGACTCTCGTCATAAAGAGTTTTTCCAAAGATTCAATCTATACCCTCAAATTGAGCAGAAGAGGTATCAATATCCTGAATATCAAAAGAGATGACCTTATGTCAATGATCAAGGTTTCAGACGCTATGTTCAGGCATGTCATTACTGTTACTGATGCTACTCAGATAAGGAATGCGGGTCTTTTAATAAAAAATACCACCCACAGAGGATTCCCGGTCATCGATAGTGATGGTCTTCTTGTCGGTATGGTGTCATACCAGGATATTAATAAAGCATTAAATAGTGGAAAAGGAGATTTACCGGTGAAAGAAATTATGACACAAGACCTGATATTATGTTACCCGGATGAGAGTTTGAAGAGCGCTCTGGAAAAGCTTGGAGAGAGAAATATTGGACGTATACCTGTTGTAGAGCATAGTAATCCGACACATTTGACCGGTCTGATCACCAGAAAAGGTATTATTACTGCTTATAACCAGAAACTTCATGAAATGAGTAAGGATCAAATTGAATAATGCAAAAACATTTACTTTCATCTGCCACAGTTAGTTTCATACGTACAAAATGTCATGAACGTTTAGGACATCATCTTAAGCCCATATCACAGGTTTTCTTATATCAGTTTACTTTTTTACTTTTTCTACTTTATTTCCGCTTTTGATAATACAATTCTTTAAAACCAATGTATCAAAAAGACTATATACTCCGCATGATTGAGATGATCGGTGATCTTGTTGCAGCGATACTGGGAAAGATAAAAACAGGTGATTACAAAATGGCATCAGACCAGCTCAGCAATATCTATTATGATATACTTAAGGAAGACGCATCGTACTTTAAGTCAATACCTGAAGAAGATCTGACTTTTAAATTATTACATAAGCATAATTATTCCAATGGCCATCTTGAAATACTGGCTGAATTGTTTAATGCAGAAGCAGAGCTCAGTCTGGCAGAGGGTAATACAACCGGGTGTATTGAATTCTCAAAAAAGGCTCTCATTCTTTTTAAGTTTATCGATTCAGAACTTAAGACCTACACTCCTGACAGGATAAAGAAAATGGAATGCTTACAGAAAAGGATTAATGATTTACTTCCTTAATCAACCTCCTTACTTTCTTAATTAATCTTCCCTTCGAATCATTGAAATATGAAACATAAAAATGATGATCAATACTGGGGAGTAACAAAAATGATGTTAATTGTTGTTAAATATTTATTAAAGAAAGTATTAAGTGCTAATTTTTCAATACTTTCGTAGTTGATTTTATCTGTTACAGATTGACATTAAATTTTAGTTCAATAAAGATGAAAAAATTCTATATCACACTTGGAGTTGTTGCGGCTATTGCAGCATTGATTGTATTCAATAAGATGACCTCAAGGAGAGGTGTCATAAATTCGTATGCAGAGGTGATGCAAGGTAATTTTGAAATATCCGTATCAAATTCAGGTGAGTTGATAGCTGAGCGATCAACTGAAGTTAAGGGGCCAGAAATTGGTCAAGGTCGCAACCAGGGGCCCGGGCAGGGTCGTAATCAGGGCGGAGGTGGCCATATGCGTGCAATGGATCTGAAGATTCAGGATATTGTTCCGGAAGGAACAACAGTGCGGGAAGGTGATTATATTGCTCAGCTTGACAGATCAGCTTATGAGAATACACTGAAAGATGCTTACGAAAATCTAAAGACTTATCAGGAAAATCTGGAAATGAAAATACTGGATACTGCTGTGGCCCTTTCCAGTCTGCGGGATGATATTAAGAATCAATCCTTTGTGGTGGAGGAAGCTGCTATTACTTTAGAGCAATCTAAATTTGAACCTCCGGCCACCATTCGTAAGGCTGAAACAGCTCTGGATAAATCGCAACGGACATTAGAACAGCTAAAAAGAAGCTATTTGCTTACAGTTTCACAAACAATGTCTCAAATTAATTACCAAAAACGTATCCTTTCAAGAGGAACCAGCCTGGTGGAAGACCTGGAGGAATTCTTATCACATTTTACAATTACAGCGCCATCTAATGGGATGGTTATTTATAAAAAAGAAAGGAATGGAACAAAAAGGAAAGCCGGATCAACAGTTAATCCATTTGACAGAGTAATTGCTACTCTCCCGGACCTTTCTTCAATGATTTCAAAAACCTATATTAACGAAATTGATATTAGCAAAGTAAAATCCGGCCAGAAAGTATATATTAATGTGGATGCTTTACCTCAAAAATCATTTACAGGTAATGTGCTGACTGTAGCTAATATAGGAGAACAGTTACCAAATTCTGATGCAAAAATGTTTGAGGTAATGATCAGGATAGATGGATCTGATCCAACATTAAGACCATCAATGACAACAGGAAATAAGATAATTATTAAAACATTTGATAATGTTGTCTATATTCCTACTGAATGTGTACGTACCGGCCCTGACAGTATCCCTTTTGTATATGGTAAGAACAAGAAAAAAGAGATAGTTTTGCTTGGCGAGTCTAACGAAAAGAACGTTATCGTTGAACAAGGACTTGAAGCAGGAGCTTCTATACATATAATCACACCTGAAAAACCGGAGGAATTTAAGCTTGCCGGGGAAAATCTGATATCTATAATAAGAGACCGCAATAAAACAAAGATTTCCGAAAATAGCAATTAAGGAGAGAATATATATTAAACTATTTGATGAGCAATTGGGGTAAGGTGTTCCCATTCGTATTTTAATAAATCCGGCAGGTCATTTAATATATAGGCATGAATCTTAGTTAAATATTATGACTATTGGTTATCAGGTAAATAATCATACATAATCGCTTAAAAATCAATTTATGCACATGATTCCTAATACTCATATTAAATACTTCACTTATTTCTTACAGCAATCTGTATCTGCCTTATAATTAATTACTTTCCAATCCTGTACAGATAATTTTCTGTTCTCAGTATCACCGCATTTCTTAAAAAGGCCGGAGTAGCCCAAATAGGAGAATCCATTTGGTTTTGTGCAACTACCTCATACTTTCGTCCGGCTTTTATTGCTATTACTTCTCCTCTAACAGTGAAAAACCAGATAACACCATTCAAATATATAGGAGAAGCATTTATAGGGGACCTCATATGTGTTGACCAAATTTCATTGCCGTCTGCAGCATCAATGCACATCATGTTGTTTTTTGAATCAACTGTATAGATAAGCCCATCTTTAATTACTGGTGTTAACAGCTGCATCTGCTCTGATCTTTTCTTCCACAGAATATTTGATGTCGTGATATCTCCTTTTCCATCCGGGTTAACTGCCAGTATCTCTGAAAATCTGGAGCCATCGACATCAATCATAAATCCGGTATACCAGAATACAATCCCATTTTCTGTAAATGGCATAGAAACTGTAGATTCAGCACCTCTAACCACACGCCATACTTTCTGACCGGTATTGGGATCCAATGCTTCACAAACTGCTGAGCCGTTTGAGATTAACAGATCACGTCCTTTTACATTAATAATAATAGGAGTTATATAAGCTTTTCGCCCGACAACAGTTAAAGGTTCATATGGTTCTGGTGGTCTGTCACTTCTCCAGATAACCTTCCCATTCGATTTATCAAGTGCTATAATATACCTTACATCAGTACCATCATAATGGAGAATCAGCAGGTTCTTGTAAATAATCGGTGAAGAACCCGGTCCCTGGACATGTTTGCACTTCAGGTCGGTAAGCTTCCAGACAATTGCCCCTGTAGCGGTATTGATACATGCAGTTCCGAGACTTCCATAATGTACATAAACAAAATTATTCTCAATACATGGTGTTGGAGTTGCATATGAATTTTGAGAATGCTTGCCTAGAGTCTCTTCTGGAGTAAAAACGCTTATATCATAAATAATTTTACCACTATTAAAATCGACACATACGGCGAATAGCTCTTTCCCGTCCTGTTTTGCTGTTGTAACCCAGATTTGATTACCATATACTACTGGTGAAGACCAACCTTTGTCGTGTATTTCAGTTTTCCATTTGATATTTGAATCATCCCACTTTAAAGGAATATTAGCTGTTTCAGCAATACCGTTCAGATTATTTCCCCGGAAAAACGTCCAGTTATTATTTTGTGAACTAATATTTAAAGAACATGCTAGAAATGCTACTATCAAAATACAAAAAAACATATATTTATTTCTGATCATAATAAGCTGTTTTAGTTTAATTCATCCACGCCCAAATAAAGGTAATATATCTCACATTTCAAATATCCTTAATAACAACCGGCTTATTTTTTCTATAATGACTAAAGTTAGATCCTTTTCTACACCAACTGAAATGTTAAATCGCCTTCCCTCCTTAAGTATCTGATTAGTTATTATAAATTAAAAATTCTGTGAATAAATTAACGGTTCCTATGGGCAGTTCTATTTTTATTATTTATTTTTGCCTGATATGCTATAAACAGGTATCATTTATGAATTTCAGCAAAACAACCTCATATTCTCTTAATATACTAAGTTACATGGCTGCTCATGAAGACAAAAAAATGTCAGCTGCTTATTTACATAAAAAATTAGCAATTCCTTACCCCTACCTGAGGCAGGTACTTACAAGTCTTTCAAAAAGTGGCTTCATTCATAGCACCCTGGGAAGTAAAGGGGGGTATTCCTTCAGCAAAGAGATAGCTGATATTTATCTGGCTGATATTATTGATGCAACAGATGGTCTTGAAAGTTTAAATACTTGTATTCTTGGTTTTAAAGCCTGTCCTTTTAATGATGAATGCGCAATGCATTCGGTTTGGGAAACAACCAGGAATAATATGCTGAAAGTATTGAAAGAAACATCGTTAGCTAACCTGGCAAAAAAGAGAGATTAATTTTCTGTGAATAAATGCTATATAGATATATCAATTTCTAACAAAATGAAAAAGGAGGTTATATGGTTGATTCAAAAATTGTTTTGACAGGGCAGACTCTTGCTTATACATTCTATTGTATTGTCATTATCCTGCTTATTATCTGGTTCAGTTTCAAGGTTACCGGAAAGGGAAAGGGCAGTGCTGTGAAGCCAGCTCTCTTTTACACATTTGTAGGCTTTCTTACCGTCCTTGGTGTATCGTTACATATTATCACATATAATACGATACCATGGGCAGAGATGGATCTTAACAGGTCGGATTATAAACCCGATAAAACATTTGAAATAACTGTGAAAGACCACAACTTTATTTTGCCATCCGAAAAGCTGATTATCAATGTTGATGACAAAGTACTTTTTGATGTTACGTCTGAAGATCTCACTTATGGTTTCGGCCTTTTCCGCAGCGACAACAGTATGATGTTTCAGATGCAGGTTGTTCCAGGACACAGAAATGATCTGTTATGGCATTTTGATCGGGAGGGTATTTATACTATTCGTTCAACAGAATATTCAGGGCCACGAGGGGTTTTCATGATAAAGAAAGATGCCGTACATGTGATCCCATCAAAGCAATAAACTAAGAATCAACTAAGAATAAATTTAACATTAAAAGATATGAGTTTCACAAAAACCCTTATTAATGGTGAACAGGGACTTTTCAAGTCTGATACACTTACACCAATGCAGAAACTGACACTCCGCTTTGTTGTCATGGGGCTTATTTATTTCGGATTCGTCATAGTGGAAGGAATGCTTATGAGATTATACGAAGTAAAACCTCTTCCATTTATATCAGAGAGCCAGTTTTTTGCAATTCTCACAGCACATCCCCTGGTTGGAATTTTCGGATCGACTTATTTGATAGTATGTGGAGCATTTCTTTTTCTTGTCCCATTTTTAATGAAGAAACCTCTTTGGAGTATAAAAGCCGGACATTGGACCTTTCTTTTTATTACAATTGGAACCTTTGTTTTCTGGTTATCAGGATTTATTAGTCACTATGCTCCTCTGTACACCCTCTACTGGCCGCTTCCAGCAGATTTCTCGCAATTCAGTGTCTGGGGCGGAACATTTTTTATTGTTGGTATTGCTCTTGTAATGGTGGGCACTGGACTTTTTATTATAAACATATTCAAAACAATTGCTTATACTCCGGATGGTTGGGAAAAGCAACCTTCAAAAGCACTTATTGCATCAGCGCTTGGCCTTACAGGGTTTAGAAATCTCTTTAAAAAAGAGAAAAAAGAACACCTGGTGCCTCTGCCTGTAGCGGCAGTAGCAAGAGGTAGTGTTGATATGGCTCTTAATACAATTACTATTCTTTTTACCGGTGTATTAATCCTTGTTTTTATGGTTGCATCAATTCTGGGGTTTGACCTAAGGGAGACTGCTATTGACGCACTTCTTTATAAAAACTGGTTCTGGTGGGGTCTTGATCTCATAGCTGATGGCCTGGTATTAATATTTGTTGCAGGTACATGGTATTTACTAGCTACAATGATAAGCGGAAAGCCACTCTTCATGCAAAATATTGCACGAGCCGCATTGCTGGTTGAACTAATAGTATCCTGGACAGTATGGTCGCATCATCTCCTTTCAGATCAAGCCCAACCCGGATTTCTCAAGGTACTTTCTGGAGAGATGGTTACTGCCTTTGAACTAATTACACAGGGCCTGGCTTTCTTCATAACCCTGGCTACTCTTTGGAGTGCAAGACCGCTGAAAATGACAAATCCACTTAAGTTCCTGATAGGCGGATTACTAGGTTTTGCCCTGGCTGTACCCGCAGGCATAATGCAGGCAGATGTCGGATTGAACAGGATCCTTCATAATACTCAGTGGGTTGTTGGTCCTCATGTTCATGTAGCTATACTGGTTGGATTAACAATGACACTATATTCTGCTATATATATTCTATTCCCGATATTAACCAATGGGGCAAAAGTTTACAGCCAGAAACTGGTTAATGTCCATTTCTGGTGCCATATAATTGGAGGAATTGGAATGGGAGCATTTATGGGTATAGCAGGACTGAATGGAATGTTAAGACGTTCTCTGTACATAAATGGGGAATTCAATCTATTAATGATATTTGCAGCAATATGCGGAGCATTAATGTTTATCGGATTTCTGGCATTTTTCTATAATATCGTAATGAGTGTAGGTCTAAAGGGTGTAATTGGAATATTCACCCCTGCCAAGAATAAAACAGAAGATCTTGTACCAGCAGGTTAATTCTCATGAGTCATATAAAATGAAACCGTCTCAATTTTTACCATGAGACGGTTTCATTAAAAATAATAATTTATTTGATTACTCTCAAAG
>Ga0307377_10005983_pt1 | contig 12873 bp, 9 predicted proteins | sample TR3MG_FD_202535 | JGI IMG/M metagenome (GOLD analysis project Ga0307377, IMG submission 202535) | Soil microbial communities from Risofladan, Vaasa, Finland - TR-3 | ecosystem: Environmental > Terrestrial > Soil > Coastal area > Acid sulfate soil | place: Finland: Risofladan, Vaasa | collected...
TGGTCGGCCGCCCATCAGCCGATCGGTTCTCCGGCGGAGGACGAGGAGGTGGTCTACTACGCCCACAGGGCGGAGTTCCGCCGCCGGCACCGCGACGTCGCCTCCCGGTTGGACATCATCGTGGCGCCCGATGACGATCTGGAGATCCGCCGTGTCATCCTGACCAACCACAGCGCACACCGCCGCCACCTGACTCTCACCAGCTACGGGGAAGTGGTCTTGGCGCCGCAGGCACACGACCGTAGCCATCCAGCTTTCAACAAGCTCTTTATCCAAAGCGAATACTTGCCAGGATTGCACGCCCTGGTGTTTCACCGCCGCATACGTGAGGCCGATGAAGCGCCGGTCTATCTCGGTCATGCGGTGTGCACGAAGCATGGGGGAAGAAGCACCGATGCTCACGAGAGCGACCGTGGACAGTTCCTGGGTCGAGGCCGGACACCCCTCGATCCCCAGGCCCTCAGCGACGGCAGTTCCGGGCTTTCAGGGACCACGGGCGCGACACTGGACCCGATGTTCGCCCTCGGGGAGGACATCGAGTTGGGTCCCTACGCCACCCGGGAGGTCGCCTACCTCACCCTGGCTGCGAGGTCCCGAGAGGAGGTGCTGGCCCTGATCGAGCGCTATCAGGACTGGTCCCGCATAGAACTGGCCTTTGACCAGGCGCTGTCCCGCGCCGACCTTGAGTTGCGCCACCTCGACCTGACCCCGGCGGACTTGCCGCCATTCGATCAACTGCTCTCCGCCCTTCTCTATCCTCATGCTGCGCTGCGTGCTGACGCCTCCGTCCTGGCGGCCAACACGAAGGGTCAGCCCGGCCTGTGGCCGTACTCGGTTTCCGGCGATGTTCCAATACTGCTGGTGCGTATCGGCACCGAGGGAGGACTGGCCCTGGTGCAGGAGCTGCTCAGGGCCCAGGCCTACTGGCGAAGCCGACAGATGGACATCGACCTGGTGATTCTCAACCAGCAAGACATGGGGTACGACCAACCCCTGCACGGTCAGTTGCGATCATTGATCAGCCGCCTGGGCCATGAGGCCTGGCTGAACCAACGTGGAGGGGTATTTGTCCTGTTCGCTGAGCAGATGGACCAGAAGGATCTGATCCTGTTCGAGACTGCCGCCCGAGTTATTCTGGATGGGGAAAAGGGCTCGCTTGCCCAGCAACTGGGCCAGGTACCCACCGAGCCCGCGCGTCTGCCACCCCTTTACCCGACCCTGCCCAAACCCGAGGACGTCGAGCCCACACCGCCGCTGACCCGGCCGACAAACCTTCTCTTTGACAACGGTCTGGGCGGTTTCGCGGCCGACGGGCGAGAGTATGTGATCTATCTTGAGCCAGGGCAGAAGACGCCAGCCCCCTGGATTAATGTCATCGCCAATCCCAACTTCGGGTTCCTGGTCTCCGAATCGGGCAGCGGCTTCACCTGGGCGGAGAACAGCGGCGAAAACCGGCTCACCACCTGGCGCAACGACCCAGTGAGCGATGCGCCGAGCGAGGCACTGTATCTACGCGACGAGGAGACGGGAATCGTATGGTCGCCCACGCCCCTGCCGGCAGGTGCACCGGCCCCCTACCTGATCCACCACGGCGCTGGCTACTCCGTTTTCGAGCACCACAGCCATGGCTTGAGACAACACCTGCGCCTTTTCGTGGCACCAGAGGCGCCGGTGAAGCTGGTGCACTTGCGCCTGGAGAACGTATGGAAACGCCACCGCCGGGTCACCGCAACCTTCTACGCAGAATGGGTACTCGGTACTCACCGCGACAAGACGCAGCAGCACATTGTTCCGGAGTTCGAGGCCCAAAGCCAGGCCCTGCTGGCACGTAACCCCTTTGACGAACGCTTCGGGCGTCGTGTGGCCTTCCTGGCAGCTAGCCAGCCACTCCACGGCCTCACCGCCGATCGCACCGAGTTCCTCGGCTGTCAGGGAAACCTGAGTAATCCCACCGCCCTGGAGATGGTCGGGCTGGCCAGCGCCGTCGATACTGGTCTCGACCCCTGCGCGGCCATACAACTGCATGTCGATCTGGCGCCTGGTGAGGCGAAGGAGGTGTTCTTCCTGCTAGGCCAAGGTGCTGATCGGCGAGAGGCCCTGCAACTGGTCAAGCGCTTTCAGGATCCAGCTCAGGTGGAGGCGGCGTGGGCGGCCACTGGCGAGTATTGGGATGGTCTGCTGGGCACCGTCACGGTGGAGTCGCCCGATCCAGCCATGAACCTGCTCTTGAACCGTTGGCTGCTCTACCAAACGCTGGCCTGTCGCCTATGGGCTCGTTCTGCGCTCTACCAATCGAGCGGCGCCTTCGGCTTCCGAGATCAGTTGCAGGACGTGATGGCCTTGGTGTATGCCGCTCCCCAGTTGGTGCGAGCACATATCCTGCAAGCGGCTGGCCATCAGTTCGAGGAAGGAGACGTACTCCACTGGTGGCATCCCCCTTCTGACACTGGAGTGCGGACCCGCATTTCAGATGACCTGCTGTGGCTTCCTTTCGTGACCGCCCACTATGTAACCAGCACCGGGGATGCCTCTATCATGAACGAGAGAGTGCCCTTCTTGAAGGGTCAACCTCTCGAGCCAGAGGAGCAGGAACGCTACGGCGGCTATGAGACCGCCGCCGAGAGCCATACCTTGTATGAGCACTGCCGCCGGGCCCTGCAACGGGGCACAACCTCTGGGGCGCACGGGCTGCCCCTCATCGGGACTGGGGACTGGAACGATGGCCTGAACCGTGTGGGCATTCAGGGTCGAGGTGAGAGTGTGTGGCTGGGCTGGTTCCTCTACGCCACCTTGATGCGTTTCTCTCCCCTCTGCGCCTTGATGGACGATGAGGGACAGGCCGCCAAGTATCGCGAGCAGGCGGAGGATCTCCGCCAGGCTCTGGAGGCCAACGCGTGGGACGGCGAATGGTACCTGCGCGCCTACTATGACGATGGAACGCCCTTGGGTACGGCGCAAGACGCTGAGTACCAGATCAGCTCCATCGCTCAGGCTTGGGCCGTTTTGTCGGGAGCGGCGGACCCTGCCCGCGCGGCGCAGGCCATGGAGGCCGTTGCCGAACGCCTCGTAGACAACGAGGCAGAGCTGATGTTGCTCTTTAGCCCGCCCTTCGACAAGACGCCGCGAGATCCAGGATACATCAAAGGCTATCCGCCAGGGGTTCGGGAGAACGGCGGGCAATACACCCACGGAGTCCTGTGGACCGTGTGGGCCTTCGCGCAGCTAGGCCAGGGAGATCGCGCTGAAAGGCTATTCCGGCTGCTCAATCCCATCTATCACGGCGCGAATGGGGAACACGTCGCTCGCTACCGGGTTGAACCATACGCGGTGCCGGCAGATGTGTCAGGAGTGGCTGCCCACGCCGGCCGCGGCGGCTGGACCTGGTACACAGGATCCGCAGGATGGATGTATAGACTTGGAGTGGAGGCCATCTTGGGTCTGAGACGGCAGGGGGAAACTCTGCACATCACTCCCTGCATCCCCAAGAACTGGCCAGGCTACGAGATCCGGTACCAGAACGGAGAAACGTTCTATCGGATCTCTGTGGAGAACCCCAGCGGTGTCAGCCAAGGCGTGAAACGCGTGGTGCTGGACGGAGAGTTATTGCCCGGACCCGACATACCTCTGCTCCGGGACGGCGGGGCGCATCAGGTGCAGGTGGAGATGGGCTGAGCCGTTTCCAGTGCGGCCATCACGCGCAGCCCACCAGCCAAAACTACGTGTGACGGGTTCCCCGACTGGCTGCGCCACACTGTACCTGGTCCACGCTATAGGGCGGGTGGGATTCGAACCCACACCCGGGTTACCCCAGAACGGATTTTAAGTCCGTAGCGTCTACCGTTCCGCCACCGCCCCTCCAGCGGTATTGTACCCCGGCCGCCAAGCGCAACGCAACCCATCCTCGATTGGCCAGCCGGGGGCGGCGTGAGAGGACCCTACGGCGTCTTCATCCAGGAGAAGAAGATCCTCAACAGGATGCTACCCACCACGCAGGTCACGATCATCACGGGAAGCCCCGCGCGCATCCGGACGGAACAGAGAGGTGCTGTCAGGGTCAAGTTGCCCCAGCTCTGAGACCGGATAGTTTGGTGAGGTATCTCGCGCACTCCTTCCATACTTGACCATAAGAGATCTTAAAGTTCCTCTCATTGATGAAACTGGATGACACGGACAAGGCGTCCTGTGGTATAATAGGGTCGCGTGCATCAATACTTAAGATCTTGGCCCCGATATTAAGCCTGGATTCACAAATCGGAGTCTCTGTGTCACACTTTTCCTGAGGTGGGGCGATTGGACACACCTCCCCCTGCAAGCGGCAGCACTGACCACGACTCTATCACCGACAATCTTGGGGTTAGGATGCGTGCTCGGCGCAACGCACTTGGGCTGAGCCTGCGATCGCTGGCTGCCAGGACCGGGGTATCCGCAAGCTTCCTGAGCCAGGCAGAGAGGGGTCTGGTCAGCCCTTCCATTCAAACCCTGATTGCTGTGTCACGTGCGCTCGAGGTCCCCATCTACCACTTCCTCTTGGAGAGCCCAGACCCCGTGGTCAAGCACGACCAGCGTCGCAGGCTCATCATGCCCAACACGTCCGTCGACTATGAACTCCTCTGTCCGGACGTACACAGAAGCATGGAGGTCTCCCTGGGGCGTCTGGAGCAGAATGACGCCTCCAGTGACGAGCCGCTGGCCCATGCTACAGAGGAGTTCATGCTGGTCCTGGAAGGGGTCATGGAAATAGAGATAGGACCTCGTCGCTATGTCCTCGAACCTGGCGATTCCATTTACTACCACGGACTAGCCCCGCACCGTTTTTTCTCTGTGGGCGCCCAAGACCTCGTCTTCATATCGGCCGTAAGCCCTCCCGTCGCAGGCTGGAGGCCGAATGCGAGCCAGACGTCATGAAGACGGAGCGGATCAGACTGGCGCGGAGCTCCGGAGGCCCGCAAACAAGGCCCCAACGGCGCTCTGTTCGTCTGGCGGGCCATGAAAGGCACCCATGAGGCCTTGCACAATCGAGTTGACACGACTTCATCTTCATTCGTGGGCAGGTCCTCTACGGGCTGCGACGCGTCAAATCGCTGTGTCGAACTGTGTAACAGGCGCATGAAGGATGACTTCCAGGAACTTGGGGATCTGTGGATGGCTGCAGGCACTGTGGCGTGCTCCAAGGGCAAGCGGTCTCAAGGCACAGAATCGATCCATTCCCGAACGCGCCACTGTCCGGAAGTACTGGAAAGACGGGCTCCTCTGCTGACGAGGGGACTGACCGGCTCCGAGAGATGAAAGAAGCGTGATCGTACTTCTCAACGGCAAGCTTATCTTTCGGGCGGAGACGCAGGAAATCGTCCTAGTCGAACGCGATAGAATTGGTTTCAGGGTTCTGCCCATGGGGGGCAAACCGGTGCGCTCGTGGCGATGAGGGAGCAGACACGAGTATAGTGGGCTGTGGAAAGGGGGTGAGCTACTCATCGTTTCGTTGGCAAGAAGATCCCGGGGGGAGTCGCGCCGAGTGTAGCCCCCGGCGACCTGTAAGGGCGACATGAGCAGTCTCTGCGAAAAGAGGAGGATAAGATGAGGTATCAGGAGTTCCTGAAGATCTTCGGGGTGGTGCTCATCTTGGGCTTGCTGGTTTCGGCTTGCGCTGCACCTGCCATACCGGCTCCCCCAGAAGAGGCACCCACACCGACTCCCCCAGAGGAGGCGCCCCCGCCAGCTCCCCCCGAGGAGAGTGTGGCGGTCTACGCCATGGTGACAAGTTTCGCCGACATCGATCCCAGTGTCAGTTTCTCCGACGACTCGGTGGTGGTGTCCAACGCCTATGAGACCCTGGTTTGGTACAACACTCCGGGGAGCGCGGAGATGCTGGGTCCGGGCTTGGCCACCAGTTGGGAGTCCAATGAGGATGGAACGGAGTGGACCTTTCATCTGCGCGAGGGGGTCAAGTTCCACGATGGAACCGACTTCAACGCGGAGGCCGTGAAATACTCCATCGACCGGACCATGGACATGGCCATGGGCGCTTCCTACATCTGGGATCCGGTGGAGGAGGTTGAGGCCGTCGACGACTACACAGTGCTCTTGAAACTGTCATATGCCGCGCCTGTAGATCTGATGGCCGCGTCTGGCTATGGCTCTTGGATGATGAGCCCCACCTGCACCGAGGCCCACGACAGCGAGTGGCTGAACGAAGGACATGACTGTGGAAGCGGTCCCTACATGATCGAAAGCCGGGACCGCGGTCAACGCCTGGTCATGACTCGATTCGACGACTATTGGGACGGGTGGCAGGAGGGGCGGTTCCACAAGGTGGTCTTCGATATTGTTGAGGAGCCCACAGTCCGTCAGCAGATGATCGAGGCCGGCGAGGCCGATGTCACCTACCAGTTGGCACGCGAGAACTATGAAGCGCTCGATGCTCGCGAGGATGTCACCGTCTACACCAACCCCAGTTTCCAGAACCTCATAGGCTTGCTGAACCATGAGAAGCCTCCCTTGGACAACACATTGGTGCGCCAGGCCATCTCGTACGCCTTCCCGTACGACGACCTCATTAATAACGTGATGATGGGCGTCGCCGTGCAGGCCCACGGTCCTGTGCCCACCGAGATGTGGGGCTCCAGCGAGGATCTGACCCAGTATAACTACGATCTAGAAAAGGCCAGGGAACTGCTTGACGAGGCGGGGTACCCCGACGGTGGTTTCGAGCTGCTCATGACCCACGCCACCGGCGACCTCGACGAAGCCCAAGCGGGAGAGTTATGGAAGGCAGAACTGGCCAAGGTGGGGATCGATCTGGAGATCCGGGCGATGAGTTGGGAGCCCCAATGGGAGTTGGCCATGTCGGACCCCATGGCGGCTCAGGACATCTTCGTTATGTACTGGTGGCCGGATTATGTCTCCCCGTACAGTTTCCTCTTCAGCATGTTCCATTGCGAGGAGGAGATCCTTTTCAACGATGGCTACCTGTGTGACCCCGAGTTCGACGAGATGATCGATCGGGCCAATGAGCTTTCCGGTAGTGATCGAGCGGAGGCGGAACGGCTGTTCGTTGAGGCGGAGCAGAGGCTGATCGACAATGCCGATGCCGTGTTCTTGTACGACGTCATGAACGAACACGTCCTGCGCTCCGACATCAAGGGGTATGCAGACAACCCGGCCTATCCGCATGTCGTGTTCTTCTACAACCTGTCGCGATAGAAGTCAGGGGCGCTCCCCTGGAGGGAGCGCCCCTAACCCCCCACTCAGTTGCTCGGTCGAGTGGCGTCAGGAGCAGTGAGGGTGGCGTGAAGTGAGTAATTGGGTCTATCTAGGCCGGCGTCTGGCGCTCGCCGCTTTGGTCCTGCTGAGCGTCTCGATCATTACTTTCTTCATCTCCCGCGTGGTGCCGTCCAATCCCGCCGCCAAGTGGGTGGGTCCCCACCCTACCAGGGAGCAGATAGCGCAAGCCCGCATCAAGCTGGGCTTGGATGAGCCCCTGTACGTTCAATATCTTCGATACATGGACGATCTCCTCCACGGTGACTTCGGTATCTCGGTTCGTAGTCACCAGCCGATCATCGAGGATCTGAAAATCTACCTCCCGGCCACCCTGGAGTTGGTGGTAGTGGGCACCATCATGGCCTTGGTGATCGGCATCCCCTTGGGAGTTGTCTCTGGGGCCAAAAAGAACAGCCTGATCGACCATGTCAGCCGTCTGCTGGCGATAGCTGCAGTGTCGGTGCCTGTCTTCTGGATGGCGTTGCTCCTTCAGCTCTTGTTCTTCGGCAAGCTGGGGCTCCTACCGTTGGGAGGCAGAGTGGATAACGCCATCACCATCTATAACCCGATTGAGCACATCACCGGTTTCTATCTCATCGACAGCCTGGTGACGGGAAACATGACTGCTTTTCGAAGCAGCTTAGTCCACATCGTCTTGCCGGCCTTCTGCTTGGGTGCGTTCGCCACCGGCTTGACCATCCGTATGACGCGCTCAACTATGATAGAGGTATTGGAGGAAGGGTACATCAGGGCCGCTCGAGCGGCGGGCTTCCCCGAAAGAACCATCCTCTTCAAGTTGGCCTTGAAGAACGCCATTATTCCTACCCTGACTGTTGTAGCGCTCTCCTTCGTCTATGCCGTGACCGGGGCCATCTTGGTCGAGGTGATCTTCTCCTGGCCGGGCTTGGGGCGCTACGTTACCGAGGCCATCCTGGGCGTGGACTTCCCGGTCATCATGGCCGTCACCCTGGTGGTCACCGTTCTTTATGTCTTCATCAATCTATTCATGGATCTGCTGCAGGCCTTATTGGATCCCCGGGTCAGCCTGGACTGAATGGACTAGCGTGTTGAAGAAGATTAGGGTCATCGGACCTGTAACCAGCGCGAATTCCCTGGGCCCAACGGAGCAAACCTGTGTAGCCGGGACCCGGCCCGCTAGCGAGATCACCGTGGTGCACCTGGAAAGGGGGCCGGCTTCCCTGGGACCAGATTTCGAGGACGCCCTGGCCGTCCCCGACCTACTGAATAGGGTGCAGGCTACCCCTGGAGAGTGATGAGAACTTGGCGGTAGCGGAGCGATGGCTGGGAGATAGGTTTCGCCGGCGAGGGGCGCAACTGGAGGAATACCGGTTGATGCTCCGTGCCTTCCGGCGGGATCACCTGGCCTCGATCAGCCTTCTTATAGTCCTTCTCTTCATCTTCGGAGCGCTCTTCGCCCCTTATCTCACGCCTTATTCAGAAGAGGGGGCGGGGAGTCCCAACACAGCCAATCGCTTCCTGCCCCCGTCCGGGGAGCACCCTTTCGGCACCGACTACCTGGGACGCGACGTCCTGGCCAGGGTTCTCTATGGGGGACGGAGTTCCCTCACCATCGGCTTCTTGGTAGTGGCCATCGCTGTGGGGATTGGCACGCCCCTGGGGGCCCTGGCTGGCTATTTTGGGGGCTGGCTGGATGAGATCATCATGCGCACCACCGACATGTTCTTGGCCTTCCCACCGTTGCTTCTGGCCATTGCCATCGCAGCTGCTTTGGGCCCCAGTTTCGTCAATGCCATGATAGCTATAGCCCTCACCTGGTGGCCCTGGTACACCCGATTGGTACGGGCTCAAGCCGTTTCCCTGAGGGAGCGTTCCTTCGTTGAAGCGGCCCGAGGGATGGGAGTGGGGAGTGTGACCATCATTCTCCGCCACATCGTGCCCAATATCTTCACGCCGGTGTTGGTGCAGTCGACCATGGATGTCGGCGGGGCCATCCTGACCGGAGCAGCCTTGAGCTTCATCGGCCTGGGAGCCCAACCTCCCACCGCCGATTGGGGGCGGATGGTGAGCACAGGACGCAACTACTTCCTGCATCAACCCTGGTATGGCACTTTCCCCGGGTTGGCCATCTTCCTGGTCACTCTCTCCTTTAACCTCTTGGGGGACGGCATCCGTGACATCCTGGACCCCCGGTCTCGGAGGGCTGGCTGATGGAGACGCGCCTACTTTCCGTGGAGGGCTTGAAGGTCCAGTTTCGCACCTACGCGGGGCTGGTACGGGCAGTAAATGGCGTGACCTTCGACGTCCGTGCGGGAGAGGTCTTCGGCCTGGTGGGCGAGACCGGTTGCGGTAAGACAATCACGGGACTCTCCATCCTCCGCTTGGTGCCCCCTCCGGGCGAAATGGTGTCAGGCAAAATCGCGTTCAATGGATTGGATATCTTGTCGTTGAGTCAGGCGGAGATGCGCGAGATCCGGGGAGGCCGCATAGCCATGATCTTCCAGAATCCCGCCACATCTCTGAATCCAGTCTTCTCCGTGGGCCAGCAGATCTCCTGGGTCATCCGTCTGCATCGGCCGCTAACCGCAAACCAGGCTGAGGAGCGGACCCTGGAGATCCTGGAGGCCGTGGGGCTTCCCGACCCACCCCAGACGGCCAGGAGGTACCCGCACGAGCTGAGCGGGGGGATGCAGCAGAGGGTAATGATCGCGATGGCCTTGTCCTCGGACGCGGAACTCCTCATCGCGGACGAGCCCACCACCGCCCTCGATGTGACCATCCAGGCTCAGATACTGACACTCTTGGCCCAGTTGCGGGACGAGCGGGGCTTGTCCATCCTCCTCATCACCCACAATCTGGGTGTAGTGGCAGAGACTTGCGACCGAGTGGCGGTGCTCTACGTCGGACACGTGGTTGAACAGGGTCCTACACGGGAGATCTTCAAGGCGATGAAGCACCCCTATACCAGAGGTCTAATGGCGGCCATCCCCCGGCCGGGCAGCCACGGTCAACCGCTGCCGGCCATCCACGGCTCAGTGCCCAGCGGGTTGGAGCGCTTTCTTGGCTGTCCCTTCCGCCCCCGCTGCTCTTGGGCCATGGACGTTTGCGAGCAGAAGCTCCCAGCCCTCATTCCCGTAGGCAGGGAACACTACGTGGCCTGTCACCTCTACACTGAGGAAGAAGTATGAACGGGACGCTGGTGCAGGCAGACGGGCTTGTCAAACACTTCATCCAACGAGGAGGACTCTTTGGCCGGAGTGCCCCAGCCGTGCGGGCCGTGGACGGGGTCGATCTGTCGATAGAGCGACAGGAAACGCTGGGGGTGGTGGGGGAATCAGGTTGTGGGAAGACCACCCTGGGTCGCTGCCTCTTACGCCTCATTGAGCCCACGGCGGGGCGGGTCCTTTTCGAAGGGGAAGACCTCATCGCGTTGGGAGGGAAGGAACTGCACCGTCGGCGGCGGGACATGCAGATGGTCTTCCAGGACCCTGTCTCTTCCCTGGATCCTCGGTTCAACGTCTTCAACTTGGTGGCTGAGCCCCTTCGCGCCCAGACCGATCTGCGTGGGGAGGCCCTGGAGGAACGAGTCCTGGAACCTTTGAACCGAGTCGGCCTCAAGGAGGAGCACCTCTACCGGTACCCTCATGAGTTCTCTGGCGGGCAGTGCCAGAGAATCACCGTGGCCCGCGCTCTAGCCTTGAACCCCAGATTCATTATCTGGGATGAGCCAACCTCAGCCTTGGATGTCTCAGTGCAGGCGCAGATACTCAACCTCCTACAGGAGGTGCAGCGAGAGTCTGGGTTGACGTATCTCTTCATCTCTCACGATTTGAGCGTGGTGGAACACATAAGCGATCGCATCGCCGTCATGTATGTAGGCAAGATAGTGGAGCTGAGCACGGCTGAGGAGATATTTGGCCGGGCCTATCACCCCTATACTGTGGCGCTGCTGTCGTCCACCCCCATTGCTGATCCCGATTCTCGTCGGGCCAGGATCATATTGGAAGGGGGGGTGCCTAGTCCAGTCAACCCTCCCCCTGGCTGTCGCTTCCATCCCCGCTGTCCCAAGGCAAACTCGATATGCTCCCAACTGGAGCCAGAGCTGGTAGATATCGGCGGGGGCCACTTGGTGGCCTGCCATCGAGTGGATAAATAGATAGGGGAGAGTAAAGCATGCCTCGACGACGCTTATCCAACATGCAGGATTGTGAGGACCTCATCCGCGGTTGCCTATTCATGGGCACAGGTGGGGGAGGTCCGGCAGAGGATGGTAGGGAGGCCTTCACCGCCGCTTTGGAGGAGGGGCTCGATATCGAATGGGTGGACGTAGATGATATCCCCGACGACGCCTGGACGGTTACCTGTTATGGGATGGGAACCATCGCTCCCACGTCACCGGAGACACAGGAGGAGATCGCCCGCCTGGGCCTTGTGGACCGGCTTGGTCAGCGGTCCATGGAAGTGGCGGTGCGGGAGATGGAAGAACACGCCCAAGTGAAGGTCGGGGCCGTCGTGCCCATCGAGCTGGGGCCTAGCTCCACTCCTGTGCCCCTCGTCACGGGGGCGCGGCTGGGTATCCCTGTGGTGGACGGCGACTACGCCGGCCGAGCTGTCCCTGAGGAGATGCAGGGCACCCCCTATCTCTACGACAAGGCAGGGTGGCCCTTTACCAGCGTCGATCGCTGGGGTAACGTGTGCATCGTCCAGGAGGCCTGTAGCCTCCACATGATGGAACGCATCGGCAAGATGCTCAGCGTGGCCGCCTACGGGGAATGTGACATGGCCGCCTACCTACTTGCAGCCCGGGAGGTGAAAGAGATCGTGGTGCGGAACACCCTCACCAAGAGCCTGGACCTGGGGCGGGCCATTCGCCAGGCCAAGCAGCGGGGGGAAGACCCGGTCGTGGCTAGCCTGGAGTTTACTGGGGGCTGGCTGCTCTTCGAGGGAGAGGTGGTCAGGAAGCAGTGGGAGGACCGGGATGGCTACATGTTCGGCACTACCTACATCGAAGGCAAAGGAGAGTTCAGAGAGCACACCTTCAGGGTTTGGTTCAAGAACGAGAATCAGGTCTCTTGGCTGGATGACGAGCCCTTCGTGACCAGCCCCGACCTGGTGGTCATCGTGGACCGCAAGAGCGGCGAGGGGATAACGAACACCCTCCTCCAAGCCGGCCAAGAGGTGGCAGTCATCGGTGTAAGGGGGCTGGAGGACTTCCGTTCGGAGAAGGGGCTGGGCGGTGCCGGACCGCGGTATTTCGGATTCGACATCGACTACGTCCCCATAGAGGAGAGAATGGAGAGGCGCTAGACATATTAGGACGCCAATAATCCTATTGAATAGGGAGGCCTATGATGGGAGACAAATCACGGAAGACTGTAGTGAACGCGTGGAACGAATGGGATCCGCTGAAGCACGTCATTGTCGGCCGCGCCGACGGGACCATGGTTCAGGGCCCTGAGATCGCCGTTCAACGCGACTGGACTGAGGATGGGTTTCCACCGGGCACATGGGGGCCTTACCCCCAGGAAATGCAGGACAGGGCAAACGAGCAGTTGGACAATTTCGCCAAGATCCTCGAAGCTCGAGGCATTCGCGTCGACCGCCCCACGCCCATCGATTTCAGCCAGGCGGTTC
>Ga0307377_10005984_pt1 | contig 12872 bp, 14 predicted proteins | sample TR3MG_FD_202535 | JGI IMG/M metagenome (GOLD analysis project Ga0307377, IMG submission 202535) | Soil microbial communities from Risofladan, Vaasa, Finland - TR-3 | ecosystem: Environmental > Terrestrial > Soil > Coastal area > Acid sulfate soil | place: Finland: Risofladan, Vaasa | collected...
CCTAGTGCCTTTCTTATTTTGAGAAGGCCTCCCAATTCTGGGCGTTCTTGTGCTGGAATGGTATCCCACTTAGGTCCACCCACTGAACCCATAAGAATCGCATCCGCCGCTTGAGCCGCTCCTAACGTTTCATCGGGTAACGCCTTGCCTACTTCGTCAATTGCTGCTCCGCCGATCAAACCGTTTTCAAAATTCAGACGGATCGATCTGCCTTTTAACACCGCTTGTAATACCTTAACCGCTTCTGGCGTAATCTCTTTTCCTATACCGTCTCCCGGGAGAACCAAAACACTAGGCATTCTTATTCCTCCCTTTAATGTAAGGAATAAGCCCACCTGCACGAATCAAGTCCTGCATAAAGGGAGGAAAGGAACGGGCCTGAAAATGTACATTTTTCGTTAGATTCTCAATCAAGCCATTTGTGACATCAACACTTACCTCATCCCCTTGAGAAATTCCCGCCACTGCTTCCGAACATTCCATAATCGGTAACCCAATATTTAAAGCATTGCGATAAAAAATCCTAGCAAACGACTCTGCAATCACTACTTGTATGCCACAAGCCTTAATGGCTATCGGAGCATGCTCACGCGAAGAACCACAACCGAAGTTTTTTCCACCCACTATAATGTCCCCAGCTTTAACTTTCTGAGCAAACGACGTACCCGCATCTTCCATGCAATGGGCCGCCAAATGTTCAGGAGTGGATTTATTTAAATAACGTGCAGGCAAAATGATATCCGTATCTATGTCATGCCCAAACTTCCACGCTTTTCCCAACTAAGACACCTCCTCTGGATGGGCTATTTGACCCTTGATGGCGGATGCCGCTGCGACCGCTGGATTAGCTAAGTAGACTTCACTTTCTACATGCCCCATTCGTCCCACAAAATTCCGATTTGTGGTGGATACAGCCCGCTCCCCTTTTGCCAAGATTCCCATGTGACCACCCAGACAAGGGCCACACGTCGGCGTGCTAACAGCAGCTCCCGCCTCAATCAAGGTGTCAATAATTCCTTCACGCATAGCGTCTCGAAGAATGGTTTGCGTGCCTGGGAAAACTAAGAGACGAATTTCGGGATGCACTTTCTTCCCCCGCAGAATGTCCGCCGCGATCCGCAGATCTTCCAGTCGGCCATTCGTGCAAGACCCGATCACAACCTGGTCAATTTTAATCCCGCTGGCTTCCTGGACTGATTTGGCGTTTTCTGGGGAATGTGGGAAGGACACTTGCAAGGGGATATCCGTAACATCAAATTCCTGGATTTCCATGTAATGAGCATCTGAATCACTGTAATGGAGAGGATACGAGCGACGTGCTCGTCCTTCAAGATATGCAAACGTCTTGTCGTCTGGCGCAATAATACCATTTTTTGCGCCAGCCTCAATCGCCATATTGCAGATCGTAAACCGATTATCCATAGATAAGGCCGCAATTCCTTCTCCGGCGAACTCCATTGCCCGGTAGCGAGCCCCATCGACACCCAATTTTCCGATGAGATAAAGGATGAGATCTTTCCCTCCGACCCATTTTTGATATCGGATCCCACGAAAGACAAACTTCATGGATTCTGGAACACGAAACCAAGCTTCGCCAGTCGCTAATCCTGCTGCTAAATCGGTACTCCCAACCCCCGTTGCAAACGCTCCAACAGCTCCATATGTACACGTATGGGAATCAGCGCCAATAATGAGGTCTCCCGGTAAAGTTAATCCTTGTTCTGGCAGCAGGCAATGTTCGATACCCATACGTCCCACTTCAAAATAATGTTCAATCTGCTGTTCCCTAGCAAAGTCTCGCATAAATTTGCATTGCTCTGCCGATGAAATATCTTTATTTGGTGCAAAATGATCTGGAACAAGAGCAACTTTTTTAGGATCAAACACATTTTTCATTCCAAACTTGGCAAACTCTTGAAGTGCTATTGGACCTGTTACATCATTTGCTAAGACAAGATCCAACTTTGCGGTGATCAGTTGCCCCGGAACGACGTCATCCAGTCCAGCATGTTGCGCCAAGATTTTTTCTGTGATGGTCATAGACATTGTTCTTACTCCCTCCCTCTAGCTCGCATTTTTCTCTCGAATCTTTATCCATCCTCGTCCGAATGCCCTGTTCACGGCCTGGAGATAGCCTAACACGCTTGCTTCGATAATATCTGTGCTCACCCCACGGCCACCTACCAGATTTTCTCCAAACTTAACTGTCACCGTAACCTCTCCTTGAGCATCTTCTCCACAGTCAATGGCCTGCAACGAATAGTGAATCAGCTTACCCTCTATTCCTAGGACCTTATCAATAGCCTTAAAGGCAGCATCAACTGGTCCATCGCCACACGTTGCATCTTCTAAACGTTGTCCGTTATACATTAGCCCGACCGTTGCTGTGGGGGTAAGATGCGTTCCGCTAGAGACCTGCAAATAATCTAAGCGAATCTGATCCTCTTTCTCCGCTTTCAAATCCACTAAGGAGAACAAATCGGCTGTAGTCACTTCGTGCTTACGATCGGCCAATAGTTTAAAGCGAGAAAACACATCTTCGAATTGGCTTTCCTCTAAATCCAGCCCGAGATCAATAAATCGTTGATGAACCGCATGTCGCCCAGAGTGTTTTCCTAAGACAATCGATTCCGCATCGATTCCTATGACGCTCGGGGACATAATTTCATAAGTGGATCGATCTTTAAGCATACCATCTTGGTGAATACCGGATTCATGAGCAAAGGCGTTTTTACCCACAATGGCCTTGTTATGCTGAATCACCATACCTGTTAAACGGCACACTAATTGACTCGTCCTGGCAATCTCCATCGTCACAATACTTGTATCTACACAAAATTGATCCCTACGGGTGTGCAGTGCCATCACGAGTTCCTCTAATGCTGCATTTCCGGCTCGTTCCCCGATCCCATTGACCGTACACTCCAGTTGATGCACACCCACCCCAACAGCGGCAAGGGAATTGGCGACCGCAAGACCCAAATCATTGTGACAGTGTACACTTACTTTGGCTTTCTCAATCCCGTTCGTACGCTCCATCACCGCTCGTAAAAATGCCGCATACTCTTCGGGTGTCGCATAGCCTACGGTATCTGGGATGTTGATTACCGTAGCGCCCGCTTTTATAACCCCTGAGAAAACTTTTGCCAAAAAACCCACATCACTGCGTGAGGCATCTTCTGCACTGAATTCCACATTAGCCACTTTTGATTTAGCCAAGCGAACTGCCTGGATGGCTTGTTCCAAAACGCCCTGGGGCGATTTTTGCAGTTTATAAAGCATGTGAATCGGTGAGGTGGCAATAAAGGTATGAATACGCGGAAACTCCCCAACCGAGAGCGCTTCCCAGGCACATTCAATATCTTTAGCGTTAGCCCGTGCCAGGGCTGCCACACTCACATTTCTTACTTCCTGAGCAATCCGGCGCACTCCCTCAAAATCGCCCGGGGAGGAAATAGGAAATCCTGCTTCGAGAACGTTAACGCCCAGCTTAGCTAATTGACGAGCAATTTGCAATTTCTCATCTGAGTTGAGTGCAACTCCCGGCGATTGTTCGCCATCTCTCAGAGTAGTATCAAAGATCTCGATCCGACGCATTCGCCAACCCCCATTCACTCGTGTTTTTTAAGCCAGCTCATCATTCCTCTTAATTGTTCTCCAACCTTTTCAATGGGATGATTTTCTTCGATGCGAGTCATAGCGTTAAAAGCTGGACGATTCGCTTGGTTTTCGAGTAACCACGCTTTAGCAAATGTTCCATCTTGGATTTCTTCAAGAACTTTTTTCATTTCTTTGCGTGTTTCTTTATTAATAATCCGTTTTCCTATTGTCATATCTCCATACTGTGCTGTATCAGAGACAGAATAACGCATCCAGCCTAAGCCACCTTCATACATCAAATCAACGATCAGCTTAAGTTCGTGTAAGCATTCAAAATAGGCAATTTCTGGCTGGTAGCCTGCTTCTACCAGCGTATCAAAGCCCGCTTTGACCAGTTCTGAAGCCCCTCCACAAAGGACTGCCTGTTCTCCGAACAAGTCCGTTTCCGTTTCCTCTCCAAAGGTCGTTTCCAGAACGCCGGCCTTCGTTGAACCAATTCCCTTCGCATAGGCTAATGCTAATTCTTTGGCTTTCCCTGTCCCATCTTGATGGACCGCAATTAAGGCTGGTACCCCTGCACCTTCTGTATAGGTGCGACGTACCAAGTGACCGGGGCTTTTAGGAGCGACCATAAAGACATCGACATCGTTTGGAGGAACAATTTGCCCAAAGTGAATATTAAACCCGTGAGAAAAGACGAGCGCTTTTCCGGCTGTAAGATGTTCTTTTATTTCCGAATGATAGACCTTACTTTGCGTCTCATCTGGAAGCAAAATTTGTATAACATTCGCTCGCGCTGCTGCCTCTGAAACCGACATGACCTCGAATCCTGCATCTTCTGCCCGCTTCCAACGCGCACTTCCCAGGCGAAGTCCGACCACAACGTTAAGCCCTGAGTCTTTCAGGTTTTGGGCCTGTGCATGCCCTTGGCTTCCATATCCCATAACCGCAATGACTTTTCCTTTTAACAACTCCAGATTTGCATCTACCTCATAATACATTTTTGCCATTTTTATAACTTCCTTTCAACTTTGGGCCTTTCACTAAATTGGCCATATAAACAAAAACACGCCTCGCAAAATCCTTATACTTCAGATCGTATAATGGCAATCTTGCCAGTTCGAACCAACTCTAATAACCCATAGGGGCGAATCGCATGAACAAACGCATCAATCTTCGCAATGTCCCCCGTTAACTCAATAGTAATATTGCTTCTACCCATATCCACAACCCGTCCCCGGAAAACTTCGACCGTTTGGAGAACCACTGATCGTGTTTCCGCGCTAACTTCGACGCGTATTAACGCCAGCTCTCGATCAACAACACTTTCCCCGGTCAAATCCGTGACTGTGTGCACAACCACCAGTTTACTGAGTTGATTCCTCACTTGCTCAATGACTTGATCATCTCCGTTTACGACAATCGTCATCCTCGAAACATCAGGATTTTCCGTCTGACAAACTGTAAGGCTATCAATGTTATACCCCCTGCGAGCGAACAATCCCGCTACCCGGATTAATACTCCGGGATGGTTCTCGACAAGGACTGCAAGTGTATGCAACATGTTATTACCTCACTATCATTTCCGTAATTTCTTTACCCGGTGGAACGAGGGGCAAAACCGCTTCTTCCGGAGAGATCGTAAAATTTATCAGCACTGGTCCGGGATGTTTGATCGCCTCCGCAATTGCACTTTGAACCTGTTCAGAGGAATCGACATGGATTCCAAGCATTCCATAGGCCTCCGCTATTTTGACAAAATCCGGATTGCCCTCGAGCTGTATTTGACTATACCGTTCCTCATAAAAAGTTTTCTGCCATTGGCGAACTAGTCCAAGGACGCCATTGTTCAGCAAGATAATTTTAATGGGAAGTTTATTCTGGGCAATGGTTCCTAACTCCTGTATCGACATCTGCAAGGAACCGTCTCCCGTTATCAAAATCACCAAAGCGTCCGGACGAGCAATTTGTGCCCCCACAGCGGCAGGAAGTCCATAACCCATAGCTCCAAGCCCACAACTGGTCGCATAATTGCGGGGGTGCACTGTTGGATAATACTGAGCGGCCCACATTTGATGCTGTCCCACATCGGTTGTGATGATCGTATTCTCACTAGCAAGCTCTCCAAGACATTTAATAACCATTTGGGGCGTAAGTCTGTACAAGTCATAGCTCAAAGAATGATCGTTCTTCCAAACACGTAATTGGTCCCACCAGTCTGCAACTTGAGGAACAATAAACCCCGGTAAGACGTCCAACACTTCTTCCAGAACCAAGCGAGCATCCCCAACAATTTGGATATGAGTTTTTACCACTTTACTAATCTCCACGGGATCGATGTCGATATGAATGACTTTCGCTTTGGTGGCAAAACGATGACCCAAACCGCTAGTCACGCGGTCATCGAAGCGCACCCCCACTGCAATCAGTAAATCACAATCATCCACGGCATAGTTCGCCGTCACGGTTCCGTGCATTCCAACCATACCTAATAAATTAGGATGACCGAAAGGTAGGCTCCCAAGGCCCATCAAAGTAGTGACCACTGGTAAATCCGCTTTTTCTGCTAACTGCCTAATAACTCCTTCTGCCCCTGCCGTAACCACACCGCCCCCGGCATAAAGTACAGGTTTTCTACATTCCGAGAGCTCCTTCGCCACTTCTTCGATCTTACCGTTATTTCCTCTACCAAACACTTTGTATCCCTTCAATTTCATATCTGAAGGAAAGGGTTCGACATTTTCTTGCGCTAAAACGTCCTTCGGAAGATCGATGAGCACAGGCCCTGGTCGGCCTGTTCGGGCAATATAAAAAGCCTCATTAACAATCCTCGGAAGCTCCCTCGGATCCTTAACTAAATAAGAGTGCTTGGTTATAGGCATCGTGATACCGATTATATCCACCTCTTGAAAAGAGTCAGATCCGAGCGAGCTCGTAGAAACCTGTCCCGTCAAAACGACTAAGGGGATAGAGTCCGAATAGGCATTGGCAATACCCGTCACTACATTCGTCGCACCAGGGCCAGATGTTGCTAAACAAACCCCTACTTTTCCGCTGACTCGGGCATAACCATCCGCAGCATACACCACCCCTTGTTCATGACGTGCTAACACATGTCGAATGGGACTATCCAGAAGAGCATCGTACAATGGAAGTAACACCCCACCTGGATAACCGAAGATAACGTCGACGCCTTCCTGGTGCAAGGCATTTAATAAGACGGTTGCCCCTTTTAAGCCTGTTTTTTCTTCGTTCATACTCTTTTCCCTTCCTAAATTATTGGGTTTTTGCCTCTAAACGTTGTAAATTTCGGGACCATTGACCCGGGTAAGGTCCCGAAATGCAACGAGTAGTTGTTTATACACTTCTCTGGGAACTCCATCTCCGATTTCCCGACCATCTACTTTAACTACCGGAATCAATTCTGCAGCTGTACCTGTGAGAAAGCACTCATCTGAAATATAGAGGTCGTGTCGTGTAAACAGCTCTTCTCTCGCGTCAATACCCAGTAGACCTGCGAGCTGTAGCACAGAATCTCGGGTGATGCCTTCAAGTATTCCTGCCGAAAGAGGAGGGGTTATTAAGACTCCTTCTCTAAAGATAAAAATGTTATCTGACGTACCTTCAGCGACATAGCCTTCTTGATTAAGCATAATTCCTTCAACAACACCGGCTTGATTGGCCTCTATTTTGGCAAGTATATTATTAAGATAATTTAGGGATTTAATCCTAGGGCTCAATGAATCCGGATTATTCCGGCGGATGGCCACTGTTTTCACTTCCAAGCCCTGCTCATACATGCTTGGCTCGAAGATCTTTATTTGATCCGCTATACAAAATATTGCGGTCCTTGGACACTTCGTAGGATCAAGACCCAAATCCCCTTTGCCTCGTGAAACCACCAATCGAATATAGGCATCCTTCAAGCCGTTCCTGCGAAGCGTTTCTAGGACAATCTCCTGCATCTCATCCTTAGAAATGCCGATGTTCAAATGAATCGACTTCGCTGACTCATAGAGGCGTTTCAAATGTTCGTCTAATTTAAATACTCGGCCATGATATGCACGAATCCCTTCGAAAATGCCATCCCCGTACAAAAATCCATGGTCGAAAACCGATACTTTCGCCTCTTCCTCTGGAACAAATGCTCCATTACAGTAAATAACTATTCCCACTTCATCGACCCCTTTCTGGTATAGTCTCATCCCCGGTCTGCGGACCTCTAGCCCTTTTAGGGACGGGATCCTACAAATTAAATAGCCCAAGCGTAGTCCCCTAATATCGTGGAACTTTCCGCTTGGGTTTTTTCTACCCACGGTGTAAATCCAATCTGGATTCTGTACCGCTCGGACCAGACAGGTTCTCCCCGGTCTACTGACCTCTAGCCCTTTCTTGGGCGGGAGCTTATCCCCGGAACCCTAGGTACACTTCCTCTTCTGTTATATTACATTTATATTGTGAACATTGTGTATATGATACAGAATTTGCTCCCCAGTGTCAACCCTTTTTACTATAATTTGTTAGAAATTTCTCAAAGATTTTCTTGTCAAAGCTCGATAGCACGGGGTATAATGTCCACAATACAAATACATTTGTTTTTTTATAAGGAGTTGACTTACCTTGACAATTCAAATTGGTATACTAGGTTTGGGTACGGTGGGTTCTGGAGTAGTGCGCATATTACAGCAAAATGCTGAAGATATTCAAACGCGAACACACTGCGATATTCACATTAAAGGAATTTTCGCCCGGGATCTTCATAAAGAACGTGAAGTTAACGGAGACTTTCTACTCACAGATCAACCAGCAGAAATTCTTCAAGATCCTGAAATCGACATTATTGTAGAAGTGATGGGGGGAATCGAACCCGCTCGCGCGTTTATTTTGGAAGCTTTACGGCAGGGTAAACATGTCGTCACCGCAAATAAAGATTTAATAGCACTTCATGGTCATGAACTTCTAGATGCAGCCAATCTGGCTGGAAAGGACCTCTACTTCGAAGCGAGCGTTGGAGGCGGGATTCCGATAATTGCGGCTTTGAAAGAATCCCTAGCCGCCAATCGAATTACCGACGTACTTGGGATTATTAATGGAACGACCAACTACATTCTTACTGCCATGGACGAACAGGGCCGCGAGTATTCGGAAGTCCTTGCTGAGGCACAACTATTAGGATATGCCGAAGCCGACCCTTCTGCTGATGTCGACGGCTTAGATGCTGCACGAAAACTTGCCATCCTTTCCTCCATCGCCTTTAATTCACGCGTAGTCCTCAAAGACATCTTTGTAGAAGGCATTTCAAAAATTACTCGTGAAGATCTAGCTTATGCCGCTGAACTTGGCTGTACCATCAAATTATTAGCCATTGCTAAACATCAAGATGAAGGAATCGAAGTTCGTGTTCATCCGGCAATATTACCTCTTACCCATCCGTTGGCCTCTGTAAGCGGTGTTTACAATGCCATTTATGTGGTGGGTGATTCCGTTGGGGAAACCATGTTTTATGGTCGGGGCGCTGGTTCTCTCCCCACTGGAAGTGCGATTATAAGCGATATTATGCGTATCGTTCGCAACATTCAATCGAACTCAATTTCTTCCATTAATTGTACTTGTTACCTTAATTTACCACTTAAAGCCGTCTCAGATTTCTATACTGCGTTCTATATTCGCCTACTTGTCAAAGACGAGCCTCGTGTCCTCGCAACTCTAGCCTTACTTTTCGCCGAAGCAGACATCAGTTTCGCCTCGATCATTCAAAAACAGCGCGGTGAGCAACAAGCAGAGATTGTCCTTGTGACTCACCCCTGTCGTGAAGGAGCACTTCAAGAAGCTCTAGACTCTGTCAAAGCGTATAGCAAGGTCCTGAATATTCACAATGTAATTCGCTTTGAAAGGGGACAGGAGGAAAACGATGATTCGCGTTAAGATACCGGCTACCTCTGCTAATCTAGGTCCTGGATTCGACTGTTTGGGGCTCGCACTTCAACTGTACAACACGATAACTGTTGAACCCGATCGACCGTTTCAAATTTCTTTAACTGGATCATACCGCGACGGGATTCCTGCCAACGAAAGCAACCTCGTATGGCAAACAATGTGCCATCTCTGGGAACTGATTCATTATCCTACTCCCTCCGTCGCCCTAACGCTGGAAAATTATATTCCCCCTTCTCGTGGTTTAGGAAGCAGCTCTGCTGCCATCGTTGGCGGTCTAGTGGCCGCCAATAACTTAGCCGGATCACCCTATACAAAGTATGAGTTGCTCCAAGTAGCTAACGCCCTAGAAGGCCACCCCGACAATGTCACCCCTGCTTTATATGGAGGTGTTACATTATCTGTACCTACTGATAGTGGCATTTCACCCCGAATCTTGGCTAAAGCGCCTAATTTCAAAGTGGTTGTTGTTATTCCCGATACCCGCCTAGATACAGAAAAAGCTCGAGAAATTTTACCACCACACATAACACGTAATGATGCCGTTTTTAATATTTCCCATGTTGGATTACTAATTGAAGCCTTTATTCGAGAAGACTATTCCCTTCTTAAAGAAGGAATGCGCGATGTGCTTCACCAAAACCAACGTGCGATTCTCCTTCCCGGCATGCTCGAAACGATAGAATCCGCTCTCAAAGCTGGGGCCCATGGAGCTGCTCTCAGTGGTTCCGGGCCCACTCTGATAGCCCTCATTCGCGAAAGCTCTAAGCAAGAAGTAAGCCAAAGCATGATAACCACGATGGGGAAGTATGGGATAAACGTTCAGGCTATCGTTCTGGAAATTGATTCTTGCGGAGCCACTTTGTCCGTAACTTAGTCATATCGGTCTCCCTGCAATAAGAAAGCTTGTAACATTATAGGACTCGCTCCCATATGCTGTATTAGTAATATTTCTAAAGGATAATCCCCATATCTTTCTAATCTTATTGCCACGTAGTGGCTAATAAACGGAAAGGGGATCAACCTTATGCTTTTTGGGACACCGTTTTCATCTTTAGGATTACCTTGTAGAGTTCCTTCGAGGGTAGCTTTATTTGACTCTTACCCTATTGGAGCGCGATTAGTAATTGGCATGGACTCAGGCTTCTGGGTTGGAAACTTTGGAGGATTACAAGATGGTGTGGCTTTATTGACCAATGCCCAATTATTCTCAAATATTGGTACTCCAATCGACGGAATACGCCCAGTAGTCCGTATCCCAATTATTAATATTACCTTTGTATCTGAATAGGCATGGGATGAGGGTAGGAGAAATCCTACCCTCCTAATTTTCTCAATTACCCCTTGGCACCACACCTTTAAATAAGTCTATGTAAAACGAACAGTAGACATGCCTAGAGGACGGGAACTAAAAATTAGCTGATTAAACCGGATTCCAAACACTAAACATATATAGTGAATGAACCAAGGGGCTTCACATAAAGCGTGAAGCCCCTTTCACTAACTAGTGAGAATATCCTTTTCTCATTTTAGTAAGAGTAGTATTATTACGAATTATAAATTGAAACGGGTAGGAGCTTTCTCCAACCCGTCTTGGGAATTATAAACTAACAAACGTGAGCTCTCTGATGGGGATTCGAACTGTAGGAATAGGGCCGACAATTACTATGACCGCATTGTTATTATGAAAGTGGGCAGCAGTTAACAAGGCAACACCATCTTGAATACCACCAAATGCCCCATGCCACCAACCACCACTTTCAATTCCAATACGAAGTCTTGTGCCAATAGGATACGTGTCAAACAGTCCTACAAGTGCGGGAACAGCGGAAAATGGAACTCCAAAACTCATAAATTTGATCCCCTTTCTATTGTTTTGGCCACCGTAGTTGGCCAACATAAGATTAGAAACTGGGGATTCACTTGTAGGAGTTGAATGCTGTTCGTTTGTTAGTCTTTCTAATTTAGTATATCAAACTTGTCTTTGAAACGTTACATGATTTAATCATTAGCAGTAATTTATTTTATCAAAAAGGGGCTCAAGTAAAATCTCAGCTAGATGTTCTAGCTATAGGCGACGATGAAGATTATGCATGTATTCCTGAAGAAGGTCAGTTCGAATAAGAATGAAAGCCGATGATTGTTTGAATCTTCGTCTGGAATGGGGCAAATTTCAACATCCTACTCGATCTATGAACACCCAATGGACATGTCGAATAAGATATAGAAATATAACCATTTTATTCTAAATATTTTAATGAAGGAGGCAAATCTCCATGAGCGAAGATCGCAAATATTGCCCACTTGGATTAATCGAAGCAGAGTTAGCGATTATTATCGTATTATTGTCCTTGATCCTCTTCAGATATTATGTAGATAATGAAGAAGAAGCTTATGATAATAAAGAAGATAATAATGAAGATAATAATTTTGATTAACAGTAACAGCAGTAACAAAAATCATAAAAAGAAGACAAAAACAGTAATAATAACAAATCGTGGTAATCATATCTTGGCTTAGGTATTTATGCCTAGGCCTTTTTCATTGCTTCTTCTTTGAACTCGATGACTCCCAATCTTCATCTTCGTTACAAACATGCCTCCGTTTCATAAGACAATTGGCATAGTCCGTCATATCCTAATATAGATAAACTATTTACTGGTTCTCATCATATGGAGGAGGAGATCCTATGAAAAAAGAATATGTCACTGTCCGACTATTTAACAATAACAGGTCGACAGATGGTCTAATCACTAAAGAAGAATTACACGACTTGGATCAACAAAAATCGTCAGAAACCCTTAATAATTCACATGAAAATAATGAAACGGTCGAGTCTTATGCAAAACTGATTAAATCTTACCTGCCCCAAAGACTTCTAGTCATTATACAAAATGCGTTAGCAGCACTCAGCCTTGACCGCAAAGGTTAGTCTTTTCTGCACTTTGGAAGTAGTAGCAATATTGTACTAATGTCAAAACCCTGCCTATTTACCGATCAGGAGCAAACAAGCGGGGTTTTTGTCGTACTAGACACATCAGTGAACTTCAAGACCCAGTGATTTTAAACTATCCAAATATTTTACGGCCTGCAACGCAGCTGTTCCACCTTCTCCTGAGCTTTTATTAATTGAAAGATCTTCTGACATTTTTGCTGCCCCTCCTAAAGGTATAAGTTACCCTTTAGAGTATTCCCCAAATTGAGCGAATATTTTCAATGAATTACGACGAGGAGGTCACCCGCGGAAACATTTTGACCGACACTGACTCTGATATCCAATACCTGCCCGGCCTTACCGGCAGGAATTCTATTTTCCATTTTCATGGCTTCTAAAGTAA
>Ga0307377_10005985_pt1 | contig 12871 bp, 16 predicted proteins | sample TR3MG_FD_202535 | JGI IMG/M metagenome (GOLD analysis project Ga0307377, IMG submission 202535) | Soil microbial communities from Risofladan, Vaasa, Finland - TR-3 | ecosystem: Environmental > Terrestrial > Soil > Coastal area > Acid sulfate soil | place: Finland: Risofladan, Vaasa | collected...
TATTTTTGATATTGCTACTACCAACTCAACAAACGTAGTTGTTAAAGAATATAGAATGGCGACACTTTCAAGCCAGCCTCTAAACCACGTATTTGGAGGAAACTGGGGGGCAGCAATTCCACTTACGGTAACATCCACAGAAGTTTATAAGCTTAGATCTAGAATTGGCACGCAAAACAATGGTGGTGCGGGAACATTATTCGGATCAACGACTCAGAATTCGACTATTTTTGCGATCCGTATAGCCTAAAAGTAGAGTGGGGTTATTGATGGTGTCGGCGACTTGCAGGGCAATGGGCACTGGAAATAAAAGTTACTCGATACTGGAAGAACTCGACTCTTCGCTAAATTATCGCTACCGTAGGAAAGAGTCCCCATCAGTTGTTACTGCGAAGGCGTTGGCTAACCCCGACGCCTTTTCTTTAACCCTTCAAAACCACCTTAAGCATAAAATTAGCGATCGAGCGTTGTAATCCCAACGCTTCTTCGTTGATTTCGCTTTCTTCTTCCGGCCCGAGTTCGATTTGGCCGAATTCTTTAAACGCCGCTGTGTAAGCTTCCAACACTATTTCCCCGGCCCGCTTTTCCACGTCGTGTACTATAGTGTCCATGTGCTTATTATCCGCTAGGTTCTTCATCTTTCGATCCTTTAAGTTTCATTTCATTCATTTCAGCTTGGGTTTTCTTGCGGGTCATCGCTTGGGCGTATTCGTACCGGCGAGAAGTCAAATTACCTTCCAACCGCCACCCAGCGTCTAAGTGTTGTTGCACCTTAGCCGCTATGTTGTCCCCGTCGCTGACAACCACCGTGTACTTTAAAACGCTCACCACGACCCCCAGATCTCGTATTGGTCCGCCCCCGCTTCCGCAGCCTTTTCGGCTTCTTCCGCTTCGTACCGATCTTCATCTTTCATAACTTACCCCCTAACCTTCCACCCAAGCTCGCCAATAGTCAGCGTACCTATCGTCCCAAGAAATCCCTTTAGAGCCTTCCAAAGACCTAGCCGACGCCGCTACCCATTTTTCCCGGTCAGACAAAAGCTCTACACACTTTTCCACGAATTCGACCCGGCCTTCTTTAGAATAAGGCTGGTGGTGTATTAGGTGGCCGTAGTCCCCGACGGTAGTGGACAACGCCGCTACGTCCGAACAAACGATCGGCGTCCCCGAACACTGAGCTTCTTTAGCCGACAAACAATAAGTCTCGGTGAAGGTCGTAGGGTAACCCCAGAGAGAACACTCCGCCCATTTCTTAGCTAGGTCGTGTTGATCTATTCTACCGTGCATAGAGACCCCGTGAGCGTCGTCTATAGCCTTTTGTAGGTTCTCTATCTGACGCATCCCGTGAACGTCGTTGCGAGACTTAACCGATTCTTTGTAATTGTGCCACCCGTAGTAAACATCCAGGTGAGCTTCTGCTACTCGTTCTTGAATCCAAGGTAAACAATAAAGCAAATTATCTAAACCCCGATCCGGCGAAGAAGTCCAAATCATCTTCCCTGGGACTTTCTTGCTCGGATCGAACTCGTCAAAGATCTCGACGTTCACCCCGTTGGGTACGATCTGCAATTTTTCATCGGGTAAAGCGTGGTGACCCTTCACAAAATCGTAATGCCACGGCGTCAGCACGAAAAACTTATCTACCACCGCTCGATGGTAATCTGAAATATGCTGGCCTGACATGAGCCAGATGTCATGCAGGACAACGACTTTACGCTTTGCTCTCAGTCTTTCATCGATCGGCGCTAAGTTCCTAGAGGCTACAAAAAGATCGAAGTATTCTTCTTCGGGCTTGAAGTTTTGCCAAGGCACCATGTAAACGCCGTATTGTTCGCACTCCGAGGCTATGTCGCCGTAGAGGGTAACGTGGTGGCCGTCGGCAGCCATAGTTTCAGCTAGCCTACCAGCGCAAGTTTCAGAGCCGCCTAGCCCGGAACCCCCGGCTCGATAGGAATTCAGATCCCATTTTTCCCACCCCGGCCCGCACCAAATACCTACCCTTTTCTTAGCTTTGGGCCACCTTACGTGTAGTAGTAAATTATTGGCTTGGTCTTCTTCGTGGTGTAGCGAGTGGTTTTGTTCTTCGGAAAACAATCTCGTTTTACCGCCGAAGTGGAACACGAAAGCGTTAGGGGTCCAATACGACTTCACTCCTAGAAGATCCCTAGCCCGGTAGCAAAAGTCAGCGTCTTCCCCGCCGTTTTTGAATGTAGTATTTAATTGACCTACCCGCTCGGCGATTTCTTTGGGCATCATAGTCCCGTAAAAAGCGGCGAAAGGGGCTTCCACGAGGCTGGTGTCTTCCCCGTCGGTTCGCATCCCTTTGATCTCGGCTAGCTCCGCAGCGGTGAACTCTTCTACCTTCATGTTAGGGTGAAGGTCTTTGCCTGAATTTTCTAACGTAAAGGTATCTTGGTTGAGCCACCCTTTGTCGCAATTAGAATAAGGGTTAAGAATAATCTTTTGATCGCCTATGGCTTGGGTGTACCGCCCCAGGGCATCGGCTCCCATGATCGTGTCGTCGTTCAAAAGAAGAACGTGGGTGGTGTTGGGGTGTAGCATCCCCAGCCCGACGTTGTTGGCTTCGGAAAAGGATAGCCTGCTTTCGGAATGGTGTACTCTACCCACTACAGATTTCTCTAGGCCGGTCGGTTCTATGGCTGACGACGACACCACTAGGATGTCCCGAGAAGGCCCCCACGAATTCGCCGCCGCTTCGACCGCTAAATGCAGGTAATCTTTTCTAGTTGAGTAGTGAGGGATAATAATTTGGACGAAGGTATCCGCTCGCCACGGCACCCCGGCTCCGGTTTCTCTTACAGCTTCTAAGAACCTAGAAACGTATGTAGTAGGGTGTAGATTCTTTTGGGCGGTGTTGTGGCCTTGGGCGGCTAACTTATCCCTTAATCCTTTGTCGTCTCGGAGCGCCACACACGCTTCGATCCATTGGTCGTGGTTGTGGGCGAACAAGCAATTTTCACCGGGGACGGCGTACCTAACGTAGGCGTCTAATCCGGGGACTACTACAGGTTTGGTACGGGACCAAGCCATCCCTAGGCGGTTGACGCTTTTACACGATTGGATCTTGGTTCTGCCGGGTAGGATAATAGCGTCACAAGAGTCGATGAAAGCGTGGATCGTGTCGGGGGAATACGGCCAATCTGCGTTGGGGTATTCGTGGCACATTTTCAGCGTGATGCCTTCGAGGTGAAGGTCTTCTCTTAGGATCTCGGCGGCGTATTGGTTGCCCCCGTAACAAAAATTACCTACTACAAAAGGTGAAGTCATTCCCCGGCTCCCTACTCAACGTTACGATTTCCAGTACCGCAAAGATAAGCCTGATTAAAAGGGAAAGCCAACTTTATTTTAAGCCGCCACGGCAGCCTTCGCAGCATCGGTGTCGGTGATCAAAACGTCTAAGTCTAGTTGTAGGTTGTCGGCTTCGGTGGTGTACCCCTGGGCTCTTAATTCCGAAATACCAGACTTGACCAAAAATTGAGCGGATTCCAACCCGGTTAAAGCGACTCTCATTTTATCATCTAACACAGCCATAACGATTCCTTTTAAGAATATTTTCTTTCAATTTAACCACGTACTATTTCAATGTAAGTCTTTACCTAGCGGGTTGTCGTCGTACAAAGAAGCGGCGGTGGAAAAGAGAGCCAAAGCTATTCCCGAGGTAATCACGTCAGGTTCTATTTTTTCGTGGTATGTATTACACACAGCGATGATCGAATTAGCGATGATCTCGATAATTTCTTGTTGTTCTTTCGGCACCGCTAGGTAATCGATCAACGGGGTGGTCAACAAAAGATTCTCGGATTCCGATTTAGCTATCATCGCCACCACCGCTTCACGTTCTTCTTGATCCAACACTTTCATAGCCACCCCGCAGCCGGTAGTTCAAAATGATCGTCTACGTTGATAACTTTTTTATCGGGGTAAAGCCCTTGGATGTGCGAAGCTAGCTTCCTAGAAGAAGCGTTCACCACGTCCGCATTTTCAATCCCGTACACCGAATAGTTCCCTAGCTCTTCACAAACTTCTAAGACGTACAACACCGAATCGTTTTTGTGGTAATTCGCTAGATTCAACGACACAAAGACGTAAGCTTCGTTGGGCACCGCTCCGTATACCGGTACCGTAGGGTAACCGCTTTTCTTGGCTGATCTCGCTAGTTGGGACACCCGGTAGCGGTAAGGCCCGAAGTTTTCATCCCCTATAGCATAAGCTATGGTAGGTTTGCTGAAATCTGTTCTGTAGTAGGAATAAACTTGGTGTTGTGCCTTAAGGTACTTCCCTTCCGCCACCAATTGAAAATCGTCAGGGCCTACTTTTTCACAAAACCGTGGCACGATAGGTTCGCCTACCGACCAAAGGAACCCCCCAGGTTTCACGACCCGAGCTAATTCTTCGTGGATTCTTTCGGTTTGTTTGGTAGTAAGCTCTCTGAAATCGACTACTACACCATCGAAGGAAGCGTCGGCGAAAGGCATGTTATTAAAATCTATTTCCCCGAAGTCTCTGCCGTATTGATAGGAGTCGTGTCTGAGATCCGTTTTGATTTCCATCGTCACGAGCCGGTGACCGGGTCTAGGATCGAGTTTCTTGTTGGTGAGACCCTTCGCCCACTTCAGCATCTCTTCGTCGCCTACGACTTTGTCTAGGGCCTTCTTAGCGTATTCAGCCGCCTTGGCCCAATTCCCTAGCTCGTCGTAACACATAGCTATCTTTTTCAAAGGGTGCCAAGTCCAATATTCTAAATTCAAAACTCTCGGTGGGGGTGGTGGGGTTTTGACGCACCTTTCGTACCAGTCGATAGCTATCTCAAAATTTCTAAGATCGTATTCAACTTCCCCGTAGATAAAATAGTATTCAGATCTTTTGCGGGTACCGTCGAGGTGGTACACCGGATCTATGACTTTGATAGCGTCCCCGTGGCGTTTTTCAGCCAAATAGGTCTTCGCTAACCGGAACCGAGCCCCGATCTCGTCATCGTAGAATCTACCGGCTAGGGTAAGGTAGTGCTCCAGCGCTTCTTTAGCGTTGGGTTTCATCGAATCGAATCTTTCCTTAGCGGTGTAGTAGGCCGTCCGAGGGTTGTTCGGTTCTCTTTCGTATTCGGATTCTAGGATTCTAAGGTTGCGGGAAAAATCTATCACCTTCCCGGCTCGGTTGTGGTCTATCGCTAGCTCGTTGTATTCCGCTTGTCTTAGGTGCCAAATCCCTATGGATTCGTGGATAGCCCCTTCCCAAGTAGGGGTGGTACTCCGCCGTAAGAACCTTTCCCGGCCTAGCGTCAAAGAAGGCGACCCGTCTATGTTCTTAGAATAGATATACGGCAAGATCCAAACGTCTACTTCGTTATTGTCTAAGACATTATTTTTGAAGTGTAAGAGACGTTGTTGGTCCACCCGGTCGTCGCCGTCCACCCAAAACACCCATTCTTGTGTGGCTTTGGCGAAAGAAAAGTTCCTAGCTTTGGAAAAGTGTTCCACCCATTCAAAGTGGTCTACTACAAGATTAGGGTATAGCTTTTGTTTTTCCGCTAGAATTTCTAGGGTGCGGTCGGTGGACCCGGTGTCTACCAAAATAACTTCTTCTAGCACCGGACAAACATCGTCTAGCAAAGCACCGATGTTGTGTTCTTCATTTTTTACTATCATACACAGCGAGACGGTGTTCAAAATTAGACCCCCGGTTTGAATTCAGCTTCAGAGACTTTCAACATGACTTCGCCAATTTCCTTCAGCTTAGCTCGAAAGGCGCTAACTTCCAACTTTTTCACCAAAAGTTCCTTGGTGACTTGCTCTATACGCTTTTTCATCTCTTCGGATTCTCCGATGACTTCTCGGATAACCTCCACCGGCTTCTCGACGATCTTCTCTACGATCCGCTCGACGATCTTCTCTACTACAACTTCTTTGATTATTTCTACCGGCTTTTCTACGATCCGCTCGACGATCTTCTCGACTATAACTTCTCTGGCTACTTCTTTGATGAGAACCATTTTACCCGTGGGGTCCGCATCCGAATCTATTTGGTCTTGAAGCTCTTCCAACGCTAGGTGAGCTTTTTGTAAATCTGCTTTGAACTTCTTAGCTTCGGTCTTGTATTGCTTGGCGGCGGCTTCGGCTTTGGTGTGGGCGTCTTCGTAGTCCGCTATCGTCTTTTTTTGGACGTTGCTTTCGTTGTGGAGCGAAGCCAATTCTTGTTGGGTCTTCCCTTTCAACGCTTTAAGCTCTTCTCTCGGGCCGGTGGACGCCGCCCGAAGAATATTGTTTTCTTGTTGAGCTTCGACTAATTGCTGTTTCAGCCTTTCGTTTTCTTGCTGGGCGTACCGCACTTCTGTATCCGTCATAGCTAATCCTTTTTAAGGTAGGGTCAAGAATCTAGGTAACACCGAGCATCTTAGTAGCGAAAAACAAAGCTTGTTGGTGAGCGGTTATCTTCCATTCCGCTCGCCAAACTTTGACCTCCAAGAAGTCTTTGTAGTGTAAGACAACTTCCGGCACACCTTCGGCGATCGCCTTATCCACGGTTTGGTTGAGAACGTCACCCAAAGCTTGCTCGTCGGTGACCTCATACAACCACTTCACCGCTGCGGGGTAGGTCAGATTCTTATGGAGGATTTGTAAGAGAGTCGATTCTATCTCCCGGTAGCCGTACCCCACGTTTTTGTGAAGGTCTTCTACCGTGACGGTGTTGGTAACCACAGCCGTTTCAGCTATTTTGACAGCGTCTCGGGCGTGGCCCCCAGACTTTTTGTGGATCGCCACCATAAGCTCTTCCGATAGCTTCCCTTGGAAATTAAAAGCCAAAAGATCTGTAGTATCGTATTCGGTGAGAAGCCTAAGCTCTATATGAGTACACCTCGATCTTATTTGGGGTAACAAACGACTAGGCTCCGTGGTGCATAGGAAAAAATGGATCTTTTCAGGCGGCTCTTCGATGACCTTAAGCAAAGCTGACTGGGCAGCGGTAGTCATCTGGTGAAGCTCGTCGATGATAAAAACCTTAGATCCGGTGCCCAGGGGAGAAAACCTAGCCGCTTCCGCCCACGACCGAGCGTCGTCGATCCCCCTAGCGTTGGCTGCGTTGATCTCGTTTATGTCCGTAGCCGACCCCGCCAGCTTCTTCGCTAACAAACGAGCTATTGTGGTTTTGCCGGTGCCGTAAGGCCCAGAGATCAACAAAGACGCTGGAACTTTGGTGGTGTCTTCCAGCCAAGTGATTAATAGCTCTTGGATATGATCTTGCCCGAAAATCTTACCTATATCGTCCGGTCGCATAGCTAGCCCTTTCTTTTTGAGTGTCGATATGCTTTTAAAGGGTGCGAACTTAAATAGAGGAGTACCCATGAGCCACAAGTACACAATCACTTTAGATGACCAATTCAAACCTAAAACTGTAGAGATCGATTCAGATGAATCTAAAATGTACCTTCAGGTTGGGGACGGGATCGCTGACGACTATGGCGGCGGGCTCCTAACAGTCACCCGTAAATCCGACGGGGAACTAATCACCATGTACCTCCCTAAATCCGCTTTAGCCGCTATCAAAGAGGTATTCCGAAATGGATAAAGAAGCTGGGCTGAAGCAAATTGAAGACGCTGAATGGCTCTTAGACCCCCATGGGAGTTTGAATCTGTATGTCTTTGATCAAGAAGGCCGGAAGGTACATTCGTGGTTAGCACCCAGACCTCCCTATTGTGACCGTGGACACATCCAATTATTCGTTGACGGGTACTTAGGGATCGATGTGGCCGATTCTTTCCCTAGATTCTTCTTCTCTTTCGAAGAAGCGGATAAACACACCCGGAACTTTTTAAGATGGCGGATCTGGCAAACCTCGGCTACCCCACACCCCTTCTTCCCTCCCTGGGCACACGAGGGAACAATAGCAGAGCCACTCAAAGGACCAACCTTAGATACGGCTACTCCAAATCTTTATGGCTAAAATATGGCTACGATTCTTTTTACCCCTCCCCCCTCCCAGGGGTTTAATACTATTGAGACTAAAGCGTTGTTTATTGGTTTAGCCTACATAAAAATAGTTTAAGCTTTTTTCTTTTTACGCTATAAGCTTCGGGGCTCAAGGGGTTCAGAGGAGAAGGTATGAAATTATTACTAATCACAATATTGTTTTACTCAAGCGGTGCGGCAGGGTTTGTTGCCGGTACAAAGATAATCTTGGTCAGCCCGAGCGGTGATCGTGAAACGCTTAGTATCGAAGACTATGCTTTATTAACCCGCACCTCATACAACAATTACAAGCAAATCAAAGCTAAATACAAAGTCCTTCAACGCAAGCTGTATAACAAGCGACGACCACCGAAAATCATCAAAACCAAATGCCCTGCCCTAGTGTGTCCCAAAAGCAAAAAGAATCGGATCGTATTTTACGCTGGGGTCAACCAAGGTGCGCTTACTGTCAGAGGGAAGGTCAAAGAAGATGGTGGTGTTGAGTTCGCCGTGTTTCAGCGGGCTGTACCTGTGGCAGGCTTTGGGTATTCCCGTAAATTACCGTACAATCTCAGCCTGTCTATGGTGTTCTTGTACCGGGGGATCTACTTGTCGGGGCTTGGCTACGACTTCTAACTCTTTTTACATTGGGTCATAGGTGGATAAGGGTACCCAGGTATTCCGGCAACCCACTCCAACAAGCCTGGGCACTCCGCACAATAACGAGACCAGCACTTTAAAGGGTTAGGGCCTTCCCCTTCTGCGGCTTCCACAATACTTTTGACCTTATAGGGTGTGAAATAGACGGATAAATAAGCACCCAACACCGCAGGGCTTCTGTATTCTCCGGTGTCGCAATACAAATAGATATCCCTGCCGAAGGTTTGCTCCCGGTGCAAAGTTTTCAAAGCCCCGTACCAAACTTCTGGCGGCGGTGGGCGGTAAACGTCACTCCAAGGAAACCAATATTGTGAATACTTCGGGGGTAAGGCTTCACAAATAGCATTTACCGAAATAAAGGTGTCCCACGATCCTAAGTCGCCTCTAGGCTCGGGACCGACAGTGATCTTGGTACTAGTGTTATTTGTATGTAGGTAGTAAGTCGCCATAACCGCCTTTTAGATGGGGTTAGCGTGAGCGGCAAAGGAAGAAGGCACCCGAAAGTGCCTTCAACTTAATTGATTTGTTCCATCACCCATTCCCAAAGAGTTTCAAAGTCGCAGTGGTGTGCGTTTGCTGCGCTGATAGCAACGCCTTTGATCTGCAAAGCTGCGTCTTGAAACCCTGTGATGTGTGCGTAGAGTTCTTGTCGAGCTAAGAATTGACGCTTTTCCGCCGTAATCTTAGCTGCTAAATCATCTGCCATACCATATCTACCTATACACTAGTGGGAGGAGTGATGGCTTGTGCCTTAACTCCTTGCGCCCCAGAATTTAGCGCAGCGAGAAGAGATTGCATTTGCGAAGCAACATCATTCCCCGTTAGCAATTTATTAGTAGCGATCGACTCAGAAGGATCAACTTCCGTTAATTGCTTAGCCAACGCTAGTCGTGCAACGCTCATAGCATTTTGCTCGGCTATAGCGTTTTGCTGACTAAGGTTTTGGTTGTGGACTGCGTTGCCCATAGCTAGTCCTTGGTAAAAAGAACTGTTAACGGCGGGGGCTCCGGCGATCGTTTTTACATTATCGATCGCTATACTGTCAATAATTTGTTCCGGTAATGGCATTTTAGACTCCTAGTGTAAAAATTAACCAACTCTCGTTTATAAAAATAACCTCGAAACTATTATATCGAAGGAGGAGTGATGGCTTGTGCCTTAACCCCTTGCGCCCCAGAATTTAGCGCAGCGAGAAGAGATTGCATTTGTGAAGCAACATCATTCCCTGTGAGCATTTTATTAGTAGCAATAGACTCTGAAGGATCAACTTCCGTTAGCTGCTTAGCCAACGCTAGTCGTGCAACGCCCATAGCATTTTGCTCGGCTATAGCGTTTTGCTGACTAAGGTTTTGGTTGTGGACTGCGTTGCCCATAGCTAGTCCTTGGTAAAAAGAACTATTTGCTGCCGGGGCTCCGGCGATCGTTTTTACATTATCGATCGCTATACTGTCAATAATTTGTTCCGGTAATGGCATCTAGGACTCCTTGGTGGTGGTGGTTAAGTGATCCAATAATTAAAACACTAGATTTAACATGCGTCAATTTCGAATAATATAATGTAAACATCACGATTGAACAAACTATTTGTGTTCGGAGTGACGGGAAGGTAAGTTGCAAATCAAAAGGGGTACTACATGCGTGCGGTTTTTTGGTCATTGTTATTGTTCGAAACTTATGCCTACGGTATCTACGGTGAGGTATGCCAAAATGGCCTAGCCCTATTAGACGGGGAAGTGATAGGATTCTGCAATTTTGATATGCACATACCTAAGCCAATACCAAAGCCCGTACCCGTACCCGAGCCCGTACCCGAGGTTATCGTACTCGAACCCGAGCCCGTTCCCGAGGTTATCGTACCCGAGCCCGAACCCGAGCCCGAACCCGAGGTTATCGTACTACCCGCCGAAAGCCCCATAACGATATCAAAAAGGTCGTTGTTGATTTTATTAAATTCGCTAGTAGCCTGTTTGTTATTACTAGCTTTGATTTATTGCGATCGAACCCGTAGGCGATTCAAAGAGAAACGAGAAAAAGAGAAAAAAGAAGGAAAAGACGGTAAAGAAGCTAAAAAGAAATTAGAAGTCCCGTTCAAACGTAAGGGGATTCTCGAAAGGCGTAAAGAAAAGAAGGTAGCTGAGAAGATCGGCGTAAGACCTATCGTACCTATCGTACCTATCGTACCTATCGTACCTACGCCTACTCCTACGCCTAAGCCTAAGCCTAAGCCTACTCCTACGCCTAAGCCTAAGCCCAAGCCTATGTTTACGCTTAAGCCCAAGCCTGCGCCTATTCTTAAACCTAAGCCCAAGCCTGCGCCTAAGCCTACCAAGGTTTCAGAACCAGAAGTTGTACCTTTACCGAAGCCCAAGGTCATACCGGAACCTTCCAAGCCCGTGTACCGGGATGCCGTCAACCCGAACGGTAAGCTTCTTGAGGATGTGAAAAAGGCGATAGATAATGCTATTTTGGTTCCGCCCCGGCCTAAGTACCTTCAACAGATCCCGAAGCCGATACCGAAAGTTTTTGTACCTACTCTGGAAAAGACAATAGAAAAGATTCCCAACCCGGTAGTGTCTTCTAATCGTATGTTAACTCAGGTGCGGGAGGTCTTAAAAGAATGGGACACCCCGCAACGGTATCCCGGCAATTCGTGGGTGGGGGTAGAAAAAATCCATTTAGCTTTGGCTGGGTTGTTCGATACGGTCGGTGTAGAATTTGCCTCTTGGTACTCATACCCATCGTCTTTACGGCAAAGTCCCGACGGCAAAGATTGGCGGCTGGTGGTCACCACCACTACCACCGAAAGCTTTACCAAACCCGTGGTAATAAATTTCCACAGCATCGCTTGTGAAGGGTTCTGGACTGTGACGACCACGGCCCTTGAAACCCACGAAATAGAACTATCCCGCATCGCTTTTATAAGACACCCAGACCCTTGGGTGCGATCGATATTATGGACGATCCAATTTGCGAATTTGTTAGAGCAACCTAACTTTTCGTTCCATTCAGTGACCCGGTGCATGGAAAATAGGCTCAAGCTGGTCGAAGGCTACCGAACGCATTTTAATTGGGCGTTACCATTCATCGTGCGAGCGGGGGCGAATTGCGGTGTGTCTTCAACCTTACCCAAGATCGCCTTGGCGCTCAACGGCTGGCGGACCAACAATATTTACGGTAGCTACGACAAACCTCGTAAACACAAGCCTTTCGGTTTGATTACGATGGACATAGACGTGGTATGCACCCAGTCAGATATCATAAACGCTATAGTCCACCAACTAATCCACGCTTTGTTAAGCGAAGAATGTAAAGAACACAGCAAATTATTCCACAAGATCATCCAAGAATTTAAGAATTTAACTGCGGGAAGAACTTAGCCGCTTATTACTGAGACTAAAGCGTTGTTTACTTATATAGGGTTATCTTCGGGTTGTCGGGGGTAACAAGAGATCCCTTGTTGTTCGCCGACCCAGCAATAGGCGAAGGGGCCGATACAAACAAAATAGTTTTGTACGGTGAGCGGGGTGACGATCAACCGGCAAGCGGCGTCTACGGGTAATTCGAAGGTGGTTGTAGTAGCTTTTATAGATTCGGGCTCTTCTAGGGTGTGATTTTTTATGGCGCAAGAAGAGACGAAGGCGAAGGCGAGAGTAAACAATAGCTTCGTTAAGCGCATAGCCGCCCCTAAATTGTGAATAACTTGTTTATCACAAAGTAAGGGGGTGGCTACTTCGGTTAGGCTGCTTTCATGATTTGTTGTATTAGATTTTTGGCGACTGGTGGGCAAACAGCGTTGCCGAGCATTTTGACTGAATCCGCTTTGGTTTTAGCGAGGATGTATTCAGCGGGGAAGCCCATCGCTACTCGTTGCTCATCGACCGTGAGCATCCTCATTTGGTCGCCTGACACGACAGCGAAGGTGTCCCGAGTGGTGATCGTGCCTAAAGTTTTATCGAGGCTACGACCGTATTTTTCGTTGCCGTAATAGGCCAGAAGAAATTTGGAGCCAAATCGTTGACGTGAGCGAGCTATCTTTTCCAGCGTAGCTTGAGCCCGACCTTTCTTGTTTATGTCCGACCACTTGTTTTGGTCTTCGTTGGTGTTGATGATCTCGCTGGCTGGGACGTGAGCTTCGCCAGGGTGTACTAGACCGATCGGCTTGGAGCGACTAAGCATTATAAATAATCGAAGGCGGTTTTGGGGTACTCCGAAGTCGGCTGAGTTGAAGATGAACGGCTCGATATTA
>Ga0307377_10005987_pt1 | contig 12864 bp, 14 predicted proteins | sample TR3MG_FD_202535 | JGI IMG/M metagenome (GOLD analysis project Ga0307377, IMG submission 202535) | Soil microbial communities from Risofladan, Vaasa, Finland - TR-3 | ecosystem: Environmental > Terrestrial > Soil > Coastal area > Acid sulfate soil | place: Finland: Risofladan, Vaasa | collected...
TGATCCACGAGATATACAAAAAAGAATTGACGCCGGAGAATATGACGACAAAATCCAGAGGGAGATGTAAAATATGAAAGTCGATGATAAATTGTTAAAAAAATCGATTAACGCAGCTATCGAGTATTCTGTTATAAAAAAGGATGGATTTAAAGATAAGGTAAGGAAATTTGACGAATCGATTGATTGTATTATAAATCTGAAAGACCTTAATTTAAACGACCCTAAACAGAGGATAGACAAGGAAATATTACTTCCTAACAATATTATAACAAGAGATATACCAAATGTATGCGTAATAGCATCAGATGAAATTCTATTAGAAGCACGAAACTTAGGACTTGAAACGATTGATAACGATGGACTAGTACAATTGAATAACGAGGAGAAAAAAGTAAAGAAGAAATTCGTGAAGAAATACGATTTCTTTATAGTCGAAGATAAAATGATGCCAAGTGTAGCGCGTTATTTGGCTAGGTTTCTTGGACCGTTAGGGAAGATGCCAAAACCATTTCCAAGTGGTTATGGTATTATTTCAAGTCCAGAGGATCTAAATATAGCGATAGAACGATACCTAAAAATAATCAGAATTCAGCTTAAAAAACAACTTCTCATCCAAGTAAAAATAGGGAAAAAATCAATGGAGAAAGATAGGGTTTTCGAAAATTTAAAAGCTGTAGTGGATTATATTGCTGATCAAATGCCCCATAGATACAACAATATAAAATCAATGTTTTTGAAAACAACCATGGGACATCCTATTAAGATTGACGAACAATTTTTAAAGAGTATAGAGGTGTGAAACAGTGATAGGAAAACATGAAGTACCTCAATGGAAGATGGATGAAGTTGAGCATTTAGTGGGTTTGTTTAGAGATTATAGTAATATCGCTGTAATAGAGGTGGCGAAACTTAACGATAAGCAAATTCAAGAAATGCGAAAAATTTTAAGAGGAAAAGCAATCATAAGGATGTCAAAAAAGAGCCTTCAACTTAGAGCGATCGATAAATATAGACAGGAATCTATAAAGGGAGATTTAGATGGATTTGCTGAGAGAATTCCCGGACAAGCCGCATTATGTTTCACAGATCTTAATGTTTTTGAGCTAAAAAAGATTTTTAATCAAAGCGAATGGATGGTTCCTGCTAAACCTAATGAAATTACTCCCGTTGATATTTGGGTGAGAGCTGGCGACACAGGCTTACCTACTGGACAAGTTATTAGCGAATTAAACATGACGCTACGGCTTCCAACGAGAATCCAAAATGATACCATTTGGATTAGAGATGATACCCAAACGCATCATGCAGGGGATTTTGTTGATGTAAAACAAGCAGCCGTTTTAAAGAAGTTAGGAGTAAATCCAATTGAATCTCTTATAAAGATTCATTACGCTTGGAGCGATGGCGAAATTATTCCAGAAGAAATATTATATATGGACATGGAACAGTTCCAAAAGGACTTAACTTCAGCATATTTCTCTGCTCAGAATTTAGCTTTAGAACTAGGTATTGTAGACAAAGAAACCATTAAACCAATGATTCAAAAAGCACATCGAGGTGCTCTTGGACTATTATTCGAATTACCCGTGTATTTTGAGGAATTACGGGATGAATACGTTCGAAAAGCTGTCTTAAATGCTAACGCTATAAACGCTATGGTTCTTGGCAAGGATCTACCAGTTCCTGAAACGGAACATAAAAAAGAGAGTAAAGTAGATGAATCTGAAGATGAGGAAGATGAAGAAGTCGGTATCGGAGGATTATTTGGATAATTAAATAGATTTTTTGATAAAATAAACTAACACAAATTTTAAAATTAATTGGATAAAATAAAAAGAGGTTAAAAAAATGGAAACAATATATGCTGCCTTAATATTGCATAAAGCACAAAAAGATATCACCGAAGTCAACATTGAAAAAATATTAAAAGCTGCAAATGTAGATGTTGATAAAGCCCAACTTACAAAAGTTGTAGCTGGGCTTAAAGAAGCTGACATTGAGACGATTATTAATTCTGCTGCAGCGGTTCCCGTAATGGCCGCTCCCGTAGCTTCCGCACAATCCGCAACGGGAGCACCAAAGAAGGAAAAGAAAGAAGAAGAGGAAGAAGAGGAAGAGGAACCTACTGGTATTGGATCCTTATTCTAATTCTAAAAAACTAAGGCACATAAAGAAATTGAGTTAAATTTAATTTTGTAAGAAACTAAAATATTTTTTTCTATTATTTTTTTCTACTTTCTATTTATTTGAACGCTATCTATATTCTAAGAAATCAGTTATTCAAATGAATACCTTCGCAAATCAAAAAGTTTTTTTAAAATTCAATTTTTTGTTTAATTACATTTCTCATTCGAGAAAATTTAATTTTACTTAAAAAGAGAATACTCGTTAAAGTTTTAAACTGATGAACCATGACCGGAAAATTCCTAAAATTCTTTACTCCATTCGTACGGGTAATGCCTGAGCTTAAATCGCCGCAAAGAGAAGTAAGTTTCAAAGAAAAATTATTGTGGACTGTAGTGGCTCTAGTGATTTATCTGATTATGTCAAACATTCCTCTTTACGGGGTAAATGTTTCAGAAACGACAGACTATTATTATTGGTTAAGAGTTATATTGGCAAGCCAGCGAGGAACGCTTACAGAATTAGGAATTGGTCCAATAGTAACAGCTGGATTAATTATGCAGCTATTGCTTGGTTCTAAAATAATTAAAGTTGATATGAGCGATCCCTACGATAGATCGATGTTTAGCGGTTCTCAAAAAGTGTTCGCGATGTTTCTAACAATATTCAATATAATTGCTTATATTGTTGGAGGAGCTTTTGGACCTCTAACTATTACCAACGGAACATTTGTATTTTTACAGTTGTTTCTTTCTGGAATCGTTATCATCTTACTTGATGAATTGCTGCAAAAAGGATGGGGGATTGGCAGCGGAGTTTCTTTATTTATCGCTGCGGGTGTCGCGGGTCAAATCTTTTGGAATTTGTTTAGCTTTATCGGAGCTGATGGAGTTGCTAGAGGTCTAGTTGTTGGATTCTTCCAAGCCTTAGGGGATCCAACCTACGATGTTGCTAAATTAATTTTTAGAGCTGACAGATTACCTTCCATTTTTGGAGGTATTACGACACTAGTTATTTTTCTTGTGGTGATATGGTTCGAGTCCACCCGGGTCGAAATTCCCTTGGCGTACAAGGGATATCGAGGTTTCAAGGGCAAATATCCTATGAAATTACTCTACGTCTCAAATATTCCTGTAATTTTAGTTAACGCTTTATACGCTAATTTCCTATTCTTTGGACAGATGATTGCTGGACCAGATTCAGCTCTTAGAGGAGGAGATTTCGATTTTCTGATAAATCTGATCGGCGTTTTCGACGATGTACCAGCTGGCGGAGCGACAGGTAACTATTTGGTTCCAACTGGTGGTTTGCTTTATTATCTCACCCCACCTCAAGGTTTGGATCAGTTAGTAGCCGATCCATTAAGAGCTATTATATATCTTCTGTTCTTTATATTCCTCTGTGTGATGCTCGGCCGTGTATGGGTTGATGTTTCTGGTCTAGCCCCACGCGATATTGCCCAACAAATTATAGATTCTGGAATGCAAATTCCGGGATTTAGAAGCTCAGATAAAATCATTGAGCGGATTTTAAAGCGTTATATCCCAACACTAGTGATACTGAACGGTATTATAATTGCAGTAATGAGTTTCTTCGCCGATTCTCTAGGGGCATTGACTTCAGGTACGGGACTTTTGATAGCAATAGGAATCGTCCATCAGTACTCAGAGTCACTCGCGAAAGAAATGGCGGCGATGCAGTATCCGGGCATGCGGTCGTTCTTGGGTATGGATTAACGGATATAAATTAAATCCTCTAAATTTTTATTTAATATAGAGAGGACAAGAATCACCATCCTTTTTATTGAAAAAAACCATAGAATTATATATCTTACTAACAAAAAGTTTTTCTGCTAAAAACTTTAATAAATTATTAAAATTTCTTCAATATAACTATGCTTCTGTTATTATTACAAGAATCAAATGCTTTTCTAGATTGGATAAGCTACCCGCCAGGGTCCATGATTTTCATTATCTTAATGGCTACAACGACGGCTCTTATTAGTACTGGATTAACGAAATGGTTAGTTGACACTGGCGAGATAAATAGAAAACAAATCATTAAGAAAGCGCACGACGAGGAGAAAGCCAAAATTATAGAAATAGCTGAGATGGACTCAGAAAAATACAGGAAAATGAGAAAGCGTTGGGAACGGTTAGATAGTATGATCAAACAATCGCAACAAAAAATGGCGTTAAAGCGTATGTTACCATCGTGCATTACTTTCGTTCCCATGATAGTTATATTTTCTTTAGTACGAGGTCTGTTCGGAGAAGCCAATCCAGTTGCGTTATCACCAATGAACGCTAACGACGTACCACTTATTGGAAACATGATGGCTGGTTGGACTAGTGGAACTCCAGAATGGACTGCTCTTGTATATGGAGTGATCAGATCTATTGGAGTGAATGCCGGATGGATAAACTTTACTGCGTGGTATTTCCTCTGTAGCTTTGGAATTAATACCCTTATTCAGAGATTGTTGAAACTACAAACCCAAGCACAGGGAGGAATGGAACAAATGATGGGTGGAAGTAAGGCTAAAGCATTGGAGTTTCCGGACGTTTAACTAACCTCCAATCGAGTAAAATTAAAACGCAGACAGAGGGACTCGAACCCTCGAGTGTTTTCACACACTGGCTTTCTGGTTAAGGTTACCCCTCCAAGCCAGCGCCGTACCGCTTGGCTATATCTGCAAAAAAAAAAAGATAACGACGCTTTTTAGCGACGTTCACTTATATTACAATTTTTAATCTCTTTAATAAATTAAAATTATTTTTTAGGAATGGAAACCGTTTCCTTTAATTTCTTCTCGAGTTTAGCCTTTTTAATAGCTTCCTCTACATTGGTATGCGAGGCTCCTTTTTTAATATCGATCGTTTCGGAAATGGGTTCGAGATGCTTGTAATTAGCTCGTCGTCTTCTAACATTCAATCCATCAATTAAAATATAATTTTTATCGACAATATCAACTACAACACAATATTTTCCAGCTTCCCTTCCAGTTGTTTTAACGCAAACGCGTCCTATGTCATATACACTCATTTAATTTGTCACCAAATTAATTTTATTAGCTTTATCTTCTCTGAATTTTTTAGTTATCAGAAAAGATATACTATTTTTTTAAATTTAAGAATAATTGTAATAATAAATTTTTTACGATTTTTGTTAGAAATCGTTTTGTTTTATTTTTTCTAACTCTTTAAGGATTATTTGCAGCACTTCTTCGATTGACAAACTTTCTGTGTCAATAATTAAATCGAAGAAATTTAGAATAAAGTCGTTTTCACTTAAATCAATGTTATAGAGTTTATTAAAACGCTTTAACTCAGATTCTTCCCTTAAAGTCGTTTCCTTTAATTTTGCATCGAAGGAGCTCTGATCTCTAGCTGCCATTCTTTTTACGCGAATTTTCAATGGGCAGGTTAAGTGTATCTTGAAATCCGCAATGGATTTTAGCAAATATCCACTTAATTGACTATCGATAATAATGCTGCCCTTTTTTGCCATATTCACTACTTTTTTATCTAAGTTTTTGTCGATCTCTGGATTCTTCTCAACATAGTTAGTATATTCCTCCAAAGTCATACCATTTTCTTCTGCTAAATCCCGAAACGCCTGACCCGTTGAATAATAGAGTATTCCAAGGTTTTCTGCTAACAATTTAGCAATTGTAGATTTCCCTGTTCCATGAAAACCAGATATAGCAATTATCATTTTTCTTAATCATAAAACTAACTGAAGCTAATATATGAAATAATAACTAGAAAATATTTAATATTAATGAAATTTCCAGAGTGAGTCATTCTGAAGGTTGCCAAACTGCTTCTTTGAGAAGAGTTTGTAAACAATTAGCACAATACCTTCCGCTCTCGGGTCGATTTGCCCTTCTTGAAACGCGATTTGTTTTTGTCATTTTGGAGGGTCTTAATCTTGGTACGGCTTGAAGTGGTTTTTTGCAGATAGCACACTCCGCCTTACTAGGTTTTTTTCTCCAATAATGAGTAACATTAAGGTTTCCCGGAGTTTTCAACTTTTTTCGGTGCTGAGCTTTCGATCTTAAACCTGGTCTTGGCAAGTAGATTACCTTTATTGTATCAATTACTTAAATTCGAAACTTTAGTTTCTATACTGTTAAGGTATGAAAAGTTAATTAATTTTATCATTTTTATTAAAGCTCCAGATTCAACTTTCTTTTGAAATCATTAAACAATGCGTATAATTCGTCTGCGATTAAATCTCTATAGTTTTTATTTGTGCTAATTTTTTGATGGTTATGTTTATATTCGTGATAGATTTTTTGAAGCTTTACTTTACTTAATTCCAAACCAGGAAACTTGTCAAATTGATTTTTCAATTCAGCGAAAAGACCGAGAATTAAATCTTCGTCGTGAAAATCGTTCAATTTTAATGCATCCATAAGCGTTATAAACGAAGAAGTTATTTCAGAAGTGATTTTAGGGATTTCGAGAAATGAGGAACTCACCGATTTCGAGTATATTTCAGCAGGAAATTCAAGCGGGGATATTTTATTAATAATATCAATTGCTTGATAGTATTCGTTTGCATAATTCATGTTCTTCAATATTTCTGAAAGTATTAAATTATGTTTACTTAATGAGATATTAATTGTAAGTAAATCGTTGCTAGCATTTTTTATTGATTTCTGAAAGAAATTATCTTTTAAACTAGCACTTTGGTATTTTTGAGCTAAATTTAATATTGTTTTAATTACAGCGAATATTTCAGATTCTAATTTAGATTTTATCTCTACATCGTTTTTTCTATGATTTTTCATCATCCAGGTCCTATTAATCTTGTACTAAAAAATAAAAGTAGGGCGCAAGAAATAAAAGAGTACGGCAACAATTATCCCTATTATTAATGATGATATTAACACTCGGAATGTAGATGAGTTGGATAATTCTCTAATAGAAAGAGAAATTAGAATGGGAACCCAGATAGCAATTGTTAACGCTTCAATTAGGTGTAGTATAGTCCATACTGGTGTAGCAAACAACGGAGCATTTAAAGTTTCAAAAGAAAGTATGTTGGGTATATTGATGGTAGGTAATCCTATCAGAATAATCAGAATCTCAATTGCGTTTATCAATAAATAGGGTGCAAACGCGGTTAGCATCATATTGAATTTTGAGGCTTGTTGTTGATGTAATGTTCCTCCTTTATAGATGCTAAAAACGCTCATTTCAGCCGCGCTGTATTTCTCGGTTTCATCTTCCTTATCTCCAAAACGAGACTCTAATCGTTCTGAAAAATCTACAGCGATGTTTGCTCCTTTGGAAAAAATCCAAATAAGAATTAATGCAAAAATGAAATAAAACAAAAATCCAAATGCAAAAAACGCTATGAAAGCCGCCAAATCAATAAAAAACCTCCCAAATGTTAAAGGTGGTATTGAGGTGATATTAATATGTGAAAAAAAAGCTAAACCCATTAAACCATACAATAACGCATTGAATAACAAAATTTTCATCCCCGGTGCGTCTTTCCTTTTGTGGTTAATGCTCCAAAAAGCTCTATTTGGTTTAGTAAATAACCACAATATTGTAACATACCAGCGAACAGGAGAAATGAAATCCTCTTCGATACGCTTAAAAATAGAAAAGTTTTCTATCCTTTCAATTCTTAGTCGTTTACCACAAAAAGCACATACGAATGAATCTATTCGGTTATCGTTGCCGCATCTAGGACAGCGAGGCATAGTTTTTTAGCACTTCTAAATTTTTATACTAATCATATAATTATCATCCTTTAAAAATTTCTTTACTGTAGGGTTTTTTTGAATTTAAAGGTATTTTAAAATTAAATTCGAACACTTTTCGATTCTAAAATGTAAAACTATTCATTTCGTATAAAGTCATTTTTAAAGATGAATTTTATAGAAGTTGCTAAATTTTACAATTTTAAAATCTTTTTTAGTAAATCGTTTAGTTAACTCTAAATTCGTTCTTGTATGATTAGTTATTTCTGATACTTTTATACATGACTTTTCTTCAATATAACCCATTAGCGGTATTAATTGATCGCTAAGGTAATTATCTACAGGAATTTCATCTTGTATGTAAGAGATTATCTTTTGAGCTGTTATATTGCCTAATTTCTCGGAAGAGGTTTTTTTGTCTCCCAAAATTGTACCTGATGAAATTATCCCCCCTGTGTCTGATTGAGCCCACAAAGACACCCCTACGCCGGAACTTAATGAATCTACCCCTGTGATTTTAATGTCTGTTTCAACCTTTAAGTCTCTTTTTACCCTTTGTTGAATAGCTTCTCTAATTCTTATTCCAATGTTGTCTCTATTCCTCCTTAATTGATTTGTTACAATTATATCACCAAGAATTCTTTCTACATTACCTAATTCTGTTAAATTTATCGGATTTAAGGTTTTTTGGGGGGGATAAATACAACAATTCACTTGTGCACCTCCTTTTGGATAGAAACCATGTTTAAGGATATCGATCTTGATTTTTAATCCTGACGCTTCAAAAATTTTAGAGGTAACTGCTTTTAGATAATTTAAACCAGGCGCCCATTTGCCAAATGTGCCACCACCTCTAATTTTTATCTCAATTTTTTCGGGTTTTTTAAACCCTAAACTTGCAATTTGAATGGGCTGTAATAAAAGACCAATACTCGCTGCCGTATTAATATTTAAACTGATGTTACTCTTTACTTCATTTTTAATGTTAGGAATAAAAGTAATTTCTTCAGTTCCAACATTGCAATTGCTTAATGTACTATTTGATAGATCTGACAATGTTTTTAATCCGAGAAGATGTTGTAGCCTTAACCCAGGATTTGGTCGATTAGCACGGATATTTTTTATAATTATAGGTTTTTTAAATAAAACAGAATAAGCTGCGCTAAGACGTAATATAGCTCCACCACCTTCTCCCAGAGAACCGTCGATCTCTAAATAATTCTTGTTATTCAAGCTGAATCCACTTTATTAAATAAATTTCTGATACGTTCAATTCCTTCGTAATCTTTTATTAAATTTACAACCTCTTTTGGGACTAAAGTCGTCCAGTTCCTGTTATCCTTGTAAATTAATTTTCTAACATTTGATGCGTTATATTTTTTCTTAAAAATTTCTATTTTTTCACCGACGATATGTCCCTCATTCTGAAAAAGTTGGCGAACCCAATCGCTATTAGAAAAAATAGTATCAAAATTTCCAACAATAGAAATAACGTGATTTACCCACTTACTTGCATTGAAAATGTCGGGAATGGGATATATACTAAACCTTTGTGAGGTTATACCTCTCTTGTTTAACGTAGATGTTATAAAATTGACCCTCTCCTCATATGTAAAAGGATTGATTTTTGTTTTAGAAAACTGAGAGCTACCTACTCCAATTTTAATTGTTTTATATATTTTTAATATCTTGTTAAGCATGTAAATATGACCATGGTGTAATGGTTGAAATCTCCCAAGAAATAAAGCAACATCTTTTTTTGATGAAATTTTCTTATTCTTGCGAGTATTAAGCCCAAGAAATTCGTCTAAGTCCACCAAAAATAGTTTATTCCATATATCTTTAGAATAATCTACTGAATTTTCGTTCTTTAAAATTGCTGATAATTCAGATTTCGTATAATAACGACTACTACCAACTTCTAATTCATTTGGATTAGGTTTTAATTCTACATCGTGATTAACTAATCCTAAGAAAACATAAGCAATTTCAGTGGTTCCCTTATCTTCCTCTGAAATTAAATCGTAAAATAATATTTTTTCAAGGTGTTTTGGGAGTATGCCAAATTCTTCCGCTAATTCTCTTTTTGCTTCCTCCTGTATATCATATAAATTTAGATTTTTTTTATATAAAACATGCCCCGAAGCAGAGTCTGTATAGTATTCAGGGAAGCTTTTTTTCATTTTACCACGTTTTTGAACGAGATAATAAATTTGGTTATTAGGAGTTACAGTGATTACAAATAAGCGAATTATAAGATGACTTATTCCTTTTTTATGAGCTTCCCCTCGATTCATAGGAAATACATACTTTTCTATTTGCCCCGAATGTAAAAATTTTATGTTCTCATCAGTAATGCAAGCTATTACTTCTTCATCCATGCTTTTACCTCCTATAGTTCAACGGTTATAATATCTCCAACCTTTAACCCTAAATCACTTGCTGCATTGCCCTGATTTTTCGATATTTCTAGGAATCCGCTCGATCCTACAATAAATAATAGGGAATTAACAAAAACTTCTTCGAAAAATTTTACAAAATTTCCCCTTATTTTTTGTTCTCTTGTTCTTATTCCAATTTCTGTATCTTCCTTAAAAATGACGGAATTTCCTTTAATGTTTGTAATTAGATTGCCAAATTCATCAATATATTGGATTGTACACCTAATCTCATTATCTGAAATTTTTTTAAGCTCAATCGGGAAGTTAATTAGTTTGGCAATAGGGAATTTTGAACCGAACTTATCAATGTCAACACCTTTGGATAAATAAGCTCCAATAGGAGCCATAATATCTCTACCTTGAAATGTATTTGAGACGGGGGTATTAAAATATTGTTCGTTTTTAATATGGATACATTTCGAAATTTCACTAGAGCCAAATACATTTGTAAAAATTCCATTATTTGGACCAATAAAAAAATAGCCTGATTTAGTTCTTATTATTATAATCTCTCGGCTACTACCTACTCCAGGGTCTACTACAATTATAAAGATGGTATTTTTAGGGTATAGTGAATAGGTAGATTTGATAATATAAGCAGCTTCTATGATTGAGAAAGGAGTAATGTTATGAGCGATATCAATAATACTCGCTTTAGGATTAATGTTTAGTATAATCCCCTTCATGCTTGCTACATAGTGCTGCCCCCTAGCCCCAAAATCAGTAATCAAACCGATAATTTGGTTATTTAATTTTTCCATCTTGTAGAAACTTTATTAAAAAGTGTTTAAAAATCGTTTTAAAATAAATATATTTGTTTTATGGGTTAAATTATTTTTTCTTATATTTTTCATCAACTTTATAGAATTCTTCAAGCGCTTTCGATTTTAACCTGTATTCTTCTTCTCTGTCAAAATCGACGAGTTTTTTAGAAAGTTCGCTTGCTTTCTTGTAAGATATATACGCTGAATGAAAATCTTCTCCTCTTAGGAAATTTCTTGCATCATGAACTAATTTATCTCTTACTTTTGCCATACTTGGGACATCTCCCGAAAAATTAGCTTTCTCATTTAACGATTCTGCAATATCGATAATATATAATTCTTCAGCTATCTCAGCAGCCCTCTTAAATAGTTTCGAGGCTTTCTCGTATTCTAAAGTTTTCAAAGCGCTATTCGCATTATTAAAGTTTTCTGTGATTTTGAAGTGTTCTCCTTCTTCTACTTTTTTCAATAAATCTTGGGCTATTTTTCTTTCTTGTTTTCCCCCGCTTAACATCAATTTCGTTATAGCGATAATGCTAGCTTTTAAAGCTTCGGGCTTGAGGATATCAGCTAACGGCTCTAAATGCTCTAAGTAGATATCTTTCAATAACGGCTCAAATTCTTTGGGATTCATGGTTAAAACTTCTAACCCGAAAACTTCAACCGCCTCAGCTCCTTCTTTTAAAGCAGAACGGAACTTTTCTGGTTTGTCATTTTCATTAAGTAACAATCCAATGATGACTCCAGAAGCTTTTCGTGCTAATTTTCCTTTGAAATTATATATATATGAAAACAATCTATGTTCCTTTAGTTTCAATAAGTTAAATTCATCCTTTGAGTGATCTAAATTAAGTCTTAGAAACAAATCGTTTGTAATTTCAAATTCAGATTTCCCTTCCTTATTATAATAACCTAATATCTTGTAATCAGCGTCTAAAGGAAGTAATACCACAAAACTACCCACCGGCATAATTTTTCTACTCTATAAATTAATTAATAATAATGTAAATCAAGCGAAATCATAAAAATTAAGTGTTTTACTGGTCTTTACTACTGATGATCCTATTGGTCTCTTCTCTTATGGACTGAATTACATTTAATAATTGAGCATAATAGAGATTATTAGAGACGGCTTTAGAAGCTTGCTTTATCATTTCAATAGCTTTCTTTTCCTCCTCAGTTATAAGTTCAATAGATTTTTTTTCGTACAGTTCTTTTATTTTCGCATTAAAATCGTCTGAAATTTCTTGTATGCTCTCACTTGACTTCATACGAAATTGTTTTAGGACTTCCACTATTAATCTGATGTTTTCATTAACAGAAATCGTTTCCTCAGAGAATCGCTGTGACATATTTTGAATCGCAGTGCTCATTTGGGTGATCTGGGCAATTGTTCCGTCAAGCGATGTTGTAATTTGATTAATTTTAATAATCATGTTGTCCAACAATTTTTCGGCCATATTATTCTCAACTCTTTAAAATTTACTCATGTATTATATTATATTTTAGATTGGTTTACTTTTTTCATGTTTTTTACTGAACTAATTGCTTCGGAAAGTAACAAATTAACGGTATCTTGGTTAAGTACTTCTCCCGATAATTTTTCAAACTCTTCCAGATTTGATATTAATGTTGCAAGCGCGTCTAATCCTAATCCTTCCTGAATCTTTACCAACTCTTGTTTTGTACCTTCTCCAATTTCTCTTAAGACTTCAATATGTTTGCCTTTAGTAGTATCTATTTCAACCGAGAATTCCTTTAGTTTTTCGTTTAAATTGGAGATTTTCTGCTCAATGTTTTGATTAAGCCC
>Ga0307377_10005991_pt1 | contig 12858 bp, 12 predicted proteins | sample TR3MG_FD_202535 | JGI IMG/M metagenome (GOLD analysis project Ga0307377, IMG submission 202535) | Soil microbial communities from Risofladan, Vaasa, Finland - TR-3 | ecosystem: Environmental > Terrestrial > Soil > Coastal area > Acid sulfate soil | place: Finland: Risofladan, Vaasa | collected...
TCATAGTTCTCCTGGTGGTAGGAGGATTTTTAGGATTATACTTCTTAAAGATTGGACAATATACTCGCCTGAAGAAAAAGGTAAAAAGAGTGGAGAAGGAACTTAGCCTTTTAGAAACGATAGTTAAAAAAGTTGATGAAATAGAAGAGTCCAAAGAAGCTCTGGCTAAGAAATTAGATGTCATTCAGAGCTTGCTGGGAAATCGATTGGTCTATCCCCAACTATTTGAGGATTTAGCAAGGATAGTTCCTTCCCGAGTATGGTTAACTTCCTTACTGACTAAAAGTGAGCCTGACTTCTTAACTATTACCATTGAGGCTTCAGCTGTAGATAATTATGCAATTGTTGACTTTATTACTAAATTGAGTAAGGCTAAGAATTTTTCTAAAGTTGAACTGAGCAATATAACTACCAGAAAAGGGAAAGAAGAAGTAGCAATAAAAAATTTCGGCGCAACCTGCGAATACAGGTAACCCCATTTTCTAATAAGTGAGATAATAAGATGACAAAACAACAGAAGGTATTGTTGGGTATTCTGGGAGTCTTAGTTTTTTTTATATTCTATAAATATCTCTATGGTCCGCTGGGGCTTAAGTTAAAAAAGGTCAAGAATGAGTTGGCCACAAAGCAATCAAAACTTACACTCGCCAGAGCAAGAACAGGTCGTCTGGAGCAGCTAAAAACTGATTATGAACTGCTCAGAGTTAAGGTGGCAGAAGCAGAAAAAAAGTTACCCAGAGAGAAGGAAATTCCTCGCCTGCTGCGAGATATAACCAGTGCTGGACGGAAGTTTAAGATTGATATTTCTGATTTCCGGCCGCGAGCAGAAAAACAGCAGGAATATTACATATCCCACCCTTTTCTAATAACTCTGGATACTAACTACCATAATTTGGCGGACTTTCTGGCTGAAATAGGTCAATATGAGAGAATTTTTCATATTAAAAATTTAAGCGTAACACCAATATTGGAAGATGAAAAAAAACTGAAAGGCATTTCCACGGATTTTCAACTATATACCTACACCTTTAAAGAAAAAAAGGAAGAAGAAGAAAAAGTAAAAAGTAAATGAATAGTAAAATTGTTCTAATTATTTTTATCCTGATTCTCCTGGGGCTCAATGGCTGTCCTAAAAAAAAGGCCAGGCCGGTTTCCAGAGAACCTATAAAAGAGAAAGAGATTGTCACGGCTAAAAAAACAGAGGAGAAAAGGCAAGTCAGGTATACATATGGCGGTAAGAAGTATAAGGACCCATTTGCTCCTCCTGAAGACATGGGAGGAGGAATTGAAAGGGTTGGTAAAGGTGTAGAAATTGACCTGAGTAGATTGAAATTAACAGGAATTATGATTTCTCCTTCAGCTAAGGATAACTATGCCCTTATTGATGCTGGCGGAGGAAGAGGATATGTAGTTAAAGGTGGAAAGCTAATAGATAATTACAATAGGGTTGTAGATGGTGTGGTGGCCATAGTGAGAAAAGATAAGGTAATTCTAATTACCCGTAATAATGTCATTCGAGAGCTTAAATTGAAAACTGAAAAATGAGAATTAAAAGAGGAGAATATCGAATGAGAAAACTACTTTTTCCCAAGATAGTATTTATTTTAGTGTTAGGATTGGTCTGTTTTGTAAATGTTGGACCAGTTGCCCGGGAGGGGAACCCTGTACCCGAGTGGGAAGAGTTGACTAATGTGAAAGTTCAGAAGATCAGTGAAACTAAATCGAACATCATAATTACCACTACGGGACCCATAAAATACCACTGTTTCAAGATTACTAATCCGCCAAGGTTGGTAGTGGAGATGACTAATACAGTTCACAACTGGAAGCAGAAAGAGTTGGAAGTAGACAATTTCTTACTTAAGAGAATCCGTTCCGGTCAGTATCAGAATGAACCTATTAAAATAACTCGCGTAGTTCTCGATTTACAGATGCCGGTTGATTATGAGTCTACTGCCACTGAGAAACAGATTATCCTGACTATTTTTGGTAAAGGAACCATAGAAAAGGTAGAAAAAGAAGTGCCGAAAATAATAAAAGTAGAAAGGGAGAAAAGGCCAAAGATAACAAAGAAAAAAATAATAAGGGAAGAAGGAATTGCACCAAACATTCAAGATGAAGAGCATAAAAGGTTAGTAGAGAAGATAAAAAAAGAAGAGAGAAGGCCGGCTAAGATAGCAATAGAAGAGAAGAAAAGACCAGTGGCGATAGGAGAGTTAATGGGTCCAATCAGCCAGGAGCCAGTGAGTTTAGATTTTGTTGACGCTGACATATCACAAGTAATTCGCTTCTTTGCCTTGAAGACGAAGATGAATTTTGTCCTGGCTGAAGACGTTGAAGGGGAGGTCACCATCCACTTACACAGCATACCTTTCGATGAAGCACTAAGAACTGTTCTGGATCAAAAAGGACTGATAGGAATTCAACATTCTGAAAATGTTATCAAGGTTGTAAACAAGAGCAAAATGCCCACTTATAGAAAGACATTTTCGCTGCAGAATAGAAATGCTTCAGAGGTCAAAGATACCATTGATACGTCATTAACAGAAGAAGAAAAGAAGTATACCACTGTTGGTGTATCTGATGTTACTAACGCCTTAATTATAACTTCCACTTCCGAGGGTATAGAGAAGCTTTCCCAGCTCATTGAGGAATTGGACATCAAGATGCCTCAGATCAGAATTACGGCAAGGATTATGGAAGTAGATATCAGTAAAGGTGTAGATCTAGGAATAGATTGGACAATGACTAAAACCTTTACTGGCAGTGCTACATTCGGTGATACAACGGTGACTGGAAATGTAGAAGATATGGCTGCACCTTTTAGTTATGGAACGCCAGCAACCTTAAATATAGCTACAATAATGAGCGGAGCAGATCTTGCGCTCACTTTAAAGGCTCTGGTAAAAAAGGCCGAAACAAAGACATTGTCTAATCCCACCCTGGTGGTGGAGAACAACCGTCCAGCGCACATCCATGTGGGCGATTCGTTACCTTATAAGGAAACTATAGTTACCGCGGCGGGAGTCACCGAGACCACGAAGCAACTGGAAATCGGAACTACTCTCGATGTTACTCCTACAGTTAGCCCTACGGGTAATCAGATAAGTATGGATGTTAACGTAGCAGTGAAAGACTTTGTGGGTTTTACTGCGGCGGGACCACAAACCACAGACCGGGAGGCGACGACAAAAGTCACAATAAGAGAAGGACAGACAGTGGTGGTTGGTGGATTGGTTAGTGAGACGGAAAAGGGCACGACATACCAGGTACCAATTTTAGGCGATATTCCCATTTTAGGTTACTTGTTTAAGAAGAAAGAAACACACAAGCGGACATTGGAACTTCTGATTTTCTTAACTCCCCATGTCATGCGCCACTAAAAAAGGTGACAGGTACTTTTTTCAAGGAGAGAGAGGATAGCGAGTTACAAATATATATACCAAAAAAGTTATCTATGCAATTTTGTGCCTGATTCTTATATTTTCCCCTCTCGCTCGTGCGAGTATGGATATTTGGACGCTGACTCTTGTCTATCTCTTCTCTCTTTTTGCTCTCCTCCTGTATAGTATCCTCCTAGTATGGTTTCCTCCAGCTACTTCAGAATCACAGACTTCCTTCCGCGTTCAGCTTAAGAGGCTTTCTTTTCCTCTGGTCCTCTTTTTGAGCATGGCTTACATCTCCTTTCTCTTTTCCACTAACAGATTCAATAGCAGAAACGAAATCTTCAATTTGCTCAATTATTTTTTTCTGTTTTATTTAGTAACTACTATAATAAAAAAGAAAAAGAGACAGAATTTAATTCGTTTAGTATTATTAGTAGGCATCTTTCTCTCGATAACCGGAATATACCAATTCATTAGAGGGAATGTAGCGGCCGGGACAATGGTTAATCCCAATATTTTGGCCGGATATTTAACAATGGTAATTCCATTTACGACAGGACTGATTCTCTCCTTGTCAAATTCGATTAACAGAGAATTCATCAAATCCCACCTTTTTTATTTAGTTGGTTGGTTATTAATGGTTGCTTGCTTATTCCTGACGAAATCCCCGGGAGGGATTATAGGAGTAATTTTGGGAATTTGTGTAATTCTCTATTTCAAGCAGGGGAAGCAAATTTTTATTAAATTTCGATATATATTTATCGCTATAGCTGTAGTTATCGTAATTCTGCTACTTTTTAAACTCAGACAATTACAGGTTTATAATCGCCTCCTTTGCTGGTGGGGAGCATTGAGGATGATTTACCAACGTCCTCTAATAGGGGTTGGCCTTGGTGGGTTCGAAACCGCCTATGCCAGGTATAAACTAACAGGCTTAAATCCATTATATGCTTATAACTATTTCTTGCAACTTGCAGCAGAGATGGGAGTTGTAGGATTGGGTGTTTTCCTCTGGTTCCTGTTTATGGTTGGGAAGCATATTAAATTTTTATCTAAGGGTTTCAAGTTCTTTTCTTTTGAAGTCGGGGTATTGGGAAGTATTGTTGCCATATTGTTTCATAATCTTACCGATTATAACCTGTGTATTCCGGCAAATGCAATACTTTTCTGGGTTTTCTTGGGGCTATTAATTACTGGCCCAGGATTTCTGGAGTCCACCCGAAAGGGAGGAAACTCGGCAGTCCCCAGGCACCGATTGGGGAAGATTAATAAACTACTACTTACCGGAGCAATTACTTTTTCCATTCTTGGAGTGGGGGTAGGGCTTACCAGACTATCTCTGGCAAATCGCCATTACCAGTTGGGTAAGCATCTTTTTGAGATTAGAAAGTTAGAGAATTTAGTGAAAGTAGAAGGGGTGAACTTAGAGAAGGCAGAATTTGAATATGGGCGAGCGATCGAGTTGGACTCCTTGAATTCCTGGTATCATCACGGACTTGCAGGGGTATATTTAGCCAGATACTGGAGAGAAGGATATTCGAGCTATTTGGATGAAGCAATAATTGAGTTGAGAGAAGCGGTTGAGCGGATGCCTTATTATGGACCGTTTTACGCTAATCTCTCCTATGTGTATGAGTTAAAGAAAGATTACAAGAAGGCTATTCTTTACATGGAATCTGCCATAGCCTGCGACAGGCAAAATGGTGATTACTGGCAAAGAATAAGCGAATTGGTGGGAAGAATGCAAACCAGGATAGATGTTGAGAATAATTAATTTAGGTTTAATATTTATCTTTCTATATATTCCTTGGTTTAATGGTGGAGAAAAGATATTTCCCCGCTCATTAATCCAGGCAATAATTCTCATTTTATCAATTCTCTACTTAGCAAAAAGGAAAAATTTTAACTCTCTTTGGACGAAACTTTACATCTCGCCTTCACTCCATTTTCCAGTCTGTCTTATTCTATTCTTTTCCTTCTTTTCAGTAGTTAATTCCACATATTTACACAATTCCCTTCTCTCTTTTATAAAAATAGTTACTTTTGTTCTCTTCTATTTTCTCTTAGTAGAACATTTAACAGATAGAGACATATTGAGAGGAAATTATCTATTTAAAATAATTTTCGTTTCCGCTTCAATTCTTGCAGTCACTGGTCTATTCCAGTCTTTCTTTCATTTAGAAATTAAAGCAACTCTTCCCACTCCTGACTTTTTAGCCGGTTACCTGACAGTGGGAATAACCCTGGGAATAACTGAACTACTGACTTTTAGAAAGTGGAGTGGTCCAAATAACGTTAATGTAAACATTAAGAATATAATTAGCCAACATAGAGTTCCCTTTATCATTTATCTTATAACTACACTTATAATGTTTATATGCTTAGTTTTGACTCGCTCGTTAAGCGGAGTACTTGCTCTTTTAGCTGCAATCATATTTATAACTATTTTTCTATACAAGAAGAGGGCAGCATATATAATCTTTACTCTCATAGGAATATTTCTAATCTTTCCTTCTACGATGAAAGTTTTTCAATTGTTGGGAGGGGAAACTCTGAAAGAGTTCTTCCTCCAGAGATTGGGAATTTGGAGTCGATGTGTGGAAGTAATCTCAGCACATCCGTTCCTGGGAGTAGGCCCGGGAAACTTTGGCAATTTTCGGATTGCTTCTGGCTATGGCACTTATACAAAATTTGCCTACAATGAGTATTTACAGATAGGTGCTGAACTGGGAATGATTGTAGTATTTCTCGTATGTTCCATTTTTTACATAATGGTGAAGGGAGTAAAGAAATTATTAAAGAATAATCTCTCTCTTAAATCTCAAGCTGAGGTGGTTTCTGCCTCGGCAGGCGCTTTAGCAGTATTAACCCAGGGCCTATTTTATTTCAATCTCCACCTTCCGGCAATAACCTGTATTTTACTCTTTTTTATAACAAAGATTATGGTTGATAATCATAATCTATTTCTATCCCGGATTTCCCCTGACGAAAAGCTCGGTTCACTTTCTGACCTTCAAGCTCCCGGGTGGCTAAGAGTGACGTCTATTTCTTTTCTCTCAATTTTGTTTCTCCTCGTTTCAGTAATCTATCTTGGAAACCACTATGCATATAAGGGAGAATACAGGAAGGCCGTGAAACTTGTTCCTTTGAATGCTGAATACCATAAGGAATTGGCCGATTATTACAGGAAAGAAGAAAAACAGGATAGAGCAATTTCAATTTATGGGAAGGTTATAAAATTACATCCCCAAGAGGCGGATTATCATGACCAGTTAGGCCGTATTTACTATCGTCTTAAAGACACAGTAAGCGCTTTAAAGGAATTTAAACTAGCAGTGAAGCATAACCCCTACAATCCGTTTTTCCGCTTTGCCCTGGGTTCTTACTATCTAGACCGCTGGGAATTTAAGAAAGCAAAAATAGAATATCAAAAAGCAGTTGATATAGAACCATACTATCTATTAGCCCACTTGCGGTTGGGAGAGAGCCAGTTGGGTTTAAAGGAGATTGCCAGAGCCAAGGAAGAATTCTACAAGGTCTTAAAGTTGAAAGGACTACTTCCCCAATTGGTCTTCTCGGGGAAAGATTATGAAAATAGATTATTTGAATTTGATTATTCTCGTGTTTATGTGGGTTTGGGAAGGTGCTGGATGGAGGAAGGGAATATAATTCAAGCCATTGCTGAGTACAGAAAAGCCCTGAAATTGAATCGCTATTCTGCAGCTGCCCATAGCGGACTTGCCGATGTCTACTTTATCCAGAAGAGGTACGACTTAGCAACAGATGAGATTAAAAAGGCAATAAAACTGGCTCCTCAAAATGAAGCTTACAGAATGAACCTTAACCTAATTGAGGAAGCCATCTCAGGAGTAGAGCTTCCGTCCGAATAATAACGCAGAGCAAGCTCTGCTACTCCACAGTTTTTTGGAGTAGCGAAACTTGTTTCGCGATGATGGTTGGTAGTCGGGCTCGTCCCACACTTCGGTAGTCGGGCTCGTCCCTGAGCCCGACATTGCCTAAAAATAGGGCTTGACAAAAGGGGAAAGTTATAATATACTTTGTTTAGAACATTCTAAACGTTCTAAACCAACTATTACAAAGCCATAAAATTATGGAAAACCCTGAACTTGATAAAATAAGAGATGAATTCACAGAAATTGCTGGTCAGCTGGGTGTGCGCCTGGGGCTTAGCCGCACTGTGGGACAGCTATACGCATTGCTTTTCCTAAGCGATGAGCCACTCTGTCTCGATTATATGGTGGAAAGATTAAAAGTAAGCAAGGGGAGTGTAAGTACAAATATTCGCGAATTGGAAAAATGGGGTGGGGTGAGAAAAGTATGGGTGAAGGGTTCCCGAAAGGATTTTTACGAGGCAAACCCTGATACCTTGAAAATAGTAATTAACAGGTTTAAAGGTGGCATACAAGAAAGAGTAAATGAAATGTCAGGAGGAATAGATAAATTTGAGAAAGCCTTATCTAAGATAGAAAACAGCCTTTCTGTAGAGGAGAAAAAGAAGGCTCAGTTCTACAAAGAGAAATTCAGAAAAGTGAAGAAAATGCAAACCCTGATTAATACCTTTTTGAAAATTATTCCCAAGAAAATTTTCCTATGAAAAGAATTTTGAAAAAGATAGAGCCACTTCTGGAGTCCTTCCGAAAGGAAGGTGACTTCTGGAGTCCTTCCGAAAGGAAGATGACTTCCGGAGTCCTTCCGAAAGGAAGGGAACATTCCAGATGGTTCTTTCTTCGCTAAAGAGACCGTTGAGCGACAATCTTGAGTCCAGGTGATGTATGAAAATAGGAGTCTGCATGATTAGTGCATATTTTCCTCCAGTCGTTGGGGGAACCGAAATACAAACTTTGAGGCTGGCCAAGGCATTAATCGCTCGAAATGTAAATCCTTTTGTTATTACCGAAAGGTTAAAAGGACTGAAGAGATTTGAAAAGTTAGATGGAGTTCCAGTTTATAGATTGTTCGCTTTGGGTTCGGGAATTGTTGCTTCCTTGTCATTTATGTTTTCATCATTTCTTTTCCTGATGAAAAATCGAAGGAAATACCAGATTATCCACGCCCATTTAGCGTCTTCCCCGGCAATTACAGCAGCAATTGCAGGCAAACTGCTGAGAAAGAAGGTTATCGTGAAATTTGGCCGTTCCGGGAAAGTAGGAGATATCCAAACTTCCGATAGAACTTGTCTTGGAAGGGCAAAGCTCAAAATTCTAATGAAATATGGTGACGTTTTCGTTTGTCCCAGTGAGGAAGTGAAGAGGGAATCAATAGACTATGGATTTGCTAAAAGGAAGGTAGTAAAGATTTCCAATGGTGTAGATACAGCCCTTTTTCATCCAGTCGACGACCTACAAAAACAGGACTTGAAGAGACGCTTCAATTTTCCATCACTCCCAATTATGGTCTATTCGGGGAGACTGGAATCGGTTAAAGGACTGGCAGTATTATTCATGGCCTGGCAAATAGTCATAAAATCTGAAAAAGAAGGTTACCTGCTTATTATAGGCAATGGTTCCCAGAAAGGTAGCTTGATTAGTTTAGCGAAGGAGTTAAAAATTATTGAATCTATAAAATTTACTGGTCAAGTTGATAATGTCAATGAATACCTTCAAACTGGTAATGGCTTTGTCTTTCCTTCAACTGCGGAAGGATTATCTAATGCACTACTGGAAGCAATGGCTACAGAACTGCCGATTGTGGCTACTAAGATAGGTGGCACGGAAGAAATAATTGAGAATAAAAAGAATGGATTCTTAGTTGAACCGGGCAAAGTGCACCAATTTGCAAAAGGAATAATAACATTACTAAGCCAGCCTGAAGTTGGTCATAAATTGGGCCGGGAGGCAAGGCGGACAATTGAAGAAAATTACTCCATAGGTATGGTAGCCCAGAAGCATGTGCAGTTATATGAGGAAATGATTAAATGAGATTTGCGTTGGTAGACCACGATACAAACTATTTCACAAAACCAGAACAATTGGAGAATGTATACGAAAAAATCTGGGATAAAACACCGATATGTTTATCAAATTTAAAGAAGGTAAGAGAGAACGCGCGAAAGAAGATATTAGACAATTTTTTTATTTCCCGAATTATTTCCTTCTATATTCAGGAGGTTTATTTTGGGACTTAAAATTGTCAGCACAAATTTAAAGATAGCAAAAGCAGCATTAATTTTGATAGTTGCAAGTACTTGCGGGCATATACTAAGTTTAGGAAAGGAAATCCTTGTTGCAAATTATTTTGGAATTACAAAGGTTATGGATGCTTTTTATGCAGCAATTACTGTTCCAAATTTAATAAATAGTGTTCTATTATCAACATTTGGAGCTGTTTTTATTCCTATATTTATTAGGTATAAACTTAAAGACAAAAGTGAAGCAAATCATATTTCTTCAGTAATCACAAATTATCTTTTTATTTTTTTTATCTTTGCGTCTTTATTTCTTTATATTTTTGCTCCCTGGATTATCAGATTTGGTTTCCATGGTTTAAAACCAGAGACTATTAATTTAGCAATAAAGATGTTGCGTATAGTCTGCTTTACCCTTATTTTAAGTGGGCTGATAGGGATTATGGCTGGCATTCTTAATGCTTTTGAGCATTTTGCTTGGCCGGCTTTTTCACAGATGTTTGTTACAATCACCACAATTTTGTTTATTTTATTCTTTGTAAAACAGTTGAGCATTTTTACCCTTATTTATGGATTACTTGTAGGTCTAATTCTGCAATTCATTTTCTTAATTCCTATTACAAAGGGAAAAGGGTATCATCATTACTTTGATTTTAACCGGGAACACCCGGCAATAAAAGAAATGATATCCTTAAGTTTTATTTTTTTCATAGCTATGGTTGCCTCTCAATTGAATATCGTTGTTGATAGAATTATGGCCTCTTATCTAGCTCCCGGAAGTATTGCTGCTCTTGGCTATGCAGGAAGGCTTGTTCAGGTTCCTTTGGTAATTTTTTCTTCATCTATTGCTATTGCAGTTTTCCCATTCTTCTCATCTCAGATTGCTGAAAACAAAATTGAAGAAATGAAGGATTCTGTTGCCAAAAGCATAAGGATGTCTGGCTTTATCTTTATACCATTAACTGTGATTTTAGTTATCCTTGCAAAACCGATAATAACGCTCTTATTCCAGAGGGGGCTATTTGATTCCCATGCAACAAATTTAACTTCGATAATTCTTATATGCTATTCCTTCCAGTTTTTCTTTTATACAGTGGGAATGATTCTGGCAAGGGTATTCCTTGCTTTTCAAGATATGGCAACCCTCTTAAAAATAACCATCGTCGGAGTAATAATGAATATAGTCTTAAACTTTCTTTTTATAAAAATTATCAATCCTCCCGCTGCAGGAATTGCTCTTTCGACGTCGGTAACATATTTTACTATAATGAGTCTTCTTTTTATTTTTTTAAAAAAACAAATGTCTCTATCTACAAAGTACATATTGGAAGGAATTACCAAAATTATTATAGCCTCCATAACTGCAGGGATAGGTATCTTTTTTATATTTAACCTTTTGAATCAGATAATCGCTTCTGTGACGATTATCAATCAAGTGATCCAGATTGGAGTCCCCATAATTATTTCGGGATGTCTTTTTATAGGAACAATTTTTTTGTTAAAAATGGAAGAAGTAAATAAATTTTTGGGATTAATGAAAAGCAAAGTTTTTAGTTTTGGAGATAAAATAAGATGAAGTTACTGCTTGTTAATGCGATTGAGAGTAAAACAACGACAGAGGAAGAATATTTTCCTCCACTTGGTTTAGGATACATTGCATCTTATTTACGAAAGAATATGCCATCAATAAAGATAAGAATAATTGAGAAAAATATAAATGAAGAACTAGGAATGTTTAAACCTGATATCGTCGGCATATATTCTCTATCTCAAAATTTTGGGAAAGCAAAAGAAATTAGCAAAATCTGCAGAAATTTAGGCCTTCAAGTAATAATAGGAGGACCCCATATTACTGCTTTACCTTCTAGCCTAACAGCAGATATGGACCTGGCAGTTATGCAGGAAGGTGAGGAAACTATGCTGGAATTGATGGAGATGTTTCAGGGAAGTGGGATAAATTTTGAGCAGATAGGTAAGATTTCTGGAATTGCTTTTTACGATAAAAGCGGTAAACTAAAGGTTACCAAAGCAAAAGAACTAATAGTTCCATTGGACCGTATTCCTTTTCCAGCGAGAGATTTACTTGGTGTTAAAAAGCAAGATAGAGTGCATTTGGTTTCTTCCAGAGGTTGCCCTTATCACTGTCGTTATTGTGCTTCCAGCAGTTTTTGGAAGAGTGTCCGTTTCTTCTCAGCTCGATATGTACTTGAGGAATTAAAAATGTTAATATCCAAGTATTCACCAAGCATAATATGTTTCTATGACGATCTTTTTATTGCAAATAAAGAAAGATTGTCTAAAATTGTAGAGCTGATAAAAAAAGAAGGAATTAATAAGCAAGTAAGTTTTTTTGTGACCGTTAGAGCAAATCTAATTGATGAAGAAACTGTTAAATTGTTAAAGGAGATGAATGTAACTTCCACTAATATTGGATTGGAATCAGGAAATGCAAGAATACTTCATTATCTAAAGGACAGAGTTACAATGGAAGATAATATTAAAGCAATTAAAATAATGAAAAAATTTGGGCTTAACATAGGGGCTAGTTTTATAATTGGTTCACCTGATGAAACTAAGGATGAAATCTTGGAAACGTTATCTTTCATTTGCAATAATAATATTGTTTCTACATCTAATATTTACATCTTAACTCCTTTACCAGGAACCTATTTTTGGGAATACGCCTTGAAGAAAGGATTAGTTTTGGAGGATATGAATTGGAAGAAATTAAAGATTGAATCAAAAGATAATCTTGAAGAAAAAGTCATATTAACAGAAAAAATTGAGAGAAAGAAATTGTTTGAATTGTATTATCTTTTTAGACGTATGAGAAAAAGGTCTTACTTTACAGAGATAATGAGACAGCGATTTACAAAATGGTTGTATAATCCCGTGGAAATTTTTCTATCTTTATTTAGATATTTTAAGAGAATTACTGCAAAAGGCTTGAGGAGGGAGTGAAAGAATGAAAGAAAGGTTATTAGATTATCTTTGTTGCCCAAAATGTAAAGGGGATCTCAAAATGGAAATTCAAGAGACCAAACAGGAACAAATTAAAACAGGGGAGCTAATTTGTTCGAAATGTCTATAGAGGTATAATATCTTAAACTATGTTCCTCGTTTTGTTGAAACTGATGAATATACAGGAAGTTATAGTTTTGAGTGGAATTTGCATAAGAGAACACAATTGGATTTTTCTACGGGAACTACGGAATCCCGTGATACGTTCATTACTAAAACAGGTTTTAATCTACAAGATTTGAATGGAAAACTTGTTTTGGATGCAGGTTGTGGGTCCGGTGGATTTCTCGAGGTTGTTTCCAATAG
>Ga0307377_10005992_pt1 | contig 12857 bp, 10 predicted proteins | sample TR3MG_FD_202535 | JGI IMG/M metagenome (GOLD analysis project Ga0307377, IMG submission 202535) | Soil microbial communities from Risofladan, Vaasa, Finland - TR-3 | ecosystem: Environmental > Terrestrial > Soil > Coastal area > Acid sulfate soil | place: Finland: Risofladan, Vaasa | collected...
TGCCTTCCGTTCACCTATCCGGCAGGAGCTTGCCTCCTGCCTTCCGTTCACCTATCCGGCAGGAGCTTGCCTCCTGCCTTCCGTTCACCTATCCGGCAGGAGCTTGCCTCCTGCCTTCCGTTCACCTATCCGGCAGGAGCTTGCCTCCTGCCTTCCGTTCACCTATCCGGCAGGAGCTTGCCTCCTGCCTTCCGTTCACCTATCCGGCAGGAGCTTGCCTCCTGCCTTCCGTTCACCTATCCGGCAGGAGCTTGCCTCCTGCCTTCCGTTCACCTGTCCGGCAGGAGCTTGCCTCCTGCCATGCTGCCATGTCCTCCCTACGCCACCTGCGGCTGCTCTCCGGCAACCGGAGGCTTTCCCTCCGCTTCCGCCTCCGGCGCAACCTTCTCTTCCACCTTGGGTGCCGCGGGCGGCGGCTTCGCCGGCAGCTCCTCGCCCCGCATGATCGCCCGGATCTCATCCCCGCTGAGCGTCTCCCGCTCCAACACGACCGCCACCACCCGGCGGGCCTCCTCCGCGTGCTCCGTCAGCAGCGACTTCGCCCGCTCGTAGCAGTCCTCGATGATCGTCGAAAGCTCTCTGTCGATGGCAGAGGCCACCTGCTCCGAGTAGTTCCGGTCCTCCATCAGGTCTCGACCCAGGAAGGGCTGCTCGGACTTCCGCCCCAGGCTCACCGGCCCCAGCGTTTCGCTCATCCCGAAGTCCGTCACCATCCGGCGCGCCAGGTCCGTCGCCTTCTTCAGATCGTCCGCCGCGCCCGTGCTGATTTCCTGAAATGCCAGCTCCTCCGACACCCGGCCGCCGAGGTAGACCGTGATCCGGTCGAGCAGCTCGCTCCGGCTCATGATGTAACGGTCCTCGGTCGGAAGCTGCAGCGTATATCCGAGCGCCATGCCGCGCTGGAGGATCGACACTTTATGCACCGGGTCTGCCTTCGGCAGCAGCTCCGCCAACACCGCGTGCCCCACCTCATGCTGCGCCAGCACCTTCCGCTCGTGCTCGGAGATGATCCGGCTCCTGCGCTCCGGCCCCGCCACCACCCGCTCGGCCGAGTCCTCCAGCTCCGCCATGGAGACAGCTTCTTTGTCCCGCCGCGCCGCCAGCAGCGCCGCTTCGTTCGCCAGGTTTGCCAGATCCGCGCCCGAGAAGCCCGGCGTCCGCCGCCCGAGCACGTCCAAGTCGACGTCGTCGGCCAGCGGCTTCCCCTTCATGTGGATCTTGAGAATGGCGGTCCGACCCTTCAGGTCCGGATTGTCCACCTGGATCCGCCGGTCGAATCGCCCGGGGCGCAGCAGCGCCGGGTCCAACACATCCGGCCGGTTCGTCGCCGAAATCAGCACCACGCGCGAATTCGGCTCGAAGCCGTCCATCTCCACCAGGAGCTGGTTCAACGTCTGCTCCCGCTCGTCGTGGCCGCCCCCCAGCCCCGCAAATCGCTGCCGCCCCACCGCATCGATCTCGTCGATAAACACGATGCAGGGCCGGTTCGCCTTCGCCTGCTCGAAGAGATCGCGCACCCGCGACGCCCCCACGCCCACGAACATCTCCACGAACTCCGACCCGCTCATATGGAAGAACGGCACCCCCGCCTCTCCCGCGATCGCCCTCGCCAGCAGCGTCTTGCCCGAGCCCGGAGGCCCCACCAGCAGCACGCCCTTCGGAATCCGCGCGCCCAGCGCCTGGAACTTCCGCGGATTCTTCAGGAACTCCACCACCTCCATCAGCTCCGCCTTCGCCTCATCTATCCCCGCCACATCGTCGAACGTCACCTTCGGAGACGACTCCGGCAGCCGCCGAGCCTTGCTCCTACCAAAAGACAGCGCCTGGCTCCCGCTGCTCTGGCTCTGCCTCATCACGAAGATCCAGAACCCGATGATGAGCAGGCCCGTGATGAGAAGATAGAAGAGGCCGCTTACCCACACGTCCGAAATGGACGGCTGCTCGACCTTCACCGTCGGCACCTTCTCCAGGACCCGCTCCATATACGTCTGCTGGTCTCCGGAGAGGTTCACGACGAACTTCTTCAGCTCGCGCCCCCCCGCCAAGTACTCGCCCTCCCCCGTGTTCTTCGGGTATATCGTCAGGGAGCGGACGTTCCCCTTCTCGACCTCCTGCATCATGGCGCCGAAATCCAGGCGCACCTTCGTCTCCTGCCGGTGCATGGACTGCTGGAGGAAGATCACGGCCACCGCCACCAGAGCAACCCAGCTCGCAATCCTAAAGAAACGCGCCAACGTCAAATCTCCTTGGATGGAACTTCAGACCACTCCCACCTATATGTTCCCTCGGTGCACGCCCCGGAAACTCGGCACCATCATTCTAACACACATCTTCCGCGCCATACACGCTCCAGCGAAAGCACGTCGTGCGAATGCCTTATTCCACGTACAGACTGCCGCGTTCAAGCCGCAGAGCCCATGCTAGGAGGCCGGCTCCTCTTTCGGCGCCAGTTCCGAGTCCGACTCGCGGGTCTCCATCTCCGCGCTCGCGGCCGAGGGCTCCGGCTCAGCTTCAGTCTCAGCCCGCGCCATTTCCACAGCCGCCAGCACCGACCCCCCGATGATTCCCGCATCATCCCCCAGTTGTGCCGGAACGATCCGGCACGTCGATGCCGGCACCATGTGGGCTCGCGCTCGCACCGTGCGTGTGATCGGTTCCAGCAACCAGCGACCCGCCTGCGCGATGCCGCCCCCGATCACCAGCACCTGGGGATTGTAAAGCTGGATCAGGTTCGCGATGCCGATCCCGAGATAGTATCCCGTTTCACCCAACACCTCCACCGCCACCTGGTCCCCCTGGTCTGCACACCGCCCGATCAATGCCGGCGTGATCGACCCCAGCCGAAAATCCACCATCTCCGCGACGGCCGTTTGCCGCCCCTGCTGTATCTTCGTGACCGCCCGCCGCACGATCGCGTCCCGCGCAGCAAGCGCCTCCCAACATCCCTGGTTCCCGCACTCGCAGAACGGACCCTCGGGATCGATCGTCATGTGCCCCACTTCCGCAAACCCCTCCCTGTATCCGACTCGAAGCTCCCCGTCGATGATCGCGCCCCCGCCGATTCCCGTCCCCAGCGTGATCATCACCATCTGCGAGTACCCTTGCCCCGCTCCAAAGCGATGCTCCCCCAATGTCTGCACCGCCACGTCGTTGAGCATGAACGCAGGCAGCCCCACCGCCCCACGTATCGGCGCCAGCACCGGCACGCCGCGGGAATCGGCGAAATTGGGCGAATAGATCGTAAGCCCCTCGCTCGATCGGTGCGCCCCCGGCACCCCGACCCCGACGGCCGCTACAGCACGCGGACTCAATCCAGCGTTGTCCAGCGCCTCTTCTATCGCCTCGATCGCTCGACCAACCGCCGCCCGCAGCCCGGTCTCCGCCAGCGCCGGACGTCGCGCCTCCCCCAGAATGCGCCCCCCCTCATCCACCACGCCGGCCCGGATGTTCGTGCCGCCGATGTCAACGCCGATGTAGCGCCGTGTGGCCTCCGCCCGTTCTTCTTCTCCCACACTTGCCTCCCCGGCGCGACCTAAACGGCCTCGTCGCTTTTTTCTGTCAGGAGCTCCGATATCTGCGCCGCCAGCGTCACCGCGTTGAAGGGCTTTATCACGTACCCATCTCCGCCCAGCGCCAGCCCCTGCTCCACGTCCTTCTCTTCTCCGAGCGCCGTCAGGAAAACGATCGGAATATCTCTCGTCTGGGGCGAGGCCTTCAGCCGTTGGCATGCCTCAAACCCATCGACCTCTGGCATCATGATATCCAGCAGTATCAGATCCGGCTGCTCCGCCTCCGCAGCAGCTATCGCCTCCCCCCCGTTCGACGCCTCCACCACGTCGTAGCCTTGCCCCAGCGCGTGCTGGATACACGCCGTACACAGGTCCCGAACCGACTCCTCATCGTCCACGACCAATATCTTCTTCCTCACCTCTCCGCCGCCCGATGCTCTGCCCATGGAATCCTTCAGCTCCCTTGCCTTCTCAGTGGTTCGCCAATCTCGCCCTGTTGCCTGCCGCTTCCAGCCACACGCGGCCCCATTGAGCTAGCACTATTCTAGACGGCAGATTCCCCCTGTCAAGCCAGCTTCCGAGCGTCATCGCGGCGCAACGCCCCATAGCGGGCGAAACCAACGTAGCCCTCTGACAGGGCCTGCGCTACTTCCACTGCCTCAATACGCTCCCCCTGTACCACGCTTGCCCGCCATGGCGCTGAGAACCGTCCCATGCCGGCTCTCAGCCGTCGCGCGTGCGCCCAGCGCGAGTGTGACCGTTCTTGCTAGGTGTGGCTGAACAGCCCCGCTGGTAGGAGGCACATTCTTGTGCCGATCGACTGAAGCATCGGTCGCGACAAGAATGTCGCTCGTACGGACCTAGACTTCTCGGTCACACCCCCCAGCGCAGTCGCTTGTCTTTTGCCCCCCCATATGCTAGCATTCTCCCGGATGCGCCCGTAGCTCAGTTGGATAGAGCGTGGGGTTGCGGACCCCAAGGTCAGAGGTTCAAGTCCTCTCGGGCGTACCATCAGCGCCCTTCCCCACAGAGACTCACCCACCGCAGCACTTCGCCACTTCCGCTTATCACTCCCCAGCATCTTCTCCGGAAGGGCCCACGATGTGCCCTACCAATCGGTCCTCCTCGGCGAAGAGCGATTCGCGGGGGCGCTCTGCAAGAGGATCAAGACGACTCGGTCCATCCTCATAGAGGACACCGCCCAGGCTCCCGACGGCTCCGGCGAAGCCTACGGGAAGATCAAGACCTCCGGCGCGTACATCTGGCTCTTCGATCCCCAGCGCGGCGTCATCATGTCCATCCAAGGCTCCGCGAACATAGCCGTTACCACGACGATCGAGCAGACCGACCAGAAGCTCCTCAGCGTCGCCGCCACCGGAGTCGTCAACACCCGCAGCCTCCTCACGGAGTTCGACGGCGTCAAGCTCTCAGCTCAATAGCGGCTGGTCTCAGGGGGCGCAACAACGCTTCGCACCCGCCACAAATCCGCCCTACTCGTCTAGCGCCTTTCCCTGGCGCGTGGTATCCTATCACGGAACCGCCGGACGGACGAGGGCGACCGCTTCTCCGCTTCTCCGGGCCGGCCGCCAAAATCGAAGGGAGACCGCGTGGCAAAAGACTCAAAGAAGGTCATCGAAGCCGAGGGCGTCGTGAGAGAGGTGCTCCCCAACACTCTCTACCGAGTCGAGCTGGAGAATGGTGTTCTCGTCCTGGTGCAGGCCTGCGGGAAGATGCGCAAGTACCGCATCCGCATCCTCCCCGGCGACACCGTCAAGCTCGAGCTGAGCCCGTACGACCCGACCCGAGGCCGCATCACGTATCGATACAGGTAAGTCGCGGGCAGGACTCGCTCCCTGCCCGCCGCTGTTTCGCACAGCGCCCACCGCGTGTCGGGCGCGGTATCCCCGGCCGCGGTTTCAGTGGGCGTTCACCCGTTGCAGGATATCTGCCCTCCTGACGGAATCCTCACATCTGCAGTCCCGCCCCGGAGGAGGCGAAGGCATGAAGCTCTCCATGCACTCGATCTGCATCGAGCGCAAGTACCCCCTGCTCGACGCCATTCACCGCGCCGCTGACCTAGGCTACGACGGGTACGAAATCGACATCGGCGACTTCGGCAACACCGGCCTCGGCCTTCACTGGCCCGAAGAGTACACCGATGGGCATGTCACCGCCGCCGCCGAGGCCGCCCGCGCCGCCGGCATCGGGATCAGCTCCCTCTGCCTCGGCGTCCTCTGGCGCTTCTACCCCACCAGCCCCGACGCCGGCGTCCGCCGCCAGGCCGTCGAGATCATCCGCCAGGCCGCCCCCCTCACCGCCCTCGCCGGCGCCAAGGTCATCCTGCTCCCCATCGGCCAGCCCGACTCCCTCACCCCCGGGCAGGCGCGCGACGCCCTCGTCGAGGTTCTGGAAGAGTGCGCACCGGAGGCCGAGAAAGCCGGGGTCGTGTACGCCGTCGAGAACGTCGGCCAGGCCCTCGCCCGCACCGCCGCCGACCTCATCGAGATCGTCTCCCGCGTCGACTCTCCCGCCTGCCAGGTCTATTACGACGTCGGCAATGGCGCCGGACAGGGCGCCGACCCCGCCGCCGATATGCGTGCGCTCGGAGACCGCATCAAGATGCTCCACGTTAAGGATTTCCAGCGCACATCGGACGGGCGAGAGGTCGCCGTCATCGGCGAGGGCGTCGTGGACTGGCCCAGCGTCCTCCAGGCCGCCCGCGACATCGACTACGACGGCTACCTCACGCTCGAAGTCCCCGGAACCGCCGATACCGCGGACGACATCGCCCTCCGCAGTCGCGACGCCCTCCGCGCCTTCGGCTTCTAACGCTCACATCACACTGGAGGAGGAACGAACGATGGCTGACAAGCTTCGCGTCGGAATGGTCTGCGCCGCCGGCATCGGCGCCAGCCACGTCGTCGACTGGCGCTACCTGGAGGGCAAGGCACAGATCACGGCCGTCATGGATGTCGACCCGGAGCTGGCTAAGAACACCGCCCATATGTCCGGCGATGTCCCCTGGACCACCGACCTCGACGAGCTGCTCGCCCGCGACGATGTCGACGCAATAGACATCTGCTCGCCACCCTTCGCCCACGCCGACCAGATCGTCAAGGCGGCCAAGGCGGGAAAGCACGTGCTCTGCGAGAAGCCCTTCACCGTCAACCTAGACGATGCCGACCGCGCCATCGAAGCCTGCACGCAGGCCGGCGTCAAGCTCATGGTGGCCTTCCCCCGTCCGTTCGGCGCCACGGGCCGGCGACTCAAGGAGCTGGTCGAGACCGAGGAGCTGGGCAAGCCCATCCGCATCTACGCCGCCCACCACATGCGCGCCGAGTGGCTCCGCAAGCGCACCGGCTGGTTCTGGGACCCCGCCAAGAGCGGTGGCACCGCCATTGAAGGCGTCATCCACGACTTCCACTTTCTCCCCTGGCTTATGGGGCCCGCCAAGCGCATCTACTCCGAAGCCGGAACCTTCATCTACACCGACCGGAGACCCACCCTCCCCGACGACCAGCTCGTCGTTCTCTGGCGCTTCGAGAACGACGCCATCGGGATTATCGACGGGGGGGCCAACCAGCCCAGCAACTACGGCGGCGAGACCAGCGTCTTCTTCACCGAAGGCGGCGTCCGCATGGATCGCACCGGCGGCTTCCGCATCTACCGCGGCATGAAGGAGTACCATCCCAGCGTGGAAGAGGTCCGCCACTTCGGCCGCATACAAGACGACACCGACCTCGCCACCTCGCCCTTCACCCCCGGCGGCCACCTCGGCGAGATCGAGCACTTCATCGACTGCGTCGTGAACGACAAGGAGCCCCTCACCCCCGGAGAGCACGGCCGCTACGCCCTCGAATGCGCCTGGGCCGCCATCAAATCGTTCCAGACCAATCAGCCGGTGACCCTGCCGCTGGCCAAACCCTACCCGTCCTATTGAGATGCCGTTCTGTAGGTCGGGCGTGTATGTGGCGGGCGCTGAAGCCGCGCCCATCCGCGGGCACCCGCGGCGGCCGACCCGCGCTATTGGGACCCCGGCACTTTGAGGCGCGTCAACTCGAACGTCAGATGGACTGGCTCCTCCCCTTGAGCGAACGAGTAGACCAGCCGGACTCGCCCGTCAGGCAGCCTCACCTCGCCCACAGGGTCCCTCACGCGGTCCCACCTGCCTGTCATGTCTCGAGCGTTAAGGAGCCACCAGCCGGCCGGCAGCGTCACGCTTAGCTCGACCGGGTCCGGCCGCGGCCCGCCCGCGCCGACGCTCAGCTTCAGGACACTCCGGTCCCGGTCCGGCTCCGCCCTGACCGTCACCTCAGCCTCCCCCACCTTCAGCGTCTCTCTACCCCCTGCCAGATCCAGGCGGCCGCTGGCGCGCCGGAATCGCGAAACGGCCGACAGCTCCGCCTCCCCCCCGCTCAGCTCGCCAAGCCGCGCCGCCAGGGCGAAATTCGCATCCGGGAACGGCAGCGGCTCCGCTCTTTGGGGGCTCAGGTAGAGCAGCAAGTCGGTGACCAAGGGATCGGTATCAGCGTAGACGTCGCCCTTATTGCGCGCCCAGAGCTGCGGCGGCCCGGACCAGTCGCGCATCCAGTAGCCGCGAGGGATCGCCCGCCACCCCGCAGGGGGAGGGGCGCGCGAGATGATGACGACCGAGGCGTCGGCGGGCGGCTGCCCGCTGACGCCGGCGATGGCGAACGACTCGCCCCGTTGGCGAGCGAGATCGCGGGCGACGCGGGCGGCGTGCTCCAAGGAGTCGGAATGAAGGATGAGGGCGGGGCCGGACCGCCGCAGGAGCTTCTCGGCATCGAAGGAGGGGGCGGGCGCGTCGGTGCCGGTTCGGGCGCGGGCCTTCGGGACGAACGTCAGACCGTCGTCGGCCTGCCGCGATTCGAAGAGGGCGTGAACGAGCCCCATGAGGACGACGGCCGAGTCCCAGAGGCGGCGCTTCTCGCCGCCCCAGGCGGGATCGTGCATATCGTGGAACTCCCAGACGCAGCCGGTGGCGGAGGCGAAGTCGAGCATGCGCCGGGCGAGGTCCGGAACGAAGGTGCAGCCCGGGCAATCGGCCGCGGCGAAGAGGACGTAGCCGGGCGTGCCGCCGCTGATCGTGGCGCTGCGGGGATGGGTTCGGATTCCCCGGTCATAGCCGAGGCGGTACCAGCCGGTGAGCAGACCGGCGGCGAGATAGGGCTCGGTGGCAGGCATGACGTCGAGCACGGCGCCGCGGGCGAGGACGCCGGGGCAGAGAGAAGAGTCGAGAGAGCCGTCGGCGCCGCAGCCGACGGCGAACCATTCCGCCTCGTTCATGTGGGGAAGGAAGCTGTTGATGCCGACGCGGGCGCGGGAGGCCATGCTGTGATAGCGAGCGGCGCGTTCGCCATCTTCCATGCGGGCGGCGAGGTCGGCGCCGTACTCGGCGGCGGCGGCGAGGAGCCAGGAGTTGTCGAGCAGGGCGTCGAGCTCGCGGACCGGGGCGGCGAGGAGCCAGGTCTCGTCGCCGTTCATGGGCTGGAGGCCGTTGGGGGGGACGGCCGCCTCGTCGAGGCAGCCCCGCACCATGTCCCAGTAGGCGGCGCCGTCCACGCCCGCCATCTCCTCGGCGTCGCGGACCATGAGTACGAGGTAGTGGGGAAGCTCGACGCCGTGGTAGCCGTAGGCGGTGGAGCCCCGCGTTGATATCTCGTAGTAGGAGGCGATGCCGGATTCGCGCCAGGCGTGGTGGAAGAAGTCGAGATTGAGCTTTCCCTCCTCGGTGCGGCCCAACTGGAGGAGCGCCCGCTGAACCCAATAGCTGTCGCGAATCCAGGCGCGGTTGTGGGGGTAGCGGAGGGAGCCGGTGTGGATCGCCTGGGGGCCGATGTGGGCTCGGACGAGGCAGAGGAGGGAGTCCAGCAGGTCGTCCATGCGGCTGTCGCCGGTCTTCAGGGGGACGGCGGCACACCAGGCCTCCCAGTCGGCCTTCGCCTGGTCGAGCAAGTCCAGCAGGTTGGGCAGAGCGGCCTGTGCCTGGGCAACATGCTCGGTCAGACCGGCCTCGTCGGCGGCGACGAGGAGCACGGCGGCGGAGGCGCGCTGGCCGGGCTTCAGGCGGCCCAGGGAGAGGTCGATCTGCTCGGGACGGGTGCGGAGTGGAGCGTCGGAGAGAAACGCGAGCTTGCCGCCTAGCTGGTGGGTGTTGGCGTCGATCTCGGTCCACTCGCCGGGGGCCATGAACTTGAGTGCCAACGCGACCCGCCGGGAGGCGGAGCCGGTGTTCTCGACGAGGAACCAACGGCAGAGGAAGTTGTGCTCGGGCGCCATGGGGGCGAAGTCGATGGCGGTCACCTGGAGGTCGTCGCGGGCGCTCTCGGAGACGGCGATGGAGGTGTGGACGACGCGGCGGAGAGTCTGGTCGGGAAATGCCGCCAGCGGAATCGGATCGCGGCCGGCGCCTCTCGGCATTCCTTTGCCCTGGAGGTAGAGGGAGACTGTCAGAGGCTTGGCGAGAGGGCGGACGGTGCGGCTGTCGGCCCAGAAGACGTCGAGGGAGGTAAGGTCGTCGGGGTCGGCGCCGATGGCGGCGAAGACGTTGGGGCTGCCCAGGGTGAGGCCGTCGGGGCTGGGCGGGCGCTCGGGCTGCTGCCCGGTGTGCTTGAAGGTTTGGAAGCTGGAGTAGGTCTGGGCGTCGAGCCAGGCGGCGAGGGCGTCGGCGTTATCGCGGCCGACAGGTCCGCGGCCGGCGCACCCGGCGACGAGGGCGAGCGCGAGAAGCGTCAGCACGAGCTGGAGGTGACGTGTCATAGGCCTCTTTCGCCTCCTACGGCATGGCGTCGACAAGAATGTAGCGCCAGGGTTGGGCGGAGTCAAGCAAGGCGGGGGCGGGAGATTGACAGGGCTGCTCCCTGCCGCCGGGCACCGGCTCAGCGATAGGAGCCGTGCTTATGGACGAGGTCGACCACCTTGGCGTAGCGGTCGAACGTGACCTGGGTCGGGATGGAGTGATCCGAATGGAAGACGTAGCCTCCGGGGCTCTCCATCCCGAGGTGGAGCTTGCTGAGCACCTCTCGCTCGAGCTCGGCTTCCTCCTCGGCGAAGAAGGTGCGGACGTCCACCCCGCCCATGAAGCACAGATCGCGGCCGTACTCTCGGATCAGCTCGCCGAGGTCCATGCCGGCCTTCACCTCCAACGCTTGGAGACAGTCGAAGCCGGCCTCGATCAACATGGGAATATGCGGGGACACGCGGCCGCAGGAGTGGAGGATGGCGGGCCAGTCGCGGGCGTGGGCGAAGTCGCAGAGCTGCTTGTGATAGGGCATGAGCTGGTCGCAGTAGGCGCGGGGGGAAAAGAGCGGGGCGTTCTTGTAGCCCAGATCGTCCCACAGCCACAACCCATCGAACTCCAGCCCGCGGTCGAGGTAGAGCTGCGCCATGCCGAGGACCATCTGGGTGTCGTACTCGTACATCTCGCGGACCCAGTCGGGGTCTTCGGCGATGGCCATGAGGAGCGCCTCGGGGCCGATCTTAGGCCAGGTTGCCTCGTAGCCGGGGACGGCGGCAAGGCAGAGGAACTTGCCCTGCTCGCGGTAGCGGGCGTGCTCGGACTTGACCTGATCCCAATCCACGCGGGCGGGGTCGGGGGTGAGTCGAGCCTTGATGTCGTCCCACTGGCTGCGGGACTTGATGCGGAACTCGAGGAGCTCGGGGGTGGAGCGATGGTCGAGCCAGTCGCGCTTCAGGATGCCCCACCTGTCGCGGACGACGATCGAGTCAGCCGTGCGCTCGACCTCTTCCATGGGGAAGCCGAAGGTGTTGTCGATGGAGATCATCCGGATCTCGGTCTCGAAGTAGTCGTCGGGGGAGACGCCCTTCGGGAGGCCGGTTTCATGCCAGGCGTTGGCGGTGGCCTCCCAGAAGGATTCGTGAATGGGGACGCGGTCGGGCTGCTGGTGGCGAAGGGCCTTCGATACTCTTTCGCGGGAGGTCATGGAGATTCCTCAGGTGTAGCCTCTGCCCCCCAGGTTCGTGGTCGATATCGGGTTTGCCTGCCGGCACGGGCAGGAGTCGGCGTCGAGTATGCGAAGACGAGATGCATAGAAGCTGTTTCATAACCTCACAGTCATGTTTCCGTCCGCCCCTTGAGGCATTCTGAGCGGCGTCGGGGGAGGGGCATGGCTGAGAGTGGGTCATGAAACAGCCTATAGGCGTTCTGTTTGGCGGCCAATATCGACCCGGAGAGCCTTATGGCGAAGATACTCGTGCTCTACGATACCCGGTCTGGAAACACACAGAAGATGGCGGCGGCGGTGGCCGAGGGCGCCAGATCGCTGCCCGACGTCGAGGTGACGCTCAAGCACGTGGATGAGGCGCAATCGTCGGATCTCTTCGAGCACGACGGGATCGCGGTGGGGTCACCGACGTGGTGCGGGGGGCTGAGCTGGAAGCTGAAGAAGTTCTTCGACGAATCCACGTGCGTCTGGGGGAAGGTGGAGGACAAGGTGGGCTGCGCCTTCAGCACCTCGGGGGGGCTGGGCGGCGGCAACGAGATAACCTGCCTCTCGATTCTCTCGGTGTTGATGAACTACGGGATGCTCATCTTCGGGGTGACGGACTACAGCGCGCCGGGGGTGACGGCGCACTACGGGGCGGTGGCCGTGGGGGCGCCGAGCGAGCAGGAGCTGGCGTCGTGCCGGATACTGGGGGCGAAGCTGGTGACCCACGTGAAGCGGGTGAAGGGGGAGTAGGGGCGGCATTCGAGAAGTCGAGCGGAAAGCGGGCGGGAGCCGTGCTCCCGCCCGCTTTCCGCGCGCAGAGTTGTAGTCTACTCCTCCAGACCGAGCCAGCGGAGGGGATTCTTGTTGAGGATGCGGTCGATGGTCTCCGCAGAGGCGCCCGCCTCCCTCAGCATTTCCTTGTCTTCTCGAAGTCGAAGGGCGGCGTAGTCGGCGCCGCCGGGGAGGTGGCAGTCGCTTCCGTAGAGGATGTGCTCGTCACCGAGGTAGCAGAGCGCCTTGCGGAGGGCGTCGACCTTCCAGATGCGGGGGGCGCCGCTGGTGATGTCGACGTAGCTGGTCCACTCGCCCTTCTGGTTCGACTTGAACTTGCCGTTGACGGCGAGGCACTCATCGGTCCAGGGCCAGGAGATGTGGGCCATGGCGAAGCGAATCCCGGGGTAGTGGAGCATGATCTCGAAGAAGGCGGGGCGGCAATACTGGGAGGTGTCGCTTGTCCCCCAGAGGATGCCTGTGTGGAAGAGCATGGGCTTGCCGTATTCCTCGATCTTCTGATAGCAGCCCCGGGCCCTTTCGTCGCCGGGATACCAGTGGTTGGGGATCATCTTCACGCCCGGGAGCTTCTTCTCGCCGAAGGCGT
>Ga0307377_10005994_pt1 | contig 12855 bp, 9 predicted proteins | sample TR3MG_FD_202535 | JGI IMG/M metagenome (GOLD analysis project Ga0307377, IMG submission 202535) | Soil microbial communities from Risofladan, Vaasa, Finland - TR-3 | ecosystem: Environmental > Terrestrial > Soil > Coastal area > Acid sulfate soil | place: Finland: Risofladan, Vaasa | collected...
ATTTTATTTTTTGTTTCCTGAATTTGGATATCCTGCCATTCCATTCCGGATGCATTAATGATGGGATAGCCAAAATATGGAGAGTTTTCGTCTGTAACTGTAAGTATTTCAGCATCGTAAATAGCGCCTATCTCATCACCAACATACGACCATGCACCACCTTTTGCATCTTCCCAGAACTTAATTACATCAATTCCTTCAGAAATTTCCAGAAGCTTTGTTCTGTTGCGTGAAAAGTTTACACTGATATCCCAACTCAGGTTAGTAGTCTTAACCGGGGTGACTCCCAGCATAAATTCCCAGCCTTTACTCGCTATTAAACCTGCATTGATGTTTACCGCATCAGATCCTGTAGAGCTTGCAACCGGTATATTTCTTAAAATCTGGTTGCGATTTTCGACTGTATAATATGTCCCCTCAAACCTCAGCCTGTTTTTAAACAACCCCAGATCGATACCAATCTCTTTTGAAGTAGCCTCTTCAGGTTTTAAATTAGGAGTTAATATCTGTCCCGATTTGGCTAACCGGGTAGCATTACCCCACTGGCCTGCATTTCCATAGACGTTGTATAGCTGATAGGGGTCAGTGTCGTTACCGGCCTTTGCCCAGCCACCCCTGATTTTCAATAAGTCCACATTATCGCCTAAATCAACCATTTGATCTACAAGAAGACTCAATGATGCAGATGGATAAAAATAGGACTGATTCTCTTTTGGCAAAGTGCTCGACCAGTCATTTCGTGCTGTCAGGTCGAGAAAAATCATATCTTTCCATCCCAGGTTTGCCAGGGCATAAACACTGTAAATAGCCTTTTGTGACCAACCGTTTCCATAGCTTAAAGATCCTGATTTAATGTTGCTGACAGTATATACGTCTGGTACAATGAGTCCTGCCCCCGACATTGATGAATTGCTGATCGAAGAGCCCTTTTTGTATAAGGAATTCCCTCCGACAGAAAGAGACAAATTGAAATTGCTTAATTGTTTTGCGTATGTTCCAAAAAAATCGACATTTCGTTCATAGCTTATAATATTCTGAATGCCATAGGCTCCATTATTAGGCTCCTTGGTATAGCCCGGTGAAATTTTTGATTCACGGGTCTCATTAAATCTATCAAGTGAATATCGCCCCATCAGACTAAAATCTTTGGTCAATTGCCATTCGGCTTTCATATTGCCGAAAACCCTGTCCCTTGCATAGCTGTTGTTAACTTCATAAGCCAAATAGTAAGGATTTTCATATTCGCCATTATAGGGTGTCCTTTGTACAATACCTTCAAATCCCGGCTCCCAATATTGTTGCAGATCAAGGATATCGGTGTTTTGAGGAACATTGTAAGCCCATTGCAGGGGATTAGTACCCCGGTTACTTGACGGACGGTTATTTGACCAGGAGTTGTTGATATTAATATTGGAACTAACCGTAAGGTTTTTAAGTACTTTCATTGAAGTAGCTACGTTCAGGTTATTTCTGAACAAATCGGAATTAGGAATAATCCCCTTGTTGGTCATGTTTGTTACTCCAATTCTGTAATTCATCAATTCATTATTGTTTGATACAGAGACGCCATTGGTGGTTGTGATACCTGTCTGGACAAAATTTTCCACGTTATTTGGATGGGATACTAATTCTGTAGGGATTTGAACCCCATTTGCATCACGCGGACTGTTCCATTGCACTGCAAAGTACTCTTTGTCGAGTTGAATACCTGCTCCACCCGCTTCAGCAGGATTAACTCTCAAAATAGTGCCGGCAGGAAAATCTTCGGGAGTAAACGAAAAGTAGCCGGTTGCAAATTTTTTCTGAACAGCAAAAAACTTATAGGGCTTGTCGAATACAGTATTAGAACTTACAGTCACTTTAACACCTTTGTTTTTTCTACCTGATTTGGTAGTTATAAGCACAACGCCATTTCCTGCCCGCGAACCATATAGTGCTGCTGCACTTGGGCCCTTTAAAATAGATACGCTTTCAATATCGTCCGAATTAATATCAGAAATTGCATTGCCATAATCCACACGGTTATCACTTCCGAATCCGGATATATTATTTAAAGTATTTACAATCGGGACTCCATCCACCACAAATAACGGCTGATTATCGTTGCTCAGGGAAGTTGCACCCCTGATAACCATACTAACCGACGAACCTGTTCCACCCGTTGAGTTAATCTGGACACCTGAAACCTTACCGGCAAGAGCGTTAATTGCATTTTCCTGAGTCACCCTGACCAATGCATCACCACTAACTTTTCCTACAGAATATCCCAGTGATTTTTGTTTTCTGGTAATACCCAAAGCAGTAACGACTACCTCATCAAGGGCTTTGATATCTTCAGACATCGCAACATCGACAAGTATGCGGCCGTTAACAGGAACTTCTAGTGTTCCAAATCCGATAAAAGAAAAAACCAATACTGCATCGCTTCCGGAGACCTCAATACTATATGCTCCATCAGAATTTGAGAATGTTCCTTTCTGAGTTCCTTTAATCAGTATGCTCACACCCGGTAAACCGGTATTGTCAACACTTGAAGTTACCTTACCGGTAACAACAATACCCTGCTGATCTTCTGAATTGACCGGCAACTCTTTTTGCCCGGGGGATGCAGAACCTGCCCATGCAGTCCCCAAAAGCAAAGTAATAAATGCCATGGTAGTCAGGATATGCTTCATGTATATCATAACTAAATATTTATTTTTCATAATTTCTTATGGTGTAAGTTTTCTAATAAAATAATTTTATCTGACTACTTCAAAAGTAAGAATCAGTGCGTATGTGTTCTTGGGAAAAGCAGCGGGCGTGGCAGCCATAAACATAACCAGCCTCATGGAATTATCTTTTATTTCCTGAACAATAACTTTTCTTTGATTATCAAAAAATCCAATAAACTCGGTTCCGGAAAAATCGAGCGTACTGACATCAGTATAGTTTACAACCCCTCCCGGGCCAAAAACTGATGGAACCGCGAAATCTTCGCTTTCAACGTATGTGAAGGTTGCCCCTGCTTCGGGGCTATAGGCGGTATAGCACAAACCAAATTCCTGGCTTAGGGCAGTGGCTTTAAGGATCGTTTTTCCCTTTATCATTGTATTAACAAGACCGGCAAAAGCCCCTCCATGTTGTGGAGCATGGGTGTAAGAACCATCGAATTTAAAAATATACTCATCATCATAAGCCCACCCGAGGCCCAGGCCTAAATCCCCAAGTATACCTGTACCAAGCGTTTCTATAACGGTAAAATTAGCATCAGCCATTGCAAAAGCATCTTTGGATGAGTGTGAGCTACTCATTTTCCATTTTTTCCCATTGGCAGCGGTGGGCCCCCCGGTAAGTAATACATAAGGAGTAAGATCAACTGCAAGGTTAGCTTCTGAAACAGCAGTTCGACCACTGGCATCAGTTGCAGTCAGAGTGACTTTGTAATACCCTCCATCTGTATAAACATGAACAGGGTTCATCTCAGTGCTGGATTCTCCATCTCCGAAATCCCAGCTCCAGGTTTCTGCACGTTTTGTCAAAGCAGTAAATGCCACCTGTTTAACGGCAACGCTGTAGAAAATACCCGCTTTGGGCGGATCAGGTGACTCCTCCTTCTTACACGATTGGAACAGAGTCATTCCAACAGCAAATACAAAGCATAAAATGAGTAATTGTTTTTTCATAGTTAGAGTGAGTTGGTTAATAACTTAATTATTTACAAATTAATGCTTCAACAGATGCAGAAAGCCTCTTTCAATCCTCTGGAATCAGGCAGAATAAGAAAAATAATAATAATCCATAGCTACATTTTTTTCAACCAGTCAGGTTATTTCTAATGTCAAAACTAAACAACTGTCTAAAGTACTGAAAATAAACTAAAAAAACCTGTGGCATTTTATCCATTATACATTGAATTTTAACCCGGCGGAAATAAAATGAATCACCATCCTATTAAGTTCAGGACTCCTGACCCCGGTCAGTAAAAATATAGATTTTGCAGCATCGTATCGAAAAAAGAAAATGTAGTAATTTCACACAATGCAACAAATCTTCATGTTTCCCAAGAATGCTAAACTCATAATTGACCGCTTAAACATTATCTCCTGCTTGTTCGATGTTTACTTTTTCTCCCTTCAATTCCCGAATACAATTCAGATCATACTGTAATTTATCAGCAAAAAGAAACATGTCGGAACTATGCATAATAATATTTGCGCCTGCTTTTGCCCACTCCATCTGGAGGTCGAGACTGCCTCTGGAACCACCATGACCACCTGCGGCAACACCACAGTTCCTGGCTTTTTTGATGATTTCACAGCTCAAATCAAGGAATTCTTTACTTCGGTATTTTTCTGGCATCCCGTAAGATGCGGATAGATCGTGAGGGCCAATAACTATTCCATCAACACCTGGTCCGTCAATAGATTGAACAGAAAAGAATTGCTCCATGTTGTTCACTCCCGTCGGGCTTTCGATGTTGAGAAGGAGGGAGTGATTTTTATTCTGATTTTTCAAATAGACTTTGAACTCTGCCGATGGTTTTTCTTCGCCGCAAAGAATTTTCTTTAGCTTTTTCCCTTTCAATGGCCGATACTTTACTGCCCCGACAAGGTTGTAAACATCCTCTATGTTTTCAACATAAGGTACCAGGATAGCCCCCGCACCAGCATCTAGGGCCTGAGTTGCCAGAAAAGGATTGGGCTCCAGAATACGGACTATGGGATTAATCCCGGCAGATTTGTATGCCCTGCACATCCAACCCAAAGTATCGGGATTGTAGAAGACGTGCTCGTTGCAAAAGAAGACGTAGTCGAGCCCCAGACTGAGCATTAAATCAAACATCTTCGGAGATGTAGATGTTATAAGCGTGCCATACACAGTATTACCTGAGCGCAATGCGTCTCTAAACTCTTTTCCTACCATTACTTCTATTTAATTTTTTTTGGATCGATCACCACATGTTTGATCGTTTTCTTTCCTTCTCCTAACGAATAGGAATAAGAAATATTTAAGAGTCCATCACTGGTCTGTATCAGACTGGGATAGGAAAAACTTCCTGCCCTATCAGGATCGTATTCAATTAATTCTTTCCATTTCCAGGTTGAACCTTCGTCATCCGAGATATAAAGTGATAATTGATAGCGTCCATCATTGATATCATTCCCTAAAAATACCCATTTCCCGTCCTTTAATACACATATTTCCACACTGGCTTCATTCGGAATATCGGTCTTTTTGGAGAGGGTCCACGATTCTCCGTTGTCTGATGAGGTACTGATGTGTACCCTATTGGGTGCATCGCCACTGTCGCGCATATGTGCAACAATGGTCCCATCCTTCTTTACAGCAAGGGCAGGTTGGATAGGACCACGGCCGACAATCGGGAGGCTACCTCTCCATGTCGTTCCATCATCGTCCGAAATGGCAACTATCGAAAAGTTAAAGCCATCTGAATAGAGTGGTAAAAGAATCCTTCCGCTTTCCAGTGTAATAGGGTGGATCCGGGTCATCCATCCCAGGCTCCTCTTTAGCAAATCTTTACTTGCTTCTTTGATCATGTTATCGTATGGAAGAGCATACGAAGCCCATCCCGCCTGACTTTCAGGCATTTCTTTAAATCTACTTTCCACCTCTTTCACAAACCTTTCATCAGGTTTAAGCAAGATGTCATCCTGCCATTCCCAAACGGGAGCCTCGTTACCGGTATAATTTGTCGTTGTACGGAACCTCAGAATGGCATCTTCCCATTTATTGGCAAGAACAGCCACCCAAAAAAGAAATAACTTGTCTTTGCGGTTTAGAAAAAGTACGGGATTACAATCAGGTATTCCTTTGGTATCTGCCATTAAAAATGGAACACTCCATGTCTTTAATCCTTTTTCCAACCTTGCCCCCATAATCCGGACATCATCTGCAGTGCGTTCTCCACTGCCCTGAAACCAGGCTGCCAGCAGATCGCCATCTGGCAGCATAACAATACTGCTTCCATGTACATGCTCATTCTGGTAAGGAAAAATGAATTCTTCACTTACAATCGCTTTCTTAGCATTTCTTGTTTGTGCCATCCCGTTTATGGATGTCAACAGAAATAAAACTGAAAATAGTTGGATCATTCTCATAATCTGAATCACTCAAATTGTTTTCTTAGAAAATAATTTAGTCAGTAAAAATCCAACAAGGGTAATTGCAAGTGTGCCGAAAACTATTGTCAGATTACTGTGAAACGGACTTTTGAAAGCCAGTAAATTTCCTTCTGTAAAATAGAGGGGAGACAAACTCATCCAGATGATAATCAATGCTCCTACAATCACGCCAATAATAGCATCAATATTGCGTGCGCTCTTTGAGAGATATCCCAGAAGAAATAATCCAAGCATACCACCGCTAAAAATTGAGGCCAGGCCCCACCATGCATCCAACACACTCTCAACACCAACCAGGGACAAAGCTATAACCACGCCTAAAGCGCCAAATATCAATGAAGAACTATAAAGAATCTTCATAGACGATTTTTCATCAGCTTCTTTGTTTAAATAGCGTTTATAATAGTCAGATAAAATAATTGTGGCTGTGCTGTTTATACTGGTTGCTACGGTGCTCATCCCGGCTGCAAATATTGACGCGATTAACAGTCCGGTTACCCCAACGGGAAGACCATTCACAATGAAATGCGGAAAAACTTTATCTCCGGCACCGGGAACTTTAAGTTCAGCAGGTAATAAATCGGGTTGTGCAGTATAATATGCAAAGAGTGCTGTTCCGATATAGAAGAACACAATCGATACAGGGACATACAACAAAGAACCAAATAAAGCTGAAGACTTTGCCTCTTTTACAGAACTGGTTGTCATATATCGTTGTACATAGTTTTGATCGATGCCGTAATTCTGGAGATTAATAAATAAGCCATAAATCAGTACTACCCAAAAAGTTGAATCTGCCAGGCTGGTTCCAAAGCTACCCAGACTAAATTTATCGTTGGCAGCTGCAATCTCGAAAACCTGTCCTGGTCCTTCAGGCATTGAAAATGTCAATATGATAGCACAAACAACTGCACCTGCAATCAGGATAATGCCCTGTATTGCATCTGTCCAGATAACAGCCTGGATACCACCAAGCAATGAATAAACCGTAACAGCTATCCCTGTGACAATAATTATTGTTTTTACATTCCATCCGAACAAGGCATTGAGAGGTAATGCAAGCAATAAGAGGATCGCCCCGGCACGCATAAGCTGGGTTAATATATAGCACGTCGAAGCATAAATCCTTGCCCATACCCCAAAACGGATTTCAAGGTAATTATATGCCGAAATGCTTCCAAGACTTCTGTAAAGAGGGACAAAAAACTTGACAGCAAGAATCGAGGCGATTGGAATAGAAAAGCTAAAAACAAAAGCATTCCAGTTCGACATATAAGCTTTCCCCGGTAACGCCAAAAAACTAATACTGCTGACAAAAGTTGCAAATATTGACATACCAACTACCCATGCAGGTATTTTACCTCCTCCGGAAGTAAATTGGTCTGATGTCTTGTTCTTAAAGAAAAAACTGGCACCCAAAATTACATTTCCGAAAGTCAGTGCAATAAAGACAATAAGATCCAGAACAGATAGTTTCATTTGGATGGATAATCAGAAGTTAAAATAACATGGCAGCTCAATTCAGGATTATATTCAATTTTTCTATGTATTGTTCAATTTTCTTGCGTTCTTCCTTACCATGTCGGCGAAGTGGAAATGCCATGTAATCATCGCAAATATCCATAACCGACAACGCACATTTTATTCCCTTTACAATCCTTGAATTGTGTTTACCAACATTATAAATTGTATTGTTGATAACCAAAACTTTATCACGAATAATCGCAATTTTCTCAAGATCTCTGTCAACTGACGCATTGTATAAATCTACGAATAATTTTGGAAACACATTTGCCCCCCCGGCAACAGTTCCATGTCCACCATACAAAATAGTGTCAGGTAAAAATAATTCAGTGCCAGTAATAATTGAGAAGTCAGGCGAGTCTTTAAATTCCTGAATCAGTGAGAATAAGTAAGACATATCTCCTGAGCTATCTTTTACACCTATTGCACCCAATTCTTTTGCTTTTCTGATAGTTTCAAGAGACATATGCATTTTAGTGCAACTTGGCATATCATACATTAAAAACGGTAAAGGTAATTTTGGAACCAGATTTTCCAAATATTCCCTCATCTCTTCTTGTGCAATTGGCATATAATAAGGAGGAGCTATAACAACACCATCTAATCCCATATTTGCTGTATATTCTGCCATTTCCAGTGAGTAATAAAAGGAAGTGTCTGTAATACCGACTACTACCGGAACTCTGTGATTTACAAGTTCACTGGTTCTTTTTATAAGTTCTTTACGAAGTTCGTAACTAAGACTAGTTGCTTCACCTGTTGTTCCGAGCATAAATAACCCATGCACTCCTCCGGATAATAAATGCTCAACCAGATTTTCAAGCCCTTGTATATCAAGGGTATTGTTATCAATAAGAGGCGTAACTACTGGAGGAATAATCCCATATAATGGTAATTTCATAATTAATAAAATGTATTATTGTTTTTATTAAAAATGTTCGTTTTCGTAATCTAATTGCGGTATATCTTTTTATGAATTTTTATCTTTCATACTACAAAGTAACAGGATAAGGTTCTGTTTTACTTCTGGAATCTTGTTCTGTTTGCATTGATTTTTAACTGTAATGTGAGAATAATTACCTAAATTTGACTTTTTAGGTTAATAAAGTTTACCATGGAAATTGTCTACGAAAAGATATTTGTTTCCCATGAGCATTCGTTTATTACGCGAAAATTGCAGATGTTCCAGGATTCCCATAAGGTACACTCCCATAATAATTTTGAATTGAATTATATAACCTCAGGTTCAGGGAAAAGGATCGTTGGTAATAGCATTATGAGTTATGCCGAAGGAGACTTGGTACTTTTAGGTCCCGATATTCCGCATTGCTGGGATGTTTTGGAAACAGGGCAGGCGAATACTCCTGAATGTATTGTTACTCATTTTTATGAGAATATAATAAGCTCAGATTTCTTTAATATTCCTGAACTTGAGGAGGTTGTAGCCTTACTGAAAAATGCCGGTAACGGGATTTGGTTCAGAGGCAAAAAAACAGAAAAAGTGGGCCTAACTCTCAAAAAGATGGTGACGTTAAAAGGCCTTGACCTTTACCTCGGATTGTTGAAAGTTTTTAACCTTTTGCTTCAGATTGAAGAGAGGGAAAATTTGGCTCTTCCTTCTTCACTTCCAAAATTCTATGATAGAAATCATTACCAGATTAATAAAATCTATGAGTATGTTTTTAAAAATATTCAGACAGGAGTTTTATTAAAAGACGCAGCTGCAATTGTGTTTATGGAACCATGTTCATTTTGCAGATATTTTAAAAAGAAAACAAATCAGACTTTTATGGATTTTGTCAAAAATGTCCGGATTGGGATAGCTGCAAAATTGTTGGCTGAAACAGACAAGCAAATAACTCAGATATGTTACGAATGCGGATATAAGAATTTAGCTAATTTCAATCTTTATTTCAAGGGAATTATGAAGAAAACTCCATCGGAGTACCGCAAGGATTTTAGATAGTCAGGTTGTTTCAACTATATACTATTTGCTTTTTAATTTGTTGGAAAATTTATTATTGCAATTAACTGGAGTTCAATTTTTAAATTGAAGAGTGTTTTAATATTGATTATGTTATAGTTAGAGCATAGCTTCTTCAATTGTCATCTGACTGACACTCTTTAAAATTTCATTTCCACTAAGTTTTTTCTGAAAGTCCTATTCGCAGAAGTTAATATTGTATAGTAATCAGGCAACAATTGATATATAAAAAACCATATAAAGATATTTTTATCAAAATTAAATGGCTTATAATGAGAAAATTGAAACTGTATTTATTTCAAATCCTTCCTTTGATTTCCACTTTCTTTTTTACTTTAAGTTTGATTTCTTGCAGACAAGAGACTAATAAAGTGGAAAGCATTTCAAGTGAAGATGTATATCAGGATGTACCGTTTGTGCAAGAGTTTCACGATGCTTTTAAGATCAGTAATAATACGGTAGATAACGAAGTTCGGAGCATTGCAGTTGACAGAGAATCGAATGTCTGGATAGCAACGGCTTCGGGTGTTTTTCTCAAAAAGGCTGACAGCAGAGTTTGGGATCCCGTTATCACAGGCGATGACCGGGGGCCGGCATATTCGGTTGTGGTAAATCTTAATGGTGAAGTATTGCTGGGAACATGGGACGGTATTTACAGGTATAGCAATCATTTGCTTAAGAAAGAAGAGGGGGTAAAACCACCCGTTTCTGAAATTTGTAACGATGGTACCGGAAATTATGCTTTGGAACCGTACGGAATTTGGCGGTACAACGACAATAAATGGGAACAGCAGGAATATAAGATTGCACGTACAGTCCGTGATGCCATTACTGATGGGAAGGGTAATTTGTGGGTGGCAACCGATGCCGGACTCTATCTTTGCAAAGATGGTAAAACTACACTATACCAGGATGTTTCGGAATTGATCAGTTGTAATGTCAGGGCAATTTCTCTTGACCCTGCCGGGAATGTTTGGGCAGGAGTGATGGGAGGCATTTCTGTCAGGGAAGGTGATCGCCTGATCATGAATCTGACTCCCAAAGAGGGTATTCCTTCTGTATTCGTAAACTGTATTAGTCAGTCGCCCGAAGGGGTGATGTGGGTCGGAACCGATATTGGAGTGGTCCGTTATGACAAAGATGGCTCACACTCAATACGTTTTAGTAGAAGGTGGTTAACCAATAACAAAGTCATAGATGTGGCTTTTGATGTTGATGGGAATGCCTGGATTGCCACTGCTAATGGAGTTAGTGCGATCAAACGGCGTATGATGACATTGAAGGATAAAGAAAAAGACTTTTACAGTCAGTTAATGAAAAAGCATATACGTGAACCCTGGACATGCGGAATCCTGAGATTGGAAATTCCAGGAGATACAGCTTCCTGGCGCAATTCAGATGATGATAATGATGGTGAATATACCAGTGGCTATTTGGCTATGGAGAGTTTCAGATATGCTGTAACGAAAGATGATGATGCGAAAATCAAAGCACGAAAAGCTTTTGATTTTTTAAGGTTTTTGCAGGAGGTGACCGGAACGGAAGGTTTTTTTGCAAGATCTATAGTCCCTGCTGATTGGACAAAAGTGAACGATGCAAACAGGACTTACACTAAAAAACAGCTTGCTGATGAACTGGTTAATGATCCGCGCTATAAACCCGTCGAACAAAGATGGCGAAAATCTGGTGACGGCAAATGGTTATGGAAAGGAGATACCAGTAGTGACGAAATGGATGGGCACATGATGGGCTATTTTTTTTACTATGAGTTTGCAGCCGGTGAGGAAGAAAAAATATTGATCCGTGACCACGTAAAAAAAATAATGGACCAATTAATGAAGACCAACTATAATCTGATGGATATTGACGGAACGCATACCCGATGGGCTGTCTGGTCGCCAGACCAGTTAAATCATGACCCGGATTGGGCTTCGGAAAAAAGCCTCAATTCATTTGAACTTCTTACCTATCTTAAATTTGCAGGGAACATTACCGGTGAAGAAAAATATGAAAAAGAATATCGCCGTTTGATTGACAAGGAAGGGTATCTTGAAAATGTATCACATTTAAATTCCAAAAATCCAGCCTGGCAAATATATTTTGACCGTACGATGGAAGGCTATCTTTTCCCCATCTTGTTGAAATATGAAAAGGACCCACAGCTGAATCAGTTTTATAATAAACTTATTAACGAATGGATGGACAATCAGCCAGCCGGGGAAAACCTGATCAATAATCTGACTTATGCTTTGGCTACCGGTAAGAAAGTCAATAAGCATCAAACTATTGAATTTCTGAAGGATGCTCCTCTCGATCTGGTCGATTGGCCGATTGATCATACTATGCGCGAAGATGTTCAGATTGTCAGAAGCCCGATTCTCGAAGAGGTTCAGATTGCAGTATTACCATCTGCAAGTGAACGATCTACAGTCCGATGGGATAAAAATCCCTGGGCCGCAGTGCAAGGAGACCCACAGCAGGTGAGGGAACCGGTTTTTTGGCTATGGCCTTACTGGATGGCACGTTATCTGGATATTATTCAAACTCCAAATAAGTAATTTTAATTGAACTTTTAATGGAGTAATATAAATCCTTTATAATCTGATTATGATGAAAATACAGTTTATATCCTTATGGCTGTTCATCCTGATAATTGATGCAAGCACACCTCAAAAAATTGAGCCGGAAGTATCAGGACTTCGTTGTGAATATCTTACAAATCCTATAGGACTAGATGTATTGAATCCTCGTCTTTCGTGGCATATGAAGAAAGATGTCAGAGGTGCCAGACAATCAGCCTACAGGATCATGGTTGCTACACGCGATGAATTGTTGTTGAATGACTCTCCTGATCTTTGGGATTCCGGCAAAATTGAATCTGATCAATCCATTCAGGTTACATATAACATAGATAATCACGGAATATTTAATACGTAGTTTTTCCCATTATTTTTTGCCACCACCCCTGTAACTAACACGCAATCAGTCCCGTTTGTAAATTCCTGCTCATTTTGCTTTTTGAAAAAACGCATTTATAATACGCTATTAAGTATTTCGTAGCTTAACAAAACACTATCCATTGATTTGTATTATTGCTCTATTGCCTGTTAATAAAGTTGTTAGTATCTTTATCACGGTATTATTAATACGTTTATTTATGAAAGCAATAGATTTTTTCATTAATCCTAATTCAATTGCACAAAAGCAGTATGAAGCTCTGAG
>Ga0307377_10005996_pt1 | contig 12853 bp, 28 predicted proteins | sample TR3MG_FD_202535 | JGI IMG/M metagenome (GOLD analysis project Ga0307377, IMG submission 202535) | Soil microbial communities from Risofladan, Vaasa, Finland - TR-3 | ecosystem: Environmental > Terrestrial > Soil > Coastal area > Acid sulfate soil | place: Finland: Risofladan, Vaasa | collected...
GGCAGCCGAAGCTCTAAAGAAATTTGTGGTTAAAGGCAAGTCAGCCATTGATGATGGCACTCTTGATCTGATTGAGGGATCTGATCTGGCGCTTGAGCTTGAGAAGGTTATTGATGAGTTAGAAGATGTAGTCAAAGGCAGGGATGGCTGAAGTGAACCTGGTCACAAAGCAGGGAATCTTTGCCCAGAAGATAGCCAGGCTGCTGCTCCATGCCGAGCAGCTTGGCTATGTTCTAACCTTTGGCGATGCCTACAGGCCACCTGAAGCCACCTGGGGCCACCCAAACAGCCTGCACAAGATGAGGCTGGCAGTTGATTTCAACCTGTTCATCAACGGAAAATACCAGTCTGACTCCCTTGCCTATCTTCCCTTGGGGGTATATTGGGAATCAATTGGCGGTACTTGGGGCGGTAGGTTTGAGGATGGCAACCATTTTTCTCTTGCATACGAGGGCATGAAGTAGGGGAACTTGGGGGCTTGCATTTGGGCCTGATTGTTGCTAGTCTATTTCTGCCGTCACCTTCCCTGTGATGGTCTCCTTACCTGCCCTGCTTGGCTCCCCCTGGGTGGGGCAGGTTTCTCAGATTGTTGCCGGTGGGTTTCTTTTCCGTTTCCCACCACATAAGAAGGCCCCTGAAATGTTTGCGCAGTCCCAGGGGCCTTCTGCTGTCTGGTGGTGGGGTCAGGGGTTTAACTTGTCAAACACCAGCACATGAAGTCTCATTTCAAGTTCTTCTGATCCGTCCACGTTTCTGCTACTGTTAAGCAGCTTGACATCAAGGAATATAGACGGGCAGTCAATGGCATATGCCATCAACACATCTGAGATTGGCTTTCTCAAGTCACTTTCGAGCCTCTGCTGAAACTCAGCCAGATCAGAAATATTCATGATTTGTACCTTTCATAGTCTTCAGGGTGCCTGATCAGGGCCAGCAGGGCCACCAATCCTGTACCAGACAGCCCAGATTGGCCCCTGTGCCATCTTCTGACCGTGGACTGATCTACATTAAGGGCAGCAGCCAGAGCCTTCAGGGAGCCCATAGCTTTGATCCCCATGTAGATCAGCACCTGTGGATTGCTCGATACCATCACAGCACCTTTCCAGATAGGTAGGACAGTAGGTACAGGCCGATGCTGGCAGCCATGCCCACCAGCACCCCATTCCGATACCCCTTGTCATATCCCTTGTTGTAGGCTGCCAGCTTGTCTTCAGTGGTCTTTTTGTACTCAGCATAATGGGCTGAATCTATTAGCCTTCTGATTTCTGCTGTCATGTCATCCCTCCCTGATTTCAGTGCATTCAAACCTGCCAACCCTGACCAGTGGATACTTCTCACACCATTCAGGCACCCACTTCTGGTCTCTGTCAACACAATGCTCAACCCAGCTCTTGCTGTGGCTGGCCTGTGATGACTGCACAAACTCTTCACCATCTGTGTGCATCCTGATGGGGGCATACATGGTCATCTGGTTGGTCATTCCCGGTTGCATGGTCAGTCTCCTTTCATTTACCAGTGAATCTTGAGGCACTAGTGTCAGCACAGCCAAGCCATAAGTGCCCTTCTTTGCTGGTATATTCTGGGCAATAGCCCCTGACTACCTTGATCTGTTCCCAGTCAAATTTTTCCCATGCTTTTTGCATGGCCTTTCTGATCATGTTGGCCTGCCTCAGTGAGCCATTCTCACACTGCTGAGGCAGCTCGTAGAATCTCTTGCGCCAGTGATATGATGACATAGTGCAGATTGGCCTGCTCCTGAATGTGATGTGGCAGGTAATTCCCTTGGCCATGATCGGTCTCCTTTCTACTTTTCTTGGTTATCGGACACCATGCCACCAGTCATGGTCATGGTCTGCCATTCACCATGAGCCTGCCTGCAGGCTATGATGAGGGCTCTGACCTGCTCCTTGCTCAGACCATTGCTGAAACCATACCTGGCTGCTTCCTTCTCTCTCTTGATCATGTTGAAGATTCTGGTATTCATGTCTGGTCTCCTTGTTTGGGTGAAATCAGCCAACCCTCTCATTATGGGCATATTGCCCATGCAAGTGAAGCACTATTTTAAGAAAGTTGGCCTGTACCAGCTAAGTCTTTTGTTTATGCCATTATAAACTTCCCATTTTCCTCTATTCCATCATTGCCAAGCACCCCGGCAGGGCTTATGATATTGGCAGGTTGCACATATCCACTCAAACAGGGAGCCCGCCCATGACTTCAGAACAGATCCCAAACCCCCACACAGACACAGATGCATGGCTGGCCTGGAAGAGGCAAAAGATCGGGGGTCATGCAGCTACCATCATTGCAGGGGTCAACCAATACACCACCATGAATCAGCTTTACGATCTGATAGTGCATGGCATTGCTGATCCCATCACCAAGGAAAAGGAAGAGTTTTTTGAATGGCGGCTTGGTTTGGAACCCAACATAGCTGCCAGATATACCAAAGACACAGGCAGAAAACTCAGGCTTTGTGGTAGTACCGTACATCCCGACAACCCCCAGCTTGTCTGCTCACCTGATAGGGAAATCCTCAAAGACGAAAGGGGAGTGGGCCTGCTTGAAATCAAGTCAAGAGATCCGATCATCTGGAATCAGATCAAACTGACTGGCGCCCCTGGTGCTGACTGGGTTCAGACTCAGCACTACCTGATGGTCAGAAACCTGAAATGGGGTGCCATCTGTGAAGCAAATGTATCATCTGGAAAGCAGATCAAGTTTGACATTGAAGCTGACCTTGAGTTTCACAAGATCCTTTACAAGAGGATCAATGAATTTCTGAATGACTGTGCCAATGGCAAGAGGCCACCAGAAGCAGCACCAGACCCGGTGAGGATGCCTGCTGTAGGTGGGGAGTTGGTCACTGTTGATCAGATGACTGATTCCCTGGTAGGACAATTCAAGGGCCTTGCTGAAGGGATAGTGCAGGCCAAAGATCTTTATGACAGGGCCAAGACCTATCATGATGGGGTCAAGGATGCTGCTCAGACTTGGCTTATGTTGAATGGATTTGATGTTGTAGAAGGGTTTGGGCTTCGGGTATACTACAAGGAACAAGCAGGGAGGTTGACGCTGGACAAGAAAGCCCTGCTGAGGGCTCATCCTGAGATTGACCTGAGCGAGTTTGAAACTAGGGGAAGGCCATTCAGAACCTTCAGGGTATATGACAGGCCCAAGATGATCGGAAAAGGAGACCAATCATGAATGCACCCGCACGATCCGTTGCTGCCTTGATCAGTTCCAATTTCAAGGCAATGAAATCTGTTTTACCCAAGCACATGACGGCTGAAAGAATGGCCAGGATTGCTCTGATTGAGACTAGGAAAAATCCTAGACTCATGGAATCAGACCCAGCCAGTCTCATAGGCGCCATCATGGTTGCCAGTCAGCTTGGGCTTGAGCCTGGGATTCAGGGCATGGGTTATCTGGTGCCCTACTACAACAGCAAGAGGGAATGTTATGAAGTACAATTTCAGGTGGGATACAAGGGCATGATGGAACTGGCTTGGAGATCCAACAGGGTTGGCAGTATCCATGCAGAAGTGGTCAGGGCTGCTGATCATTTCAGCTACAGGCTTGGCACTGACCCTGTGATTGACCACATCCCTGCTTCTGGTGACAGAGGCCCCATCACCCATTTCTACTGTTCGGCCAAGCTGGTGCCTAGTGGGCACACCCAATTTAAGGTGCTTGAGTTGGCTGAAGTCGAGAAGATCAGGGATCAGCACAGCAAGGCAGGCACAACAGGCAAGGGTGCTGGCTTTGCTCCTTGGCGGGACCACTTCGAAGCTATGGGATTGAAGACTGCTATCAGGCAGAATTGCAAGTACCTCCCTGCAAGCCCTGAATTTCTCACTGCCATTGCTCTTGATGAGATGGCCGATGCAGGCATAGCTCAAAACCTTGGTGCCCACCTGCCTGATGATATGGAATTGCCCAGTGACTTCACCAGTGAGCAGGCTGCTGAGAAAACCAGTGGGACCGTTGACCAGCTCAAGAAGGATCTTATGAGGGCAACTGTTGAACCACCCCACCCAGCAGACACTGAGACAGTCCAACATGATGACCAATGTGATGTGATGACATCTGATGAGCTTGATCTTTGCCTTGAGGATGCCTTGAAAGAAAACCTGGCCCCTGGTCTCAAGAAAGTCATTCAGGCTGCTATTGAAACCAGTGATATTGAGGCCAAGAAATCTGTTGCCAGAAGGGTAGGTTAATTTCAATGACTGATTTCAAAACAGACTGCCCGCTGTGCAATGGTCAAGGGTGGATCTCACATGATCAGCACTGTCCTGAGTGTGATGGCACTGGTGAGGTAGACAGTGACAGATTCTTTGATGGGGCTGACAGGCTTCATGATGAGGCCAAGGACAATGAAGACGATTGGCGCAAGGATAGGTGATCGGCTTGGTCTGCCTGGCTCTATTCTCAGGAGTGCTAATCACCCCAGAGCTGGGCAGGCCATTAACAAAGGAGACTAAGGGTGCAAGCTAAATTGGCGTCTATCCGATTAGATGGTGGAACCCAATCCCGTGAAAAGATCGACCAAGATACTGTAGGTGAGTTTGCTCAGTCCATGCAGCTTGGTGCCAACTTCCCGCCGATCTTGATTTTCTACGATGGAAAAAATTACTGGCTGGCCGATGGGTTCCACAGGGTCCATGCTGCCTTGGCTTTGGGTTTGGAAACCATAAAGGCCACAGTCAGACAAGGGACGCAAAAGGATGCATCTTGGGAATCATGTGGGGCCAACAAAACTCATGGGCTGAAGCGCACCAATGAGGATAAGCGGCGAGCTGTTGAAATGGCCTTGAGGCTTTGTCCAGAGAAGTCAGACCGGATGCTGGCGGACCATTGCGGGGTGGATCATAAAACGGTGGCCAAGCTAAGGCCCCAAACCACTGGGGAAGTTCCCCAGTCAGAACCCCAACCCCGCACAGGCAGGGACGGCAGGACCATCAACACAGCCAACATAGGCAGGCCGAAAGACACAGAACCAGAGGAAGGGGGTGATACGGAAGACCCTATCACAGAACTTGGCCGTCTGAGATACGATCATCCACCAAGAGAACAGGCTGCAACATTTTGCGATTATGCAAAGGGCCAGCTAATCAGGATGGATGAATACCCAGATGACCCAACGTATATCCCAGAATTAAAAAAACTAATTCTGTGGATTGAGGAACGAATCAAACGGAAGGTAGATCAATGAATCCATTCCCAGTCCGGTTCACGAAAAATCTTGGGCAATTCCACGATAACCCGATGAACCGTGTATCCACGTTAAACCCCTCTTTGGTGAAGTCGATGGAAAAATATGGCCCCATGCCAGAGTTCCATATCAATGTTGCCAAGAGGTCGGATAAAGATGGAGGATATACCATTCTCCAAGGTCACCACAGGGTCAAGGCAGCTCAAAAGGTTGAGTGCGGGATATGGTATGCAGTCATCCCTGCCAAAAATGGAAGGCCCAACATTGCAGAGAGTGAGGACTCCTTAAGGAAATGGACACCGAAAGATTATGTAGTTGCTTACAAAAATGCGGGCCTTGAAAGCTACAAGATTCTTTTAGAGTACCATGAAAGAACCCATGCTCCGATCAGTACCGTGAAATATTTATTTCAGGGTAAGGTTCCTAGTGGTGGTGAAACGAGGGACGGGTTTCGGCTTGGTAAGTTCCTAATCACAGACTATGAAACCCCTTCAATCATGGAAGACATAATTGCTAGGACAAGGGAGATCAATCCAAAGCTGGCGAAAAATGGAACTTATATCAAGGATGTTGTCCGTTGCATCACCTTCGTGGATGGCTTTGACATTGATCGGTTCAAGCGACAATTGAGATTGAAGAAAACAAGGCAATATACCACGGGAGTGATCCCCACTAAAGTTGATATGCTCAACATGATTTCACGGGTCTACAATGAAGACCGTGGTATCCGTTCAAGGATGCTGCTGGATCATCTGGTACCTATTGGCGAAAATGAGGCCAAGCAGGGATTAAGATAGTCATGCAGGCATGGAATTGGGCAGGGGGGTTATACAATGAAGGGCAAAAGCAAAGGTGGCCTTCCTGCCCATGATATGTTAGAATCACTTTCTCTGGCAGCGTAGTGAACTGCCTTGGGGGTTGGGTTCTGAAGACCGGCCCAGCCCCCTTCCAAACACAGGTTTTCACAGGGAGGTCTTGCCTTGAAAGATACCTGGCTGAAACTTCACACATCCCTTTTAACATCAGCAAAATTCCTGAGCCTGCCTGGCAATGATCATAGGTGGGCTTTTGTTTGCCTTCTTATTTTAGCCAAAAAGCGACTTGAAAAGATACCTGAGAGACAACTTCTAGGTCACATTAACCTCTCAAAAAGAAGGTGGCAAACAGTCAGAAAAGACCTGATTAAATCAGGGCTCCTTGGAAGTAACGGAATTGTTATCGGTTTTGATGACAGCCAGTTAACACCATCTGCTATCAGAAAAAGGAACCAAAGAGAGCGTGACAGTCACGGGAATGTCACAGGGAATGTCACGACAGATAGCAGAAAGCAGAAAGCAGATAGCAGAGAAGATAAGAATAAGAGTGCCACTTTTTCAAAGATGGCACCAGTATCAATAGAAAATGCTGAGAGATTGTGTCAAGTATTAGGCCAGGGTATGGTGGACAATGATCCCAAAGCCAGATTGCCCCAGACAGACAAGCAGAAGCGGGCCTGGGTGATTGATATGGAAAAGATCAACAGGCTGGATGAAAGGCCCTGGTCTGAGATCGAAGCTGTGATAGTGTGGTGTCAGCAGGATGACTTCTGGCGTAGCAACATCCTGTCACCATCAAAGCTCAGAAAGCAATTTCCAAAGCTGCTGCTGGGCATGAATAGAAAACCAGGGAAATCGAAAGCACAGACAAGGGAACTGCATAATCTGAAGTTGCTTGAAATAATTGAAGGGGGTTTGGTAGATGAAGGAAGTAGCAAGATCATTAGTAGCAGCAGCTGAACTTTATTCTGTAGAAATGACTGAGCAGCAGCTTAATGGATATATCACAGCTTTAGGCAGCAGGAATGCCTATGATGTGACAACAGCCATTTCAATTGCCATCAAGGAATGTAAGTTTTTTCCCAAGATTTCTGAGATCCTCGAAAGAATACCCACCAAGCCAGTCAACACCTTCATTGATCATCCTACCTTGAGTGATGCAGAAAGAGCCCTGAACAAAGACCTGGCCCCACTACTATCTGCATATCTCAGGGGCGAGACAACTCAGCAGGAGTGGCTAGATCAGATGATGTATTTTGCTGACAAGCATGGGTTGGGTGGAAGGATAAAGAAATCTACTAAGGAGTGTGGTTATCATGGTACGGATTGATTTTAGCAATGTTGATGATATTTATGAGCCACAGCGGGGAGGTAGAAAGAAATTCTCAAGGAAGCTGTATGATGAATCTGACCAACCGGCCAAAGATGCCGTATGCAGATATCTGCAAGGAATGGGGTGGACAATAGCTGACAAAGAGAAATATGGGGTTGATCTAAGGGCCTACAAGGATGGGCCTGATGGCTGGCCTGAATGGCAAGAGCATGAAGCAGAAGTCAAACATGGTTGGAAGGGTGATTGGCCTAGCAACTGGGATGATGTCAGAATCCCTGAAAGGAAAATGAGGTTGGTTGATAATTTAACCTGCCCTCTGTTTTTCTGGGTGCTGTCTGATGATCTGTCTCAAGCATGGGTGGTGCCTTTCCCTGTATTTGAATATGCTCCCAAAGAAGTTAGACCTAACAAGTACATGAAGGATGAAAAGTTTGCCATCATCCCGATTGATAAAGCAACCTTGGTGGTGTTGAATGCATAGGGGCACTTGGAAAGCAGGGGAACGTAGGGTTGCTGCTTTCTTTGGTACCCTCAGAACTTCCCTCAGTGGTGGCAACAGCAAGATAACCAGAAGTGATACCATGCATGGTGAGCTTTTTATTGAGGTCAAGCACAGAAAGAAAAACTCAGTCAGGACATTGCACGACACAGTGAAAGAGCAGGCCAAAGCAGAAATGAAAATACCAGTGCTTGCTTTCTTGGACACAAACAGGCCAGGATTTTTGCTGGTCATTCACAGTGATGACTTCCCATCTGTGGTGGAGTCATTTTTCCACGTTGAAAAGGAGACAGATCATGACAGGGATCAGAGACATAACCAGGCTAATGAGATTGAGGAAGACTGAAGGGATGCCCATTCATTTGATCATTGAAGAGAGGCTTGTAATTAAGTCAGATTGGGTGACCTTCTGTGGTGCAACCTACCACGATCAATCAGCCAAGTGGGTAAAGGATAGGCATGGTTCCATGCACTACAAAGGCCCTGCACCCAGGCATGGGGGATGAGTGATGGGTGACTTCAAAAGGATATGGCTACAGTGCCCAGAAGACGCAGGCTGTTGCAGAAAGAAAGGGGCAGTGATGGACCGAATAACAGAGGCTGCAGAGCTAGCGTTGCAAAATTCTGATTTTGGCCCTGAGATTAAAAAACACTTTGAAGGGATTATAGCCGAGCGGGACGAACTGCGGGCCAAGCTGGAGGCGGTGAGGGATGAGATAAACCGAGAATACGGAATCCGAGAATGTCTTGAATTCTACGCCAACCCGCACAACTGGCACACAAGAAGAAAATGTATGGTCACCGGCAAAGTTGGCGTGATCGAATCACACTGCGAACTTGCGAAAAACTCAATAGCAAGGTCTGGAAGGGACAACCTGGAACGCATTGACGCCATCCTCACCAAGCGCAACCAGGGAAAGGAGGGGGAGTGATGATGAAAGCACGGGCACTTAATACAAGTAGGCCGTTGATTCATGTGTATTTGTACATGGATGTCCTGGCGTGCGGAAAGAAAATGAAGGGCAACCACTGGGAATTATTCCCTGATTGCGCAAGAATGGAAATAACTTGTCCCCGGTGCATTATGTCGGCTGATTTCCTGCCCGCCGACACCGGGAAGGGGGAGGGGTGATGAGAGGAACAGACACAGACGCAAGGATGGAATGTTCTTGTTGTGGCGAGCCTGTGAACAAGCCGCACAGCCAGGGCTGTCTAATCGGTCTTGTCCACACCCTCGAAGCCGAGCGCAACGAACTGCGGGCGCAACTGGAGGCGGTGAGGGAGTGGCGGCGGGAGGTTGTTCACCCGATAGAACCTTATGGGTGGCGGGAACTTGACGCCATCCTCCAACCGGACAGAGGGAAGGGGGAGGGGTGATGGACTGGCAAAAGATAGAATATGCGAAGGGCGGTATCACCAGATCAATCTATGACAAAAACGGGACATGGGCCAGAAGGGAGGACGTAGAGAAGTTGATTGATGACCGGAAAGATTTGGTGAGAAAATACAAGGATCAGATAGGCCGAACGGCCAGGGCGATTATTGAGCGGGACGAACTGCGGGCGCAACTGGAGGCGGTGAGGGAGTGGCTTGACGGATTCGACAAAGGCCGACTTGCCGGGACATGGGAGGGGACCGCACTAATGGACCTAGACAACATCCTCCAACCGGACAGCGGAAAGGGGTTGAAAGATGTCAAAGACTGAACTTATACAAGGAGACTGTTTAGAGAAGATGACGGATATTCCTGCTGGTTCGATTGACATGGTTATGACCGACCCGCCTTATGGAACCACAGCTTGTAAGTGGGATAGTGTTATCCCTCTTGAGTCAATGTGGGAGCAGTTGAAGCGGGTGATTAAGCCGAATGGTGCTATTGTTATGACGGCAAGCCAACCTTTTACGACTACGCTGATTGCTTCTAACATGAAGATGTTTAAGTATTGCTGGGTTTGGAAGAAAAACATGGTCACTGGTGTGTCATTGGCAAAGCATCAGCCGATGAGGTGTGTCGAGGATGTGGTTGTTTTCTGCGATGGTAAACATATTTTCAATAAACAGATGGTAAGTAGCCAGATTTCAGACAGAAAAATAACTGATGGAAAGCCAAATGGGTCTGGCTCAAATGGCGGAAGCCACATAAATATGGGGCAAAAAAAACAAGTGCAAAGGAGCGTTGTTAATCCTCGCAACTTTTTGGAAATAAAGTGTGTCTCAAACAGTGGGGGACACAAGGTTCACCCAACCCAAAAACCAGTAGCCCTGATGGAATACCTAATCAATACCTACACCAACGAAGATGAAACCGTCCTTGATTTCACGATGGGAAGCGGGACAACGGGCGTGGCTTGCAAAAACCTTAATCGCAACTTCATTGGCATAGAACTTGACCCTGAGTATTTCAAAATTGCAGAGAAGCGAATTTTCCCCAAAATCGGAAGGAAATAGTATGGTGCTAATCATTGTTTCAGCTTTGGCAGAGTTTCAAGGTTTCTTGGTTGGACGGTTTGGTAAGAAGATTGATCTTGAATTGTTGGTTGCCTTCAGCAAGATGTTAAATACCATCACTGATGCATTGCTGCACCCACCAAAGGAGTGATTGCCATGTCAAAGGTCAAGAGCCTAAGTTTGATCTTGGGGCTGGTGCTTTCAATGGCTGCCATTTTACCACTATCACTGAAGGTACACAGAAGCCTGGCAGGAACGCCAGCCCTTGAGCAGAGAATTGAGGAAGTGGCTGCAAGGCTAGACGGCAAGATTGATAGCGACAGAATGAAGGATCTTCAGTCTAGGATGTGGACCATTGAAAGAAGGTGGGGGGAAGTCTTCCTAGCTGAAAAGAATTATGCTCACAGGACCATCAGTGAGCTGCTTCAATTCATGCCAGAAGAAACGGCCACCCATTACAGAGAACTTGAAGCTGAATACCGTGAGCTTGAAGAAAGAAACAGGACCAAGAAAGATCATGCTGAGTGACTACACCCACTGAAAAAAGGTGTGCAGATCAAGAATGCAATCAGGTGAAGCCTGCATCTGATTTCTACATAAGCAAGATTAATTCTGATGGTCTAGGAAGCTATTGCAAGAAATGTGAAACCAAAATGGCTAGAAAGGACTGGGTACCATACAAGGAAAGGAAACAGATCAACCCCTTTGATGAAACTGGCCTATTCAAAAATCTCAATTTGGCTGCGGCTTGTATTGGCATGGCAGAAAAAGCCTTGTGCCAGGCCGCAGCTGGATTGATCCTGACAACAGACACCAAACCAGAGAAGGCAATATACTGGTGGTCCAAGAGTGCTATAATTCTTGCAAAGCAGGTTTCAAACCATCTTACCTGGATAATTGAGGCCAAGAGGTTTCAGGAAAATGAAAGGCAGGCCAATGGAAAACAGAAATAATGGGCTGTGGTTGCTGCTTGTTGCAGCTGCCTTGGTTGTAGGGTTCCTGCTGGGAGCCTTTACCCAAGCAATGGCACAGACGCCACCTATTAGTCAGGTAGAAGCCTTGGCAGACACAACTTGCAGCCTTCAGGTGACTTTGATTGTAGAGGTGTCCAGCTATATTCCATGGGACGGGCAGCAAGTCGGTATCTACTGGACAGCAGAACCCCTAGAAGGTTGGAACTATGCAGGAGCCACTAGGGATACCCTGACCTGGACAGCACCAGCAGACGATCTTGAATATTGGTTTGCATCTACGGTGGACGATAACGAAGGCAATTCTGAGGGCTATAGCTTCGCCCCAGAGGCCATCACCTATGTTTGCAGTACCTGTACGCCCTTCCAGGGTGATTGCCCGCCGGTGACGCCCCTGGAGGCCCTGCAGATCCTTGCAGCAAGTGGGCTCAAGGTAGCTGCTGATTCACCATTCATAAGTTGGTATTGGACCCACCCGATTACTGGTAGCCCTGTAGTAGAATATATTGCTGAATGGTGGGTTGATGGGCTCATCGGTGTCATTCCTGATATTGCCGTAGGAGACACAACTTATGCCTTCTGGGATGCACCCTACACCATAGGGCAGACTCAGAAGCTGAGGGTGAAAGGCAAAGATAATCAAGACAGGGAGGGCCCTTGGTCTTTGTGGTCCGAAGATTGGGTTGATCTAGGACCACCAGGCACGCCCGAAGCTCCAAGTGGCACCCTAATCATGCATTGAAGGTGACAGAGTATGGCAAAGAGATCCGAAGGAATAGGTAAACGAAAGAGGCACCAGGTGATAGAAGGTCTCATGCTCAGGGGCCTCAGAACCAGTAGAATACATGACTTGCTATGTGAAGATTACCCTGACCTCGGGGAAGTAACCTACGGCACCCTGAGAAATGACATAGTTGAGATTAACAAAGCCCACAGAGGCAGGATGGAAGATGCCACAGAACTGAAGGGCAGGGACCAATTCCTTGCTAGATCATTACTTGCAAGGGACATGGCAATTGATAAGGGTGATGTTGGAACCCTGCACAAAATCAACAAAGACATTGCAGGGCTGTCAGGGGTCACATTAAGCATAAATGACAGGAAATTAACCCTTAATCTTGAGCAGGCAAGGGGTTACCTTGAAAGCATTTTCAAAGTTGTCTTCACCTATGTCACTGAAGAGAAGACAAGGAAGCTGATCATGCAAGATGTTGAAATGATTGAAGCTGACCTTGAATGAGATAGCCAGGGCAGCATCAGTGGCCTATGAAGCTGTCACTAATTTGCTCCCGCTGACTGAAGATATGATTGAAAGATGCAAGGTTGATTTCAACTACTTTGCTGAAGCCTGCTTCGAGGATGACGATAAGAAGCCTATCAAACAAGCCCCACATCACAAACACCTACAGAACATCTTTGATACTACCAGAAGAGCAGTGATCCTATACCCTGTAGGGTTTGGCAAGACTACCCAGATCACTATGCGGATACTTTGGGAGCTGGGGCTTGACCCTACACTGAGGATCATTGTGGTCAGCTCCAAGGGGCCACAAGCAGCAAAGATTCTTGGTA
>Ga0307377_10005997_pt1 | contig 12851 bp, 18 predicted proteins | sample TR3MG_FD_202535 | JGI IMG/M metagenome (GOLD analysis project Ga0307377, IMG submission 202535) | Soil microbial communities from Risofladan, Vaasa, Finland - TR-3 | ecosystem: Environmental > Terrestrial > Soil > Coastal area > Acid sulfate soil | place: Finland: Risofladan, Vaasa | collected...
TCAAATAGGTTGTTTAAATAATGAACTGAGTCTTCAGCCGAATGGAAAAATGATGTTGTGTCTGTTAAAATTTCTTCGGAGATATCCAAAGCAGCATTTACAGCATCTGGTATTTCAATTCCAATTGGAAGATTGCGTATTTCATCCATTACGGCTTCAGGAATGGCTACCAAAACCTTAATTTTCCCAACTAATGGCCTTGTTTCAATAAAATAATCTCTTGCAATAGCTGAATTTGCTACTGTATCAACGGTTCCAACCAAAACTAATTTGCTTAAATGCCTTAAAAGCTTCTCACAACCAGGAATAATAGCAGATTGCATGATATTATTAAGGTCAGATTGATCAATATATTTTGTATATTGTGTCTTAACTGGCACATAATATGTCTTATTTGGAGAAAAATAGAATGGAGCCGTCTTTTTGGTCCAATCTGGGAATATTGAAGCGGAATCAGCCGCTTTTTTGCTTAAATGTTCTCTTGCTTTGGCCTCATCTTGGGCGATTTTGTTTGTATTACATGCCATTAATTTACACTATTCCAACGACTATTAATAAATTTCTTTCCAAATTGAGAAAAATAATTCATTTTAAAGGCTGTCATATTGATCTTGTTGTTTATCAAGCCCATTTTTGCTCCTATTATCTGATTTGCTATAACCTTGGCACCAATCACAGCTAGCTCTATTGATGGTGTTGTAACAAAACCAGTAACTGGATGGACATGAGCCATTAACGCAGTATTAAATTCTAATTGATTTTGAACAAGAACATCAATAATTCCATTAAGATTATCAATATGTTCCATTAATCTATTTAGAGCTTTTACTAAATTCCCACCTTTTACCATTGGTTGTAATTCTTCTTGGATGTTTCCAGCAATAATGTCTATGCCAGTGATACTCTTGACATCTGCACCAAATGAATTTTTTACATCTGTTCCTGTAACTAATTTGATACCGTGTCTAGCAACTATTCTAACATTATCAGCCTTCATACCAATTGCAGAACGAGCTTTAAAGTTTCCTACTTTGCCAGCTACCAGATTGAAATTCTTGTCAATATCTGTTTTTTGAGATATATAGATCCTAGCTGAATCTAGTGCAAAATCTGGATCTACCCAATTCTCTTCACCTTCAGAATTAACTCTAGTTCCATGCCTTCCAACAACTAAATCAATTGTTCCACAATGTGTGTCGCCTCTGCCACCATATCCTGATGCACGGTTTCCAGGTCTATCGCGTCCTAAAACAATCCAATTGTTATTGACACTATTGATGATTGATTCACATGGTGCTTGTATAAAATTTGGAATTGAGTCTAACATATGACCACAAAATGCACCCTGTATTTTAGGTTGTGATTGCACCACCCCAGATTGTTTTTGATCTACGGCTTTTTTATACATTGCTATTAATACTTTTCTTTAATTTCTTTTTGCCACTTTAAAATTTTGCCAGGATATTTCCTATACCAATCTTTGTAATCTTCATGGGTTGCAACATTATCAGCTCCACCAACTTTTTTGATAACTGATTTTATACCTCCTAAACCCATGTTATATGCTCCCATTGCCATATCCCATCTATTGTCTAGTGTTTTATAATATCTCAAATCATTTCTAGCCATCTTTTTGGCAGCTTTATTTAGATCAAACCTTTCATCTTGTTCAGGATCAAAAATTAAAGGAAATTCATGAGCGCGAGTTTTATCTGATTTGGGACGTTTTGTGCAATCTAAATTGCGACCTTTTCTTTTTGGAGTTGCAACCAAAATTCCAGCAGGAACTTTCATTTTCCAACCACGCCCAGTGCAAGGCATAATTTGACAAAATCCAACAGCACCAACACCAGACATAGCATCCCACTTAAAACCAGATTCAGCTGCAATATGAGCAGCTAATAAGGCCCAATCCATACCTTCCGACTGCGCAACCGATTTCAATATGTCAATATATTGTGGAATAGAATTTCTCCAATCTCCAACCTTGCCAATTGATTTTTGTGTGATTGTTTTATATTCTTCTATTGTTAAAATATCGCTCATTTCTACATCTCCTAAAAAATTTTCTTCTTGAATTGTTTTAATATATGGTTGTCCACTTTGTGTTTTAGTAGGCTGTTGAAACTTTTTTTCTAAACTTGTTGATTCATCGCAATCTTCAAAATTTTCTGCAATGAGATTTTCATTTTTAATAATACCAACACAAACAGGGTGTTTTAGATTTTTCTTATCTAAGAACTCTACTTTAACTAAAGATCCAACTGGTGGTGCTTCCCCAACATGACTTGAATAAATAAATGTTGGATACAAATCAACAACTGGATCGTTTTTACAATCTGGAATAGGGTAAGCTAAATGAATTTCTGGAACACGTATTTTCAAATGAATAGAATTTTTAATTTTAGTCAAAGATCCATAATGAGAAGACAACAAGTGTCCAGGTGGAATTGGCTTTTCTCCATCTACTCTTAAAACAATACCTATTAAAGAATCACCAACTTCTGGATCATTGCCAAAAATTTGTGCCCGACCACTTTCTACAATAGCATCTAATAAAGTAGTTTTTTGTTTGTTAAGAGTTTTGTTAATTGGCAACTCTTTTGATAATGGACCAAATCTATTGAAGATAGACATTATGATTTTTCCTCACTATTAATTTTGTTATAAACGCCTTCTATGTCTTCTTCACTTAATTCTTCTCCATCATCTTTCTTTTCCTTACTTATAATGGCAATCAATTTTACTAACTGTTCATTAGTTTTTGATATAGATTCTAAATACTTTGCAACAATAGCACCAGTACTCTTTTTCCTTTTCCCGGTTAAATCTTCTTCTATATAAGTTTTCAATTCTAATAAAAACTGATAAGCTATAGATCTATCTTCATTAAGATTTTCCATAGCAGATTCAATCATTTTTTCTAAGTTATTCATTGTCCCACATAGCCTTAAATTCTGTATATTTGGCACGGAACTTATTCAAATTTGACACAACTTGCTTTGTATTCAAGCCTGTTAATTCTCGCAAATATAAATAAATTGCCTTCTTACTTAACAATTCTAAACTATCTTTCTTTTTCAATAATTCAATAACAGCTTCCAATACCTTCTTTTCGTTTGGTTTTAAATTTTCCTTTTCCCACTCATATATTTCTTCCCAAAGATAAATCCAAAATTCTTGTATGGATCTGTCCTCTATATAAGTATTGTAAGATGCTAAAGTTTCATCATGTTCAAATTGTAAAATATCTTCATAACCTATTTCATTTTTATTCTTCTTTGCTTCTTTTTTAATAGCATAAAGAAACCAGTGTTTGGTTACAACACTGAAATATGAGAATGCTTTAGAGCCTTTGTCTACGTTATATTTTTCTAAAATGGTAACGAGCCAAATCTTGCATTCGTCTTTGTAAGTTTCAATATTGGAAAGTTGTGTATTGAATTTGTAGGTGTGGACGATCTTATTGACCATCTCATTGAAAACTGGTTGGATTGTAAATTTATAAAGTTCGTTACGCCTCTTGTAACTTTCAGTGTCTACATATTCTAAAATTCCATCTTCGTGTACTTGAGTAAAATAATTTTTTGGTTTAGTCTTTCTCAGTTAGTAATACATCCTCTTTTTCTATATTTTCGCCTAATCCATAAATATTGCGAATTTCATGAGCGACAAATTTAGAATGGTCCAACAATCCTTGAAGAGTTTCATCATGATAAAAACGATCCATCTTGTAAACAGTTTCTAAATGTTCCATATATGTAGTTAATAAGTTTTTGGTATCATTTTTAAATTCATTAGTATCTTCTTCTGAATCTTCCCATTCTTTGACAACTTTTTTAGAATACCAATATAGTATTCCAACAACAACTGACAAAACAAAGATTATAAAAAGTAAAATAAATGTTAACATTATTCAAATTCCAATCGTTGTTGTTCTAATTCTTGACGATCTTTTTCTAATTCTCTACGAGTTTTTGTGATATGTTCATCAATGTTCTTTTTGGGATCGCGTTGTTGACGCAACGACTCCATTTCTTCTAATTTTTTTGCTGCATTAAATGTAAAATCTGTGTTGACGATTCTTTCTAATTTGTCTGCACAATTACATAAAGGACAATCACGAATTATTAAATCAACACTATGATTCAATTCAAACTTTTTTTTACAATTTTGACAATTATAAAAATATCTTGGCATTAATTTTTCCTTTCCTTTTCTACTAGATTAGCTAGAGTATCTTTATTATATTCAAAAGTTGGTGGATTTGTAACCATTAAATGTGTTCCACCAAGCACTTCAAAATTTAAATTCTTTAATTCTTCTACAGCATTTCCTTGCAATAAAATTGCCTTTTGTAAAATCATCATAATTGCACCAATGGCCGATTCTGATAACTTGAAATCTTCCTTCATAATAACTCCTTATTTAACTTAAAAGTAATTGTTTTTGATTAGTTACACCTTCATTGATATGGCAATGTTGTGTCCCACAATCTGGACAATCGACACACTTATTGTTGACTTCTTTGAAAATGTACTTAAATTCACACCCACAAACATTACATTTGCAAGTATATTTTTTTGTGTCTTTTTTTCCTGATTTAATGATTTCCATCGTTTTACCTCACATAATTATAGTATCCACACTTTGGACAAATTATTGTTTCATTGTCAATTTCTAAAATAGAATAAAAGAAAATATGATTACATTTCTTGCAAATCGTTTTGGTTTGCATCTTTTTCCTTTAAGCTTTCATCTGTAAATTTTTTGACAATGTTTGAAAAATGTTCATTCATGTGCTCTTTGATATAATTAGCAAAGGTTCTCGGGGAATTAAAATCTTTTTTACTATTGGCCTTAAATATCTTATTTTCTCCACTGTGAATTAAATTCATAATAGATATCAATTCTTGTGGAATATAGAATCCAATATGTAGATTCATCTTTGCCCATTCTTTCTTCTTCTTATTCATTTCTTTTGCTTCCTTTTGGCGATTACGTCTAATAGATCTTTCAAAATTCATGGTGTTTTTACCTTTCTACATACATATACCATATTTCTATCCTTACTGTCAATAGATTCTAACTTATAAGTTTTGTAAATTTTCACAATTTCAAAGCCGCAATATTTCAATATGTCTTTTATTGTATCTGGAGTCCAAATTCTATTTTGCAATGTGTATTCATATTCACACTTACCATAAGATATTGAACATTTCATATTAAACTTTTCATCTGTTTCTGGAATTGGAGTGTTCTTATAAATCACTTCACCAACAGTTGGATGATCAATATATTTAACGCTTTCATATGGTGGATCTTTAATGTTGACAATTGCATTCCAACAATCAAAAATAAACAACCCATTTTTTCGTAGCTTATTAGAAATAAAACTGAAGGTAGATTCTAATTCTTTAAGAGAAGTTATATGATTCACAACATAAAATAAAGATGTTACTATATCAAAAAATGGATATTCTTCATCTATCCAACTTGGAATGTTGTAAGTGTCATTTACTAGCAAACAATTGGAATTTATGTGTCTTTCTAAAGCTTTTTTATACATTGCAAATGATGGCTCATAACCAACAATCTGGCCAAAATTAACATAATCTCTTAAATATAGTAAGTGTATCCCAGTTCCACAACCAAAATCTAGTAATGTCTTGGTATGAGTTCTTTTAGAATTATCTGGGGACCAATGTTCATCACAAACACTATTAATAAATTGAGCTTCAACTTCGTAATCTTTTTCGCAATGAATTTTTTCATAAAGATCAGCTGCTATTTCTGAATATGGTTCTATTTTTATTATCATTTTTACACGTTTGAATAGGGGTTATAAATTGAAATTACTTGAAGTCCGTTGACTAATTCTTTAATTCCTTGTTCCATGCTTATTGTTGACTTGAATCCCGTCTTTTTAATTTTGTCATATGAAACAACATAATTTCGGACATCGACATCTTTTTCAAAATCTGCATCATGAATATAATAATCAATATACTTTTGTATCATCAAGCATATGTCTTTCTTGCTGTAGTTTAGAGAATCATCTCCAACATTATAAACATTATTGGTAAAGGGATTGGTTGACATTTTAACATTTAAAAGAGCATAAAGAAAGGAACGGGCAATATCTCGAACGTGCAAAAATGTTCTCATAAAGTGTGATTCATAAACTACTAAATACTTTTGATTCAAAGCCTTATTAATAAAATCATTGACAAGCAGGTCCAATCGTAATCGAGGAGAGAGACCAAATGCTGTAGCAAATCTAAATGCTGTAGCATTACAAGATTGCATTATTACATTTTCCGCTTCTGTCTTTGTTTTTCCGTATAAAGAAACAGGATTTAGAGGAGTTTCTTCAGTACAAATACAATCTTTAACTACCCCATAATTGCTTCCAGTACTTCCATATAAAACATATTGTGACTTTGAAATGTGCTTTACCATGTTTTCTACGGCTTCTAAATTTACTTGTTTTGCTTCAACTGGATTTTTTTCACACATTGGAAATCCTACCAAAGCAGCTAAATGAATAATCACATCATGTTTTGCTATTTCTTTTGCCAAAGCATTGGTGTCTCTAATATCTCCCTTAACAAATCTAAAATTTTCATTATTAAAAAATGGCAAGAGACCATTGCCGCCAAACATCAAGCTGTCAAAAACAGTAACTTCTGCTTTGTTGTCTAATAATAAAGGTACGAGAGTTGTACCAATATATCCAGCGCCACCAGTAATTAAAACTTTCATTTATCCCTTTCCTAAATCAAATTTATTATACAATAATTTTTTTAATCTTTTCATTATCTTTTTCTTAATAGAAGCTGGAAATAGCTTATAAGTTAAACTATCTCTTAAAAATTTGACAAATAGACATGTTATCATATTATCTTTTTCTGGTTCTATTAATTTAGCAACTATTGAAAATTCGTCAAAATTAGAAATAGAACGCGAATTAATTGCCCCAACAATATTATCTGTCTTAAAATATTTTACAAATGGTTCATCTTTTGTATTAGCAATTAATGTATGAAAATCTAGAGCAGAAACCAAACTGAATGGTTCGATGGTTAAAGCTGGATTAGTAGATTTTGCCATGGTTGGAGATAAAAATTTTGGAACATATTCTCCCTTACTTTCGTCACAAATAATATTTGTAAAAAACATAACTAAGAATACATCTTGTTCTAATTTTATGTTGTCAAGGATATTTGTAAATTTTCCCATTGATTTGCCAGAATATGACAAAAGGAATATGTCCACTTTTTCATCATCAATAATACTTTGCACTGTCTTGAAAGATGTTGGGTTATTCCGAATTCTTATTTGTCTATCTGGTAATAATTCAGGTGCTTCTCCCAAATTCTGAAGTTTACAATCAAATTTTCCAGTGAAAATAGTTTCAACAGTATGATGAAAATTTCCATTATGTAAAAAATGTATTGTTGTGTATCCTTGTTCTTTGGATTTTTGTTGGATTTCTTGTACGTCCTGCAAAGAAAGGCCATCAAAATTTACTAATACTAATTTCATAATTGTTCTACTCTTTCATATTTTGGTTTATTTCTTATTTCTTGTTCAAATTGTAATTGAAGATTGTGATTTTGTTTATGATCGTTTAAAGGATTGCCTTCATTGTAAAGGTACAAAATATCTTCCACAAATTGATGATGTTCTGGTCCAGCCATTTCTAACATTGGAAACATAAATGCCAAATCCCACGCAACTCTATAAAAAAATTGTCCATCAGGCTCAACAAAATCATTTTTGTCAATTTTGTCCCACAATCCATAACGAAAAGATCGTAAGTGAGAAGACATCCAATGCAACTTTCTCAAGTTGTCAAATTTTTGTGGAGCAATAAATTGCGAAAATTTTCCATGTAAACCAGATGGATAGGTTAAATAGCTGCCATGAGTAATCCACAAATCTGGTTTTGAGTACAATGAATCTAATGTTGACAATGCATATGGAGTCGCCAAAAAATCATCACCATCTAAGGTTACAATAACATCTTCTTTAAGTGGATCTGAATAATTAATACCTCTATCTATATTGGCCAAAGCAAATTTCTTTTCAGCGTTGGAAATCAATACAAATTTAGAATCATCTTTAATTACTTTCTCTACAATTTCAACAGAGTTATCAGTAGAAATATCATCAATGATAATGCATTGCCAATTATTATAATGTTGCAGCTTAACACTATTCAAACATTGTTTGATATACTTTTCTACATTATAAAATGGAACTATTATTTTAAAGTGTGTGTTCATATAATCAAGGCTTCCATAATTTTGTCAGCTATTCTTTGTCTATCATTTCTCACTTTATTAATCAAATCTACGCCTTTTAAATTAAACCAAGGTTCTCCAGCTGCTCCCACTAATTTATTTAAAACAACACCTAAATTCATCATACGTGCTTCCAAAACAATACGACTACATGTTTCTGGTGTTTGTGGAAAAAATATCAATTTGGAAAATTTTGACAATGTTTCCAAAAATTTTATACTAGGCAAATTATTAATTAAGACATATTCCAAAGCATTTTTCTTACAGTACTCAACCGCACCAGAAGTATTTTTGTGCCAATTATTAGAATTCATTATAGCACATTTTCCATTTTTTTCAACGGTTGAAAGTTGTTCAAGTAGATTTAATATTTCATTCGACCATATATTGCCTGACAAGTTTACAATGTTGTCAAGCTTTAAATTTTGTTTCATTATTTTAGCTTGTAAATCTGTTTGACAAAAGACTGCTTGAGCATGTTTATAAAAATCTAAATTGATTATCTCATTTGCTGGAACTTGGAAATTGGGATAATTAGCTGGATTCCTTGATTTTATATACTTGTGATCGTGTTCTAAGATAACATAATTGCCGCGTTGAATTATGTAATCTTTCATACATTTTGGCAAAAGAACAAAATTAGAAACAATAAGTGGATCTTCATGCCATCTTAAATCAATTTCAGTAACATCTGCACTTTTAATATGTTTAACAAAGCTTTTAAAAATTTTAATCAATTCATGATTGTATTGTTCTCCACCTCCATTAATTTCTGATTTAAAAAAATCTTCTATAAAAATTATACTCATTATTTACCACGCTGTAAACTTGCAAATATTTTTATCACATTTTTTAATATAGTTCCACAAACAAATCCCACATTGTTTATATAAAGTAGAACTATCCGCCACTTCTTCAAAATATGGTTCATAGGCCCCAACACCATAAACAGACATTGGGCAATTTGCCATAACATAATCTTTACATGAAACAGTTTTGGCCCCTGTTTTAACATCATTAAAACAGTTTTCGCAATAATATTTATTATTTGGCAATGTGCGATGAGTTTTCCAATCTACTCCAACTGTGTCATCTTGGCCACAATTATCACAAATATGGTAAACAACCCGCCAATCTTTTTTAGACCTTCTTTTCATTTAGTTCTTAACCATTATTATAAATAAAACTTACACCATTTTTATCAAAAGCAACACAAAGTGATTCTTCCCAAAGAAGTTCAATAGTATCATCTGTACAATCGAAATCTGTTGGAGCTGGGAAATTTAAATTTTCAATAGTTAATAAATAATGAGTAACATTGTCCATTACGTCTTTTAAACTATTGGTTAAGTTTCCTGCCAATTCATGATGAATCAATTGATATTCAGTTCTTAAACAATTTTCACAAACCATTTTATTCTTCACCTTCTAAATCATTTCCAAGTTCTGTAAATAATGAAACAACCTCTTTCATATAAGGTTCTACTAAATCTCGAATTTTACCTGTTAGTGCTCTACGTGCGAATGATAGTACTAGATCGCGCTTTGGCAATGTGTCAACAGCATGACCTGCAACCAATACAAGCATTGCGCAGCCAACTGGTTCAAATCGCTTTAACAGTTTGTTTGTTGAGAGAATCTTTGGATATTTCTTTCCAAAAACCTTCTTTACTTTCTTGACCAAGATGTCATTAACAACACAAGCTGCAGCAGTTTTCCCACCTTCAGTAGCTGAATTGTTAAGATCATCCATCACATTTTTCAATAGTTCGTTCTTCATTTCTTTTTTCTCCTCTTCTTTAACTTTACTGTTTAGAACATTTTTTCTATATTCGCCATAAATATCATTTTTTACTTTATAGATATAATTTAAGCGTGGCAACCGTTTTGCGATATCTAGCTCATTTTCAAAACTAAAAGATTTTGGGTTGTAATTACTTGAATGATTACAAGTTGAACAACAAGGATTTATATTCGGACGATCAGGAATATAAGCAGAACAATATCTACAATCATCATCTTTCATATTTTTTACCTCTTCTTTGTTATTAATCTTGGCTTTTTTTAAAACATATTCATCTGAAAAAAACTTGGGATCAATTATATGAGTTGTGTAATTGTTATCTGGATAACAAGACGAATAGTCTTTATAACTCATATTATGAACTTTTATATGATAATATCTCCAAATTTTATCTTGTTCCTCTTTAGAATAATTATTTTTGTGTTGGAAATGATCCCCGCTTATACAATCAAAACAAGGATAACTTGGACCATAACTTGAACTTATACCACGTAAATATACACAATCGCTGCAACCTTTAAATGTTGTTCCTCTTTTTTCTTCTATTTCTCTATAATATTCACAAAATTCATATACTGGTATAGCTGAACATGTTTGACGTGTACAAGTTTTGCATTCTTCTCGATCTGGTTCTAAATTTATTGCACCAGATTGTGGAGTATAATGACTATAATCTTTACAATTATTGCAATCTTCTAACTTATTTAGCTTGAGACTAAGACAGGCCCAACAATCCTCTTGATTCCTGCCAATATTATCCATTGTGCTAGTTATATAATATGGTTCTCCTTTATTAGTAGGATTAATTATATAGGTTGTGTAATCAGAACTACTGTGACTGTGTTGAGTTGGACGCTCAACACCCAATTCAAAAGTTCCTGAACCCATCCAATGAATATTTTGTCCAATAGGCTTACCATTTACAAATACATCACCACTTTTATTTACATAATTCTTATTTAATTTAGCATTATCTTTTAAATTTTCTACTCTTTTGAACATGCCTTTGTTCTCACCCTCTTTAATTATCTTGTAAGAAGAGGGTGAAAATTGATTTTCTTTTTCACATTTATCACAATTACCTTCTTTGCAAGCACTAGCAATTGGGCAATTATTTATATTAAACATTTCTTTACTTCTTTTATTATTCATGTTCTTCTATATCAGCATTCAACTGGTCAAACCAAGATGTAACTTCTTGTTGCTGTTTACCTCCAAAAGCGTCAATATATTGTTGAAGAATTTTTTCTTCTGTAAAATTTTCTCTAGTATGCTTCTTTAACTTCTTAGCTTTAGATTGAGCTGAACCGTAGTTCTTAAGTCCAGAGCGCAACTTCTTTCTAAAATTTGCTGCATGTGGAAATGCCCACATTGAACCTTCTTGCAAAACACCTGGCCAAACAGCTTCTGGTTGCAATGGTTTCAAATCATAAGTAATCTTTGTGAAAAGAGCTTTCTTATCAACAAAAAGAAAATCATTGTGTCCGCCCCAACCAATTGTAATAATTGGCAATCCATTAACAGCAGCTTCCAAAGCTGGCAAATTAAAACCTTCACCATGTGCAGCATTAACAAGAAACTTGACTTGTGGGTGTGTGTATAAACCATACATTTCTTCTGTTGACAACCGGCCATGAATTAGATGAACCTTACATTGACGATTTGGAAAATCATTAAGAATTTTATTAATTCTACGTTGTGTATGATATTTATCATCTTCACAATTCCCAACCAAGCTTGTCTTTAAAATTAGTCCAACATCTGAATTATGTTGGAACTCTTCTAAGAACCAGCGAATTGTATTGTCTAAATTCTTACGAGGACCAAACAAAGCAACAATCAAAAAGTTATTTTCACAACCAAAATCTAAATCAGATTCTATTGCTTCTACATCAAGAAAAGGATGGTGAATAACTTCAACAGGAGTTTCAACTCTAAAATCTGATATATGTTCCCCGGTTGCTTGGTTCACTGCTTCATAGCTACTATTCTGGAAAACTTCTTTTGTGAACTCTGATGGGACAATAATTTTGTCCATTAACATACATTTTTCTATCCACTGTGGTGGAATTTTTGTTGTTTCACATCCAGCAGTAACACCAATATTATAAGGTGACAATTTTTCAAATTCATTAGGAATTGTACATTGAATAGTTTTGTCAAATTGTCCCTTATTTTGTATAAAATCCTGAGTTTTAATTAACAATTGATGAATGAGATTCCTCTCTTCATTATCTTCATAAATCCAGGATGTTTTGCCCCAATTTAAAGCATCCAAAAATACATCAAACATGCCGTCATTCTGCATTAAAGCACGAAAAATAACACGAGAATGAAAACCATATCCTGATTGTGTCAAAATTGGAGCGCGTAATAAAATTCTTTGTTTCATATTTTCTCCATCATTACAATTTTATCAGATTCCAAGGTTTAAAACCTTTGCGAGTATCCCAACTTCCATTTGTTTCAACAACGTAATCCATAACTTCAATCCATTTATTCTGGAAGTCTTTATAATCAAAATTCTTTAAAACATTTTTGCGTCCCAACTTGCCTAATTCTTCTCTATCTGATTTATTCATGAAATACATTTTTTCAAAGGCTTCAACAACTTGTGCTTCTGAAAGTCTATCTTCAAAGATATATGGAACTTCTTGTGATCCTGCAATTGTTTTCGAAGCTGGTTCTAATCCAATTCCAAAATGTTGTCCAGTTTGTGTATCTATTATTTGATCTTG
>Ga0307377_10005999_pt1 | contig 12847 bp, 21 predicted proteins | sample TR3MG_FD_202535 | JGI IMG/M metagenome (GOLD analysis project Ga0307377, IMG submission 202535) | Soil microbial communities from Risofladan, Vaasa, Finland - TR-3 | ecosystem: Environmental > Terrestrial > Soil > Coastal area > Acid sulfate soil | place: Finland: Risofladan, Vaasa | collected...
GCGTCGTGCCCCATGTGCTCGGCGCGTATTGGAACAACCCGTGGTGGCTGCCGTTGCTTGCCCTCGGGTTTTTCCGCGACTCGCAGTAGGCGACCCGATGCATCCAGGCTCCGTCGCCGCCCTCGTAGCGGGCTGCGTAGTCGATGCAGGCGTTGACCGCGCTCGTCGGCGAATCTCCGCATTTCCGCCACAGTTGCTTTCGCTCGCGCAGCGGCGCGTACTTGTGCTTCGCCTTCTTCCAGATCCGCTTGATGTTGTGCCGGTGCGGCGAGCAGTTGAGCATGTGCCGGTAGTACCTCCGCTGCCCCTTGCCCGGCCCGTTCGGCTTTCGCCACGCCTTCTTCGCCAGATGTTCGGCTTCGCCCTGCCGGTGGATGTGGTGGTGCGGGCAGGCTGGGCCTGCCGGTGAGTGTGCGCGAGCGCTGGCGGCGATGGTCAGCCCCAGTAGGGCCAGACACGCCACCGTCAGCAGCCCCAAAATGAATCGGTCGATCATCAGATCTCCTTCGTCGAGTGAATCTCGGTCAGCCCGACCCACGCAGCTACCGCCTTCGGCGGCGCACTTCTACTGTTACTTCGTTCAGCGCGGGTCCGGTGGGGTGATCGGCGGTGGCGTCACCTCCCCTCTCGCTTGCGTCGGTTGCGGAGGTTTTCCACATCACGACGATGCCAAACGGGCGTTGCGCGTAGCTCCGAGACCGGGTCGGGCATGACTCCGGTGCGGCGGTAGCGCGAGATGCGCGTCCGCTCCACACCGAGGATGTCGGCTGCCTCCGCTGCCCCGACGAGATCGCCGGGCTTACGCGGGCACCGCCGGATGACGACGTGAGTGCCGTCGGGGCCGCAGTCGAGAATCTTCGCCTTGTCGCTGCTCATCGAGTCCCCCCGTCAGGCCAACCAAGATCCCCGTCGAACCAGGACTCGGGGTCGGCGGTCGTAGTCCGGTGGATCGTCAGCGTGTTCGGCCCGCTCGGGTAGACGATGCTGTCCCGCCGAGCACGCGATCTCGGCTTTGTGCGCGAGACCGAGTCGGCGGTCGCAGCGCTCTCGGCGCGCGACCGGCGGTGGTTCAGGATGGCGAGCACGATGCCCGCGAGGGCGACCGTAGCTATGGGGATGATCAGGGTTTCCATTGGTTCTCCTTGGTCGGGGTTGTCGAGTCTACCTGGCTGCCAGTGCGTCTGCCGGGTCGAAGGCTTGGATCGCATCAGGGTCGTCGAGCGCCGCCTGTACCAGCAGCGCCCCGAGCCTGCCGATCTCATCGGCGAAGTCGTGGCTCAGGTGGTCGCTCACTCGGTGGTGGCTGAACTCGTGCAGGAGTAGTTCGTCGATGCTCTGCGAGCGCCCGACGAAGAATCCGTGTCCGAGCCGCCCGTAGTTGAGCGTCAGTTGCCCGGATCGATTGCCCTTCGGCCCGTAGGTCGCTGCGTAGGGCCACTTGATCGCGTTCGCTACCCGGATGGTGATGTCGTCGACTGCGAGCAGCGTCTGCGCCATCCAGCGCGCGTAGGCCACCGTGGCGGCGACGCCCTCGGGGTAGTGCTCGGGCAGCATGAGGTCGAGGCCCGCCTCGCCCGCGTGCGGCTTCGGTGACGGCGTGACTTGCCCGGCGGGCTTCGCTGCCCCGGCACCCTTGACCGCCTTCCACGCGTCCTTGCTGAACGCGCCTCCGGGGATCACGGTGTAGCCCTTCGTGACGGCGATCTTCGTACCCTCGGCGTCGCTCTTGTCGTCGATGACCACCTTGTCGCCGTAGCGCCCCTTGATGACGGCCTTGACGGCATCGTCGTCGACCGTCTCGTCCTCCAGCGCGTCGTTGATCCACTTCGCGTCGGCGCTGTCGGCGTCGAGCATGTCGGCGCAGGCGTTGAGCACCGCCGTGCGGACGTCGCGCAGGTAGCCCGGCGGGACGTTGTCGCGGTCAGTGGTCAGCGGCACCTTCTGCCCGATGTCAACGTGCCAGCGGTCGCCGGTCTCCACGACCGGGATGCCCATCTCGTAGAGGTAGGCCGTCTCGCCCGGCTTCGGCTCGTGGATTCCGACGGAGGTCTTGCGCCGGGTCGGGCGCAGGTATCCCTCGTCGTCGGCCAACTCCGTGCGGAGCGTGACGTCGAACGTCTTGCTCGGCTCGCGCGGCGTCAGCTTGATGCCGTTGAACGTGGTCGTGATCGAGGTCGGCGGCAGCAGCGTCATGATGACGGCCTCTGTGGTCTTGACCTCCTCCTCGGTCATCGCCAGCAGCGCCGTGAAGGTGCTGCCTGCGGGCTGGGTGTCATCGAACTCGCGTCGGCCTTCGTCCGTGAACTCGACCGTGCCCTTTGTGGTCTTGACCTGGACGTAGTCGCAGACCGCGATCACCAGCTTCTCGCCGAGATTGAAGCGCCCACGCTGATCGGCGCGGTTCTTCTTCGTGCTCTCGGCGAAGAGCGTGTAGGCGTGCGCCAGATCCGCGAAGCCCTCGGGCGCATCGTCGCGCACCTCTAGCTCGTAGCGGGGCCTGCCGTCAGGGAAGACTGCGGGCTTGCCCGGCCTGCCTTCGTGCAGCCGTAGTTCGACTTCGACGGCGGTCGTGCCGTCCTCGTCCCAACTGTTCTGGATTAACTCGCAGACGGCAAACTCCTTGCCGCGTCGCTCCAGCAGCTTCGCGAGCCCTTGCTTGTCGACCTCGTAGGTCGGTAGGTGCTTGGTCAGCTTCTTGTCAGCCACTTGCGGCCTCCTCTGTGGTCGGGTTGCTCACATCCACGGGCTTGCCGGGTGTGACCGTCGTCGGAATGTACTCGACGATGGGCTTGCCCCGTCCCGTCGATCCCACCTGCCGGACCTTGCCGCCCGCCAGCAGGCGCTCGACTGCGGCCTGCGCCGACGCGTGCGGCACGCCCTCGGCGGCGAGGTCGGCGGGCTTGAGGGGCCTGTCCGCCTTGCGGATGATGTCGTAGGTCTGCCGCAGCCGCTCGTCCTTGGTCATCCGACCCTTGAACGTCCGGGTGCGTTTCTTCGTAGCCTTCGGACTGCCCGTCCCGAGCGCGTCGAGCGCACTCTGCAGGGCTGCCTCCCGGCTCTGGATGTCGACGATCCGGCCCTCCAGCTTCTCGCGGGCCTCCTGTGCCCGGCGAAGCTCTTGGCGGATCGCCCGATTCGCGGTGGTCATCATCGGTCCTCCTGTTCGTTGTCTGCGGTCATCGCGTAGACGCCCGGCGCTACTCGGGCGAGGTGCCGAGCCGTTGCCGGGTCGGCCTCGCCCTGCTTGCGCGCGAGCATGGCGCTGAGCGTCTGCGGGAAGGTCTTGCCCTTCGTCGTCACGTTCCCCGCGTCGAGGATCGCGACGGCGAGGTCGCGGTAGTGAGTCGGGCCTCGCTCCGTCAGGATGCGCCGCGCCTCGCTCCACGCTGTCGGTCTGTTCGGGGCAGCCACCTCAGTCCTCCATCCCAACGCGCCGGTCCGGGGTCAGCCGCTTGTTCCAGTGACCGAGCAGCACCGGGACCATGTCCTGTGTGCTGGTCACCGCCGCGTGGGCGGCGAAGGGGAACTTCCGCATGTGCTCGTTCCAGCGACGGATCGCGTCGCGGCTCTCGTGCTCGTGCCGGATGATCACCCGCACCGCGACGTTCGTCAGGGCTCGCAGGTTGGTCGAGCGGTAGGGGAGCGGGTTCTCCGCCTTGCCACCGAAGGACAGAAGCATCTGTCCCAGGTCGAGCGCCCTCTGCTCGCTGAACTCGGCGTGCCCTAGCTCCAGCTTGTGCGAGCCGGAGGCCAGCGTGTTCGTGACGTAGGCCGCGAGCACCCCCCGTCCCTGGCTTGCGTTGATCTTGTCCTTCGGGCTGGTCTGTGCGCTCACCAGCGGTGCCCAGGCATGCGCGTCGTCGGTGACCGCGTCCTGGATGTACTCGCTGAACGGGTCGTCGGCACTGAGGACGAGGACGCTCGGGTTGACCGCGCTCGCCTTTGCTTGCTGCGCGAAGAGCGTCCGCATCTCGTCCTCGGTCATGTGCCGAGAGAGAGTCGGCAGCGGCTCGCGCGCCATGACCGCGCCTCCCGCTCGATGCTGTCCTTCGACCAGCCACGCCGTGTTGCCGTGCAGGGCGATCTCGATGGTCGGCATCAGGTTGCCCTCCAGCATCGCGAGCCCGATGTGGCGAGCGCGCTTGCTGTTGAAGGGTCGCTGGAAGCCCTTGATCTCTCCGCCCTCGATCCGCTGCGTCGGCACCTTCAGCGTCAGCAGTTGCTCCGGCGTGGCGACGTGGTAGCCCGCCTTGATCGGGAACTTCTCCATCTTCAATCCGTCGGTGACGTAGGCCGAAGCCTTCGTCGCCTTCGCCCATCCGAACTTCGTCGTCTTGCCAACGATGGCGGCGTAGTCGGGCTGGCGCTCGTTCTTGAGCAGGTCGTAGAGTCGTGTCGCTTTCAACATGTCGGTTCTCCTTGGTCGGGTGCTATCGAACGTAGCAGGTTCATCGCTTCGTGTCGATCTGTTCGGCGTACTCGTCCAGCTTCCTGCGGGCCTCCGGCAGCTTGCGCGCGGTACCAACAACCTTGGGGCGGTTCTGATTGTCTCGCAGCGCGTCATCGACGATGACCCATCCGATGCGCTGTCCGGCGGTGCCGATCCGCCGGACGCGTCGTTGCTCAAAGATGCGGTATCGCCCGTCCGGCGTTCGCCAGCTTCCCGCGCCCCATGACTCTAGGCGGGGCATCAGGCTGCCCTCCGCGACTTGCCCCACCGCAGGTCGCTCGCCGCCTCGACGAGCAGGCGCAGGCGCTCGCGCGCGGCATGGCGTTCGGCGTGCCTGGGGTCGCCCTCGCCGGGCTTGATCTCACCGGCCTTCAGAGCGAGGCGGTCCACCTCGGCCCCGGCCTCGGTGATCTCGCGCTCGATCTCCGCGAGGCGCTGCCGCCGCTCCTCCGGTGCTCGCTCGCGGCGCGCTCGCTTCTTCTCGTTCATCTCGCGCGCCCAGGCGCTGCGCTCCTCCGGCGTGTTCTCCGCAAGCAGCTTCTCCCGCCGGTCCTCGGCGGCCTTCACGTTGCGCCGTCGGCGCGGTTTCGTCGTCGTCTTCATCATGCTCCTTGGTCGGGTGGTGCTACACATTGTATCACCTCGTGCTAACTCCATTAGCTACCGACCCGGAGGAATCGCCGCCTTGACCGCCTCACTCGGGGTTGCCCGGACGCCCACTCGATGCTACATTCGGTGGCGCAAACCGACCAAGGAGATTCAGATGTCTAAGCCGCTGTCCGCCGAACAGGCGAACGCCCTGCGCCGCATCCAGGCCGAGGTGTTCGGATGGAACGCCCGGTCCCGTCAGGTGCAGGGCGGTAGCCCCAACCTCCGCACCCTCGACCGCACCGTCGTCATGTCGCTCGTCGAGCGTGGCTTCATCGCGCAGTCCGAGTGGGCCGTCCTCAACCTGACCGACGCGGGTCGTGCCGCGCTGACGGAGGTGTCGTGATGACCGACCCGATGCAGGTGTTGTGCCCGCGCTGCCGCGTTCGACACTTCACGCCCTATAACGAAATCGCGGACGTACCTCGTGAGGCGTTCGGGTCGGGCGAGGTGGCGATGCCACCGGCCCTGTCACGGATCGACAACGAGACGTACATCTGCTCGGAGTGCGGCACCGCTGAGGCGATGCGCGACCTCGCTGGGGTGGGACCGATCCCGCCTTACGAGTGGCCGGTGCTGCGATACGGGTACGGCCTCGACGAGTGACGTGCTTCGGCGGCGGGCCGGGTTAGAACCCGGCCCGTCCGCTCCCTTGGTCTCAAGTTTCAGCCGGGCTCGCCAGATCAAGCTGCGCGGGTTCGGGCTCCGGCTCCGGCAGACCGTTGCCATCGAGCAGCGGCAGCAGGGTGATCCGCGTCTCGGTCACTTCGCCCGGCTCGGTGTATCGCTTCAGGGCCTGTAGCTCGGCGATCTGCGAGTCGTCGGCGTAGGCCACCGTGTTGAGGGCGTCCTTGATCAGTTTCACGAGGTTGTCGAGGTCGCCGCCCAGCTTGCCCCTGCCGGGTCGCGCGTAGCGAAAGCGGTCCTTGAGGACGTCGGCGTTCTTGCCGGTCCCGAAGTGACCGTCGGGCCGGTCGAAGATGAACTCGCAGCGCAGGGCCAGGTACTCGCCCTTCTGCACCTTCGGGTGTCCGGCCTCCATCCAGAAGAGCGCGATGTCGTTCATCCGGTGCTCCCGCGTCGGGTCGGTGAAGAAGCGCCCGTTGCCGGTGCGGACTCGCGCCCAGGTCATCGGCTTGCCCGGCACGGTGCAGGCCAGCATCACGGCTTGATCTCCGCCGACACGCGCACCGGGTTCTCGACCAGGCCGTCGAGGGCGGCCTCGATCTGTCTGCGCTCGCGGTTGATCGCCGCCGCCATGACCATCCCCCTGCCCGGCTCGTAGGTCAGCGTCAGCGTGTCGCTCACCAGGGTCCGCTCCAGCCGCGAGGTCACCGCCGCCTCCACCGCATCGGCCAAACCGACTTTGCCGACGGCGCGAAGCTCGGCAGCCAGGGCCTCGGCAAGCTCGGTCGCTGTCGCGGTGTCGATCACAGCGGCTTCCCGTCTATCAGCATCGCGCCCGGCTTCGCCTCGATCAACGTCAGCCACTCCTCGTCGTGCAGGGTCTCCACGACCAGGCCGCGTCCGCCGAGGTGGCCCAGCGTGATCTGGCAGCGGAGTAGCCGGTCGCCCGCGTGCAGGGTGCGCTCGGTGATCACGCCGGTCACCCTCTGCGCCGTGGGGCCGCCGATGAGTGCGTGCGGCTGCGGGCCATCGTTCACTCGATGGAGCCTAACCAGTTGACCATCGATCCGAAGAGACCGAGGCCGAGGGCGCAGAGGAGGAGGGCTCCGATCACGACCCACCCGAGCAGGAGCCCGGCGAGCAGCCAGAAGGCCACGCAGCCCAGGGCCGCCCAAAGCAACCAGCGGCTCGGCGGTCCCGGTCCGTTTATCCAGCCGCCCTCGATCAGCATCAGCTTCGCCGCCGGTCGGGGCCGTCGAGCCGGTGCGCCTTGCAGTAGCCCGCGAGTCGGGAGGCGATGGGTTCGCCGAAGCGGTCCTCCAGGTCGGGGTAGTGCAGGTTCGTCGTCACCAGCAGCGCCGTGCCGCTGTTGACCCGCTCGTCGATGGCCTCAAAGAGCAGGTCGAGGGTGAAGTCGCTCGGAGCGACCTTGTCGATGTCGTCGAGCACCAGCGGGACGCTGCGCTTCAGGAGCACCTTGTATGCCGCGTCGCGCTCGTTGCTCTTGAACCCGGCGCGGGCCTGCAACATCAGCCTCGGGGTGGCGATCCAGTAAAGCCCGCTGCGTCGCAGGTACTGATTCGCCGCCGCCGCCGCTATCCAGGTCTTGCCGACCCCGACGGTGCCGCTAAGCACCAGGCCCCGAATCTCGCCGCCCGCCCAACTCTTCGCCGCCGCCACCGCTGGGGCCAGGGCCTCGTCGTTGTCGAGCCTGTCAAAGCTCACGCCGCGCAGGTTCGCCGGTATGCCGCTGGCGGTGATCCGTTGCAGATGCCGGGCCTCCGCCTGCTCGTGCTCCTGCCGCGCGATGTCGTGCTCCGCCTCCTCACCACAAGGATCGCAGTAGACCGGCATCCGTTCGGCGAGTCGGTACCAGCGACTGTCCTGGTCGATCTCGGGTGGCACTTCGGCCTGCACGGCGATGCCGCAGGTGGTGCATTGCTTGTCAAGCGTGATCGGTGTCACCAGGGTGCGTTCGCCGGATCGGTTCTCCGTTCGCCCTCAAATGTTCGCCTACCCGTCGGACGGTCGTTGTGGACACATCGGACGAAGGCGTTCGGGCCGTAGATATGGCCCACCTGCGGCTTGGCGTCCCGCTCCCACCACGGATGCGCCAGCGTGCGGCGAATCAGGTTCTCGTGGTCCGCCAGCGTGAGTTCCGGCATCTCCCGGATTCGGGCGATGATCCTCTTCAATGCCTCCTGGGGTTGTTTACGGCTGGTGAGGGCACTGAGGTTCTGTTCCGTCTCCCTGTTCCAAACCGCGAGGATGCCGAGGCTGAGCTTCCATTCCTCCTCGCTGACCTTAAGCCGGTCAACCTTCAGCCACTTTGGTAGGCCGAGATCTGCCGAACCAGTCCCATCGAGGCCAAGCGGGGGGGGGATGTCACTGACGGTTCCCCTGGGGGTTCCTGGTGGTTCCCTTAAGACAGACGCAACGTCACGCGTGTCGGGTTGGTCGGTCTGGGGTGTCGGGTTGGTCGCGTCACGCGTGTCGGGTTGGTCTTGACCCATACCGACACCTGTGTCGGGTTGGTCTATCCGCAGTTGGATCGCGTCCGTCTTGCGGCCCTTGCCGTCGTCGAGCAGCCGAGGCTCGGTGGCGACCAGGCCAAGCTCGCGGAGGCGGGCCTTGGCGCGCTCGACCGTCCGCTCGCTGCAGCCCAGCGTCGTCGCGATGCTCGCGTTCCCCGGCCAGCACAGTCCCTCGGTGTCGGCGTGGTCGGCGAGCCTGAGTAGGATCAGCTTCTGCCCGTCGCTGAGTTCGACCTCGCCCAGCAGATTCCAGGCCCAGTTGCTCGCCCTGATGCTCATCGCGGGTACCTCTCGTCCAGGTAGTCGAGCATGTCTAGCTCCTTCGCATAGTCGAAGTTCTCCGGCCGCAGCGCGCCCCGGCGGATGGGGTTACTGCGACTGGTGTCACCGTAGTGGCAGGTGCCGCAGACGAGCAGGCCGACTCGCGGATCGGTAAGCCACCGCAGCAGCGTTTCGTCGTCCCAGCCGAGATCCTTGCCTCGGTCGGCTATGTCTTGCTGGCGGATGGTGTGATGCACCTCCAGCAGCGCGTTCGGGTCGCGACGCTCCGGCGGGCAAACCTCGCAGCCCTTCCAGCTTTTGCCCTTTCGGCTCTCGGTCCAGAAGCGATCCCACGCCTGCTCGCGGTCGGCGGCGGGCACATCTAGCTTCATCCAGTCCTCCTGTTGGTCCTCGGTCGGGTCGTTAGTGATGCCACGTTCGTCGGATTCGTGCCGGTCGGGTGGCCGCACCGTCGGTGTTTTACGTCTGGCGGACCTCCGTGCTGACATCGAAGCCTCGGGCGGTGAGCAGGGCCGCCACCTCGGCGATCTGCGTCTCGACCCTCGTCCGGCTGCCGCCGATGGTCGCCTCCACCTCGCCCGCCCAGGCGTTCTCCGGCCCGCTGTCGGCCTCGGAGCCCTCGGATGCGTGCTTGCCCGCCCCGTTGGCGCTGATCGCCAGAGACGGCGTCGGAGGCTGCGAGAGGTGGGTTATCACGATGGCACGCACGCCCCTTGCGGTGATGTCCGCTCCGGCACTCGCCTCGCGCCACGCGGCGAGCATTTCGGCGGGCCGATCTTTCAGCGGCGCAAGCTGCCGGGCCTGCGCCTCGTTCTCGGGCATAGTGTCCACAGTTGTGGACGCCAGGGCTTCGCAGACCTCCGCCGCGTCGACGAGTTGGTAGGCCCGGCTGCGGCTCAGCGCCCAGCGTTCACGACAGTAGGCCCCGAAGCTGTCCCACTCGGCGTGGTAGAGGTGTTGGTCGTGGATCTCGCGGAGCGCCTGCCCGACCCTGATGAAGGATCTGAGGCCGCCCTCGATCTCGCTTTCCAACTCGGCAAGGCGACGGGTCATCTGCGGCCCCAGTTGCTGGACGCTGAGGCTCACTTGGCGGCGGCTGGTCGGTCGGGCATTGGTCGGATGGTAGCGCGGTCAGGACAGTTCGCAAGGGCCGATCAAGCTCCTTCGGCTGGTTTGCCCTGCTGCTGGTTGACCGACTCTTCCAGGGCACTCAACAGGTTGGCATCGACCGCCTCGTCGCCCGGCTCCGTCTGGCTGAACTGGGTGAACCGGGTGGAGGTGTTCTCCTCGTAGAGGTCGTTGACGTTGACGTCGCCGCCCTGCTCGCGCAGGGCCTGCGCCAGCTTCTCCTTGGTTGGTCGGCTGGTTCGGGTGTACGCCTGGTGACCCCACACCCGGTTCGGGTCTTTCGCGTGCTTGATCGGGATCGGCTTGCGCGCTCCGGCCCATGCCCGCAGGGCCTCCTTGCGCTGCTTCAGCGCCGTCTCGGCGACGATGGCCTCCGCTGCCCACCGCTCGGCGGTTTCCTCGTCGGTGATCGCGCCCTTGACCCTCGCCGCCGGGAAGATCGGGCAGGAGCCGGGCCTTGGGCAGTAGCTGCAGTGCGCGCCGGGACTGGGCGTCCAGAGGTAGGGAGCTTCGCCCTCCTCCGGCGGCCACTCGCCGAACTCGACGGCGCGGTCGAACCGCTCGACCAGGGCCGCCAACTCCTCGCGGACGTCCTCTAGCTGGCTGCGGAACAGCGTCGCTTCGCGGGTTTCGCCGAAGCGGTTGTAGTGCTCTCGGAGGGTGACGCGCTGCAGGGCGGGAAACCGTTCCAGGACGAGGAAGCCATACCAGCGCTGCTGGAAGTAGCCGCTCTCGCTGACCTCGTTCGGCCGGGGCAGCGCCCACGAGGTCTTCCAGTCCACGACAACGCCCCAGTCCGGCTCGGGGATGAAGAGGACGTCCGGCTGCCCGGTGACCCGTCGCTCGACGAAGCCGCCCTTCGGGTTCTCGTAGAGGACGACCGACTCCAGTCGTAGCTCGATGTCGGCGAGGTGCTGGATGTCGAAGGTCATCTCCTTGGCGAACTTGATCGCCATCCAGCGCAAGTCCTTGATCTCGACGAAGGGGATGTTGACCACCTCGCGGTCCTCGACGTCGTGCTGCCGGAGGCACTCACGCAGGATCGCCAGCGCGACGTCGGACTCGATGGTCCGTTCGTTGTTGCGGTGCATCTCATCCAGGGCCTTGGCGACGAAGCGGTGCCAGATCGTGCCGCGCCCCTGCGGGTGTGACGACCAGCCCTCCTCGTGGTCGAGCCCCAGCCTCGCGCTCAGGGCGCAGTTGTCGAAGTTCGCCATCAGGCTTTGCCGGACGGTCGGGAACCGCTGCATCGCCGTCGGGTAGGGCACCTCGCGGTCTTCCCAGTTGGCGGCCATCTGCCGCAGCGAGTCCAGGCGTTGCTCTCGCTGCGCGATGCTCTCGCGGATGATCGTCGTGTCCAAGGGTGGCCTCCTTCGGTCGGGTTGCGAGCCAGTTTGCAGGCCGTTGCGGACGGCACGGCTATGTGCTACATTCGTTAGCACACCCCGACCAAGGAGGATCAACCAAATGTCAGTCACCACAATGGACCGCGCGGCCGCTAAGGTCATCGACGCGGCGCTCCGCGAGGCCGCTGAGATGGTCGCCGAGGATCTCGGCCTGAACGTCAAGGTCGGCGGCGGGCGCTTCGATCCGGCTGTCGGTGAGTTCAAGCCGAAGGTCGTGTTCTCGCTCAGCGGCGCGGAGGAGCGCGCGTTCGCCCAGGTTGCTCCGCTGTTCGATCTGACCGCCGAGGACTACGGGCGCACCGTCACCTACGGCGGCAAGGAGTTCCGGCTCGTTGGCCTGAGCACCCGTCGCCCCAAGTACCCGGTTGTCGGCGAGGCTCGCGGCAAGCGGTTCAAGCTGCCCGACTCGGTTCTCGCGCCGCTCGCCCGCTAGAGTTTCGGACGGCGTACTACCTACGGCCCGGCCTTGTGCCGGGCCGTTTGTGTTTAAAGGACCGCGACCCGCCGAAGCGGGCCGCGTTCCCAACAGGAGGAGAGGATGTGCGTATCCGTTCCGCCCCGAATAGTAACTGAGCCGAAGGCGGGTTACTCGACCGGCACTTCCGGTTCCTCGATCTCGACCGCCTCGACCGCCTCGACGATCTCCGGCGGCGTGCGGTCATCGACGAACTTGCGTAGCTCAACCCAGACCTCCGCCCGTGCGTCGTCGTCGGCCCCGTTGAGCATGGCCTGCAGCTTCGCGGGTCGGTAGCTGCCGGGCACCAGTTCGTTTGCCTTGTCGGCGAGCGCCTTCAGTTCGTCGCCACCCTCGCCCCACTCGATCTCGGGGACCGCCGAGATGTCCTGTCGCTCGCGGCTGATCTCCTCCTCGCCGACAACGCCACTGATGCTGTACGCCTTGCGCAGCGCATAGGTTTCGGCGACCTTCAGGATCATCGCGCTCGGGTGCTTCTTCCAGGGCGTGTCGCCCCCCCGGTTGTATTCGTCGAATGGCGCGTAGAAGAACGTCGTTTCGTGACCCTCCCGCCGGACCTCTGTCCAAGCTCCGAGGATGTCGCCCCGCGCCTGCTCCTTGCCCAGCGCGTAGTCGTGCGTGACCTTGCGTTCGCCCTCTTCGTAGTGGACGCGGAACACGTCGTTCGCTCGGACGACGTCGCCGGTCATGCCCCGGAAGTCCGGCGTCCGGTGTGCCTTGGCGAGCAGGCCGTCGCGGCTGACGATGATCTGCACGGCCCCTTTGATCTTGGCGGCGAAGATCTGCTTGGCGAAGGGGTCCAATTCGTGGCGCGCAGCCACCTCCAGGAACATCACCAACTCGGCGTCGGAGCAGTCCTTGGCGACGGTGCGCTTGATCGCCTGAACCTGCGCCGGATCGAATCCATAGCGCGCAGGAATCAGAATCGTGCCTCCGTCCTGCACGGCGATTGCCTTGCCGTTTTTCCCTTCCGTTGCGTCCGTCGCAGCGGTTGTGGTATCCGCGTCACTCATGTCTGACCTCCTTGGTCGGGTAGTAGCTCGCTCAGCGTAGTAGGCCCGTCGGACCCAAAGAGAAGGACCGCCCAAGGGCGGCCCGTCCCGAACGTTTGCACGATCCGCTGATCTTTCGTTGCAACCCGACCAAGGGTTCCCCGTTAGGGGTAACTAGAGGGGATCGTGCGCGCTCTGCCTGCGTAGGTTACACGGTTAGGGGCTACCAGCCCCGTTTACCGCGCTACACGGTCCAGTCGTCGACCAGCCTGACCATGTTCCCCTTGTAGTTCCGCTTCGACGCA
>Ga0307377_10006000_pt1 | contig 12844 bp, 13 predicted proteins | sample TR3MG_FD_202535 | JGI IMG/M metagenome (GOLD analysis project Ga0307377, IMG submission 202535) | Soil microbial communities from Risofladan, Vaasa, Finland - TR-3 | ecosystem: Environmental > Terrestrial > Soil > Coastal area > Acid sulfate soil | place: Finland: Risofladan, Vaasa | collected...
TTAGTCGTTACGGTAGGTGCGGCGGGCGCGGGTCTGTCAGCTATTCCACTGCCATCATGGGCTTCGACTACTCTCGACGTGGCAACAGAGGTTTGGGGAATCACGGCTTCAACTTATTCTGCTGCAACAGGATCAATGGGCAAGGCAGTTTATGATACAGATCAAACCATTATCGTAGTTGACGGCAACGCACAAACGCTGGCAAATGAATGGGCCGATGGAGGGCGATTGGATAATCTGTTAGATACTGCCGCTGCTGGCGGTGCAAGCATTACAGTTGCAGATATTTGGGATGCTTTGACAGCTGACTATGTAGTGTCCGGTTCTATGGGTCAAGCACTGGGTGCAGCTGGAACTGCAGCTGATCCATTACTCGCAATAGTTCCCGGTGCTTACGCACCCGGAACTGCAGGTAATTACATTGGTCTAATCGGAGCTGACTGGGATGACGGAGGTCGGCTAGATTTGATTCTTGACAATATCGACACAACGATGTCTGACATTCTTGGGATTGGTGTTATTCAGATAGTTCAGCCACTAGACCCAGATACAAACTTGCTGACTATCATCAGGGACGCAACCTACGATGGTATTGCGTTCCCGCTATTATCGTGGACAACGACAAAGGATTTCACTACGTGGACTGGAATGTTCACAATCAGACATCGCGACACAGATGTAATACTTGCACAAAAAGCAGTCGTGGTGGCGTCACCAACTGAGCTGACAGTTCAGCTTGACGCGGCTGACACAGATTTTAACATGCTGCTTTACGAACGCGATTTTGGAAAACACTGGTATGATATTCAGATGACGACTGGTGTAAGCAATCAGGTGCTTGGGCCATACATTGTCAAAATCATTCAGGACATAACATAGAAAGCCAGATATGGTTCGGCCAACATCAAAAACAATCTGGACGACGCAGCAACTTGCCGTCACTGACGAGATGTTGGGGGCTGCATTGCAGATCGACCCATGCGGGGAAGATATTGTGATGGCAAGGCTTGATCTTGCCGCTGCAATCCAATGGTTTGAGCGCAGGACTAGCTTGAAGCTGTCGATAAGCATAGTCGAGGAATGCCATTCGTGTTTCCCGGCTGGATGCAATCCCTTCAGGCTGCACTCGCAGCCGGTTGTCTCAGAAACAGATTGGGCCAACCTGTTGGTTCAAAAAACAAGCGACAAGACACCATGCTGGATGGTGAACATTATTGACAGCATCGAAACACAATTGACAACGCAGCCAGTAGAAGTCTGCTATCAAAGCTGCGACGGTGGTGAACCAGTAACAGCATGTGTTGAAACGTCGTTAGTAACATGCGAAGTGCCTGCAACCATTACGCCAAGCAACGCCAGCAACTATTGTGAGGAGTGGCCTTGCCTGAACAACTGCGACTGCGATCAAAAACCAATTACGATTCGATACTTGGCTGGATACCTAAATTCATGTGAACTACAGGCTAAGGAACCGCTCGCCATCAAGACTATTTTGATGATGGTCAGATACATGTATGAGCAACCTGAGACGATCACCTACGGTACTGCAACAAATGTTTTGAACGACGTTTTAGAACCGTTTCTGAGGATTTCTCGATGGTCCGTCGTGTAGACAATGGAAAGAGGCTTGTGTTGGTGCTTTTGTGGGTGCCATCACTTGCAGCTGCCGGATATTTTTTATGGCTGTTTTGGAGTTAGTTGATGGCAGGAAAACCACCAGTGACAGCGGGGCAATTGAAGACGCGAGTCTACCTGTACCGGAATATAGGCACAGAGCGAGACAGCAATGGTATCGAAAAACTGATATGGAAGTGCATCAAGTCATTTAAGGTGTTCATCAGGAAGCAGTACACGGGTGAGCGAACGGAAGCAAAAACAAATCAACCGACATTCAAAGCTGTGTTGCTGGCTAGGTGGAACGATGTCAAGGACATCACGTTTGAGGATAAGTTTTACACCAGTGACAACCAGCATTGGCTTGTCGATGGGTATCCAATGAACTGGAACGGCAGTAACAGGTGGGGTGAAGTAACGGTGTCGGCTATCTACAATTGCGATGTAGACATCTGCAACTGCGGAACTGACGGTCAGCGGCATCAATGTAAATCATCTAAATTGAACGAGGGCTGTGAATGTTAGAAAAAACAAAAGTTGTTACAGTTCTCCCTGATGGCCGCACATACGGCGGGTTTCCTGCAGAGGTTGTTGACGACAAGGAGCTGCATGCCAAACGCTGGATATGCATTAAGCGAGTCAACATGGGAGACATAATCCAGACTGAACTGGGACTCCAGTACGAGGTTCTGGCGCCAATCAGCGAGACTTCCTATGGCATCCAAATCATTAACAACAGGCACGTAGATGGCAGTCAAAATAATCGGTCTGGAAAAAGTCCGTCGCGACCTGTTGAGGTTAGCAAACAAACAGCAGATCAAGAAGATCGTCCAGCCAGCGGCAAGGGCGACATTGCGCCAAGTGGTGCTGCCGGAGGCGCGGAGGAACAACGAGCGGACAATCGACAGGAGGCTGGGGAAGATACATCCACGGACACTGTCGAGACATAATGGTGCATTTCGGGGGAAAGTTGGGCCAAGTTCAAGATTTCTCAAGGTTGCAAACATACAAAGCCGTGGCGACAGGCTAATTGGTGGTAAGATAGAATATCGAGAAGGTGGTGTTTTCAAGCGACGGTCGTACAAGCCGTTTGTGATTGAAAAACAGGTGAAGGGTGACAGGTTTGAGAAAAGCGGCAGGCGAACTGCGAGAATTTTTTATCCTGCGGCTCAGGAATATGGAGCTGCGACAGCAAAACCGCCGATCAAAGCAAAGCATCAGATGAAGCGTGCTGCTGATACAAAACGGATCAGCGCACAAAGGGTGTTCAGAGGGAAGTTTGTCAGAGAGTTTCGAAAATTCTCCAAGGAAGTAGGATTTTTGTAGTGGCTACAGTATGTCGGGTTAATTGGTCACAGCGATTTCGTCAGTGGCTATTAAACATTGACGAGCTAACAGACATTGTTGACGACAAGATTGTTGACACGGTGTCGGCTGGGCAGGCATGTACTGTACCATTTGTCTGGTTTTCGATGGATAATCAGACATTCAGTGATGTACTGAGTCCGACAGGATGTTGCCCTGAACCTGAAGAAATAGAATACATCGTCGAGTTGATTGGCGAAGCGACAGAACTAGGTCTGTTACAGGATGTGGCGGGTGCAATCCGGCAGACAGCACAGTGTACACAGATGGAGCCTTTGCCAAAATGCAAAGACGAAGATCGAGACGTAACTATTCATGTCATGACACCGCAAAGTGTGACTGATAATTACGTGTCGTTTGCAGAGCGTTACTTGGAAGGTGAGTTTGTGGACATTGTTTTACGGATTGCGTTGATTCCATTAAACTGCTGATACCACTTTTGAAGCGGGTTGGTTAGGCAAACAAATTAGAAAGGCGGAAGCGTAACGCTTCTCGATCAATCACATGGCATGTATATTATCCACCACTGGTCTGAACCGTGGCGTAAAAGGAGTCCTGACACAGTTCTTTGTCAACTTTGCCGACTGCACCCAAGGAGCCTTGAATGCAGGCGTACTAAGCGCTGTTACAGGGACGTACGATGAACTGTGTTGCATGCGCTCACTAACTCCGCCCGGAGCAGAACGCGCACTCACACAAGACGAGGGCTGTATCGGGGAAGACGTTGAGTATCAGGACTTGGGTCCGGTTACATTTTCTCAGGTATCAGTCACATTTCGCGACCAGCTATCTGGGTTGTCTGACTGGAACAGGTGTGCAAACGGCGACCAAGTTCCTGACGGTCTTGCGGATGCATTCTATGCGAACACGATTGTCGCCTGTTGCATCAAACACCCTTTGGCTGACCCAGTGAATCCGTTTCTGTACGAATTGTTCGATGCACAAATTGTGTCGATCACTCCGGGTGAAATCACCAAGAACGAATACCGTGAAACTACGGTAGTGTTTCAGCCGACATCGAAAAGTTATTGCGGCCTTGCCTCGCTATTTACTGACGTCGACGTAAGTTTGGAAACACCAAGCCAATGTGCGCTTGAATTCGCACTCACATAATAGGAGAAGCAACCAATGGCATGTGTATTATCAACGACTGGCTTGAACCGTGGCGTAAAGGGTGTTCTGACTCGGCTGTTTGTCGATTTCAGTAACTGCACTCAATTTTCAACTGACCCGTTTCCAATTCAAGACTCCACAATCCAGAACATATACGACGAACTTTGTTGTATGCGGTCTGTCACGCCGCCCCCAGTAGAGCGTGCAATCACGCAGGACGAAGGGTGTATGGGTGAAAACATAGAGTATCAGGACACTGGTCCGGTTACTTACGGTCAATTCTCGGTTACATTCCGCGACCAGTTAGCTGGAAATTCGGATTGGAATCACTGTACGAACGGAACGGTGGCAGACGGGTTGGCGGATGCGTTTAATTCGCTGACCGTTTGCGCAGTTGCAATTAGACATCCAATTGCCGATCCTGTTGCTGTCCCCCCGTTCCTGTATGAGATTTTCGATGCTCAGGTAGCGTCGATCACTCGCGGTGAAATCACCAAGAATGAATACCGAGAAGCGACCGTGACGTTTCAACCAAGATCACGAAGCTATTGTGTATATGAGTCGGCGTTCTTTACCACGTCGTGGTTGGGTCTGGCCGATTGCATCCCAGAATTCTAACCATATTATTGAAGCGGAATTATCACTTAACCTTTAGGAGCGGGAATGGAAGCCAACAAGCCGGGCAACGCGATTGAATTAGCAATTGCTGGAACAAAGCAGTTGCTGAAAACCAAGAATATTATCGTTGAAGAATTTGGTGGTTTAACATTGACTGTTCATCAGCGGACAGCAAAACCAAGAAACGAGGTCATCAAATTCATTCAGCGTAATCCTGAACTGAGCAAGATTGACCAGCTTCAATTTCACACGATGATCCTGAGTCACTTTGTCACCGACACGGAAGGGAAACCATTCGTCGGGCCAAACGCGCAGGAACTGGTTGGTCAGCTGAACGACGAAGGTGTTCAGAAAGTCGTCGATCTGGCGATGGACATGAACCGACTCGGCAAGACCGAAGAAATTGAGGGTGACGAGGGAAACGAATAGAGTCCGATCCCGAATCGGACTTTGCATACATGTTGTGTTTGGCAGTCGGGTGTCTGCATCCTGACCAACTGCTTGACAGTTTAACTCCTGACCAATGGATTGGCTGGATGGAATATTTCAAACGCCACCCGTTTGGACATAAAATGGAGCAGTGGATGCTCGGCATGGTAGCATCTGTAATTGCCAATTCTTCTGGCTACGCTACCACTCCCTCCGGTCCATCAGACTTCCTGCCACAGATTGAAGGTGGCGAAGATGACGACGACGATCAGCTGATAGACAGGAGCGGCCTACCAGACGCCGAAACGATGCGAGCTGACATTGAAAGGCGGATGCAAGCAGCAAACGCACCAGCCAGTCAAATGCAGCGCCCGCAGGTAAGGCGTGGTCCGCAACGGAGGGTTTTGGAATGATTACGATACACAATGAGCGTCTAGCGTAAGGAGAATTCTGATCGCAGAAAATATTCGAATTCTCCTATCTTTGGACACTGAGGGTTTCCAAAAAGGCATTAACAAGGCGCTTGCATCGTCGAAGCGTGTCAAGGACATTGCCAAGGAACTTGACATCAGCACGTCAAATGTTCGCGCCGCGTTGAGCAAAGCAGGCGCAGTCCGTGGCGGCACTGATCAGCTGAAAAACATTAAGCAGCAGCAGTTTTTCTTGCGTGAACTCAGGAAAGAGGCTGGTCTGGACGTTGCTGCTTTACGGCAGCTGGACAATGCGTTGCTCAAGGTTCGGCAGTCATTGCGAACTGAGGGGCTGAGACTGCGGATTGGGAACAATGCGTTCAATGAGAGAAATCGGCTTCAAGGATTGGTCAGCGACAACTTCAATCCAAACATTGGCCGCAAGCGACTCCAAGTTCTGAAAAGACAGGGCAAGATCAACGATCCGCAGCTAATTGCTGGATTAAGAGAAATTGATCAGCGGGTGGCTGCCAGTGCCACTGGAATAAATGCTTTGATTGGCAGGCTTGGCGTCCTGAAAACGGTATTTATCGGTATTATATCGGCGCGTCTGCTTGGGTTCTTCTTTGAATTAGGCAGTTCGCTATTCGAGCTAAATAAAAATGTAACCAACGCACTGGCAACATTCGGCAGGCTGGAGCAAAGTCAAATATCGCAACTGACAACGGCAGCGCTAGCAGCTGGTACAAACTTGACGTTTAGTGCCAGTTCTGTTCAGGCAGCTGCCGCTCTTGAGCAACTTGCCCGCGACGGAAACACAGCAGAGCAAGCAATTGCAAAACTGGGTCCGACATTACAATTTGCCGAAGCGATTCAGCTGGACTTCGGAGAAACTGCAAATAAAATCGGTGACGTTACCGAAGCGTTAAACATCACGCTATCGGAATACCAAAACACTCTGAATCAAATTGCTTTAGCGCAGCGACTTGGCACTGCCACCGGGCAAGACTTGCTTGATGCGTTGATCAGAGTTTCCCCGCAGGCAAGGGCTGCAAATGTCAGTGTAAAGGAACTGATTGCCACGCTCACAACTCTCGGCAACAGGGGTTTGAAAGGAGTTACGGCGGGCGAAAATCTTGGTCGGGCAATTGTCGTAGCGCAAGAATCGTTTATTAAGAACCAAGCCAAATTCAGACAAGAGGGAATCAGTGTGTTTGATGCCGACAGGGATGGCGCTGTCGGCTTGTTGAAATTGATCAAAGAACTTGAGTCAGCACTGGTTGGATTAACACCGCAACAGAAGTTTGCCAAGTTATCTGGGTTGTTTGACGATAAGCGAAACGTCAAGTTTATCTTAACTTTGATCGGCGCGTCGCGAGACATTGAAGAAAATCTTAAACGGCTGGACAAGGAAGCTGGCGGCGAATCGGCACGACAGGCAGCCGAGCGTTTGACTGGTTTCCAACGTCTTGCAAAAGTAGTTTTGGGTTCATTTCAAACGCTGGGAACTGGTGTTAGCGGCGTGTTCGACAAAATACTCAAATCGCTACTTCCGGCTGAGTCTATAACAACTTCCGTGACAGCTACCATAATTAAAGGAACAGCAGCGGTCTTGGCTGGGGCAGCAGCATTTGGGGCTGTAACTCTTGCAATCAAAAGCGTGACACTTGCCTACATTGGATTGCAATCGGTATTAACAATTGCTGGGTTGGCTGGAATAGGTGTGGCGTTAGCCAACCCGCTTACATGGGTGGCTATTGCAGCTGGTGTTGGCGCAGCGACAGCAGCGTTAATTGCATTAAACAGAGAAGTTAAAATATTTGCCAGAATTGACTTTGAGAAAAACCTGCAAGGTATTGAGGATCAAGCTGCGATTGCAAAGATTTCTGCAGAAAATAAACGGCTAGAAGAATTGCAGGGGTTGCGAGAGAAACTGCTCACACAAACGCGAGGGCAAAACAGGGGGCTGTTTGACGACAAAGCGTTCCGAAAGCAAATTGCTACATTGCAAGAAGAAGCAAACGTACTGGCAAACATAGAAAACCCATTATCAAAAATACTGCTATCGCGAGACGAAGGATTTGAAGGGGTTTTTGAGGATCGCGTGAGCTTGGCAGCAAGGTTGTTAAGCATTGTGATTCAGCTGCGAAATAACGAAACCGCGATTGCCGAGGAGCGCGAACGAGCGCTGCGTGCGCAACGGCAAACAAGGCTTGAAAAACTACTTGAAGGCGGAATCAACTTTACCAAATTTGACGAGGACGCTTTAGGGAAAGCAGTCGATAGGCTGTTTGATAATCTAAAAACACCATCGGAAATTCTCAAAGATGATCTTGATATTATCAAAGAGATTATTGCGTCGCAAAAATTGTTTGGTTTATTTCCAGAATTCACTCAATCCAAGCTAAACCAAGCCGCACAATCAGCAATTAAAAAGTTTGAGGAAGCATCACAAAAACAAACAATTACAGTAAACACGCCAGCAGAAACATTTGGTTCAGCGGCAGGGTTCAGGACTCGATTTGAAATAACGCGGGCCTTAGAAGAAGATGTCAACACACCGATTTTACAGTCGCAGGTTGAGCAGTTAAAGTTAATCGACAAAAACGCTGCGAGGCAGGTTGTGTTTTTGCAACAAATGTCAGAATTTTTCAATGCCGAAACGGCGCGAGCGTTTGCAGCGTTGAGCGATCCTGCCGGAGCGCAGGAACTTATTCTTCGTGCAACATTCGCAGGGCTATAAACAATCATGGGACTTCTCGACAATGACATTGGCTCCTGCTACCGAGACGGCGATCCGCTGCTGGCGATTGCTCCGTGTGGCGTTGAAACCAATATGTTCATCAAGTCTGTGATTGGCAGGCACCTTGGCAATACATCTATCGACTGCGACGGGGTTACATACACAGTCAGGTTTTGCGTTGTCGGTGTGATCGACACGGAGATCGTAGACCCCGGCGTATGGTGCTGCTGCCCACCGGAAAACATTTATGAAGCGATCTATCTGGCTGGTTCGCTCGAAACTCCACCAGATTTCTTTAATTACAACGACAAGCTGCCAGCGTTGTGCGACTCTATGAGCAACTGTCGCAATCGTGGCTCAGGGCCAGAGCGAGCAGTCGCTATCAGCCTTTACAGAATTTCACGCGACTGCATGAAGCAGTATTGGGATGTCACGTTTACAGACAGACTGCTTGGTGGCGAACGAGCGTATCGCTTATTGGAAAAAGACTCATTAGCTGGTATAAAGTCAATCCCAATCTACGACATAGAAGACTTGAGTGATTACTCGACAAGGGTCAGCGTCAGCTACAGTCAGACACGGCGGCTAGTAGAGCTGGCAGAGTTTAACGGATTTGTCAACTTGACAACCTGCAGTGAAGTCAGGGGAGAAGACGCGGACTGTACCGATTGCTCAAGCGCACCACTGGCAAAGGGAAACGCGCTCAACAAACAGCTAGTTCCACAAAACGCTGCAGGCACACCGTTTGTACCCGGACTGACAGCTGACGGAAGTGAAATAGTAATTACGCTGTCAAAACCATTTGTTGCAAGTGACTTATGCCTGCTTGATTCATGGACCAATATTGTCAACAGCGATCGGTTCTGGGTAATTGAGTATCCAGCATACAATGCAGCAACTGTGTTGCCGAGTAAATGTATAAGGGTTGATCCGTTTACAGCCAAGATAGAGCGTCCGGTAATTGAAGAAGTCAAGTTTTGCTGCCAGCCGGTCAACATGGTTTCAATCAGCCTGAAAATCAAACACCAACGATGCATGCCATCTGAGGGTGATTTAAGGGATTATGGATGGAAGTATTTAGTAGCCAATGTTGGTCTTGAAGAATGGGACTGTGAAAAATGTGCCACCAGCAACAAAGTCATCACTTCTTCAAATCGCAGTGTACGTGGCAAAAGGTGGCTAGACCCTTGCGGCAAACTAATCAAAGAAGATGCAACCACAGACTCTAGCGACAACGCAACTGGCAAACAGGTGCATGGTATTTGGAATCCATATGCACTTCAGTCTTTTTCGGACTTGCTTGGTAATTATTTCGGAGCAATCAGGAGGCTTAAACCAAAAGACGATATCTGCTTGTGTTATTCGCCAGAACAGCCAGCACCACCGACTGAGGGCGCAAACTGATGGTGACTAGGAAAGTCAAATTCAATCTGGAAGGGTCCGTGCTGCGGGACCGGCTGGATGCGCTCAAGTTGGAGTCGGAAGGCGCAAGGCTTGCGCAATGCAACTGCGAACCAGTTCCTGACGATCACGGTGACATAATTTATGCGCTGATGATGGAAACTCTCGTTCCTGACGGCTCGACCAATGGTGTTGATGCCAAGGTGTTGTTGCGAGATGTCTTTGTTTCTGAAGGGGCCAGCCCTTGTTACCGAGACTGCGACCAAGAAGGATTCGGGACGATCAAAGTTCGAACGCTGCTAAGTGACTCGTTTGCCTGTGCTGGTGAAATCATTCAAGTCATTCAGGCTGAAGATGATTGCTCTTTTGAACCTGTCAATCAAAAGCCATGCAAGATCAGCGCCACGCTGGAAGCAAATATCGCCAAAGATGCGGCTGGGCCAGCGATCATTTATTGCGGCACCGACGAAATACAAGTTACAGTCAACAACGAATTTTGTTTTGAGCTGTTTGAGGGTGAGCAGGTCGAGTTGTGTATCAGGACAAAAGAAGCTGACACATGCCCAGCGAATGATAATGATACTGGCAGTCAGACCGGGCCTGCCGATATTGCTTGCAAGTGCCGAGTAGCTGAGTGGTTTGTTACCGACTACGAACACCACTACCACCAAGGTTGCGGCACAGCAATCGACGCACCAGCCAACAGATCGCTGCGAAAAAACCCATGCGATGAAATAGCTAACCCATTTGATCCCGGAGAGACGTTCACTATTTCGATGGCGTGCGGCATGATTACAGCCACCAATTGTTTTGGTCAAGACATCCAGCCTGACGACAAAGTCATGTTCATGCTTGGCAAAGGAACAACTGGCTGTGACGACTGCGGCTATTATGCATGGAAAGAAGGTAGTGGTGGTGGTGGTGGCGACTGCTGCTGCATGCGTTGCGATCCTGTCGTCTGTGTCTGCGGTGAAGAACAGATTCTTGAGCTGGGTGTTCCAGTTGACTACGACATCAGCGCGAACTGTCCCGACTGTGCAACAGCAATCCTGACACTGGAAAAGATATTTTGCTATCCGAAAGAAGGCGACGATTTATATACAAGGTGTGAGATACACTCATACGTTCACTGCATCAGGTGGGACTTTTCGTGTTCATGCATTGCAACATCTGTTCAATACTGTGCCATTTGCAGTGATGATTCGCGGCCCAGCGGAACGATCACTGTTGACTCATCATCATCAACTATAATCTGCGGGGTGGCAGTCAACATTGATTTAGTCGGTGGCGAACTGATTATTTCTTATGACGGTGTTCCGCAAGGTGCGTTGCCATGCCCAATCACCGACTGCTACGAACTGACAAACCTGCCGGGCGCAACAGTGTTGCGGTTGGGTCCAGATTGCAACTGTGCGTCAGAAGGTCAAGACTGCACCCAGTTGACAGTCTGTGTGAAATGTCCAGATGGAATCTTTGAGCGACACTCTGTTCCAGCTGGTGGATCGGTTACTGACGCTTGTGGCGGTGATTTTGAAATTGCGTTTGATGCTGACGGTTTAGGCGGCAGCATAACTGGTGTCGGTGGCGTACCGTTTGTGCAGCTGTTTGATGTTACATGTCCGACAACAGGATGCCAGACATTCACCGGGGGTGGCGCGACCTTTCACATTGGTGCGATAAAGGATTGCCCCCCATGCAACACACTTGGCGGCATCTTCGAGGTTACGCTTGACTGTGTTGAAATTGAATGTGAAGTTCCGGTTGATATTGATCTGGGAAGTTGTGCGTGTGTGATCACGGCAGGCAATGATTGTGCGTGTCCATGCGGTTGCTTGCTGGTAGGATCAGTTCCATACTGTGCATTCTGTGAGGATGACACTGAGCCAAGTGGTGTATTGACGATCGACGGTGGTGAAGTAGAAATCTGTGGTGTCACAGTCAAGCTGGAGACAACAGATCAAGGCATTGCGGTTTATGAAAACGGTGACATCACTCGCTTCCTAGCCTGCGAGTTCCCGTTATGCAGTTCATTCTTCCTGCTCTGCCCTGACTTCCACAACTGCGATCCACCATCACCGGGATTGTTGAAACTAGGTACTGCTTGCGAATGTGAATGCTGCTGTGTAATAACTGGCCCAGTAGATGGCCAGCCATCAGGACCATTTTGGGTCATCAACAGTTCGTCGTTTGACTGTGTGACTGGTGACTGGATGGTCACAGCGACGGCTGCTGCTGGCGCTGGCCTGAGTTGTGTAATTGCGGAAACGCTCGATGATGGGGGTCAGCCGTGTGCGGTTGGTGCAATGACAACGGCCTGCGCACCGGGGCCGGTAGCTCCCGGTCAGTATGTGTTTGAAGGGACGGCAGATTTGTCCTCAATTCCGTGTACATGCCGCTGTAACGCTGCTGCGTTTGGGCAATGGAGTTTACAAATGGTTGGTGGTGCTTTGCCGAACCTATCATTCCAGTTCACTGCATGGGACTGCCGTGAGGTCACCACGGCAATGAATGTTTTGTGTATCATTGAGTAGCCATGAACGACTGCCGAGAACCGAATTTACAAGAAGTGTACTGTATCATTCAAAGTTAGGCGGAGAAATGATAAACGGGAGAAGGGTCAGGACTGCATCGTCACCTGCGCGGCGTAAGAATGGTACAGCTGTTGGCGCTGCTAACGTCAAGCGACCTGCATCATCACCCGCCAAAGCAGAAGCGTTGTTGAAGGTAATCAACAGTCCAACACAATGTATGCAATGTGTTCATTTAGTTACGGTGAAACCAATGGGTTATAAAAGCGGTAGAGGGTGTGGCTGACGAGGCGGCAAGCGGCACGCACTGTATAAGTGCGGCGTGCATGGTTCATGCACGACACTAAGGTACGATCCGAATCAACAACAGCAGGTGTGTGTTGAATGCACAGACTGCAAACTGGAGTAAATTATGTGGTCTGAATGGATGTATTCGATAGCGCGAATAGCGTGGATTCCAGTCACCTTCTCAAAAGCCGTATATCGAGTGGTTCGTGCAGCCCTCCTTGGTAGAACGATATACGTGCCGTTTGAGGTTCAGGCTGAGAGGATGGCAACCTGCAGCGCCTGCTTGCTCCGTGAGCGGCGCAAGTGTGGCGTGTGTGGCTGCAAGTTGATGTTCA
>Ga0307377_10006001_pt1 | contig 12844 bp, 6 predicted proteins | sample TR3MG_FD_202535 | JGI IMG/M metagenome (GOLD analysis project Ga0307377, IMG submission 202535) | Soil microbial communities from Risofladan, Vaasa, Finland - TR-3 | ecosystem: Environmental > Terrestrial > Soil > Coastal area > Acid sulfate soil | place: Finland: Risofladan, Vaasa | collected...
TTCATCGCTTAACAACAGGTGACATTTACAGTCCAATTGGAGCCACAGCGGAAGAACTTCGTGATGATCTTTGTCTCTATATACGATTACCTGAAGAAGATGCTGATTTCTTGAAGACAACTGTAGAAACAGTATTGCGCGAAATAACCAAAACCGTCAGCGGTCAGTTTATTTCTGCTAATCCTGATAACGGGCAGTACTATCTAGACCTCAAAAAGGACATAGATTATGACTCGCTCATTGTCCAAAAAGCAGACGGACTCACCGCAGAACAGATGGATCGATATTACTTTGAAGCGCTTGCTAGAGCTATGGAATGCGCTGATAGCACTTACGTCTCGGGATACCGCATTTGGGAACATGAGTTAGAATGGCGTGACCACAAAGTGACACGTCTTGGCTATCTCTTTTTTGGCGCCCCGAATGAGAGATCAACAGCTCAACCACCACGTGATTTTTATCTCTACTTCGTTCAACCTTTCGAACCACCACTGATAACCGGCGAGAATAACGTAGATGAGGTCTTTTTCCGGTTAATAGAGAAAGACGATACTCTTAATAATGCACTGAAACTGTATGCCGGAGCTCGCGAATTGGCATATACTGCTACAGCTGGGACACGAAGGATATATGAAGAAAAAGCAAATAATCGTCTACAGAATATTGTCAAATGGTTAAGAGCCAACATGGCCACCGCTTATGAAGTTACGTACAAGGGAGTTACTAAGAAACTGGTAGATTGGCCCAAGGGTAAGGGAACTGCCATGTCAACAGTACGTGATCTCATTAATACTGTTGGTTCATTCTGTCTAAACACACATTTCGCAGAAACAAGTCCGGAATATCCAATATTTTCAATATTAATAACCACTGATAATCTTACCCAGGCAACTCAAGATGCCGTACGGTGTATAGCAAGTAGCATGCAAGTAAAGACTACTCAGGGGACCGCAGTTCTGGAAGCTCTACAACTCCTCGATGGAGAAAGACTTGAACCGAGCAAATCTAAATACGCAAAACATGTGGTGGGGCTCTTTAAGGGTAAAGGGCAAGGGCAAGTAGTAAATAGAAGCGAATTAATAGCGGATTATAAGGGTATTGAATACGATAAGCAATTTCGTCTGGAACCTGAACTAGTTGGAGTAATTATGGCAGCATTGGTTCACAGTGGCGACATCATCATGAGCCTGCCCGGCAAAAAAATAGATGCTGCTGATTTGGATGAGCTAACGAGAATTGGTGTTAAGGAAATCTCTAATTTCAAACATATTGAACGTCCAAAAGATCTACCATTAGCCCCTTTGCAGGCTTTGTTTGATTTATTATCGATAGCAAAAGGCCTCATAGTCAATGAGGCTACTAGGGATGATGCGGTAAAACAGCTCCAAATAAGGATTGTAGATATGGTTAATGAAATAGTTCAAGCTGAGCAGCAGATACAGAGCGGTTTACCTTGCTGGGGAGTTGATTTGCTCAGTGAGCTAGAGCAGGAGAATTATCGCAGACAATTGAGTGAGCTTAAGAATATGCTTGAATCGATTCAACCTTATAACACACCAGGTAAACTCAAGAACTTCCGCCCAACTACCTCACAAATAAACGGACAGAAGACGTCGCTAAATGTGTTAAGACAGGTTAAGGAAATCTCAACGCTTGGACAAGAAATAGCGCCATTTTCATCATACCTCTCCACAGCAGAGGCGATTCTTCCCGTAGATAATCCATGGAGTCAAACGATCAGAGGCGAAAGAACTGTCCTGATGGCTCAAATAACAGACCCGCAGCAAAGGTTGAGTCCTGATTTCAGGCAACAATTGAGACAGAAGCTGATGGATTTAAAGAACAAATACGTGGAGGAGTACTCGCAACTCCATAAGAGATGCCGACTTGGCGCAACAGACGATCAAAAGAAAGCCTCCCTCCTTAACGACAGTCGATTGAACAAGCTACGTAAGTTAGCTGGCATTGAACTTCTCCCAAGAGCACAACTACTCGACTTCCAGAATCGGCTTGCAGGTTTAAAGACTTGTTTCAGTCTAATTAGAGAAGACCTTACAAATAATCCCAGGTGTCCTCACTGTGATTTCCGTCCAGTAGAAGAAACGATTACTTCTCCTGCTGATATGGTTCTTGATAACCTGGACGATGAATTGGACATACTAATTGAGAATTGGACTAAGACTCTATTAGATAACTTAACTGACCCTATAACTCAAGAGGCCATGACTCTTCTCAAGACCGAACAACGAAGTCTCATCGACAATTTCCTAGCACAGAAACAGCTGCCAGATGAAATAAGCAATGATTTCATTGTTGCTATTCAAGAAGTTTTATCCGGTTTAGAAAAATTGAATATTCACATAGACGACCTTAAGCAGGCACTCACTACTGGAAGTATGCCATGCACAGTAAGTGAATTACGTAAACGTTTTGAGAAGTATACTGAATCGGTTACTAAGGGAAAGGATCCCAACAAGGTGAGGATAATCCTGGAGTAGGAGCAGTTCTATGTCTGACCAGGGAAAAATGTTCCTTAAGAAAGCGCAACTTGAGATGCTTAGTAAGCCTCTGGAACAGGAATCAATTGAAAAATCCGAGAAAGAGGCAGAAAGAGCCAAAGAACGCCAAAGGTATGTAGAGATTCTGCGACAAAAACTGCCTGAACTTAAGAAAATGGAAGGCTTTCCTATCGGTAAGGATGAGGATATATTGGCGCTTTCAGATCCACCTTACTATACGGCTTGCCCTAATCCATTCATAGAAGAATTCATTCAGAAATATGGCAAGCCGTATGATGAGGCAACCGACGACTACCAGCGAGAACCATTTGCCGCTGATGTTAGTGAAGGTAAGATTGATCCCATTTTTAACGCTCACTCCTACCATACGAAAGTGCCATACAAGGCGATTATGCGATATATACTGCACTATACCGAACCGGGGGATATTGTTTTTGACGGCTTCTGTGGTACTGGGATGACCGGTGTGGCTGTTCAAATGTGTAATCGTCCAGATGCTAGTTTCAAAGCAAAAATAGAATCGGAAATGCCAGGTATCAAATGGGGAACTCGCCAAGCAATCCTCTGTGACCTTTGTCCATCGGCTACATTCATTGCCTATAACTACAATACATCTATCGATGTAAAGCACTTTGAAAATGTGGCCATGAAAATTCTTGAGGAAGTCGAACAAGAGTGTGGGTGGATGTATGAGACAACTCATAATGATGGAAAAACGAAAGGTACAATTAACTATACAGTCTGGTCTGATGTATTTATCTGTTCCCAATGCTCACGGGAAGTGCTTTTGTGGGATGCTGCTGTTGATCATAAAACTGGGGATGTACAGGACAAGTTCAATTGTCCTCACTGTGGTGCTCTCTGTAGTAAGCAAAATATGGAAAAAGCTTATATGACCAAGTTTGACAGTGTCCTTGGGGAAAGTGTCCTAAAGCCAAAGCAGTTACCGGTATTGATTAATTACTTCCTCGGGAATAAGCAGTATATAAGAGAACCAAATGATGCGGACTTAGCTACAGTTCAAAAGGTTGAAGATAGTAACCTGCCTTATTCATTTCCAGCGTATGCAATGATGTTCAAGGGTAGTGAATGGGGGGATAGCTGGCGTGCAGGTTACCATTTTGGAGTCACTCATAATCATCACTTTTATACCAAAAGGAATCTATGGACACTTTCTTGTTTAAGAGACAAAGTACAAAAAAACCGTGACGATAGAATCCGGCGGGCACTAGGTTTCCTAATTTCAAGTTTTGACCCATCTTTCGTTAGTAAATTAACCAGATATAACTTTGGCAAAAGAGGTAACAGTCCTCTAAGCGGGACTCTATATATTCCATCGTTCAGAACTGAAAGAAATATATCTTACGTTTACAGAAACAAATTAGATGATATTGTGAAAGCACTCGGTGCACTACAATCGGAGCCAGGTCGATATGTTCTACAGACTTGTTCGTCTTCTTCTATTCTTCCCAATGCGAACAACTGTATAGATTATATTTTTACAGATCCTCCCTTCGGTTCCAATTTGATGTATTCTGAGCTGAATTTTATTTGGGAAGCATGGCTTAGGGTTTTCACCAATACTGAGCCAGAGGCTATTATTAACGATTCTCAGAAAAAAGGGCTAGCTGAATATCAGAGACTAATGGAGCAGTGCTTCAAAGAAAACTACCGTATCCTAAAACCGGGTCGTTGGATGACAGTAGAATTCCACAATTCCCAGAACAGTGTTTGGAACGCTATTCAAGAAGCAATTTCAAGAGCCGGTTTTGTTATCGCGGATGTGCGGACTTTAGATAAACAGCAAGGCTCCTTTAAGCAGGTGACATCAACTCAAGCTGTCAAGCAAGACCTGATAATCTCTGCTTACAAGCCTAACGGAGGACTAGAGCAAAGGTTCAAGATGACGGCCGGTACGGAGGATGGAGCCTGGGAGTTTGTTCGCCAGCATTTGAAACACGTGCCTATATTTGTGGATAAGGACAAGCGTGCCGAAGTAATTACTGAGCGTCAGAATTACCTCCTATACGATAGGATGGTAGCATTCCATGTTCAACGAGGTATCTCCGTACCAATAAGTGCCGGTGACTTCTATGCAGGGCTCAAGGAACATTTCCCAGAACGCGATGACATGTATTTTCTACCTGACCAGGTAGCAGAATACGACAGTAAGAAACTGACGGTGGAGGGTATGGAACAGCCCTCCTTGTTTGTCTCAGATGAGAGAAGTGCTGTCCAATGGCTGCGTCAACAACTTGCAGGGAAGCCTCGCACTTATCAAGATATCCAACCACTATTCCTGAAAGAGTTACACCAGGCGGGACATGAAAAACTTCCAGAATTATCCGAGTTGATTGAGCAGAATTTTCTTGAGGATGAGCAAAATCTTTGGTATGTGCCAGACCCAAATAAGCAAGGTGACCTTGAAAAACTAAGAGAGAGGGACTTACTTAGAGAATTCGCAGAATATCGGAATAGTAGGGGTAAACTCAAAGTATTTCGTACGGAGGCTATTCGAGCTGGTTTCAAACAATGCTGGAGCGCCAGGGACTATAGCACGATAATAGAGGTTTCAAGACGCTTACCAGAATCGGTTTTGGAAGAGGATTCAAACCTGCTTATGTATTATGATAATGCATCCATACGTAACATAGAGAAACTATCAATGTTTGATAGAGGGGCTGCCTGAAGCTCAATCATAGCCATGCTGTGGTTAGGTTATTATGGAGCATAACGCTGCATTAAAAACAACTAAAAAAGGTGACTGGCTCTGGAGTGATGAGTACTTGGAACCTGTTCAAGTACTTGATACTCAAGAACTATGGACTCATCACACTACGAATGTCTGGGTGCCCAGTCGCGACATCGTTACTTGCTTACACCACGAAAACTTATCTAGACTTGCTGACTGCGACCAGCAACCAATAGAAATGCTGATGTACGTAGCCGCGGCAGCTCGTATAGGTGATGCCCTTAACAGAAATGATCTGCTAGCTCCGCTCGGGGGAAATCTGATTATTCTACCACACCAGATTTATGCGCTATCTCGGGCACTAGAAGGCTACCAAATAAGGTATCTTCTCGCAGATGAAGTTGGCTTAGGAAAAACGATAGAAGCTGGACTTATTATGCAAGAACTAAAACTACGAGGACTAGTACACCGCATATTGCTTGTGACGCCAAAGGGTCTGGTACTTCAATGGATCCAAGAGATGCGCCTCCGTTTCAATGAAAGCTTCGAACTAGTGGCACCCGCAGTTTTTTCAGGCGAGTATATGAGTAGCGAGATAAATTACTGGAAGCAGTTTGATCAAGTTGTTTGTACTATTGATTCTGTGAAGCCGATAGGTAGTCGTCGAGGTTGGAGCAAACAAAAAATAGAACAATACAACCAGGAGCGCTTCGATAACCTTGTTTCTGCTGGATGGGACCTAATCATTGTAGATGAAGCTCATAGACTTGGTGGAACTCATGAGACTGTAGCTAGACATCGCTTAGGTGAAGGATTGGCAGGGGCAACACCTTACATCTTGTTGTTAACAGCGACACCCCATCAAGGAAAGACTGAGTCTTTCCAGCGTCTATTATCTATTTTGGACAAGAATGCTTTTCCAGACAGAGTCCCTATTAGAAAGGAACAGGTTTCTCAATTCGTTATACGTACTGAGAAACGTCATGCTATAGACATGGAAGGCAAACCTTTATTTACAGAAAGAAGAACACAATTAGTGGCAGTCCCTTGGAAAGAACAACATAGCAGTCAAAATGAGCTCTACGATGCTGTTAGTAAATATGTGCGTTGGGGCTATAAAAAAGCTGTAAGCGAAAAACGTAACTATATCGGTTTCTTAATGGTATTGATGCAGAGATTAGTAACAAGTAGTACTAGGGCAATCAGATCAGCTCTAGAGCGCCGTTTATCTAGCATTCAAGGTGAACAGTTGCTTCACAGCTCGGTCTTGGAGCATGAACTGAACGAGGAATTCTGGGGAATGGGTGGGCAGGAACAACTCGACATGCTGTTAGATCAAGAATGTAGTACTCTCAAGGATGAGGAAAAACAGGTGATGTATTTACTGAGCCTCGCTCGACGTTGCGAAGCTGCAAAACCCGATGCAAGGGCCGAAGCCTTGCTTGATTGGATATACCAGATACGGCAAGAAGAGCAAGATTATGAACTGAAGTTCCTAATATTCACTGAATTCATTTCTACCCAAGAAATGATCAAAGAGTATTTGGTAAACCGTGGGTTTGGGGTAGTTTGTCTTAATGGGACAATGGGGATAGATGAGCGTAGAAGAGTACAAAACGAGTTTTCGTCAAAAGCTCAGATATTGATCTCTACTGACGCTGGCGGTGAGGGTTTGAACCTGCAGTTCTGTCACGTAGTTATCAATTACGATCTTCCTTGGAATCCAATGCGTCTAGAACAGCGGATCGGTCGAGTAGACCGCATTGGACAGTCACATACGGTCCATGCAATTAACTTCGTCACTGATGGTACAGTAGAGCAACGGGTAAGGGACGTGCTCGAGCAGAAGCTTAAGGTAATAATGGCCGAATTTGGTGTTGACAAAACGAGTGATGTCCTTGACTCTCTTGAAGCAGAAACTGATTTCAACAGATTGTATGTTGATTCGATACTATCACCTGAGCGTATAGAAGATAATGTCTCTGCAATACTAGATCACTTAAGAGGCTCAATTCAAGACAGACTGGACGTGAATGCTTATTTAGGACTAGGGCAACCAGATATATCAACAACAAAGAGTGTCGTCAGCAGTCATTTAAGCCAATGGATCGCATGTATGGTAACTAACTACGTTGTGTCATATGGTGGGTCTGTTGATAGGACTGATAGTGATTATCAGATTTCATGGCCAAATGGTATGAAAATGGATCATGTGATATTCAATCAGCCACTACCAGACGGAAAAGAATGTACACACATGGGCCTAGAGCAGTCGATTGTAAGAGAGATAATGCATAATTTACCCAGGTTTGTCTCCGGACAATCTATTCCATTATTCACGATCAACAATCTGGCAAGCGAAATTAAGGGATACTGGTCTCTGTGGAGAGTCTTGCTAAAAACACCGACGAAAGATCTTGAAAGAGTCCTATGTTTATTTCAACACGATGACGGTCGTGCCTTGGCCCCAACAGCTAAGCACATCTGGGACATTATGGTTAGTGAGGATCTACGGGCGATCCAGTTTGGGTATATTAGAGATGATACCCTTGATCAGAAGTATAAGCATTCATATGAATTAGCATTGGAGAGTGGTTATAACACATTCCTCGAGTTACAGATGACGCACAGTATCAGATTAGAGCAGGAAAAAGAACGGATTAAACAAGCATTTGCGGCTAAGCGTGAGACTATCAACAAACTGGGTCTATCAGGAGTTCGGCAGCATCGTCTAAAGCAGGTAGATATTGAAGAATCCGAATGGATTACGAGACTTGACGAAGAACGTCAGAGTCTGCCCGAGCTGCAATGCCTGTTAATCATAAGAATTGAGGGTTCATATGCTTAACTTCCATGAAAAGATATTACAGAATCTTCAAACAGTCACTTCCCCTGTTGCATTGGTGTCGGATCCAGACGGTATCCTTGATGAAGAACGGATAGCTAAGCTCCTATCAGAACACGGCTATGAACAGATTATATATGATGACCCTATCGCGTTTAGATTTGCCTATACGTCTATATATGACCAAAGATCGGATAAAGCCCCAAAAGGCATTAGGATCGTAGTACTACGCAGACCAAAGCATGACCTTCGGAACCTGCCTTACGATTTGTTACAAGGTGCCACACAAATTTCTTTCAGCCTCGCTGAATTGTTTCCAAACCTGAGCTATCCAATCATAAAGGAGCTTGAACACACTCAACTCGACAAGCTATACAATGCCTATGTTGAATATCAAGGCGAACAACTTAGTGATACTGCCACAAAGGAATTCTTACTGAAGAACATCTATGGAATAGCCCTTGAAATGATAAAGACACGTGCTGACTTGATTAAGATTCTGATATCGAAACACCTGGAAAGCATCGATATTCCAAAGATAATCGGTGATTATTTCATTCATTTACTTCAAAGAAACCCTGAGTTTGATGATTGGCCATTGGAGAAGATTGTATATCAGCGAGCGGAATTACTCCTATTCCTTCAAGAGAGTTGGAAGAATTACATTACTAAGGTAGCTAGCAAATCAGGTGGTATCTATCACAGCATTGTACCTTTTGATCAAAGCGACATTCGCGTCTACCTTAACAACCTCTTCTTTGAAGGATGGTTAAAGCCTATCCAATGTTCCGAACCAGAGTTGCTTCCAGCATGGGCCACAGTGGGCATCCTAACTGACCCAATGAGGCAACGACAGGAGCAGATAGAAAAACTCATGAATAGAGTACAGCGGGAAATGCCAAACATCCAGAGTTCATACAAAGATTGGCAGCAACTGGCAGTCTCTTGGGCTGAATTATCGGTAGTCAGGCATGAACAAGACACCATCCTAACACCAAATTTAGAAAGTAAGATAGAGGAGTTGCAGGAAATTATTGAAGCACGATTTGAAGCCTGGTTGTTAGACAAGTATGCATCGATAGCTACGCTGTCGTATTGGCCCAAGCCCGTAATGTTACACCACATCGCTCCATATCTAGCACATCGTCGTAGATCCCTGGGTGATAAGAAGATAGCATTAATTGTTGTAGATGGTCTCGCTCTTGACCAATGGTTTGTTATGCGAGATGCTATTTCCCGCCTTAACCGTAATTTGTATTTCGAGGAGACATGGGCTTTTGCATGGGTGCCCACACTTACTTCAGTATCTAGGCAAACAATCTTTGCAGCGCAGATACCGCTATATTTTAGCGATTCTTTCGTTACTACGGAAAATGAGGGGAGAAAATGGCGGAAGTTCTGGGAGAATGAGGGACTTCAAAACCAGAATATAGGATACTATCGTGGGCTTGGGGCTGGACCAATAAGTGAAATTGAAACATCAATAACTGATCCAAACATCTGTATTCTGGGTTTGGTTGTGGAGACAGTGGATAAGATCATGCATGGAATGAAATTGGGTGGTACCGGGATGCATCAACAAGTTGGTCTGTGGATTCAAAAAGGCAATCTATTGGAGTTAATAGCCCGTCTTTGGGATGTTGGCTTCTCTGTTTATCTAACTTCAGACCACGGTAATATTGAAGCTACAGGACGAGGGAGACCAAGAGAAGGTTGTTTAGTAGAAGTAAGTGGGCAACGTGCTCGTGTCTATGAAGATGTATTACTTTTGAAACAGGTTCAGAATGAATTTCCTGATACTATCCATTGGACGGGGCAAGGTTTACCTGCAGGATATCATGTATTATTATCAAGAGACAGAACAGCTTTTTCAGGAAAAGATGAGAAGCTTGTTTCTCACGGGGGAATTACTTTAGAAGAAGTAGTTGTACCATTTGTATGGCTTAAGAAGGAAAAGAGATGACTTCGCATGTTGGCTTAGACCGTCCTATCAAGCTTGAATGGATGGATATTTTGGCTAATAAACTAAGAACTGAGAGGGATTGGCAGGTATTACGCCAGTATATGCATGACTTTCTTGCACCAGAAAGGCCAAATTATGAATCTCGTCGCAAGAATCTTACCGTCCTATTTCGAATATGGATATCATTACCTGAAGAACAACTTGAAATGAGAGAACGCGCAATAGAATTACTATCAAGAGAAGCGGGAATAGATCACCTTCACATTCATTGGGGTATGACATTAATGGCCTACCCATTTTTTAAAGATGTTGCGGGTATCATTGGTAAATTACTAGCTCTTCAGGGTGATGTATCTTTGGTGCAGGTTCAACGTCGTATAGCAGAACTTTGGGGGCAACGTTCCACTGCAAACATCGCTGGTAGAAAAATTGTACGTATGATGGCTGGTTGGGGAGCACTAAGGGAATCCGCAACACAGAACAACTATGTTCCTACTAGTCCTCGAAGCGTATCCAAAGAAAATGCCCTCTGGCTAGTAGAAGCCTTGTTGCATGCTGAGCAGTCCAAGTCAATACCACTTGATACCTTGCAGAGTATACCAACGGTTTTTCCATTCAAGATTGACGTATATCAGTCACAGCTCATCCAATCTAAGAAACTGGAAATAGTAAGACAAGGCTTCAATGCTGACGTCATAAGATTACGATAGAGGTGTATGATTGACTGGATTGGTAGTTGTACCAAACCGTCATAAAGTTCAATCGTGGTAGTTCGTTACTGCATCGTGGTCGTCAGCAATATTGGTACGACACATAAGCCCGCTGTCACAAGCCGATTGCTTTCCCCCACACTTTCTCAGAAACCATTCTAATGATAGCTTTGGCAACTTCGAGGGCATCCTCTGCGTCAGCCAAAATCAAGGACATATCATATGACTTTCGGGGGTGGGTGATCTGATTTCGTTTTTCTCTCACTGCTTCGAAGCTTTGCCAAAGATGTCCGCCTTTATCTAACTTCGTCCCCATCCCAAATTTAGCCACCAAAAACAGTATCTTATCCTCAAGTCGTCTATATTCGGGTGTATCGGAGACGCGAAACTGCCCGGCTTCACTACCAGAGTCCATAAATTCTAGCTTTTGCTCTGTAAGCAACGCCCTTTCAGGCAGTGAAAACATGTCTGGGGGAAGTGCAGCAAAATCAGCCATCATATTGTTTATGAAGGACTCCATGGCAATCCAAGAGAGTAGCAAGCTGGCAATCAGGGACCTTTCTGCTACCGTGCCCTGTCCGAGCTCACTGGCCTGCTTAGCTTGGGAATAGAAGCTTTCCGCATAGTCTAGGAAATCTCTATAAGATGCCATTGGACCCCCTTTACAACGGGGAATACCCACTCTTCCATGATCTAATAGCTCTAACCTGGCTTACCGCCTTGTTCAGCAATCCTTTGTCTAGGCACGTATCGGGTGACGTGCTTTTTGCAAGGAAAACCTGGGCCATTCTTTGTCGATCCTTCATAGATGACCGTGTGCCAAGGCCTCGATATGTTGCCTCATCCTCGTCATGGTGGAAGGTAGACATCCCTTTAGCGTTTAAGGGATCAGGGAATTCCCTTGTCGCTTTGGGAATCTGGAACAGGTTATTTAGTCTTTGCGGGTGAGATTGAAGCAGCCCGGCTACAAAGCTCCACCCAGTCAGTACAGAAGCAGTCAAGGCCTTGTTCTTGAATCCCTTACGTTTCTCAATATCCTTGCCTTTCTCTACGGCATCTCGTTGTGTTTGATGTAATAGTGCAAAGGCTTTTCCGGATTGTATGAGTTGAGGATTGTCCCAGAGGCCCTTTCCCAATCGGCGAATGACTTCTTCGTATTCCGGATCAAGAAATGCTCCGGACTGGCAGAGGTACGGCTCATAAACGTGCCTGTCAAGTTCTCTTTCATCCAACTTTGCGCCCTCTGCTTCACCGCGGAAGAAATTAACTAAGAAAGTTCTGGCAAGCTGGACGGATATTCTCTCAGATCTAGACGCCTGGTCAGGGAAATCTTCTCCTTGATTGAGAAGCCCAACTCGTACACACCATTCACGTAATTGCGTGCCCACTAGCGTTTCTTCTAGTTGACGGTCGAACAAGTCATTGGACACGGAAATGTTCGTATTCGAAACCAAAGCTAAATCGGTCCTCTGCTCTTTGCCGAGGCCAAAGTAAACACGGAAGCCGTGATCTCTGGATACATCTTTGACTTCGAGCGCCTCTTGGATCGCCTTTGACCTATGTTGTCCTCCCCAGACCTTCAAAGGTTTCCCAGGGTTGTAAACCTTTGAATACTCCACTATGAGGTCGTGGAATTCTCTGCCCTCCTCTGCATCAGTTCTCATCCGCAGATATGTGTGATGCTTCAACAGAAGTTCTCTATTCGCTCTGTAACTGGCATCATTAGTTGGGTCCAGACGAGCATTCAGGTCTAAGAAGTTGCAAACGACCTTGGCTGGAATCGTACATTTTATGTAATAGCTGCCCTTCTTGCCATCTTGATATATTATGATTGGCGAGTTACTCTCCTGCTCGCGTGTTTTCACTTCTGCTAGAAATTGATTAACCTCTGTCTCAACATTAGGATTGTGCTTCGCACCACTATCGAATAGAATTTGCATATCATGACTCCTGTCACGAGAACCTTAAGACAGCATGGCATGGTCAGCAATGTCTGACCCAATCACTATGGACACTTTAATTAACTGCGCTGTTCTTGTCAAGGAAAAGCAATTAGTGAACAACAATCAGCCATATTGTGTTTTTGAGGCTTCCTTCCCTATCTCCGCTTAGTTT
>Ga0307377_10006003_pt1 | contig 12839 bp, 15 predicted proteins | sample TR3MG_FD_202535 | JGI IMG/M metagenome (GOLD analysis project Ga0307377, IMG submission 202535) | Soil microbial communities from Risofladan, Vaasa, Finland - TR-3 | ecosystem: Environmental > Terrestrial > Soil > Coastal area > Acid sulfate soil | place: Finland: Risofladan, Vaasa | collected...
AAAAGGATACAGTATAACAGTTACATTATGGCTTTTATGTATATAGTCACTCACATAACAAAAATATAATTAATTTTCGAAGCAGAGCTTCGAGGAATTAGACCTAACGAGATTAAACCAAAAAATAGAATAAGACTCTTAATCATTTCAGTAATATTTCTTGTGGTTGTTTAAATTGTTACACAACTCATTATTAACCAATATTTTGATATAAAATCAACCCGATAAGATTTGTATAACCCTTACTTATGCAGGCAAAAACACAAACAGCCTATCTCCTCTTCTTGAATAGGGTCATAATTAGAATGGATCCTCCCGATCCCAGCAATATCCCTGCAAAAAAATCAACCAGTTCTTTGTCCAAATTTGTATTGCAATCTTTAAGAAGAAACTCTATTAATACTCCAGCAACTATCAATAGAATTGAAACGAAAAATTTTTTCCCCTTGGTCATGAGTTTAGGAGTTTTATTGAATAATCCGGTAACGTTGTTATTGCTCATATTTCAATAATATTTTCTCCAATAAAGGTAAAAAACAATTGTTACAAAACAGTAAACACTATATTTCCTTTTCATTGCCTCGAAGAATGCGCTCAATCTCCTTGCCCTTATCTTTAGCCAACGAGCAGAATAACAATTCTATACTTTTTTATTGTGCTATCACACTTAATGCAGAACTCGCTTTCAAATGGTGTAACAAAAAGAAGGGTAATGCTCTACATTCTCATTCTGAACACCCCCAAATTTACCCAGATGAGAAACAGCTATAAAAGCATGTGATTCAACACTACTTCCCCTCTCTAAAAATCACCTCTATTCGCTTATCGGGAATGAGCCACATAAGGGCAACCAAAATATACAGCCCTCCGGCAATCCAAGTGCTAATCCAGCATGCGCCAATGGCCGTAAGGTATAGCGGCGGGGAGATTTTCCCCTTAAGGTCACGGCCAATGGCCTTAGATAGTATGGAATTGGAGCCTTGGTTCCTGATTATGCGGGTTTGGAGTATAAAGTATGCAATTGCCGCCATCAGCAGAATAGTGCCATAAAGGGCCATGGGCACAGTGGCAAAATGGTTCTCACCAACCCAGCCAGTGACAAATGGCACCAGCGATAGCCAAAAGAGCAGGTGAAGGTTGGCCCACAAAATGTCTCCTGTTACACGCTCAACCGTGTGCATCATGTGGTGGTGGTTGTTCCAGTATATGCCTAGGTAGATAAAGCTCAGCACGTAACTTATAAACACCGGAATAACGGGTTGCAAGTCGACCAGTTCAATACCATGAGGCACCTTTATATCCAGCACCATAATAGTTATAATGATGGCGAGCACACCATCGCTGAATGCTTCCAATCTTGTCTTTTTCATCGTGCTAACAAATTAATCCCACTTCATTTCAAAGATAGGAAAAGATGAAAATGTTCCGGCGCGAGCCATGCACGCGAAAATGCTAATCATTACTGCATCTCCTTAAGCCTTGTCACCACTGACGGTATTCTTAATTGATGAAAATATCATTGATGCTCTCTTTTTGAAGAGAAGGTAATCGTTGACGCTTCTTTCATGGGTATTTATCGATTGTGATCAACTCTCCTCGCCAAAAAAAGCCAAAAAACATCCCATCAGCAATATGAGGCAATTCCGATCTACCACTTCAGAACGTAGTATTGGTAAGGCGATAATACGATATTAGCCCCCAGTGTTAAAGTAGACCCTGCAAGAGCATCGGTCCACTCTCCCTGCAGTGCGGAAGGCAAAGCATAGGTTTCATCGGTAGCACGAACATTTACAATCACCAAAACATGCTTTGTACCGCTAGTTTTCTGAAAAACAACCACGTTGCGGTCGGTATAGGTTGTTAGCGTGCCATTACGCGCAGCCGACGAGGAATCGTAAAAGTTGAGCATCGTGGTATAAGATGCCAGCATATTGGGGTTATCGCTCCAGCTAATTGGTCCGCCACCGTTATACACCGATGTGCTGCTAACGCCAACCTCCTGCCCACAGTAAATTAGCGGTGCGCCCTGCAAAAAGATGGCTACAACAGAGGCGGCCAAGGCTCCATTGTTACCACCAAAAACGGAAACTGGGGTGGCAATGTTGGACTCATCGTGGTTGGTGGTAAAGCGAAGCTTTCTGCATCCAGATGGCACCACGGAATACTCGGTGGTGTTGGTGACAAATAGGGCTCCAGCATCCTGGTTGCTGCCAAAAACACTCTTTAGCGATGCCAAGAAGTCCCAGCCATAGTTCATTTGAAAACCGGCAATAAAGTGGTCCGCCCGTGAGCCTTCGGCCAACAATATCAGATTCTTCTTGGTGGCACCCTTAAGCGCTGTAATAGCTTGCTGCCAGAAGTCAAAGGGAACAAAGTCAGCAGCATCGCAGCGGAAGCCATCAATATCGGCGGTTGCCACCCAATACTCCATGGCGGCAATCATGGCCTGGCGCATATTGCTGTTGTTGTAGTTCAGGTCGGCAACGTCGTTCCAGTTTGTTCCCGCCGGACTAATAATATTTCCATTGGCATCCTGTGTGTACCAGCTGGGGTTGCTAATCCACGGATTATCCCACGAGGTGTGGTTTGCGACCCAATCCAGTATCACAGCAATATTCCGTTTGTGGGCTTCGCTGACCAACGTTTGCAGATCCTGCATAGTTCCAAAATCGGGGTTTACCTCAGTATAATTCCGCACACAGTAGGGCGAACCAAACGATTTGAGAACTCCAATTGGGTAGATGGGCATCAGCCAAATGGTATTTACTCCTAGCGCCTTTATCTGGTCGAGCCGGTTGGTTACCCCCTGCAAATTCTTTGTTGCGCTAAAGGCTCCCGGATTTACTTCATACATTACTATATTGGCAACCGCGGGCGTTTCAAATACCGATGACGTGGTGTCGGTTGCAGGGCTATCATCCTTCTTGGCGCAACCTTGAACGGCAAGGGCAATAATTACGAAAAGCAGCAGGCAGGTTGCCAACTTTAAGCGAAGTTCACTAACAAAACGATATAACCTCCTATTGCGATGAATCACAATGTGAGCAATACTCTTTATAACCATACCATAAATTGTTAAAATACCCAATAATCTCTCCTCGATCGGAGCATAAAACCCTTACAATTCCATAACCACCTTCAGGGGCACTTACATGTCCAAGAACAATAACAGTTCCGTTATCATTATAAGAATTCCAATACTCAACATGAAACTTCACTCTTCCTCCATCATATCGACCATAAACGACTTGTGAGGAAGATTAGGATTAAGCTTAAGAAAATAATTGCTTGATCTTCTTAATAAACAAGATGCTTTACTCTTTGCACCGGTAAAAGAGTTATGCGGAAAGATCACGCTTTTTTTCCTCAAACTCCTCCTTACTGATTTCACCCTTGGCATACCTCTCCTTGAGTATGTCGAGCGCCGACTTGTTGGCTGATTGGTTGGACACGCTGCCCTGATTAATAACCTTTACAACTATCCAAACAATGACTACTACAATAGCGAGGCCAATAAACCAGCCCCATCCCATTCCAAAACCTGCTCCACCGAAACCGTGCATGATAATCCTCCTATTTTTGGTTAGTAATTATTTCGAAAAATCAACATAAACTTATTGGCTACTGCAATATAACCTCTTTTTCTAAGAAATGACCAAATGACTCAGCAGCACCGGCCACCCACTGCAACTCCTCTTTGTTATGATGTCGAAAAAGTTTCATTTCCATCATTACCTTGTTACCTTTAACTGTTCGCTTCCACAGCCCTGATACCTGTCCATTAGTAACAATCACCGGCCGAAAAATGCCATTGTTGGATACCGCTTTGGGCAAATTTACCTCCGACATTGATGCGTTTCGGCTCCGATAGCTGATGATGAACTCATCAAAAGCAGGTATTAGGAATGCTTTGTCATTAGCCAACACAGGTGGTGCAAAAGAAGAAGCAAACCAAAATAGGTCTTCTCCAACAGTTTCCGATACCAACTCGCAACGAATGCTTTCGAGTCCATTTCGCGCATCGGTAGCGGATAATCCCGACCACCAAGCAAAATCCTGCAGAGTTGCAGGGCCATGACTAAGAAAATACCTGCGGGCAAGCAATGCAAGTGCTTCTTCACGATGCAATGCGCCAATTGAAGTAGCACGACTGTCCAGCAATGCATAGGTGTATTTACCGTCTCTACCGGCACCGCTACAGATAAGTCCCTCGAGTTCCGCTCTTAAAAGCAGATGGGAAGCCCTATTCTCATCCGTTGGAATCCGTATTCCGGTAAGCACACCTACCAACTCTTCGCGCGTAAGGTGCCTATCCTCCAAGGCTCTTACCATAGCATCGTTACTCTTTGCAACAATCGCCTCAGTGAGCTCGAGTTCCTTGTGTCGCGACCGTAGCGACGTTTTAATTCGAGGAGCCGTAAGATGGAGCATCCAGCGGATGTCGTCCGACGCTACTAAGTGCCACGTAGGTCGGAGCAGGTGTGTGCGCAAAATATCGCCACTGTTGAACGCATCGTCCACAGTATTTATAGTAGCACCCGGTAGCCGCACGCCCACCGCCCACTTAACCATGTTAAAGTCCTGCGCCTGCATGGCTCCCATCCAGCCGACAACTTCGCGGGCCGTTTTAAAGCGTGCACCGTTTATTTGCTGATTTGCAAGCCGTATATGTGAAATGTGTGATAATTCCATTTCAAACTTAGATATGAAGCCAATGTAGCAAAAATCAAAGAGAATGAAAAGGAGTGGCTATAGGTTAACACACGGAGCAAAACAAACTATTCTATCTATTCTACTCGGCTTTTGCGGTACCCCTGTGCTGCTGTTTTACCATTATTACCGCAATGGTCACAAGGTATATGTAGGTATTCAGCATAAACAGACGCTGCCACAATCCCTTATACTCGGCTAAAAAGTTATCGCTGCTGGAGGAGAAACGAAACATGAATAGCATCACTGTGGCAATTCCAGTTACAAACATTATTTTCGATAACCGATGAAATCGAGGCATCTCCTCCTTCGAAATCACCCACAACATGACCAATGGAAGAATCAGTATGGCAACCACACCAATACCTCCAAGTGTATCGTGCACAATGGCTGAGTTTGTAAATTCCCCTGCAATGAAGTTTGCCTTGAATGCTCCCGAGCCAAAACCTTCTCCAAAACCGTAAAGCATGATTAACCAGGAGGCCAGTCGGGCACTACGTCCACGCTCCCCAAAAGCCCTGCGAAAGCCAAGACCAAACAGAATTATGAGAAAACCCATTATTATCCACCATGCCGACATTGGAGCAGATATGGGGCTAACGGAGGCACCCATCGCGCTCATGGTCTCCTTTAACTGGCTGTAGCCCGGGTAAAATGGACCCATGGCAAAGGTCGTAATCATTTCACCAATGGAAGCAATCAAGCAGGCTCCCGCTGCAATAAAAACAAGGTTGGAGTTCTTCTTCATTTGAGGTTTTCAAAAATAGTTCCTAACACTAAACCATATCGCTAGGCATTTGCCCAATTACTCTAGAAAATAGAGCGAGAACGAAGCAAATTTTTGGCGGTTAAATATAGGGAGATTGCGGTAGACGGTTGCGTCAATACGATCACATTGAGCGGCTATTTCTGTTAATAAATGCTAAATTAGTGTTATGTAGATAGCAAGTAGTGTGGGTCTAACCCAACCATTTTAAGCAGCAAAGGGCATGTGTTAAGGTATTCGGTCAAACCACTGGCTTCGGTATCATAATCAGGAGACCAAAACTTATATACCACTGGTTTGTTCACCTCGCCATACTCTAAGCAGCATTCAACGCCATCCTTTCCATGAACGCTGGCCTTTGAGAAATCACTGTGTTGAAGATTGGCCAATACCTTACACAATGCGCTGTACTGCTGTTCACCCAAACTAAAAGTAGTATCTCTTTGCGTATACATCAATTCTAAACTTTGCTCCATAGGCCTAGAAATAAGATGAACAGCAGCACCATTCCCATTTCTCGTAAGTTCAACCACCACCGTGGCATCCGAAATTCGCTTGGAATGCTCAATGGTCAGCCTAATAAATTCAATTTTCTGTTGCTTTCCGCTGCAGGAAATCAACATTCCCACTGACAATAAAACGAGTAGAATAATTTGTGATTTATGATGTAGCATACCACGAAAAGAATTTTAGGGCAGCAAACCGATCTAGTAAGTTGCTCATCAACTTTATTTCACAACCTTATTGCAAACAATGCCCCATATGGTAAGTTCCTTAAGGTCAGATTTAATATCCACAGTTCTATCATTTATAAGCTTAAACTGATGACCTTCGGTATAGGTGCTATCGAAAAGCGAGCGCACAATCAGCTTCCCCTTCTTAAACGTCAACCGAGTCCAATCGCCCTGTGTTCTCCATCTGCCGGAGGTGTTTACAGTAGAAACCTTTTCGCCACTCTCCGACGGTTCCAGAGGCTTCATATACAGCGAGAATGTGTTATCCGTCCTTAAAGTCAGTTGGATATCGGCCATTCCATTGGCACCGCTATGGTAAGCCATAAGGTTGCTGCTGACCTCCTTCTTCTCATTGCTAGTTGTAGAAGTATTATGGAGCTTAGTGGCTGATGTACAGGCAGCAAGAAATATTAAAAAAATTAGAAGTATTCCTCTCATTATCGTAGTTATTGTCGGCTGGCTCAGATACCATTGCCGGATTAAATGCTTAAGATCATAGAGTTGCAAGATACACTAATAAAAGAAGAATCTATTACTAACTATGATTCACAAGTGTATAGAAATATTTCAACGCCATCATTCTAAAGTAAGAGAGAAGGCCATTTGCATTCCTACACTATATACCAAATGCCAGCTTTATTCCAGCAATTGTCATGCCTGCTCCCATAATAGCAAGGATTAGCCCCATGAGCTTCCCCAAGACGGCAATTAGGTTGGCACCTAAAGTTTTAACAATTCGCTCGCTGAGCTGAAATGCCCAGTAGGTTAGATAAATCATGATCGCAAAAATGGCAATAACAATCCCAATGCGCAGCAGGCTAGCATCGGTAACGCTGTTCATGGCCGTAACAATGGTTCCTGGGCCGGAAAGAATGGGAATGGCCAGTGGTGATATGGCAATTCCATCGTCGAGATCCACCTCCTCTGGATTGTGTATCTTCGACTTTTGAGAAAGCAGCATCTCAAAACCAATGTAGAAGATAAGAATGCCGCCGGTAACTTTAAACGCCGGGATGGTAATTCCAAACAGCTCAAAAATATACTTCCCAAGAATAACAAAAACTACCACAATCAAAAAGGCAGTAATGGATGCAGTTTTTGCAATACGCTTCTTTGTCAGCTCGCTTTTCCCTTCAACCAAACCGAGGAAGATGGGCACGTTGGCAATGGGGTTCATTATGGCAAAGAACCCCGTAAATACTGTTAACGAAAATGTGAAAATGCTGTCGTTCATGGTGAAATACCTAGTTTATACAAACACGAAAACCTCCCTAAAGACTTTGGGGTTTGAACTGCGTTTTCATGGATATGCAATCTACGTTAAAGAAACAGGTGGGCCAATACAATAGTTCACCTCCAACCTACCATAGGCCAGTATAGCCCCCGTTAAATCAGAAAAAGGTTTGCCGCACAAATCCTCATAAAAAACATGGGGTCGCACGTTTGACTCCGACTGGGGTCGCTCAAGAAAATACCATACTCTTGGATGGAACAACCGAGACGTTCGCTCTTTCGTCGCTATTATTCATTTGTCCAAATGCAAAAATTCACCAAAATCATCAGCGTACAATCCCCTCCATCGCCAGCCGCACGGCGTGCGAAAAGCCACACTGCTCATTGTCGGTGGTAGTTTGGTAAATGGCACGAAGATCGTCGGGAGCATTTGCCACCACAAAGCTGCAGCCTGCATGGTTGAGCATCTCCACGTCGTTGTAGTCGTTGCCCACGGCCACAATGTTGCCCGTAGCAATACCGTGAGTAGCGGCAATCCAATCGATGCCATGCGCCTTTGAAACGCCGCGTGGAAACACCTCCAGCCAGATGGAGCGGCCATCGAATGGTGAGGTGGCCTTTATAATACTGTAGCCCGGCAGCAGTTGCCTCACCTCCACCTCCCTGCTGGCCTTCTCCTGAGGCAGAATAATCAGAATTTGGGTGGCAGGCTCCGGAAATGGAATGCCGGGAATAAATGGTGATGTAAAGCCATGGTAGTGCTGGCAGCGCTTGTTAAAATCGGAATTATCGCCATTTGCGGAGTAAAACTGGAACAGATGATTCTTGGGTATGGCATCATGCACCATAAAATCGAACCTCTCCGATACCAGCAGCGAGGCAATGTGGGTAACCTCCTCGGGCTGCAGCTGCATTACAAGCGTCAGCTGCTTATCGGCCCAGCGCATCACACCCGAACCGGTGGAGAAAACGAGGTAGTCGATGGGAAAGTCGGGACTCAGCACCTGCGCGGCAGTGAAGATCGATCGACCCGTAGCCGCCACCCTTACCACACCTTGCTCGCCAAGCCTTGCAAGGGTTTCCATATCCTTTTCGCCTACGGTGTGATCGGCACGCAGCAATGTTCCATCCAAATCGGTTACTACCATTCTAACATCCATACAGCTCTGGTCTTTCTTATTATATTTAGTTAACCTTTTTTCATGTTATATGTTAGTTAATCGGGCACAGGCAGCTAAACACTGCTCTTTGGCTTCCAAACTTCCAAATTCCGCTAACTTCTTTATCAACCATGGTCAAAAATTCACCCCAAAGATACATCTACATTTTTTAAAACTTTTTAGCTAATGGATGGTGACATTGCCCAAAAAATGCTTGCAATTAACCATCGAATAATTTATATTTAACCACTAATTAACCTAAATAGTTATGGATATGGCCAAGGTTATAACATTCAACGATCTACGTAAGATCAAAGACAATCTTCCAGACGGTAGCATCCACCACATTGCAGATGAGCTACACCTCACTGTGGAAACCGTTAGAAATTATTTTGGGGGAGCGAATTACAACAATGGAAAAAGTGTTGGCATCCATTTGGAACAAGGGCCCGACGGCGGTTTGGTAACCTTAGATGACACCACAATTCTCGATATGGCAGAACGTATTATCTCCGAACACCCCCCTTTGAGCTGATTACACATTTGGCTAAGAAAAGGGCAGAAATTGATTTCTGCCCTTTTTTTGCTTCATTTGCAGAAAAAAAATGGACTGCAAAGCAATAGAGAAGCAGTGGCGCCCTATACTGGAAACGGCCTGTAAACAGGCCTTCAACGAAACACACATTCCATCGCACGACGTGCTGCACCACCGGAGGGTATGGCGCTACGGTCGTGAGTTGCTCCGCAACCTTGAACAAGAAGAAGAGTCGAAGCAGAACCGGAATGTAGGGAATTTGCTTACGGCAGCCTACTTTCACGATACCGGCCTCACCACCAATCCCGGTGAGGAGCACGGAGCGGCCTCCCTCCAGCTGTTCACTTCCTGGGCAATGAACCACCCCGACATTTCCGACATAACCGATGAAAGGGCCGCAGAGGCCATTCTTCGCCACGATGATAAAACCTACAAATCGAATCGGAACCATTCAAAATCTCTTTCGGCTGGAGACACCCTAACCCTGCTCTCCATAGCCGACGACTTGGATGCCTTTGGCTTTATTGGCATTGCGCGCTATACCGAAATTTATTTGCTCCGTGGTGCATCGCCGAGCAACCTACCAGGCAAGGTGGTGCAAAATTTGGAGTCGCGGGGGAAGTTCATTGAACCGCTGCTGCTGCAGCTTCCAGCACTTCATACCATGCACAACGAGCGATACAACAAAACCTACCAATTCTTCAAGAGATGGTCCGATTGCAGCCCCGTTGCCTCGGAGTATGACCTATTTGCCAACGTGGTCCAGCGAGTAATTGTGGATGAACAGGGTGACTGGAAAACACTTTCCGCCGCGCTTAACCAAAAGTCGTGGAACCACCTTTCCACCACCATCAACGGCATAGTTGCCGAGATTAGCCATTAACGTATGGAACTGTACGATGTTATTGTAGTTGGAGGTGGACCAGCAGGACTCCTGGCCGCAGGAGCAGCGGGCTCGCTCGGAGCCAATGTGGTGCTGCTCGAAAAGATGGAAAAACCGGCCCGTAAGCTGCGCATCACCGGCAAGGGGAGGTGCAACATCACCAATGCCCGTCCAATTCCCGATATACTGCGAAAAATATACCCCTCACCAAACTTCTTTAAGCCCGCGCTCTACGAGTTCTCCAACGAGGCGGTGGTTAACCTGCTCAACGGTTGCGGAGTAAAAACCTACGTAGACCGGGGTGAGCGCGTTTTTCCCGAAAGCGAAAAGGCGTGGGACGTGGCCGAAGGGCTTATAAAATGGGCAAAGCAGCAGGGTGCTGAAATCCGTTGCCACGCCAAGGTTACCGAAGCTGCAAAGAGCAGTGAAGGTTATCAACTCACGGTGGAGCAGCAGGGCGTAAAGGTCGTTCTCACCTGCAGAAGTCTGGTGGTGGCGACTGGAGGCCTCTCCTACCCAGCCACCGGATGCACCGGCGATGGCTACAACTTTGCAAATAATTTAGGACACTCCGTTTGTCCTCTTCATCCATCGCTGGTTCCGCTGGTGATGGGTCATCAACCGGGCGTGCTTCTGGAGAAAACCCACCTGAAAAATGTGGAGCTTACGCTGTGGGTTAATAACAAAAAGGTGGACAAGGAGTTTGGTGAGCTAGAGGTGCTCGATGGCAAGCTGGCCGGACCAATTACGCTGAGGTTAAGCCGAACTGCCGTGGAGGCCCTTGAGGCAGGATCGCCGGTAAGGTTCACCATCGACCTAAAGCCGGCACTGTCGGAAGAGCAGCTGTCCAATCGGCTTGCGCGTGAGCTGGCCAACCCGGCCAACAGAACGGCCGAAGGAGTGCTGCGCACGCTACTCCCACTGGCCATGCTTTCACCAATGGGTGAGCTGCTGGGCTTTGATCTCTCCAAACCAACTAGCTCGATAAATGCCAAGGAGCAAAAGAAACTGCTGAGAATGCTCAAGGAGTACCCGCTGGAGATTGTGGGCTATGGCGGCTACTCGGAGGCGATAGTTACGGCTGGCGGCGTGGAGCTAAAGGAGGTGAGCTCCAAAACCATGGAGTCGAAGCTGCACGCGGGGCTCTTCTTTGCTGGCGAGCTGCTCAACCTTGATGCCGACACCGGAGGCTACAACCTTCAAATTGCCTTCTCCACGGGCTACCTCGCCGGTAAACATGCTGCAGAAAAAGCAAAGGTCAGCCGTGACAATGGCTGACCTTCCCTTCAATCGAGTCTGGCTATGTTAAATTACTTCTGAAGAAACGGCATCCTTCATCTTTTGTTCAACGGCAGGCCAATTTACCACCTTCCAGAAGAGCGATACATAGTCGGAGCGCCTATTCTGATAGCGCAGATAGTAGGCGTGCTCCCACACATCCAGCGCGAGAATGGGAACGCCAAATCGCGGTGCAATATCCATCAAGGTATTGTCCTGGTTGGAGGTGGAGACAATAAATAGCTTACCCGCTTTATCCACGGCAAGCCAGGCCCAACCGCTACCAAAAACTCCATTAGCTGCAGCCTCAAACTGCTTAGTAAAGCTATCGAACGAGCCAAAGGCCTCATTGATGGATGCTAGCAACTTTCCGGTAGGCTCACCGCCTCCATTTGGCGACATTACCTCCCAAAAGAGCTTGTGGTTGAAATACCCTCCGGCATTGTTCTTGAGCGCGGGAGCAAGCTTGCTGGCCGAAGCAAATAGTTCGGGCAGCGGTTTTCCCTCGAAGCCGCTACCGGGCAGCGCAGCCAAAAACTTAGTATAGTAGGCCTTGTAGTGCTTGGTGTAGTGAATCTCCATGGTCTCCTTATCCACAAAGGCAGCCAACGCATCGTAGGCGTAGGGCAGCGTAGTGAACGGATACACCGTGGTTAAATCGCTGGAGTTGGAGGCCACCTTCTGGGGCTCCTGAGCATTGGCAGTGGCAAAGGCCACCACGATGCCAACTAATAAAATAGCTTTTTTCATGTGGTTAAGTTTTTAGGTTGAAGTAGAGAATAGATTACCTGAACTCAAGTAAGATTAGGGAATAAAACGCTCGCTATCAACTAACAAGAAATGGAGAGTATGGTTCAGTGCGCTACTTCTGGGAGAGGGAAATTTAGGATGGGTTAGGATTATGGCGAACGAGCATATGAGCGCAATTGTGTTTATGTCGTAAATGGGTGGAATAAAATAGGTCCATACATAAATAAAAAATTATTCTCACGCAAAGAGCGTAAAGAAATGCGCAATGCCCGCAAAGGCTTTGCGTGAACCCCTTTGCGTCCTTTGCGAGATACATATCTGCCTATAAATTATTAACAATTCTGTGAATTCCCTCCTTTAACAGCTTCGTATTAAAGTTGATTAGTAAGGCTAACTTTTTATCGGCCAACTTCAAGTATGTGAGTGTTTGCGCAAAATGGACAGGGGCTAAATTTTCAACCGACTTTATTTCAATGATCACCTTGTTTTCAACAATATATCAAGTCTGTATCCCACATCTTGTTTAACTTCTTTATAAACAAGTGGCATTGGCACTTGTGTTTTTACATCAAAACCTAATTCTCTTAAATCATAAGCCAAAGCCGCTTCATAAACCGATTCTAAAAGACCTGGCCCTAGTGCCCGATGCAGCTCCATTGCAGCACCTATTATTTTATATGACAAATCGCTTAGTACATGACAAAAAAAACAAATGCCTGATTACCAGTAAAATAAACACGTAAATATTTGGTAAATACTCTGAATATCAGTATCTTACAAGAAATTACCA
>Ga0307377_10006004_pt1 | contig 12838 bp, 15 predicted proteins | sample TR3MG_FD_202535 | JGI IMG/M metagenome (GOLD analysis project Ga0307377, IMG submission 202535) | Soil microbial communities from Risofladan, Vaasa, Finland - TR-3 | ecosystem: Environmental > Terrestrial > Soil > Coastal area > Acid sulfate soil | place: Finland: Risofladan, Vaasa | collected...
CCCCCGACAAGAACGCCCTTCTCCAGCGCGCCGAAGCCATGCGCGCCGAAGAAGCCCCCCCCAAGTAGCGCCAAGTACCTCACGCTGTAGGGGCGCGCGCCGTGTTGTGTATCAAGAGATACGTTACACGGTTGTAGAACGCGACCAGGTTTTAGAGTTTTGGTGACGAAGGTTTTATAGTGGACACGCCCGGTCCCCTTTCGAGTGGCACGGGGTTTGCTGTGGGGTGTGCGAATGGCCGTCGAGAGGCCCTCGAGGGGGCGTCGCGGGGAGAAAAAAAAGAAAAAGAAATTTTCGAATTTGCTTGAATGCGGGGGCGATCCAGGCGATACTATATACAGATGACAGCCGGCGAGGCCGGCAACCACAAACAGCGGCACAGCCGCAGGAGGACACAGATGGACTCGTACACATCACAGGGCCAATTTGGAGCCACTCTCGTAGTCAACGGCGTTTCGGTGGCGCAATATATTTCCCATTACAACAGTGGGCGCGACCCGATGCCGGACGGCGGCCACTGGCGGCCATTCAACCCCCGCTATCGCACGACCTCCCCCTATACGCAAATCTGCCAGCTCACGCGGGCCCAGGTTTCGGCCGACCACGGCGTCCCTCTGGATGTCCTGGCCGCGTTTGAACACAGGGTCACCGCAGAGGCGCTGGATGCCGCGCGCGCCGACGCCGCGCGGATAGAGCAGGGTCGTGTCGACTGGGCACGCCTCTCGCAGGAGCAGCGGGATGCGCTGAACGACTACGCGCTGCGAACGGAGGGGCACACAATCGACTGACGGCGTTTCGGTGTCCCCCGCTGAGGCGGGGGCATCCGAAGCGCCCTCGGAGGGCGAAACACAAACAGCGGCACAGCCGCCAGGAGGACGAGATGACAGTAGCAGTAGCAGACGAGCGAGAGGTGGTTGCCGGGGCACTGGTGCATATGGACGTGGAGTTCCTTACAATCCTCACTACCTGGCCGGACAAAAAGCCCCGGCGGTATACGGGTATGGCTGGGGTGCACATCGTGACTACAGAGGACAAGGCTATTTTCACCGTCACCGACGGGCGCAGGCTCGCGCGCGTGACGGCGCCTTGTATCAGCACAACAAAAAAGCTCGATATCATCCTCACCGTCGGCGCGCTCAAGTCCCGAATAAACAACCCCCATCGCCGCAGCGGAGTAAATGAAATCAATCTGGCCGGCCCGTTCGCAAATTATGAGCTGCTCGACACCGTCGCATTCCCACACGCGATGGCAATTGACAGCACGCTGGCCGCTACGTCGACGGAACCTTGGATCACGATTAGCAAGCTCTCTACAAGCGCTTTGTTTTTTCACCAGGCTCTTCCGGAAGTGGGGATCGACACCGCGCTCCTGAAAGGACTGCCCGGCGGAATGACGCTGAATTTCACCGCCCCGGAAGAGGGCAAGGGCGCGCTGCCCACTACTGGATCGGCGAAAGGCGCTGAGTCAGACACCCTGAACGTCGCGATCATGCCGATCTGCATACAGTAGAGTGGGCCGACCCTCGGGTGTCCGCCGTGCCTCACGGCGCCATCCCCAGGGCCGCATGGCGCGGTCTAACACAAACAGGCGGCATGGCCGCCAGGAGGCAGACTATGAATCGGGCCGATTTACGCATGCGCGTTCGGATCGCCGATGCGACGCCGATGGTGGCAGACGTGATCTCGGGGGGGATCGCCAAACCCCGAGAGATGCTCCCCGGCGAGGACGCGCTCGAATGGTTTCGCGCGTCGTGCGCCGCGACACGACTCGTCCTGGCAGGGATCGCGCCGGCGCCCATCCTCCAGGAACTGCGAACGGCAACAGGCTGGGGCGCGGCGCCGTGCTTCTATGCCAAAATGCCCGGGCGACAGGACTCCCCAAATCCGCCCGTGGCGAGTCCGCCTTTGGCGAGATCTCGCCGATCCCCGGCGGAATCTCGCCGCGTTGCGGCGGACGACAGGACTGCCAAACGACAGGACGGCCCTCAGACGACAGGAGCCTCAAACGACAGGACGCGGCCCGTCATCTGCGCGCCCAACGAGGACGCGACGCGCCTCGCCTATCTCGAGCGCCGGCCGCTTCGAGTGCTCGTTTTCGAGAACCGCGCCGGCGAATGGGTGGCGCGCTCGAAAAACCGCCGCATGACCGGACCGCCGTACCCCGAGGCGACAGGACCGAGTCCCGAAATCGCCGTCGAGCGCCTGCAGAGGCTGCTGCCCGACAGGCTGTTCCACGTCGTTTCCCGCGACGATCTCAATGCATGGACGCGGGGCGAGGTCAGCGTTTTCGATTTCGCGCGGGAACTCGGTCTCTCATGTTCGCGTGACTACGCGGCGGATCGCCGCATTCTCTACCACCTCGCGCTTGACTGCTCGCCAGAGGACCTCGAACTCGATGAGAACCCCGACGACCTCGACGTCGCAACGCTCGAAACGGCCGAACCGGTAGCCGCTGGCGCGTCCGCGGAGACATGGCCCCACCGCCTCTGCGATCTGCGGCTCGTCCGAGCGCGCTCCGAGGACGAGATCAAGGGGTTTGTTAGCCACGCAGCGACGCACGGCGGCCGCGTCCCTACTCGCTCGCAGGTCGACAGGCTGCTCTCCGCGCTCGCGCGGCTCGATCCATCGCGCCGCCCGCCCCAGGCGGCAAAATACAGCCCCTGGGAGACGTGCGAACTCTGCGATGGAGCCGGAGAGATCGACGGCGTATTCTGCGACGAATGCGGCGGAACGGGCGTCACGCACGCCGACGACGAACTGCTCGCGGGCCCAAACCGCGACTGACGGCTGAGGCGCTGCGAGGGGCGTTCGACGGATGGTCGAGCGCCCCTCGCGCCATTCCCGAAGGGCCGGGCGACAGGACACGCCCCGAACGACAGGAGGCGGGCGACAGGACTACCCCCGTAGAAAAAAGCCCGGGCGACAGGACTGACCCCATACGAAAAAGCCCAGGCGACAGGACTTCATTTCTTAAGTTGTCAAAGAACCGCAACCTTCAAACGACAGGACGCCAAACGACAGGACGCCAAACGACAGGACGGCCGTCCGCCGCGTTCAAATGGCGAGACCTCGCCATTGGCCGGAAGGCCGTTGGCGGGTCCGCCGCTTATTTCCGGCTAACCGCCGGCAACACCATCGCGCGTGTTGTCGGCTGGCAGATCGGCCGCCGGCGCCGCGCCCTTCACCTCAGCGAGGAATCGCTCGAGCGCCTCGCGCATTTTCATAGCCAGCTCGGCGAGTTCAAGCGACTGTGCGGCCAGCGGTTCGAGTTGGCCCGGCAACGCCTGGAGATCTATCTTCCCTTCGGTCGTCGTGTAGATGACGCCGGTAACCGTGGCGGCAACGGCCGCGACCGCCGCGACGATCCCGTCGATCGTCGAGACCTTCTCCGGCGCCGTCATGAGCGCCCATAGATAGAGCCCCACGAGGACCACCTGGAGGGCGATCACGATAAGCGAAATCCAGAGTTTCCTCGAACCCCATCTCGACGGAGTTGTTAGAGCGTTCGTCACGTCCTCTCCCTTCTGCGCCGGAGCGCTTCCTTGAAAACCGGGCAGCGTCCGCACACGCGCGCGCGATAGGCCCAGTCATTTCCCCGCCAAGCCTGTGGGCGGCAGACGCTCTTGCCGGCCGACTCGCCGAGGGCAAACACGCATTGGACGCCGTAGTTGGATAATGAGCGCCACCCCGCGTCCAACACCTCCGCGAGGACCTTCGCATCGGCAAACGTCAAAGGCGTGGCCTTGGCGACGAGCCCCGCGAGGATCGCATGCAGCAACTCGTTCATTCGATCTTCACCGCCTCCGCGTCCCTCGCCGCCAGTTCCGCCGCAGCCCATTTCGCGTACGCGATGCCGTCGAGTATTCCGCCGAGGATATTGCGAGCCGTTTCGACGTCCTTGCCCTCGAGTGCCGAGGGGTCTTTAAGTTTGACGCCATCGACGACGGCAGCGATCATTTCGGAGACGATCTCGCGGTCGACGGGGTCTATTGAATCTGTAATTAGCCCGTCGAGAAACGCGCGAATCGTCGCCTGAAGTTCCGTCTCATTTGCCGCCGAGAGCGCCTCGTCGGCCGCCGCGATGAACGGCTCGGCCCGCTCCAGTTGGTCGATGGTGAAGGCTCCCGTCCCCGCCGCGTCGCTTCCCCGCCAGAGGGCGTAGGTCGCCCACTTCGCCGCCTTGTGGACGTCGGTCCCCTCGGGCGGAGACCACCCAAACGTCGCGCAGCCCAAGATCGCCGCCGCGACGCACATCACAGTGAAGATTTTGATCCTCATACAAACCTCCTCCCCCACTCAACAACAGCCAATAGATGGGGCCGCCGGTTTAAGCCGGCCCGAAATGTATTCCCCGAAAATCGGCGCCGCGTCATCGTCGTGAGTCAGGATATAAACGGCTCGCAGCGCCTCCCGCGCGACGATCTTTCTTATCTCGCATGAAACGGGCGAGGGGCTCCGGACGTCTCCGGTCGCGGTGTGGTTCGCCGCGGGGCAGCCGCCCTTACAGGTGATGACGGCGGGACAAGACGTGCAGTCGCCGACGACGGGCCGCGCATCATAGCGGGCGCGATAGGTCCTCCAGGCCGCGAGTTTCGATTCGTCGACGCCGTCCCGGACGTCGCCCAGGCGGAACGCTTCCTGCCCCGTAAACCTGTGACAGGGATAGATACCGCCGTCGAGCGCGATGCCCGCGTACTGTCTCGCGGCGCCGCACTGCTCATCGGGGCGGCGTCTCTTGAGCCAGGCTCTTATCCCCTTCTCGAGCGGCGAGAGGTAGAACGGCGCGCCCTGGGACATTGCGAGAATGTAGTGGTCGGCGGCCGAGCGCCAGGCGGCGGCGAGACTCTTGAGTTTCGCGCCCGTCCATTTCGCGCCGAGGTCCGCGTCGATAGCGATCTCGCTGACCATCGTCCTCAAGTGCGCGACGCCGTCGGCCATAAGCGCCGCCGTTTCCGGAGAGACCGTCATCCGAGCCTCGCCGGGCGTCACGGAGAGGTACTTCGAAGCGCCCTCGAAGGCCGCGCGAGACGACCCCGAACCGTCCGCGAAGACGCGGCATTTGTCATGCGCCTCCGGCGTGCCGTCGAGCGACAGATTGAGTTTCAACCCGCGCTTGACAAGCGCCAGGACCCGTTCGTCGATGAGCGTGCAGTTGGTCGAGCCGGAGAAGACGATCTCGATACCCCTGGCTGCGGCGCGCTTCGAGGAGTACTCCATCACGAACTCGATCACGTCGAGAGCACACAGGGGTTCCGCCCCCATGAAGTTTATCCCGAGGCGGGACTTGGGCGCCTGGCGGATGAACCACCGCACCGCGCGCGCGGCCGTCTCGCGGCGCATGTGGCCGCCGAGGCCCGCCGTCGCCCATGAACGCCGGTAGCAGTACGTGCAGGCGAGGTTGCACTCGCCCGTCACGTCCAGATCGATTGTAGTAAAGCGATCCACTATCCCCTCCTCGCGTAGCGTCCAAGCCAGCCCCGGACGAGTCCGGCGTCGTCACTCGACAGCGCCGGGTTTGCCGTCGGCGCGTCGAGGTCCTTTAATACCAGGCGCAGGTACGGGAGACATGACCTGCGCTTGAGGACACTCCCGAAGTCCGTATTGGTCTCGCGCCATTTGTCTATCGTCCAGCCGTCGACGCCGATCAGTTCCCCGTGGAGAAAGGTCGTATCCCACCGGAAGACGTACGTGTTCCACGGGTGAATTGATCCGTGCTCCGTGCGGCCCCGCGCGATCAGTTTCTGCAGTAGATGGAGGCTCTGCCTCAGATGGCACGGCGCGTAGCCGATCTCGCGCGCCGCCTCGCGGCGAAAGACCATCTGCGACTCGAACATGTTTCGCGACGTGCCCGCGTATCGCCAGGCCGCGCCCTTGCCCTGCCGCTCGAGTACCCAGGCGGATTCATTCCTCACGCACTCGATGCCGGGCTTTCGCAGGAGGCGCCACACGCAGGTCTCGATGTGGTTCGGGAACCACAAGTCGTCATCCTCCCAATGGGCGATCACGTCGCCCGTGGCGAGTTCAAGAAGCGCCGCGTATTTGTGCCCCAGCGTCGGAAAGAGAGCCGCGTTGTGAACGACAACGTCGACGCCGGGCCCCGCCGTCCAGTGCCCGCCGCCGCAATCCGCGCGCGCGACCTGGCGAAGCCCCCGGACCTCCGTGATTGCTTTGGGGGCGTCGTTGAGGATCACGAGTTCACGCGGCGCGTACGTCTGGATAAGAAACGAGTCGAGGGCCTCGCCGAGCGTCGTCACGCGTCCGTAGGTGGGGCAGACGCACGAGACCTTGGGCCGCGCGCCCGGACGCCACGCAAGGGGCGCCGTCGGCCCCCTGCCGAGAACGGCCCGGGCGCACTCCCCCGGTTTAAGTTCAAGACCGAGAATATATCCCTCGTAGAGGCGTTCCGAGTACACGCGCCAGCCGGCAAAAAGCGCACGGGCCTGAGCCTCGTTCCAGACGTGCTTGTGGAAGGGGTTTCGCGGCCGGTCCGCCTCGATGGGGACGGTTACATAGAGCCGCCCGCCAGGGGCGAGCCAGGAGCGGATTTTCTCGAGCGCCGCCGCCGGATCATCGAGGTGCTCGAGACACTCGCAGGCGGCGATTAAGTCGTAACGCTTCTCTGATTGGAATTCCTCAAACGAGGCCAGGCAAAAGCGAGGACCGCGGGGGCCGAGAAATTTCGCCGCGTCTGCGCAGTTGTCGAATGCGTGGACGTAGTACCCCTTCCGGTGGAGGATCAGCGCGCCCTGACCCACTCCGCAGCAGCAGTCGAGCGCCTTCATCCCGGGTCGTTCGGCGTCGGGGATATCGAGGTACCGGTCGATGGCGTGTCCGTCGACGACCGCCTCTCCGCGCTTTCGCGCCTCGATTGCCGCGACGACGTCGGGCCAGGTGTTTCGCTCTATCCAGGGACCGGTCATTTACCCCTCCGGGAGCGCGTCGAGAAACGCGCGCTCGTCCGCCGGCGTCCACGTCCGCCGACACTTGCCGTCGGCTCTGGCGCAAAGCGCATCGACGGCCTCGGCGCTGAGGAGCGCCTCCGCGCCGGCGCGGAACCGCTCCTCGAACACCTCCGGTGAAAAGTAGAGAGCGAGAACGTACACGAGGTTTTCCCACCTGCCCGTCCCGCCGCCCTTGCCGGGTACGAGGAATAGGTGCTCGTGAGTCTCGCCTCGGTAACAGAAAACCGGGACCGCGAGGAAGTGCGCCTTGATCGCGAGACACTCCTCGATGCAACCGTAATGCCCGGCGTGCGTGTCGAAGATTCGCCCCGTGGGCTCGGCCAGAATCCGCGCCGTCTCCGCGCTCATGCAATAGAGACCGCCCAGGGGCGCCGTGACCCTCCCCCAGTCGTTTACCGGCGGCGCGGGCGCCCAGGTGACCGTTACGAGATCGCGTCCGCCGGGACCCGGCGAGATCTCGCCACAGGCGGACCGGACGAGCGCCCCGCCGAACCCGGCCACGGCGTTAGCCGCGTACCCCCTCGCCGCCGGCGAGACGATTGCCGGGGCTTCAATACACTTACCCGCGACCGCGCGAAGGAGCGCCCCCGAAGCCCTGACGTGCGCGTCCGAGAAAATGAGCACGTCCGCCCCGAGGGCAAGCGCCAGGCGAGCGCCGACATTGAGGTTGGCGCCCACCCCGCATTGCGAGTCGCGCCGGATCACGTGCCCCGGAAGCGCCGCGCAGGATTTGTCGGTCGAGGCGTCGTCGACGACTATCGTCTCGAGGGGGATCCCCTCGGCCCGCCTGAAACAATCGACGGTCGCCCGGACGCGCGGCCCCTCGTTTCTCGATGAGATAATAACGGCCACGCTCGGCGCCGTTTCCGGCGCCGGGCATGGGCCGCCCCCCCCACCGTATTCGGCCAGGAGTTGAGCGCGCTTTTCGATATCGAGAGCCATCACCATTCCCCCTTGGGGCACGCGCCCCCAAGGGCGCAGCGGATCTCCGCGATGCAGTCGCAGACCTCGCACCTGTGGAGCGGTCCGGGTCCGAGCGAGAGCGCCGCTCGCGCCGCGAGAAACCGTCCGTCCGTACCGGGAAGTTCCGGCGCGTTGCACCTGCCCGCGTCCCTCGCGGCCTCGCAGGCAGCCAGATGCGCGCGCGCCGTTGCCGGAGCGGCCACCGGGCCGGAGCGCGTTCGCGATCCGGGCGGCGACGGCGGCGTCCGCCGGTACTCGTCAAGCGTTCGCTGTCTGGTTTCTGGGTTCATCGTTGGGGGTATCCGCCACCAGGTTGAATTTCTCTATGAGATCGACCGCCTTGTCGGCGTCGACAACACCCAAGCCCGTTGCGGTCTTGTACTCGGTCCTCCATGCGTACATCGCGTCGACGAGGCGTTTGGCGAGGTCCGCGCCCGAGAGCGCCTTCACGGCGACGATTGAGGCGTCGAGGTCCTCCTCGGTTATCTCGCGCGCTCCCCCCTCCGCGAACTCCCGCACCGCGCGGACGTGGGCCTGCTGGAGGGCGAGCATTGTAAGATATGGGTTCGCCGCGAAGTCCGCCTCGCCGTGCGCGACGCACATGCGGCAGACGGCCCTGTCCATTCCGCAATCCTTGGGGAAGAGCGCCGATATCGCCCTGCAGCGGGAATCCTTCCCGACCGCATCACGTTCGCCGCACTTGTCGACCTTGCCGTCATTTTCGGGCCCGGCCAGAAACGCGGGGTCGAACGTCTGAAGGCCGTCCACCTTTGCTATCGAGTCGTAGGTTGTCGGTTCGACTCCCATGATCGTCCTCTATGTATGCGCCGGGCTGCAGTTGTTGTTGACCCAGTTGTAGCGGTACCTGCCTGTCGGACACGATGGCGCGCCGAGGGCGCCGCGGGAAAACGTGCACGTCCCCGTCGCATACTGACAGGCCGTGAGATATCCCCCATCGCAGTATCGCACGACGGTCGCCGTCGACACCCCCGGGGACTCGCAGTACCAGCCCTGGTTGTATTCTGCGAGGCCGTCGAAGCAGCACTTGTCCTTGGCCTGGCCGGGGGTCGTCGTCGAAGGCATCGTGGTCGATGGCATCGTGGTCGAGGGCGTTGTGGTCGAGGTCGTCGGGGGTGGGGGCACATCGCCTAATGGGCAGGTTGATATATCCCCCGCCCCGCAGTGCGGGACGTCGCCCGCGCCGCAGGATCCGCCCTGCGTCGTATCCTGGGGGCAGGCGCCTCCCTCGACGTTACACACCGAGCAGTTCTCCGCGTCGCAGACGTCGCAACCGGAGCACGCGCCCTCGAGAGGACAGCCCTCGCCCGTGTCGCAGACGCCGCACTCGATGTCGCCGGCCTCGCAGCCGTCGCACGTCGTACATGAACCGTCGCCGGCGTCGCAGGACGAGCAGCAGCGAAGTGGCGTCCCGATGACGAGCGTCCCCTCGGACGCGACAAGCGCGAGCGTCGTCTCGACGCAGAGGGTCTGCATCGGCCACTGCTGTTCGCGCGTGCGCTGGTCGAGTACCGTAATCATGATCCCAACTCCAGTTGCATAACCCCGTCGCCCAGCGGCCGGCATAATTGCTCGCCGGAGACCTCGTCGTAGAAACAGAGTTCCTGCGCGGGCTCCGTGCCGATCACTCCGTTGCAGAGCCAGTTGTAGTAGTGTATCTGCGCGTCGCCTGTCGAGTTTTTGAACACGACCTGCATCACGACACCTTCGCGATCATCTGGTAGCCCGGCGACCAGTCGTTGAGGTTAAACTCGCTGCCGAAAATAAGCGTCGTCAAAGACATGGCCTTGTAGCCGTTCGTAATATCCCCGCCGACGAACGTCACGTCGCAGCCGTTGTCGGAGAGGATCTCCGCGACGAGCCAGTCGGCCATCGGGTAGCCGTCGCCGGAGGTTTCCCCGTTGTAGATGACGCTCGAGACGAGAAACACTCCGAAGTGCGGCCCGTAGAAATATCCCAGCGGCCCGAACTGGCCGTCGCCCGTGAACCTATGCCCCGGGTAGATCCCCGCGCAGTTGGGCGCGTACACGAGATGCTTTCCGGAGACCCATACCGGCCCGACCTCGCCCGCCGCGATCTCCCCGGCCGTAATGCATACGCCGAGAAAGCCGGGCCTTGCCGGCGCGAACTTCTCCACGCGCGCCGCATCGTCGAAGCCGACTATCATACCGAGCCCGCCGCGCGGCGCGCTGCGCCCGGAGACGTTTTTCATGTAGCGCCACTCGGGACTCCTGGCTCGCGCGCGGCCGCGCGCGAACGACCCAGTCTGCGGCGCAGTCGCCCTCATGATTGCGCCTCCAGTACCGCCATGCGCTGCTCGATACTGCCCAGTTTCGCGCGGCGCGTCTTCTCGTGTCTCGTCGGCGCGCCGGGCCGGGGGAACTCCATGTTCCACTGGACCGAGGTCGTCGCGCCGCCCGAGCCGACCGCGTACGTGATCGAGCGCATCTTGCCGTCGAGGTCGAACGTCTTGATCCCCGGAAAGAGCGCCGTTTGCGAGTCGAACCACGCCGCGCCGGGATCGGCCGCGGCGATGATCGCGGCGGCCTGGGTATTGAGGTCGTCCGCGTTCTCCCAATCGACCTCTTCCGTGATCATGCTCCATATCCCGTAGGCGACCATGTCGGGCTTGCGGATTATCTCCTCGAGCGCGCCCTCCCCCACGCTATACCAGTAGTAGTCCTCCCATGTGACGCCGGTCTCCGAGGTCGACCGGTAGGCGAACGTGAGCGTGATCTCGGGCGGCGTCTCGTCCGCGCCGGGGTCGGCAAGCGCCGCGATCTGCTCCTCGTCGAACTTGACGATGCCGAGGTCGCTGTCGATCTCATAGCCGGACGAGGCGACGAGTCCCGCCGGGACGTCCGGGCCGTAAATCTCGAATTCCTGCGCCGCCCAGGCGGCGTCCTCCCCGGTCGAGACATAGGGCTTTTTGCGGCGCAGAACTGCGTCGACCGTCTCCGTCTCGACGACCTCGTTCAAGACCGGCAGCATATAGCGAAGGCTCGAGGGGAGCCGGTACCATTTCCAGATCGATTTCTCGGCGGCGTCGGCCGCGGCGCTTCCGGCCGTCTGGCCGAAGAAATCATACGAGCGGTAGCCGGCCTTCCCGAACCCCCCGTAGGGGTCCTCGCTGTCGGGCGCGTACGAGAGATCGGCGAGGTCCTGGATGCTCCCGTCGGTATCGAGCCCCACGGGAACGAGCGCCGCGTCGCGCTGGATCACGCACCGCCCGCCGGCGACGGTGTAGATATCCGGCCGCCCCGTCATCTTCTGTCCCGGCGCGCGCTCCTCGACCGAGCCCGCGGGAAAGTCATCACCCGTCCCGAGTTTAACGACCTCGACGAAGTCCGTCAGCAGCAGCGCCACGGCGCAGCCGTAGTCGCGGCAGAGGCGCTGCAATTCCTCGGCGGGTTTGGCCCACTCCCAGGCGACGTACGGGTAGACGCCGGCGGGGAGCGCCGTCACGTCGTAGCCGGTTTCTCCGAGGGCGTCGAGTAAGAGTCCCGCGAGTTCCCGCGCGGTTTTCTCCGTCGTGGGCGTCCCGTCCGCAAGGGGCCGGTTATGCTCTCCGGTGATCGCGCCGTAGGCCCACTTCCATCTCCTGTCGCGGACCACGACGTCGATATATTTGCCGGACTTGTCCTCGCGATTGGTGTGGCTGTCGATGTAGAGGTTTAGGATCGTGACGGTCGTCGTCCCGTCGTAGAGTACAAGGCTCCCCGGCGTCGTGGGGATTGTATCTTCCGTCCATGCAATGGGGATCGTGTTGACGTCCGGCTGAATACCCAGCGTCCGCGTGTAAGACGCGCCGCCCGCCGTCGCGTCGACCACGTATCCGTGCAGTGTCGCCGTCGAGTTTGCCATAGCCTATTCCGGGGGGACTCCGGGGTCGGGAAAGGATGGGGTAGTCGGGAACATGAACGTCCAATCCCACGAGATCGCGTAGTCCGTCAGTCCCTCCGCCAGCCGCCTGGGACCATGTTTCTGATAGCCCGGCTGCGACGTCAAGTATGTGGCGCTCCAGACCTTAGCCGGCGGCGTCGGATAAGCAGTCCTGCCGACCGCGCGGCCGGACTGTCTACCCACGGCCGGACGCCCCGTCGTCGTCTGCTTTGTGGCCGTGCCGCCGTCCAGGACCTCGCGGTAGACCGTCCGGACGGACACCTCCTGCAATTCCACCGACTCGCTGAACGAGATGACCGCCCGGCTCTCGGCGGAGTCGATGTATTCGTAGGTGAACGACACGCTCTTTGCGTCGACGTCCTCGTCGGTTCGTTCCGACACCACGAGCATCCCGGCGAGTTTCTTTGAGGCGGCGTCCGTGCGGGCGTTTGCTATCGTATCGGCGGTGACCTCGCCGGACACCGTCACAAGCGCCGTCCCGTCCGGCTGCAGGAGGTCCGCGCGTTTCAGGCTCCCGTGGCCGTGTGTGAATAATCCTGAACCTAAAAAGACCGCCTCGACGACGATTGTGTACGTGCGCCTGGTCGCGAACTCCGCGCCCTTGCCCTCGGGGAACGCCGGCCTCATCGTGACGCGCGTCCCGTGGATCGCGGCCGAGGAGTCGAGTTGGTCGAGGATATTGACCCCGTCGTTTTTATACAGCGTGAGGTCCTCTCCGTCCGAGGCGTACGCCGCGACGAGGGCGTCCATCGCGGTCTTCAGTTCCCCCTGCGTCCCGAATAGATCGCCGCGAATCGTCCAGGTGCGCCTGGTGGCCTGCCTCGCGCCGCTGGCCGCGCCGAGCCTCTCCGATGCCATCTCGACGATCGGGACGAGCGTGTGCGCATAGGAGCCGTATTTGAGGACCGTCATTCCTGCGCCGCCCTGCTGATTTCGTTGAAGCGATCTCCCAGCGCCGCCTTTATCTCGGCGACGAGTTGCTCGTCGCCCTC
>Ga0307377_10006006_pt1 | contig 12836 bp, 13 predicted proteins | sample TR3MG_FD_202535 | JGI IMG/M metagenome (GOLD analysis project Ga0307377, IMG submission 202535) | Soil microbial communities from Risofladan, Vaasa, Finland - TR-3 | ecosystem: Environmental > Terrestrial > Soil > Coastal area > Acid sulfate soil | place: Finland: Risofladan, Vaasa | collected...
TCGGTTTCAGTAAAGATGATCATGCGCTGAATGACATTCTCCAGTTCGCGGCCGTTGCCGGGCCAATCGTGACGAACGAGCGCATTGAGGGCCTTGGTGCTGATCCCTTTGATTTTTTTCTTGAGTCGGGCGGATTGTTTTTCGATGAAATAATTGACGAGTAGCGGAACATCGTTAATACGTTCCCGCAATGGCGGAATTGTGATCTCGATAATTTTTAACCGGTAGTAGAGATCCATGCGGAAGCTGCCATTCGCCACAAGATCGTGAAGCGGTTTATTGGTGGCCACCAGCAAGCGCACATCGATATGACGCGGCTTGGGGTCGCCCATGCGGTAAAATATGCCATCCTGCAATACGCGCAACAGTTTCGCCTGTAACGACAGCGAGGAATTGTTAATCTCATCCAGAAACAGTGTCCCGCCGTTCGCTGCCTCGAACAAACCGATCTTGGAAATATCTGCGCCGGTAAAAGCGCCGCGTTGATATCCGAACAACTCGCTCTCGATAAGGTTCTCGGGAATAGCCGCGCAATTAATGACAACAAAGGGTTTGTCCTTGCGCAAGCTTTCCGCGTGAATACGTCTCGAAACGATTTCTTTGCCGGTACCGGATTCTCCTGTAATCATTACACAACAGTCATAACCGGCGGCAATGCCAATCATGCGGCGTACCGAGTTGATGGTCTGACTCTTGCCGATCAGGTCATCCGTACTACTGACGTTGCTGGACTCGCGTAACTGTAGATTCTCACGGTTGAGCAGAAAGAACTGGAGCACTTTTTCGATTGTACGCCGGAGTTCCGCCGGTTCAAACGGTTTGCGCAAGTAATCATATGCACCGTTCTTGAGCGCATCAACCGCCGTTTCTACTGTAGCGTGGCCGGTAATCAGCACCACCTGCGTCAGCAGGTTGCACTGTTTGGCAAAATTGAGAATTTCGATGCCGTCAGCATAGGGCATACGCAGATCAGTCAGTACAACCCCAACCTCCTGGCTCCCCAGAATCTCCTTTGCATGCTTGGCATTCCTGGATAACAATACGTTTGCATCCAGTGGCTCAAGCACTTCCGCGATCATGTTGCGCATCGGCTCGTCATCCTCAACCACAAGTATGACTGGTCGCGCCCCAAGTTCCCAATCAGCGTCAACTTTCATCGCATTTGCTTTCATGCTATCTCTCTGATTACCAGCGGAAGTGACAAAAGGAATCGCGCACCAGCCGCATAATCTGGATCGCAACTCAAGGTACCACCAATTCGTGTCACGATCGACTGACTGATTGCCAACCCCAGTCCAAGTCCGGAACCATCTGGCTTGGTGCTAAAGAACGGATCAAAAACTTGATTTCGCTGGGTCCGGGGTATACCGGGACCGTTGTCGGCGATACTGATCATGACACTATCACCCTGGACACTACTGACGACTGTGACGAGAGGGTCTGACGCCACCCCTTTAGCCGCCTGTACTGCGTTCATTATCAAATTGACAAGTACGATATCGAGTTGCCCACCTGCTCCCAATACTGCAGCATCGGCGGCCAGATGAGTTTCGATTCGCACATTGTGCTTCTTGCTTGGGCAGTTATGAATAGTCTCTACCACTTCACGGATGACAGTGCTGATCTCACAACTCTCCGGCTGGCAAACGTCACGCTGCGCAAATGTCCGCAGGTTCTCGATAATCGTGGAGCAACGCTTGGCCTCCCGGTAAATCACCTGCCCATATTGCAGTCGTTTGTCCTCGTTGGACACGCCTTCGTTGAGCAACTGGGCATAGCCAACAATTGTCCCGAGCGGCGTATTAAGCTCATGTGCAATACCTCCAGCAAGCTTTCCTATTGCCAGGAACTTCTCCGACTGATAGATCAATTCCTGTAGTCGTTTGTAATCCGTGATGTCCTGTAGCACAACGGCAGCACAGTTTTCAATGGAAACCTGAGATTGTCTGAAAAAAGTGATATTGAGTGTGTAGTGTCGCGACGTATTGCCGTCAATGAGTACGATTTCCTTGTTATTCACCTGCTGTTCATAAAGGAAAGCTTCCCGTAAAAGCTCACGTCCTTCATCATTAAGGGGAAGTAATTCGAAAATGTTCTTCCCCAGCAAATCTTCTGTACATAAATCGAATAGTTGTTCGGCTTGCTTGTTTGACAGCGTCACGAGAAAGTCGCTATCTACTGTTAGTAACGCACCGGGCAGGCTGCGCAGGATTGCATCATTGCGGTTGCGATCGTCGATAATCGAGAGTTGGCTTTGCTCCATTTCTTGGAACAGCGAGCCCATATTACGAATCAGAATATTGTAGTCTTCTATTATTGGCCCGAAGATGAAGCGGGTTCTACGAGGAATTTTGATCGGCCTCAGCTTACCCTCAGTTGCGCTTCGTATACCTCGGTGAATGATTGCAATTCCATATGGAAATGTAAGCAAATAATTGATTAGCACGACAACCAGAACGCCAGCCAATACGAGCTGCAGTATGAAACTTTTGAGGGGATAATTTTGTTCAAAGTGCAGTGAGGAAATCATGACGAACGCCAGTGCAAGAATACCTATAGCAAGTACCCAGCGCAGCATTGTTGAGGACGGCGCGATTAGCGTTGTTCTCATAAAAGCACCATAATTTTCAAAGTGGCTTTCATATTTATGTTTTGCAAGAGCTTAGTAAAAGCCCTTTGAACCCAGAGGACACTGTAATTGGTTTCACGGTAATTTACAATCAATCCAGAGCATATTTCCTTTCCCGTTCTCCATCAGCAAATCTAACCGTTGCTGAATGAAATCAACGTTGCTCATAATGATTACTAAGGGTAGCGCCAAAAAAACACGCGCAAAAGTTCTTGGGATAATTTTGCATTGGAAAGAACTACGAACAGTTGAGTCTTGGAGAACGAAGGATGTCCTAGACGTAATTGTCGATGGGGCGCTCGTTTGGGCAGATTGCTCAAGAGTTTGGGTGCTCTGCCGGAACATTGAGTCGGTAGTTGAAGCTTTAAAGATGAACTCGTGGCAACCTGCCTTGGGGCGTTGGCAAACCTTTGGTGGCTGGAGGTTACCGTGCTTAGGCGGCGCAAAGGCGTGCAAATTATTGCACCGCCAAACTGCGTGTCCCACGCAAGCCGCGGCCGGATTTGCCGCTTTGGGTACAGATTACGCACTACCTGCAAAATGATTACTCGCCGAACAGATGCTGGCATACTGGCAAACGAGCATCTTGACATTCCCCCATCTAGTTTTCTTACGAAAACATCTACTCCGCAGTCTATGCGATGCCGCGCAGGAAGAAAGAAGTTAGCACAATTTTATAATCGCTTAACTTCCTAATGCCCTCTGGTATTTTGAATTCGCGACAATCCGTTAAAATTCGAACTGCAAACCAACCGTGGCCTGGTTATAGTCCCGCTGCGAGGGATCGTTCGGATTCTGCTTGTCGAATTTGATCTTTGCAAACTCGCCCGTCACTTTCAATTTCTGACCGTCGATATAGTAGTTTGCACCTATGCTGTCCCACTTTCCATTTCCATAGCCGGAGGTCAGGTGATAATCCGACTTTTCGACGCGTCCGAAAAACTGCAGGCGACCTATCCCGACTTTATTCGGTAGCATATAAGCGCCTTTCAGATAGCCGCCACCCAACTCGGAGGTCTGCGGCAAGAGCGGATCTACTGACGTGCCATTGATTGCATTCCCGGTTCTGTAGCGCATCGCCGCACCCGACAAGGTGTAGGTGCCACTGGAAAATGGTTGTTCATAGAAAAAATCCACGGTCGAAGCCTTGTAGTCCTGCGGATTGGTCCGGGACAAGAAATCAGAATAGGCCACGCTGCTCTGGTAATCCCCTGCAATGCCAACCGTCAGCACTTTTTTCGTTCCCAGATAAGTTCCTAGATATCCGTAGTCGGCCTCAGGATCGAAAAAACTCCAAGTAACGCGCGCGGTGTAACGCGGGGTTTTCTTCGGCGCGTTTACATCGTTGCGGCCGTTGGCTACCATCAATTGATAATGGAATTTGGCGTTGTCGAGATTTCCCCACATCGCCACGCCGGTATCACGGGTACCGCCCCATGGGGTGTAGGCAAGCCACTCAGCACGATCCATCGTCAGGGGGTCAAAACAACCCTCGAGATTTTCGCGGGTAAAAGTGTTTTTGAAACGGCCAACGATGAAGCGAATAGAATCCGTATAATCCATTGTAATGTAGGCATCTCGGTAGAAGATGCTCTTGTCTGTAGCCCCAGCCATGCCGTCGTTGCCAGCATCGGTTTGTACATAGAAGCCTACATAATCATTAAGTTGGCCGCTAAAAAGCAGACGATTTCTGCGCAGGAAAAATTGACTGGTACTACCGGAATCGGTTGGTGAGGTGTATCCACGATTCTGCCCCCACACCTGTAATAAATAGCTAATCGTCACAAAACCATCGTTATTGAAGGGGATGGTGGGGCCAGCTTGCGCCGAGGTGCTCAAACCTGCCAGGAGTAGCGCTCCGATTTGCACCAAACACAACCCGGCATGGCTGTTATTTTTTTCGTTAGTTTTCGTATTCATCATTACTTCCCCCCCTTGATTTACTATAAATAACGTTTGTTAAGTTCGGCCGAATTTCCCGATTTGTGGCAATTATCACAAGTGTCAGCGACCCTCATGCGTGGATCCTTGATTAGCCCGGTGTGCGCAAGCTCTTTCTTGATAAGCCGCTCATTCCCTTTGTGGCAACCCACACAATCACCATTAACTGATTCGTGATTAAAGTGCCACGGTGCTGTTTTTGCATCCATCTTTGGCGCTTCAGCTCGTATACCGTTGTGACACTTGAAGCATGAAGAAGCACCCATACCACAGGCATTAGCGTTGGCAATGGGTGAAAGCGCTACCATATACTCTTGAACATTTCCAATGGCTTCTCGCCCCCAACCCGAATCAGCACTGGTGAGTGGTGTAACTGAGGTCTGCTGTTCGGCTATAAGTGACAGCCAAGCTTCAGTCGACGCAGAAAATAGAACAGTGAGGGCGGTGGCAATAATCATTCCTCGTTTATATTTGCGCAATTGGTTTGTGATCTTTCTGATGTTCATTTGGCAACTCCCTTCAGTTGATGTTTATTCTTACCAGTAACCTGACTGCTGCTGGTAACTGACCTAGAATCTGCGGCTTCATCTTGTTTTAATTTGGCCATTGCTTGCTCGATATCTCGCTCACTCATTCCTACGCCGCACATACACACTGGACCTGAGGACTTGAATTTGAGATGCCACTTCGGCGCAGGCACTCCATCTTGTATTTGCGCTTTCTGCCTTTGCGTTACCTGTGCAGTTGTTTCTGGCAAAACCACCGTGGCAGCACTAACGGAGGCTACGCTAGTGGCTACCGCTACTAACCAAAACACAACAGGCCATCCAGTCAAACTACGCATTTAAAATTATCCCAAGCACACTTACGGTACTGTTGATTGTAGTCAAAGCATATTGCATGCCATCCAACCAAAATCTTATAAAACATATAGTTACATAAATTAAAGAGGGTGCGCATGCATTGCAAAATTGATCGATACCCTATCTTTAATTTCAATTTGCAACTGCATGTTGCGAATCACCAAATCGAACAGGCACAGTCACGACCAGGTTATCGAGTTGATAAGCCGTCGTATTAGCCTTTTGCAAAGCTTCGCGTAACATAGACTGTGTGGTCGGGTTCATCTTTGGATTGCGCTTGAGCATCGACTCAAACATATGCACATAGTGTGAGGCAGGAGCAACATCGATATGCATTTCAATATAATTAGTTCCGGATGGCACACTTATATCAGCAGTCACCACCGATTTTCCTCCGGGCGGAATGCGCGTATCATAAAATTCTCGGTCCATATCCACGCTGACTGACCTACCTATTACATGACGCGCAATTTCCCGGGTACCCTCAGAATTACGCAATTGGAGAGTGACTGTCACTTTGGGAACCACATAAGTAGGAAAGTAATGTCCTACCCCAGGCGTCGTTAAGATGGCTTTCACAGCAAGACGGGTTGCGGAAATGCGTTTGACGACCAACTCGCGCCGGAGTCCCTTTTCCACCATTGCCCGGTCATGTATCCCACGCCAGAGATGACGCTTTCCCGGCATGTGACAATTTTGACAAGTAATACCTTGCTTGGCCGCCGGACTTGCGCGCCATTCCTCGTAGGTGTTCTCGACCAGTTTCCCTGACAGGCTCCTGCCTTGCGGCGGAAATTGATGGCAAGATGCACAAAAACGGCTGTCCTGGAATGCCCGTTCGGCAGTGAACCCATTGTGCGGCTGACGTGTCGCTGGTGCCGGATTTTGCGCGTTCTGTACTCCGAGTGCATCTACAGGTGGCCCATAACGCTGATGCCTGCGCACGTGACAAGCCGCACAAACCAACCCTTGCAAATGCAAATCGCTGCTCACATAGGCGGGTGCCGGCGATTTGGGCGCATTAGTCCAACCCTGCTGCAGTGCCATCAGCGCCTTCTGTTCAGCAAGCGGTGCATGGCAACGCAAGCAGCTGTTGGACTCATTCTGGCTCAGCACGCGGAACTGCCAGAGTATCCCCGGCCCTATGCTGTGACTGTGCAGACTGGTACGCCAGTCGGCGTATTGTTGCGGGTGACAGGCACCGCAAGATTCGGGGGCGAGCGAGGCCTCCAGGCTAGAAAATTCCGGCGGCGGCTCACCCTGAGGTGCCAGCGGCCGCGCCCAATACCAAGCTAGAAACTCCGCAGACGCGTCTGTCGGCGCATGATCCGTTGCCAGCGTGCGATAAACCACCCACGCGCCCGCCACCGCGAGCATCATTGCGATAATCATGATTGCAATTTGCAATTTTGAACGCAGCATATTGAATTCACTCGGCTAAAAAAAAGGCGCTGACATTGTATCGTCGGCGCCCGTCACTTAAAGAGTCATATTTCGCGCGGGCGCGCCAAGCGCCCGCGAATTGACTACTAATTATCGCGCATCAACCACCGCAAGGATTTGCAGGAGCCGCGCCGCCACTGGGACTGCTGGTATTGCTGGCGCTAGGCGTTTTGTAGGCCCGATCCGCGGCGATGATGACATTGGAGTTTGGCGCATAGGGGTCGATGATTTGCCGCGTCGCCACTAGGGCCGCACTGCTGGCAGCCATGAAGAACGATTTCACATCGGTGCGCCATGGTGAATTCGCTGGCAGGATATCGTTGCCCGTAGCATCTGGCAGGTTTGAGAGGGAGTTCCACTCGACCATGGCACCGTCGTAAATGCGGGTTGGGTGGCCGAGGATCACGCCACTGGCGATGCCGGTGATCATCGCCCGATAACTGGTTTCGCAATAGGTGATCACTGTGTCCCCGGGCTGGTAGGCATTACCCGCCCCCACCAGATTGTAACTGCCATCAACCATACCGAAACCAGATGCGTCCACTTCGCCATTCAGATAACTGGCGAGCTGCGCCTTGGGCTTGAAACTGTAGCCTTGGGTGGAATCGAGCAGGTTTATAAAATTCAGGTCAGTCGCGCCATTGGGATGGCCCTGCCGCGAGCCGCTGTTCTGGAACGAACTCATGTAGTTGTAGCCGGACGCAGCACAGTAGGCGAATCCCGCGGGGCAGACGGTGGCTCCATCGTTCAACTCCCGCATTTGGCCGGCACTGTACTGGGTGATGGTGCGCGCATCCCAGAGGAATATCCCGGTACCTTTCATGCTGGTATCTGTTGCTGGCACGGCTGCCAGCATGTCCCCAACCGTGGCGGTCAAGGAAGTATTGTCTACCGGAATATCTTTCACCGAAAAGATGCCATTGTTTGGAGCCGTGGCGCCGGCGACAACAAAGTCCGCCGCAATCATGCCAGTGTTAACACTGTCATCAAACTGCCATTTGTTTCCGCCATTCAGGAGGGCAAGATGCTTGGCATCCACACCCCAGTAATGCAGCGCAAGCCAGGCGCGGCCTTGACTCATCACATTGCTGGGACTGGCCGTGCCTTGTGCGATAACTATCATGTCGTGAAGCGGATCAATATTGTACTTCTTGAGTTGTGCATCCATGCTGGGGCCATCGAGTATCAGGCTGGGAGTGCTGATTACGCCATTGGAACGGGTCATCACCCATTCTGAACTTGCCGCCAGATAGGTGAACACGTTTAAATTGTTTGATTGAAAATATTCGTAACCTGTCTCTCCGGGCGTCACCTGCAAGATCACCAGTTTGCCGGTAATGCCCGCCGGGCGCTGGTTAATCCAATCATCTTTCCAGCGTTTGAGCGTCTTGCCGGTGATCAGGCCATGAATATTGTTGTCATAGTTGGCGTCCGATACATCCGTGATATCCGCTGGAGAGTTAAGCTTAATCGAAACAGACGTGGTGCTCCCAGTTCCGTTGGTTGTGTCTACGCCGCCATTGCAGCCTGCCAACAGCGCCGTCAACAGCAGCAATATTGGCATCACCATGCGATGAAAGAACCCGCTGCCTTGCCAGACATTATCTTGATATTTTTTCATATTCCCTCCCTCAGTCGTGGACACTGTTTCCGCTCTTGATGATTGGGCCATTTTTGCCCGATGATCATACCTGTCGTCCAATGAATGAAAGCAGAATTCATACCAAATATATTTTATCTTTTAATTTATATAGTTAATTAATTTAAGCGCATTAACAACAATTGCACAATTCATCAAATTACATATTGTCTTTCAATTTGCAAGCCATCCAGATTGAACATAATTTCAGCGTTAGCCAGCATTGCATTATTCAAACTTGCATACTGACCTTCTAGTATATTTTGCAATATGAAGCCATTCGTCACTTGCACCTGATAATAATTATTAAACAATATCATAATGTTAAATAATTGGCTCGTAATTTGCTTTATCTCTTCCGAAGAAGCAATTTGAGGATCTATCAGGAATGTTGCTTAGCCGAATTTTCAGGCCGATTGGCTTGGCATGGGTTGGGATGCGTCATCGCTTGTTCCAATCCGACATGTTAAGGCTAAAGCAGGTTGATCTGCCCGGACATGGAACACTACAGGTAGATGAGTCACTCAATTTTGTGGGGGACAACTGCTTGCGTACCAATTTGCTCACAAAATTATTATTGGATAAAGCTGTAGCGGGAACGGTATTTGAAATCAGCTCGGATAATTTGAGTGCAGTGGAAACCATCCCGTTCATGCTTCCCAATTGCAATTGCGAGCATCTTGCCACTATCCATGAACCAACATATTTGAAGATTTATGTACGCAAACGCAAAACCCAAACGCTGCCGACCGAACTCAAATCACGCTTACACGGTCAGTAGCAGAAAACATCACGATTTCGGAGGGATCAACGAATGACAAGTCTTCCATGCAACACTGTGAACGTAGACACCCCTCCCATCGCAGTGACAGAGCCGCGTAATGTCATTAGCGCATTCGTGATACTGGGATTCTTTGCCCTGGTTTCCCTAGGGTCCTTCACAGTGGATCACCGTTTCATCTATTACTCTGCCTACCTGTGGTTCGGCTTCATCTACGGCATGACGCTGCAATACGGCCGGTTCTGCATGGCATCCGCAATCCGCGATTTGTTCGCGGTTGGCGTCCCGCGTATGGCCGTGGGTATCATGATCGCGGTGATATTGTTCAGCCTGGTTTCCGCATTCGTGACCGTGGCCGGGAAAAGCACGTTTCACCCTTCGCCAATCGGCCTTTATTCCGTGATCGGTGGCCTGATTTTTGGCATCGGGATGGTTTATACGGGGGGCTGCGCCTCAGGTTCCCTCTACAAGACTGGAGAAGGCAGTATTGCCGCGCTGCTGGTGGTGCTGTCACTCGCCTTCTCGCAGGTATTCGTGGTGGATGCAGGTGGTTGGTTTAACCATCTGGTGCCGACGGCCTGGACCCAGGCCACCGTCGCTCAAAACCTACCAGGAGTCATCACACCCACCAACGGATGGTATGACCAGTTCCTCGCCGGATACGTCTGGAATCTCACGGCATATACCGTTGGCGAATTGCTCGGTTTTACCAACGCTATATATGCAGCATTCATCGGTAATTTTCTGATCAACTCCGTCATACCGGCGGCCCTTATCCTCACCGCAATCTACATGCATTGGTACCGCAAGGCTTACCTGCGCGACAATCAGACCGAGTATATGGGCTTCCGTACCGAACTTGCCGGATTCTGGAGCATGGTTACAGCCTCCAAACGTACTGCCATCGCCGGCCTTGTGCTTGGAATTGCAGCCGGTCTGCACATGTGGGTCATGGACGGATTGCAACATCGCCTGGGCATCACCAATGCCGGAGACCTACTTAAAGGTATGGGCTTTAGTGGACTCAGCATCCAGGATACGGTCTTCGACCCGGGCTATTTCTACATCACCACCCAAGAGGCACAAGGTGCCGCATGGGTTGTCCAGAAACTCGGTATTAATGTGACGGACAACATCTTTTTCGGGCTAGACAACGGCGTGCCCAATCCGCTGCTGAATCCGGTGCTGTGGATGTCCATTTCGCTAGTGGGCGGTTCTGCAGTGATGGCACTGCTCAATAATGAATTCAAATTCAAGATGCCGACACTGGAAATTGCCACTTGGGCAATCTTTGGCGGCATCTTGATGGGAATAGGTGCACGTGTTGGGCTGGGCTGCAACATCGGCTCATTTTTTGCGCCCGTCACGAACGGCGACCCATCGGGCTGGCTGTTCGGTCTGGGCATGACGGTTGGCGGCTTGATTGGCGTTAAATTCTTTAACTGGTGGATTGGACGAAAAATGGCCAAGGAAATGGCAGCGTTTGATCTTTAATGAATCTGGAACTCAAGGAAGGGATGTAAGCCATGGCAGTCAAATTTGAAAAAACAGGAGATGGAGCCTATATGTTGGATGTTCAGGGCTATGTCTGTCCTCATCCGCAGTTGTATACCAAGAAAGGTCTGGAAAAACTGAAACAGGGCGAAATTCTCGAAGTCGTATTCGATAATCCCTCTTCAGGTGAATCCATCCTCGCCATGTGTCAGTCTGAGGGCAACGTGATCGTCTCGCAGGAAAAGGAAACCGGAAAATCGACGATGCACTGGCACATCCGCAAGAGTTAGACCAACAGCAGAAAGAGCTTCGATGAAAAAATATTTATGGTCCGTGATTGCGGTTGTCGTATTGTTTATAGGCCTGATCATAGCCTATATGTTAGTGCCAGCGGATAGTAGTGTGGCAAGCAAGGCAGTAACAGCCGCTGTCAAGCCACTCTGACCCATCGAATAAATTCCAACGCAGGAGATATTCCCGTGTTACTTGGTATTGTCGCAACAAACGAGTCTGCCGAAGACCATATGGTGGGCTTGGCCCGCGCAGCCAACACCCGTGGCTGGAAGTGTCGCGCTTTCCTTACCGACCTTGGTGTAAGACTGCTCCACTCTGCTGACCTGCTTGAACTGGTCAACGCCGGCGCTTTGAGTCTGGCCGTCTGCGAACACAGTTGGGAGCTATTTGGCAGCGGTGATGCACCTAGTGGCGTGGACATGGCAAGCCAATACCAGAACGCAGAACTGGCCCACCTGTGTGACAAAGTGATCGTTCTCTAGTACGGGTCTGCCATGACAAAAAACATTCTGGTTATTGCAAAGAATAACAAAGTCGAAGCACTCAGGGTAGCGGTCGGTCTTGTACTTCTTGACGACTTGGTGAAACTCAATGTGCTGGGAGAACTTGAAGATTCCCCGCAAATACAGGAACAGCTCGAGGTTCTGGAGTTCGCCGATGTGCCATACGAAATACTCAATGATCACGCCAAACTAATCGATAAGCTGGCTGAAGATCTGGTTAGTTCGGATGTGGTGTATTTAATATGAACACAAGCCGAAACATCCTGGTTCTCTACTCCGACAACAATGAACCCATCGTTGTTAGGCAACTGGCTGAATCCATAACACACCTTGGCTCGACCGCTGTCATTCGCAAGATGTGCGACGGCCAATACGACCAAATACTTGATGCAGTGGAAATCGCCGACACTGTAATCTACTGGCCGCCAGACTATATCGGTTCTACTGGCAATACCAATAAGCTCAATGACAAAAGCTGAGTTTTAAAAAGTCAGAATTTCAACATAAAATGCAAATAAAGTATCATCGATGCATCCTGTCGTGAATCAAATAGCTTATTAAGCTGAATTTTAGGTATTGGCGCGGTAACGCACAGATGGAAACGACAAGCTCCCATTATAGTTACAGTCATTACACACGGTGCTTGGCGTATCGATGACAAAGGCTTGATTCTTGTTTTCGCAAACGTTGCTTTTTGATCAACATAATGAGACAAGTAGACCTCAATAACTGTAAGTTAAAAAGACATTACTCATGTGGCTTGGTGGAGTGCATGAAGAAAGATTTTTGTGAATTCTGCATTAATTGCGCTGATGCAGGTAAATATTGCGGACACCCGAGTATCAAATATAACGAAACAATGAATCGGGCATTAATTGCAATGAGTGATCAAGAGAAGGCTAGGGATTCGGCAGCAATAATGTAGCTTCCTGGCACTTCATATAAACCGACCCGCTAAGGTGCGCCCATGGATCAATCTGAGCTTATTGAAAAAGTTGCAAAGGAGTTGGGCATCAGTAAGTCCGCTTAGCCGCTTAGAACAGACATCTCGATAGAGCACGCCTTACTTCCGCAAAGGCCGAGTTCCGGGCGGTCAAAGCAATCCTACTGACGGTCCGTTGCTGGCACACAGCCGAACTTCGATCATTGTAATAGATATCCCGATAGCGGACTGTGGCGCTTTGCTACAACGTAGCCATTTCGCGCAGGAAGAAATAGGATCAGTGACTGTGCAACTTTTCCTGAAGCC
>Ga0307377_10006007_pt1 | contig 12835 bp, 12 predicted proteins | sample TR3MG_FD_202535 | JGI IMG/M metagenome (GOLD analysis project Ga0307377, IMG submission 202535) | Soil microbial communities from Risofladan, Vaasa, Finland - TR-3 | ecosystem: Environmental > Terrestrial > Soil > Coastal area > Acid sulfate soil | place: Finland: Risofladan, Vaasa | collected...
TTGCGTGCTGATTCCAAATGCGAAAAACGCACATAAATATTGGAAGAAGTACCTGAAACAGTTGGTGTTAGATGCTGACCTCAGACAACGTTTAGGTAACCAATTATATGAGGATTTTAAAGTAGAATATAATCTCGAAAACGTAACGAAAAAACGTGCTGAATTTTATAAATCAGTGGTCATGAAGGGGTTAGAAGTTCAATAATTTTTTGTTTAAGTATTTATTAGTATTAATAACACTAATAAAAACAAAAAGTTATGAGAAAAAAAAGCAAAAAAGTTGTTAAGGCTATTCAAAAGAAAGCCAAACAAAGGGAACAAAAAGTACAAAATGATGCTCGTAAAGCCGAGGAAAAGAAAAATAATAAAATCCTTAAGTTAGTGAAGGGTGAATTCCAATCACTTGGTGAGGAAAAAGTCGAATCGATAGCCAAATCAGTAGTGGTTAACGAAAATGTGATGAAGAGAGATGCTGAATCGCTGAAGAAATGGCAGGAAGAGTATTATAATGTATTGTTTGGGAAGATAAAGACATTGATTATCGAGCATAATGAAAAAATGTTATTTGATTCCAATAAACTAAGTGACGATATCGACAAGAAAAGGAAAACGATTAAAGAACTTAAACAGGAGAAAAGCATGTTACGAGAACAAATAAAAAGTTTGAGGATTGAAAAAGGAATTTTAGTGGATGCGTAAATTTTTTCAGAACATAATACTCTGGGTTTATTTAAAACTTCGATTGTTTGGATTGGCACTTGGTATCGCATTATACAATACCGAAGCCGAAATACTCCGAGCCGACCCCAATGACGGGAATGAACGAAATAATCATACTCAGAGAATGCGTAGTAGAAATCAATTACTTGAGAAATTCTATGCTGGACAGACTGACGAGAAATACGTTCAAGAGTATTATGAAGTTCTGAAAAAAGCCGACAAATTTATCAGGACAGCAACGCCACATCAAATGGCTGTTGCTGCTGATAAATACGGTACGAGTTACGGCATGAAAGACCGTTACGGAAGACGATACGAACACTATGGGTTCTTTGACGACAAACATAAACACAGTGGTAAAACACTTGGTGAGGTTCTGGCTATGGAATTCGAGGAAAGGCGAACCAAAGACGATGAGTACGAAATGATGTACATCTTTAATAATCATCCAATTGAAGTTGGATTGGCTGCTGTGACCGATTTTATTGGTCGTAAGACTAAGGGCATAAATATTGTCCCAATTACTGAAGATTATGGTGATGTGATTAAATATCCAACCACACATTTACGTGATATTGAGTATCGAGAAGCTCCATCATATATAAATAAAATCATTTTTAAATGGGATGCTCTTGATATCGTTGACATGAATAAAACGTCAAAACAATTCAGATTTCCTCTTAATGTTCTTCGTGATAATGAAGATGTTATCAATAAAATAGAAGAACTAACAGAATTTTTACATGTAAAAAAGATTGGTTTTGAGTACAGACAATTAGAATTTTTTGTACCTTTACATTTCAAAACGAATAAACTGGAAGACGATTCGGATGTTTTTAAAGAAATCATTGACCTAAAAGGAGTATTTGTTCGTGACGATTACGGTGAACTAATTGGGTTTGGAATCAATAATTTTACAAAAAGAATAATTTATAACGACACCCATGAAGTACTGAAATTCGATGGAATTGAAATGGAACGAATGGGTGCTCCACATTAAAACTATATGAAATGAGCGAATTTTTAGAAAATCTTAAGAAAGCAGCAGATGAAGGGGAATTTAATTCAGAGGCTGCGAAAAAAATACTTGAAGTACATGACTTAGCCGAACAAAAACTTAAAGGCAAGGATGTCGTGGAAGAACTTGAAAACATAAAAAGTAGTCTTGAAGCACGTCAAGACGAAGCGGTTGAGGCTGGAGAAATTAAAGCTGTTTCTGAAGAGAAAGTAGCTGAAGCCTATACCGAGTACGAAAAGAAAATGGCGCAATTCAAGAAATTGGATATGATTAACGCACAACTTGCAACACTAACCGAAATCGAAGACATGGTTAAGCTAAGTATTGATGACATGTTCGGTTTTGTCGAGTCTCTTGAAGAAAAGTTTGAAAAAGAGCTTGAGGGTGAAGACCCGTTATTCGGTGAGTTGTACTTGAAAATTGAAAGTATTAAATCGAAGTATAAATCTTAAAACAAATTTTATGGCAAAAATTGAAAAAGCGTCTGAGGACGTAGTTAACCTCTTTGATGAGGCTTGTAAGAAAACAACCATCCCACAATGGGTTATGTTTGAGGTATTGTGTAACAACAAACAAAAAGAACTTTACAAAATCACGAAATTGAATGATGTTGTAGAAATTCTTACTGAAGGCGTAAACTTTTCGGTGGTGTTGAATGAAGAAATTTTCGATGAGTTACCTTCTGAAATGCAGGAGATGGCAATTGAAGAATGTCTTGCTGGTGTCAGTGTGAATGATAGTGATGTAATCTCATTGGAGAAACCGAATTTTAACACGCATACTGGCGTATTACAGAAGTTCGGACACGAATCAGTAATTACCTTGCACGAATCAATTAAGAGTCTATATGACGCTAAAAAGCAGCGTGAGGACGAGGAAAGAGCGTTGACCAAAGGTAAACGTGGTAGAAAACCAAAGGAATAAGAATAATTTAGACAAATTAAGACAAGTCCCGACAATTAGTTGTCGGGATTTTTTTGTTTATAAGTATTTATAGGAAATTAATGACAATGAATTCATATAATATCACATATCCGTTTAAAGACGATAACGAAATCAATACTTTTCTTCAAATGAATCAAGTAAGTAAAGATTCATATAGTTCTAATTTATTGTTGCTGTTATTAACGCAAAAAGGTGAACGATATTATGAGTCAGATTACGGTACAAATTTACTAAAATATATTTTTGAACCCAATGACCAATTAACATCTACTCAAGTAGAGGAAGAGATTAGGAATACAGTAGCACTTTATATTCCAGAGGTTCAAATTACATCAGTAAATTTTTACTGGAATGAAAACGATGAAGGTCAACCCATACCAGAAACCCAATTGAATGTCAATATTCAATTCGTGTACGCAGAGGGTTCACTAACTGAACAAGGTAGCATTGATTTAAATTTTTAAAATATAGAAAATGGCAGAAACAACAAATGTAGTTCAATACGGGAGTAGAACTTTCGGGGAAATCAGAACCGACCTGATTTCATTAATCAGACAAATGTATCCAGAAGTTCTTTCGGATTTCACGGATTCGAGTGTCGGTGCAATGCTTATCGACCTTAACGCTGGTGTTAGTAATAATCTTAGTGTTAATACCGATAGGGCATTCCAAGAAACTCAATTACAATATGCGCAACAAAGAGCGAGTATTCTGAACATTGCAAAGAACATGGGATTCAATATACCTGCCCGTAGACCCTCAGTTACTGTTGTCGATTTTAGTGTTGTTGTTCCCGTCCGTGGTAATACGCCTGATGCCACATATTATCCTGTACTGGACGCAGGTGCACAGGTTCTTGGCGGTGGAAAGGTTTTCGAAACACAAAATAATATTGATTGGAATTCACCAATTAGTAGTCTTGGAGACCCGAACCGCAGTATAATTCCGAATCTCGATACCAATGGAATTCCCGTTAGCTATACCGTGACAAAAAGAGAGGTTGTCATCAATGGTGGAACAAGTATTTACAAAAAAATTATTAACACCACGGATGTCGTTCCGTTTTTCACCCTAACACTTCCAGACCCAGATGTTATTGAAATCGAAAGCGTAATACTTTTGGAGGGTACAAATTATACCACGACTCCAGATACTGGTACATTTAATGATTTTAATACAAAATATTTTGAGGTCGATTATTTGGCACAACAACGTGTTTTTATTGAAGACGGACTGGCTTCAAGTGCAAATACCACAACAAATAACATCAAAGCTGCGAAATGGGTTGATGTTACAAAGAAATTCATAAAAGAATACACACCCAAAGGTTTCTGTAAACTAACTTTTGGTTCAGGGGATGCTGATGTCAATGCATTTAAAGACGGTTTCTTGAAAGAAGGTGTTAGTAATCGTTACTTCCTTGAGAACTTCTTAAATAACACGGCTTTGGGTGAGAAATTAAGAGCAAATTATACGTTGTTTGTTAAATATAGAACTGGTGGCGGTATTGCATCCAATGTTGGTGCTGATGTTCTTACTCAGCTTGGTTCGTATACGTTAAGAGTTCAAGGTAGTCGTCAGGACATAAATCAACAGGTTCAAAGAAGTTTGGCAACAACCAATCCTATTCCAGCAATTGGTGGAAACGATGGTTTAAGTACGGAACAAATCAGACAATTAATCAAATATAACTTCAGTAGTCAGAACAGGGACGTAACGTTAACTGATTATCTGTTACAGATTTATAAGATGCCCGGGGAGTTCGGTTCACCTTATCGTGCAAACGCATTTAAAATAAACAACAAGGTTGTGATTTCAACACTTGGAATTGGTGCAGATGGGAAACTTGATAATAGTAGCACGTCATTAATGAATACCAATATTACTGAATACCTGACACAGTTCAGGATGATTAATGATTATATCGAAGTGACTAATGGTAAAATTTATAATCTGGCATTTGAAATTGATGTGTATGTTGAAAATACCGCAGATAATCAAATAGCAAACAGTATAATAAAATTGGTTACCGAATTTCTCGATATCGATGACCATGAAATGAATGAAGACGTATTCCTTGGTAGATTAGAGAAACAGATTTTGGATGCCAATGGTGTGATTAATGTGATTGATATCACAGTTTTTAATAAGGTTGGTGGTCAGTATTCAAGTAATACAATCGCACAGGGAATAACCAACACAACAACTGGTGAAATCCAAATTGAAAATAATACCATTTATTCGACACAGGATTCGATGTTTGAAATCAAGTATCCTGAAAAAGACATTAAGGTGTTGTTGAGAAAGAATGTTACTTAATGGAAAAAATAAAAAAAACGATATTACAAGCACTCACTACAGGATATAATATTACGGGTGGGACAATCATAATACCTGATTTAAATGCTATTTATTACGTTAAAATTGGGTTGAAACAGGTGGCACACGATTTAGGATTTTTTGATGCTTATAGTGAGCCAGTCGAACCAGTACCACCTGAACCACCAGTGGAAACATTCAATCTGGTGGATAGTGCGGGTAATCCGTTTGTCGATAACAGTGGTGATAATTTAATATATTAATAGATATGGCTGATAAAAAACTTTTTGAAAACTTAGTGCTTGGAACTCCAAGTAGTACCGATAGATTTGCTTTCGGTAAGGCAGGAAGTGCCTATAAAAACATCACCTACGGTGATTTAAAGAATCTGATAGTGGCTGCTGTTCCATCACCACCATCACCACCATTATTAACCCAAAAGGTAGTTAATATTGGTGCTTTTGATATGGCAGGTAGTGGAGAGTTAAGTAAAGATGTTTCTTTGGGTGTTCAAAGGTCTAAAATTAGAAGTGCGCAGGTAATGATACTTTCGAATGATGGCGGTTTATATCCAATGGCAATGCCAGCAGGTAATAAAGAACTAAAATCGTATTGGTTCATAAGACAGGAATCCGCATATGCATCAAACGCCAGAGTTCATATATATTCTGACGCAAGAGTAAACCCATCATTTTTCGACCAAGGCGCATTTGATGGAAACGGTCCGGGTGGAAATCGAGGATATATTACAATATGGTACGTAGCTTAAAGATATCGGTATGAAGATAATACAAAGTTTTGCTTGGTTAGAAGAGGGTTCTTTTTATTTAAGATATAATAAGGATAAAGACATGATGAATAAAACTTATTTAAATTTTTATTCGATGCTACTCAGTGTTCTGACACTACAGAAATATTATGGTAGTGTCACCATGTACTGCAATCAAAAAGCACATGATGCCTTTATCAAGTACCTACCATATGATGAAATTAAAATTGTTGAAAACAATAACCCCCAAGATTTTTGGAATTATTATAAGGTTGATGTCATTAGAAAACAAACATCTAAGTTTATACATGTTGACCCCGATGTTATGATTTTTGACGATTTATTTTCAGAATTCATTAATGGAAGAAAACATGATATAATTATCCAAGATGTCATTCCAGAATACATGAATCCTGTGAGTAGCGACATTCCCATAGTTAGGGAATATTTGAAGAATTCGGGTTTAATGAACCCCAAATTTTGTGATGGGAATGCGTTTAGTAATGGTGTGGTTGGTATGAACATAAAAACAAAAAATGAATTCATAAAAATTGCTGATAATCTAAAAAATGCATATCTGAAGGGTGACTTAAAGGTACACGCACATCTAATATCAATGATAAGTGAAGAAGTGGCAATATATCTTCTTGCAAGAAGGGATGATTTAAAATATATTGAGATTCTACCTTATGATAATGTTTTGAAGAATGGTTCGAGACAAACAGCAAATGAAAAGAAATATACTCATATGTGGGGTGACAGTAAATTTCATCCACAACATATTGAAATAATGAAGCTAAAAACAAGAAAAGACTTTCCCTTATATAGTGATTTGATTAACCAATATGAAAAGGAAGTTCTTAATGAAATTATAATATAATGATAATAGGTAGAACAGATAATAGTAGATTACAGGAATTGCGTAAATACGTTGTGAGTCCAACATTCAGCCAACAATATGTTGGTAGCGGTAGTTGGAGTACTGATGGTGTGGATTATGGTGCTTCGACATATCCAGCATTTATTGTTTATTATATTGGTGGAATCAAATACACTGACATAACATTAATTAATGGCACACATACCACGTTTGAGTATAATCCGAATAACACAGGAAATTTTATTGACGAATCATACATAAAAAATCCGAATAAAGAAAAAATTATAAGTAACCCTAAAATATTTGACGATGTATTTATAACCAGAAGCGAACAATCGGCATTTAATAAAAACTATAGATTGGAGTTTGTGGGAAATCTGGTTGATTTAACCACATATGCTGGTGGAAGATATTTTAATATAATAAATAATACGTAAGATGGCAGTAGGAATTTATGGCACGACAAGACCCGCAGACGTAAGCATTGATGATATCGATGTTTATTACAACTACACACCCAATAGAGAAACACTTAATAACAACATTTATAAGTTAGATTCTACTGAGATTTTAAGTTATAATTATTTACCTGATGAGGAACAGGTCGTTGGGAATGAAAATCTTTTGGAGGGTCTTTATAATCTGAGACTACCAGCAACGGTTTTCGGTCAGTTAGGAATTTACACCATATATCTTAAACCAAAGATAGCAATGACTACCATTGTCGATTGTAGTGTTTTATCCTCACTTCCGAGCGTTAAAGGAATCGTACTTGATGCCAATGATTTGCCAGAAAATCTGAGAGCAAATAACGCATTACAGGGTTATCGTATCGAATATATCGATAGTACAACCAATAATAAAATAAGAAACGTTGTTCGTTATGTCGTTACTGCAAATAAAGTAGTTCCTGTCAGTGAGAACGTTGGAAACACAAGTCAAAAAGCAATTAGATACAGATTTGATGATACAGGTACTCTATTATTTGTTCAGTTAACTCCAAGTAGTTCAAGCGATGTTAAACCAAATGCATCTCCGTTTATCGGAAATCCTGACCAGACAATTTTGATTTCAAACACGTTCTTCTCACCATTAGTAATTGAAGTCGATATGGTTCAAAACACAATCGATACTCTCACAAACTATGTTGCTGGTGAACAAATCAAAGACGTTGATAACGGAATTCTCACATATTACGATGAGGATAGAGTAATTACCAGACAGTTCAATATCTATGAAATCAAGGACGATGTTGGTGATGTTCCACTCTATGAAGTCAAAGAAAAAAGAACAAATATTGATGAAACTCAAAACTTCGATGATGTTACCGAGGATGTTCAATAAAGTTTTTAAATAAAAATCGAGAAAATCCCAATCTAATGAATTGGGATTTTTCTTTTTATCGTATTTATAGTAAATCATAAATTGTGGCAAAGGTAAAAGTAGTAAAAACACAACTCAACGAAAATTTAAATGGGGAAGCATTTAACGACACCCCATCTAACACGATATTTTCATTCGGAAAGTTTTTTGTCACAACAAACTTTGATAATAAAGTAACGATTGACTATACCGACACTCTGAGTTCATTTGTTCGTCCAGTTACTTTAGAGACCCTTGGAGTCAGCGAAGTTCAGTCAGAAATAATCCAAACCTATACAACAAATGCCGTATTAAATCTCGATAAATCTGATTTAAACACATATGTGAGATATGGTTCTGCGTATGAATTCTTAAGAACAAGTATTCAGAATATCATTATGGCATACCCGGGCTCATTGTTCGCCAATTCACAAAAAGATGTTGGTGGAAACCCAACATATTCTGGGTACACTTATGATTCCGTTACAAATATATGCACCTTTTACGTTCCAACTGCTGCCACAGTTAATACGTTTGGATTAGTTTATAATTATGGTAATGACAGTATTCCAGATGATAATGAATTAAAGAATCTGAACTTATCATACGACAAATATGTGATTTGGTCAAATCTTGAACCCGATACTTTATTTAATGTTATTGGATATACTGGAAACACAGTTAATAGTTCTGATTTTCTCACGAAAAATTATTTAAAAATACAGGTCGAAGGAAATCCTTTTGCTCAAATGGGAACTGGTGATACGGGTGCTCTTGATTATCATCTGAGACCAAATAATGTCACATTTGAAGAATTTCGTGCAGTCCTTAATAGTTACGAACAGAACCTTGTCAGTAAGAGAGACGGGAGTAATGGTTTTGTTTTCACGTTAAAAGACCCAACACCTCTTGAAGACGGTGGTATTGTTTATAGTGATTCAGAACTTCTATGGACAACAACCGATAAATATAATATCGATGTTAACACACCAAGTTATCAAAGATTTTTAAAAATTGTGTTAACCATTGGTGCGAAATACGATAAAATCAAAACCGATTTAATTGCGAGATTCTTGACCCCAGCATCACTTCAAACCTATGACTTTACTGATGACACTAAAGTTTCTAAACTCTTAAGGGTTTATGGTAGGGAATTTGACCAAATCAGACAATTTATCGATTCATTGGTGAATATTAATAAAGTCACTTATAACAAATTAAACAATATTCCCGACCAATTAATAAAGAATATGGCTAACACTTTTGGCTGGGACTATTTTTCACTGGTAAATGAAAGCGAGTTGGTCGAAGGTTTTCTAACTGTTGATGACACCGAAAGAGATTTAAATGCTGATATATTACCAGCAGAAATCGACATCGAACTCTGGAGAAGAATAATAAATAATACCAGTTATTTTTGGAAATCAAAAGGTACACGTCAGGCAATTAAATCAATGTTTTTATTAATTGGTATCCCCGAACCATTCATTAATATAACCGAATACGTTTATACCGTGGATGGAAAAATTAACCCTAATACAGTGCCACTTGCACAAGACGATTTCCCAAGTAATTCATTACCATATGATACCAGTGGTTATCCTGTTGCTCCACTGGAAACCAACGATTTTTATTTCCAACTCAGTGGTAATAGCGATAGTGGTCAGGCATATCTTGATGTCTTTAGAGATGCGGGATTCAATCTTCAACAGACTCCCGATAATAAGAAGTCGTGGATTCAAACTGGTTCGACAACAAGGGTTCATTACAGCACCCCACAATATTATCAGGAAGACAGTAGATTGGTGATAAACACCAAAGAAGTTGATGTTGCACTTGATACCGCACGTGGTATTGAATATGATGTTTACGAATATATTCAAAAAGACTTTGCTGCGAATTCAAGTGGATATACGCTTCCATATACTTATGTTAACATATCGAATATCCCACAAGCAGGGAATACATTTACATTACCATATACGGTTGACCAACTTCAAGGTGATTTTGAGGTCAGATATAATGGTATTTTGTTGAATGCACCCTCGATATCTGGTGTAACAACAACAGGTAGCACGACACCAGCAGAATCCGATTACTGGATTGGGTCGGACGGAAAGAGTTTTACTATACCCGAACTTAGTGGTGGGACACGTCCTACTGATGTGATTCAGGCAACCTTTACTTCAACGGGTGGTACGGGTGTAACTGCGGTTACAGGTATTACCGTTGAGTACATCGTAACACGAGTTCAGGCAAAACTTGGTGGTACATATGTGCCATTACCAAGTTTTCCACATGGAGATGTTCAGTTAACGATTAACGGTATTGCCCTCACCAAAGGCACGCCTCAGTTCGTTGCCGATTACATTCTTGACCCAGCGAATTCAACTGGTGGAACTAATAATATCATCATCCAGAATCCCGATGTTATTACATATCTTAATGACAATCCTGATGTGCAGATTTCTTATATGCATGTTGAGGGTAGTAATGACATTAATTTAAGAAGTGAAGTTATTAGAGTTGATAGTTTTAATACTGGTAAGATTTATTTTAATAATAGCGCAAATAAATACGTTTATAAACTTAATTACAAAGTGAATCAGGCAAGCGATGTTAAATTCCTTGTTGATGGCATCGCATTAGAGCCAATTACTGATTACAACATTAATGTTCAGAATCCCTATGAGATTTTCCTACCACGTGGAATCAGATTTGGTACTGTAATTAGTGCATATTATCTCGTTGGGGGCGCAGGGGCATTCGACCCTGTAATTAATGACGTGTTTGGACTTGGTGATATTAGTCAGTTAAGTTTTCTGGAATTCCTTGAACTCGTTCAGAGAAAAATGGTCAATGTCAGAACCAGAAAAATTGTGACAGACTTCAAAGGCGGGTGGTATCCAACAATATTGAGATTATATGAGATATATCTTGAAAGAGCATTACTTCCTGACGATAATCCGTTACAATCAAATGGTTATACGTTCCAGAATCTCTATCCGTTTCTGAGTAAATACAATGCGTTCTTCCAGAGATTTGTTGACCAATTACTCAGTGCAACAATTATTCTGAGACGAGGTGGTTTGTTAATTAGAAACAGCATTTTTACCAAACAAAAACACTGGTATAAACGAGGTGTTAATGTCGCTAATGGCACAACGACTAATGATTTAAGGGGTAATCCCTTATTACAATATTTTGGGGATGACGGCAGTAAATTCAGTATTGTTCAGGAAATTCTTGCTCCACCCCCACCACCTACACAACTGTATGTTGAGACAACAGAGGGTGTGCTTGGTAGTCTTACAACTGGTGGTCAAAACATTATTGGATATGACGAACTTAGTGAGTATGGTATTGATTATAAAATAGTTCCATGTCCATATCCTTCATATCCATATGGTAGTTCAGAACCACTTGGATTACAAAACTTACTTGAAGGCATTGATTATGACATAGAAATATTATCAGATTGTTGGACAAGAGTATCGTTGGATGGACCGCTTGCAATTAATAATTTCAGCCTGACCTTAACTGACTTAGAATACGATACTGATTATCAATATCGTGCATTTGTTGAGTCATTGGCAACAGGTTTTACTGGAAACACACGTCTAATACATACACTTCCAGAACCCCCACCACCATATACAGTAACAACAGTTCCCGTATATAGTTCTGATGTTGGAACAACTGCTATTTACGAAACTGGTGGTATTAATATTGTTGGTAGTTCAGAGGTGGATTATTACGGAATGCAATATAGAGTACAAGGCAGTTCTACTTGGTTAGTTTATGGTAGTGGTCTTGGAACACCATATGTGGGACCGATTGCAGGTACTTCGTGGTATCAAGATATCGAGGGTCTGACTCCTGAGACCACTTATGAACATCGTGCATATATAAGTATTGATGGTGATTTCTATTATGGTAATATTGTAATAAAAACAACAGATGCCATACCATTGGCACTACCGTTCTTATTCAATAATGTTGTTAGCGGTATAACTCAGACCACAGCATATGCCAGTGGTAATATAATAAGTAATGGTAATCCAGACTATACTGTACGTGGTATTGTGTGGGGCACAAGTCCGAACCCAACAGTGGCATTATCGACAAAAACTGCTCAACTCGTGGGAGGAAAGACTCTACCTACAGCAGAGACTGGTATATTTAATCATTTAATTAGTCCGTTATCACCTGATACAACGTATTACGCAAGAGCATACGCAACCAATAGTCAGGGCACAAGTTATGGTTTCTTTAGTACTGGAATGGTATTTACAACACCAGCACCACCTGCTCCAACAACATTTACTGTTTCTGCTCGACTTGAATGGAATTATGATGATGGAAGTATTTTACACGGAACTGGTTATCGTGGCATGGTTTCATTAATTGCTGGTGTTAATCAATATTATGGTGAATGGGAGGTATTTCAAAACACAACAACAGTTACGAATGTTGTATTCCCTAATGTACCAGTTCTTGCAGAACCACTTAGACTTGATTTTACTGACTTAGAAGCCAATTATAATGGTCAATCACTGATTCCTATAGTGGAATGGAGAGTGCCACCAAGTTCGTATTGGACGGGTGGTGATATAGTTTACCTCATCACACATGAGAATCGAAATTCAATTGATGTGAGAATTACTCCTGATTTTGGACAAGTATAAAATTAAAATGATTGTATTTATAGAAAAGTAAAATAGAATGGCATTTATTGAAAGAAAAGACCCTGTAGTACTGAATATCAAATTAACCTCGAAAGGAAGGGAACTCCTATCTTCAGGTCAACTTGATTTCAAAT
>Ga0307377_10006009_pt1 | contig 12830 bp, 7 predicted proteins | sample TR3MG_FD_202535 | JGI IMG/M metagenome (GOLD analysis project Ga0307377, IMG submission 202535) | Soil microbial communities from Risofladan, Vaasa, Finland - TR-3 | ecosystem: Environmental > Terrestrial > Soil > Coastal area > Acid sulfate soil | place: Finland: Risofladan, Vaasa | collected...
GCCGGCAATAGCCAATGCCAGAATAGCTGCGACCACCATGGACAACCCTAATATTTTAAATTTTCTCTTCATAGAAACATCTCCTTTCTTTTTATTATGTTGCCGTTACCTTACTTTAATTACAACGAAGAAAGGGGAAAATTGTTACAAAATATTGACTGAATAATTTTAGGATACCACCTATCTGGGGACATAATACCTAATTTGTAGTAGGCCTAATTGGTATGGTGTCCCTGGAATTCGCGGTATTAACCGAGCGATGCCCATTGCGTAAGGATTTCCGATGAAGGCAGCTTGATTTCTCTTGTTTCGGTAAGCCAGACGTACTCGTTGATAAGCTCTAACACCGTCGAATCTGGTCTTCCGATCTTCTCAGAAAGATCGTCAATCTGAAAGCCCTTGCTCCTGCATAGGTGCCCGATGTGTGAAGTAAGGTTCCTGATTGTTACTAGATACTTGAAATATGATTCAGGACTACCATCACATTTGAAGCTTTTCCGCATTGCCTCATCCCAAGGCATCAACGCCTTCGGCCTGATGGCGAAGAGGATCTTAGAAGCTGCCGTTGGGCCAATATGTACCTCTGACTCATTGCTATAGCGAGAACGCCGCGCACCCATCCTATCCTTCAGGGAACCGTAAGCATTAGCGGCACTATCAATTTCTTGATCTGCAAGTTGCCAGAGAGGTGTCTTATCGCTAAACAAAGTAGCGCAGTTCCTTTGGTACCAATCCAAAATACTTTTGGATGCAACTTGATGTTGGTCCTTCGAAAGGTGTCTGCACCCCCAGTCGTTTAACCAGTTCAGCAGGGCATCGCGATGTTCTTGAATGGCGAGATCCAATCTATCGCCAATAGTAGATCTGAAATTCACGAGCGAAGTATTATAAGGAGTGAGAGAGTCGAACAACAAACCCGCTACCGCTACTTTGCCGAGTGTAACGTCTTTAATATTCATTAGTGAGAACCTCCAGAATTAAAATACCTCATTTGATGCATAGTTATGTTCAGAATACACTGGAGGTTCTTTTCGGTCAAGATTTGTCTTGGTTTGGCGATTGCAAGAAAGTCAGAATTGTTCAATCAGGTTCCCAGTAGATAGTGAACAACATAAGCAAATGTTGCCTAAGTTGAGTAATTCATTCTATACTCAGTCCAAATAGGCCCGCCAAACAACTAATCTACCGTTGACATTCCATTGTAAAACCGTTACATTATTTGAAAAAGGGGGCATACAACGAAAGCGAAGGTTAGAATTAATCCGAAGACTGGTGTTTTATACGTGCCTAAGGAACTTCTCAACGACGGGTTCAGTGGAGATGTGTATGTTTTAGGTAACGCAATGACATTCACTGTCCTCCATCCGAGTGCAGATTTAGAACGGGTGAAGGAAAGTCTTGAGATTACCTTAAGAGATATCAATCTGCGATTGAAGAGGGAACAATCTGGCACGACTGATAAAACGGATTCAGATTATAAAGGGCTAGTGCGAAATAAAATACAAAACACTAAAGGGGGAAACAATAGATTACGCTGAAATTGGTTTCAAAGTGTTATCCGTAGGGTGGAATGGACATTCAAAGAGATTAAAACTAGAGAATAACGAACAGTATCTGAATGTTCCATTATCAGCGTGTGTTGGACAGGGGGATACCGTACAATTAAGCGATAGTGATGCATGGGTAGTATGTAACAATGGTCTTTGCCAGATCCTTCCGGTGTTTATTGCCCGCGATGAACTATGTCTTGGAGATTCAAAAATTGAGTTGCTAGTTAAGGAGATTACCGAATCTGAAGAATACGAAGCGGTGCAATCTCTAGCGAACTATCACTATCGGGATTCTAAACTTCACGGTCGTACAGCTCGCATCATAGCACGGACGTTCCACCCATTATATCCACAAGTACTTGGATATATAGAATTAGCCACACCTTTTTATATGAATAAGGCTAGAGCGAAAATACTTGACGCTCCCTTCAGCTGTAATGGTATTAGCTGGGAACATTGGGATAGGGATACTACGCGTAAGTATATCCATCTTATGGCTCGAATTGCTAGGTGTGTAGTCTATCCAGAATTTCGTGGTCTGGGATTGGGACAGGTCTTAGTAAAACATGCTATCGAATTTGCTAAGACCCGGTGGCAAACTGCAAAATATATTCCCTTTTTCCTAGAGATTTCAGCTGACATGCTGAAATTCGTACCTTTTGCTGAAAAAGCAGGTATGGTTTTTATTGGCGAAACTGAAGGAAATCTGAATAGAGTCTACAAAGATATGGAGTATCTGACGCGCAATGTAGATAGAGTAAGAGGTGGTGAGATTGTCTCCGAGGAGTCCTGCGGTATCGTAGATCAACAAGTTGCACGGATGAATCGCACTCTATCCTTAATGAAAACGCAAGGTCTTTCACGAGGTGAGATACTTAAGCGGCTTAAAAGGCTATCGCGCGATCAGGTTCTTCGGGACTTTGCGCTTTTCCACAAGATAGTAAGTTTGCCAAAACCGACTTATATGAAAGGTCTTAATCTGTCGGCAGAAGAATATCTGCTAAAGCGTGTCCAGGTAATTAAGCCTAATAATAGTAAAACAAGACCCTTCATTCAAATGGAACCGACCCAAGGACCAGTAACATTAGACAATGTTAGTTTAACATTCACTTCACGAGTTCGGCGGAATAAACTGACGCACAGCATTCAGCAGGCATTTGGGATATCTCCAGATTCTATTGAGTCGGTTGTTGTTCGTCATTTAACTTTAGAGATTCAGCCTGGCGAAGTTATACTCGTTATTGGCCCCTCCGGGTCGGGCAAGACAACATTGGTTAACTTTTTAGCTGCAGGGTTAGCGGGTTGGAAAGGCGGAGAGATGAAAGGCAATGTATCTTGGCCTATCAACTATAAACCTGGGACGTTCAAGCCAACGAAATCTCAGAAAGCCTTGGTTGAGCTCATGCAGGGAGGTGATGTTTCATCTGCGTTACATCTCATGGGTTTAGTTGGTCTATCGGACGCCTTCATATACCTTAAGAGATTTGATGAGCTGAGTAGAGGGCAGCAGTATAGAGCTATGCTTGCAATGATGATTGCTGGCAACTACAACGTTTGGCTTATCGACGAGTTCTGTGCAAACTTAGACACAGTTACAGCAAATGTTGTCAGTGACAAACTGCAAAGCTTGGCGCGAAGTCTTGGGGCCACAGTGGTAGTAGCAGCGCCGCATTGTGATGCTTTTATCTCAACGCTCAAACCAGATAAAGTGATAAAACTAACTACTGCTTGGGAGCATCAGATACTCTGTGGGAAAGAGGAAACACAAGATCTTACACCCACTAATTTACAGCGTGGGCGCATACTTAGCCTGCGATTGCGTCCAGATTTTCTTCAAGCAGTTAACCTTCGTCATAAGGTGAGCACTATACGTGCCGGTCGAAAGCGTATAGAGCGAGGACTGTTGGTTTTGGAATCTGCACATAAATCTATCTTAGTGCGTGTTTCAGAAGTAAAATACAAGCGTCTCAGTAGTTTGACTGATGAAGAGGCTAACAAGGATGGCTATGCTAACGCTCAGCAACTGAAAAAGGAGTTGTGTTCAATTTATCCTAGACTACGGCCAAACAGTATTGTTACTTTGATAACGTTTGAGAAGATCGGTAGAAGTGATGTAATCCTCTGATGATAGTTCTTCCTGCAATGAATGAACCAAACTAATAGGGATTGGAAGTGACTGTGGGTGTAGAGATTGAGCGGAAAGGACTTCATAATTGGATGATTGATGCTTTTGATGCACTACCACGTTGTCAGGATGCTTTTTTCCAGGGTACTTGGCAAAAAGGTAGATTACGTTATAAAGGAGAACCAATAAAAGATGATGTTATAGCAGAATTTAGTGCAAGGCTAATTTGTGCAGCAATCAATGAAAAGAGACAACTGCTATTACTTATACCTGAAACGCATCGTAAGTTATCGGCATTACTCTTATCCACCGCCCTCGTTATGAGCTCCATAGATTTAATCAATATAAAACAGACAGGGCGGCGAGTTTTCTATTTCGGACTAACTACAGGTATCAAGTCCGATATATCAAGTATCACTATAACCGGACTCTCCTTGTCCCAGGTATTCACACAAACTTATCATCGGGGAACTATAGAAGGAACGAGAAAAAGCTTCGGCTCTTTACCTAGTATTCTATGTGTGTACTCTCCACGTGATCCAACAGAATCGATATCGAGGTTTTCTCCGCTGTGGGTAGCTATTGATTGTGCAGATACCCCCTCTATATGGTGGCTTCAGCCCCTGCTAAAATATCTATGCAATGAACAAATACCTACCATTGCTTGGTCTACAAATCCACTTTCCTCCGTGAGGACAGATTTCCAGAGTATGACTGCACAAATATTCCAGTGGCCCTCTTTTGTGACCCAACCAAAAAATAATTTGGACGTTCTCGCAAGTCCAGAGACAACTATCATTACCTATATAACGCCCCATATCATGACTGGTTCATTAGCGGAAAGCGTTTCCGATTTCCTTAAACAAGCTTACAGAGCACTATCGTCGGCAACAGCAACTAAACCAAGTCGGCTTGGTCAAGATGCTTTGGCCGTTGGTTGGAGATACTTACGATCATTAGAACGACTAGTCATGCCATTTGACCTCTTTGAATCAGAATCTAGCCACTATTGGGGGATCAAATCTATTAGTCGACTAAAAGATGCATTTGATAAATTTATATCTATTGTCGGCACTGCGGCTGTAGATATTAGAGAACAACTAGATACGGCAAATTATTATATGGGGATGGTTTATGAAATATTTCAAAGCAACGACCCTCCATATTGGGATGTTTTAGTAGATCTGTGCTTGCTCGATGTACCTGAGCAACACGCAAGGGTATTTGTTTTTTCGAGTGCGGGTCAGAAAGCAATGTTTACCTTTGCCTTATTAGCGCGTGCAAACACGTCAGAAGATGATTTGGCGAAGATGCGGATTTGGCTGCTGTCCTTTAAAGATGCCATTAAAGAGATAGAAAATTTTTTAGATAGGACCTATGTTAGCAAGCACAATATGAATGAAGAAAGTGAAGATCTTTCTATTTTACCAAAAAAGCTTACTTGGGATTTTATCCATGTGAATATTCCTAATCAGATAAACTCGCAAAAAATATCTCCCTTTCTGCGATTTGGGAAATGTGATTTTATAGTATATCGTCACCAAGTGGCTTCTCTGAACAGATTAGTTAATAAATGGGGAGAAGCTATTATTGTAGACAATCAAATGAACATGACAACTCTTTCGACTCTCTGCCATATAAAACCATTATTAGGGGTTCCCTGTAATGAGCCATCATGTCGAGTGTGTGAGGCTAGGACTGTTGTTGGGAAACCAATCGCATCGCCCCCTAAACTCGTATCCAAACCTTTGTGGGAACCTCGAACAGAAGTAGAGGAAACGGAACTGCTTTTTAGAGAAGAAGAGCCAGATGTGATGGAATCAGATTACGAAGATATTCTGTTAGATGATGAGATCGATCTTGATAGCGATCAGCTAGTTCTAATCGATACGGCGTTAGAGGTTAAATTTACAGGTGGCTGGTCTGGGTTATTTCGACCAGACACGTTATTACACATTGTTCAAGCTGGTCCATCAAAAAATAGTATAGAGCGGCGATATGTTAAGTCACTTCGCCAAAGTGATACTGTTGTATACATATCTGGGCAGAGAAGACAGAGTTTGTATGAACTAGTCCTGTCAAGAGTACATAGACATCCTTCTATTGAGATCCATCTAGCTATCATACGCCAATGGCAATCCGAGATAAGGCAAGGATATGCTAATTGGCGACAGGAGGGTAAGACTCTTGGAGATTTACTTTATGAAATGCGTAAGCTTGGTAGCAATTTGGAAACAGATATGGCTCTACGGTTTTGGATAGCTGGTGTCACTTTAAGGCCTCGTGATCGTCTAGATATGCGGCGTATCGCCGAAATTCTCAACTTACCTTTTGTACGTAAACATTACGAGAGAGTTTATCTTGCAGCAGAACGAATCGTTGGTTTACACATATCACTTTCTCTACGTCTAAACAATTGGATACAATCCGGAGCATTAAGTTCTGGAACTGATGAATTAATTGATGAAGCTACGGGTTTAAGCTTTAGTGATGTGCAAGATTCGTTATTGCTCTTGAAAGTAGAGAGTGTATCTGAAGTATCTGGACCTTTCTATGAATCTACACTTGGTAAGATTGAAAGGAGTAGATTAAGTGAGTAATGCTGGTTGGGATTTTGAAGAAGAAGTAAAACTGACTAAGTACCTCGCTGAACAAATTTGTAACAAAGCCTTAGGGCGTTTGGATAACGAGTGCAAATACAATTACCCTCGTGACGTCTATTTTATTGGGAACTTGCGCCCAAAAGAAAACGAAGAATATCAGAGTAGTTCCTCTTCTATGCAAGAATTACTTAATAAAATGTCCCCGGTTGCGTTCGGTGCTGAGTTTCGTTTGAGGTCCAGTAACAACGAAATTTCTATTGATGTTGAACTCAGTTGGACTTGTTATTATCGGATTTTCCCAACTTATGAAGAGCAGTATGCATATTACGAACGGAGATCACATATAGAGACTGAGTCTTTACAAGGCAAACAGGAAGATGGAAGAGATTTGGATCAAGTTCAGGAACCCCCAACTACGGAAGACGAAGCAGATGCTTCTGAGGATTCACCTGAAATAACAAACGAAACAGATGCATCGGAAGTTATTCTGACAGCTACTGACCGTCGTCATTCACGAGTACCCCGTGATTTGCTTATGATTCGTTTTCGTAAAATTTCTTGCTCAGCTCAGGGAAGAGTAACAATGCATCAAGCAAGATCAGGTAAATGGAAGATTGATGCCCATGAATTACAGGAATCATTAGATAAAGAAACCAACCGCGCACGAGATACTGTAATAAGTGATACAGATAGAATCCGTACCACTGACACGCCACAAGAGTTTATCAGAGTGCCAGACTCCGCGTTAGACTCAAAAGAAAGTTATCAGAGTTTTATGCGGTCCATGGGCAATGATGTAATACCGGAATGGAAGTGGGAAGTCCAACTCAGAACAAGGTCATACGTTGGTTTAGCAGAAAAGATAGTAGTATTTGAATTCACAAATGCTTCACCAATGCCTGAGAATGCACCCAATAACGAAGCCTTTATGTTTGATACCAGAGCGAACTTCCAAATCGTCACGGGAGAGGTATTACCTTTTGAATTAGATAGTGCTCCGAGAGGCTTTAGATATGATCGTAAATTATGGGGTCGCGGCTTCAATTGTGCTGTAGAGCCATCAACTAATTCAAATAGTTCCAAAAACCACTTCATAACAACTCATGCTCCCGTTTACAGGCAAATGAGATATGTCTCCCTTACTCAACCCTCAGCATTGTTTTCGGAGTTATCAAATGACCCTGTACCTGTATTAGAGGTCATCCTAGATTCTATGGTGAATTATAAAAAAGTATGGCAACAGGTACGTAATAACTATGTCGAGTCCTATACTAATTGGGAGGTTGAATCTAGCGCCGAGTTTCAGAAGGATGCGCAGCAATTTGATGAAGAAATAGAAAGATTTCGGCAAGGTTTAGAGCTGATAAAACAAAACAGCGATATTAAGTTGGCCTTCAAATTGACGAACGAAACGTTTCGTCGCGGAGATCCAAGGAAAATTGGATGGCACCTATTTCAGATCGTATTCCTAGTTAGCCAGATTTCCAGTGTAGCAGCACTATCTTCTAATCAACCCAGTCCAAATGATAGAAGGATTGTAGACATTATCTACTTTCCCACTGGCGGTGGGAAAACGGAAGCATATTTGGCGACAATTGTCTTCCATTGTTTTTTCGACCGCTTACGCGGGAAATCGGCGGGCGTTACTGCTTGGACTCGTTTCCCGTTGCGATTATTGACGCTACAGCAAACTCAGCGAGTTGCGGACGTAATTGGTATTGCAGAGTTGGTCCGCCGTGAACAAAAAGATCCGCGGCTGTTTGGTGAAGGAGTTGATGGTTTTGCCGTTGGGTACTTTGTAGGGCGAGAAGCGACTCCTAACGAGATATCCGCACCTTATTCCAGCGACGCACCAGATCCAACTTGGAGTCAAGCTAATGATTCAAGAGCTCGCCAACGATGGAAGAGGGTTGTTCGATGTCCTGCTTGCCGTGCTAACACTATTACAATTGATTTTGATCCTGATAGAGTTCTCGTTATTCATCGTTGTACGAACCCTAATTGTCTTTTTACAAACGGAGTAATACCAGTGTATGTCATAGATAATGAAATCTATCGCTATTTACCAAGTGTAATAGTTGGCACAATTGACAAATTAGCGGGAGTCGGCAATCAGCGGAAGTTCTCTCTAATATTTGGTGAAGTGGATGGTTATTGTAGCATTCATGGTTATTATAAAGGTAAATGTTGCCAGAAGGACTGTAGGAATTCTAGTCGACTGCATACTAGGATTCCCTCTGGTCTGACCGGGCCAACATTGTTTATCCAAGATGAGTTACATCTTCTGAAAGAAGGACTAGGCACTTTTGATTCACACTACGAAACCTTCGTCCAACGTCTTCGAGAGGAATTTGGGCAAAGCAATCCTATCAAGATAATTGCTTCATCAGCTACCATTGAAGCATTTGCCCGACAAATAGAGCACTTGTACGCTCGAGCTCGAAGCGAGGCGAGAGTCTTTCCAGGACTTGGACCAACTTCCAGGGAATCCTTCTTTGCAGAGACACTTAGTTATCCACAGCGTCTATACATCGGTATAATTCCACATAATAAGACGATTTTTAATACTATATTGGAGTTAATAGAATATTATCACCGTGAAATCCAGACATTACAGGGAATTGGCTCTACGGATCCCAATCCCTATGGAGGATCATTAGTACCTGGAACCCTAGAATATCATAGATTATTAGACTTCTATATAACGTCAGTGACATATTTCTTAGCTAATCGGGAGTTGAATTCCATTCGTACTGACCTAGAAGGAGATGTGAATCCAAACCTCAGGAGTGATGGTCTACTTGAGCTCGAAATAAACGAACTCACAGGTAGCACCAGCACTGATGATGTCACTCTCATATTAGAGAATTCCGAAAAGCCTGCCGGACCAGGCGCATCACCAAGGGCGATACTAGCTACAAGTATGATTAGCCATGGAGTCGACATAGACCGTTTCAACAGTATGGTTTTTTACGGAATGCCTAGGCAAAACGCTGAGTATATTCAAGCATCAAGCCGAATTGGCCGTGCACACGTTGGCATTGTCTTCTCTTGCTTACATCCGGTCAGAGAAAGAGATCAAAGCCATTACTCTTATTTCTGTAAGTTTCACGAGTTTTTGGGGCAACTCATAGAACCTGTAGCTATCAACAGGTGGTCCAAATTCAGTGTTAATCGCACCTTGCCTGGTTTATTTATGGGTATATTATTACAATTAATCGCTAATAGATCAGGCGATATTAATCCGGACCGTTACTATATGTTAGATTTCGTGAAAAAGAAAATTAGCGAAGGAAGTATAACTTCCGACATGTTTATACCATTCTTAGAAGAGGCTTACAAAGTAGAAAACGCCAGTAATGTAGGTGAAATAGCATTTCGTGATGAGATTCGCTTGCGAGTTCAAGAATTCCTAGATCAGATAATTGGTGCGATTCCGGGTACCACATTTGTGTCTGAAGCTCTTATCCCGAAGCCGATGCGTAGCCTTCGAGATGTTGACGAATCTGTAGAAATCGAAATGGACGATCTGGGTTCCCAATGGGCAATAATGTCCCATAGCCGTCAGAATGAAGGAGGCTAAACATGGGTCGTAAAATGTACCGTGGCAAGCAGCAAATAATGTTTAACAATTTACCTGGAAGAACATTCGATTTCGAACGCGTTGCAACAATCGCTAGGGTGACTACAATAAGGGGTATCCAAAGGACTGACCTGAATATTGCTATAGTTCTGCGTAGAATTACTGAAGAAGCGAGAGCTTGGCATTCGCAATATAGGCCAATATTTAGAGATGATGTCCTACAGAATCCAGCTAGATTTGTGTTAATAGACCCCCAAAGTGTGCAATCAGAGATGTTCCCGAAAGTGTTCTGGTGCCAGAATCAGGCTTGCGGGCGTGTTCTTGATTACAGTGGTCGAGATTCATTACCTCCAAAAAAATGCCCCATTTGTAATCAAGGAGAGCTAGTACAATTACGATTCATAAAAATACATCGTTGCGGGTCATTACAACCACTGCGCCCACCGACATGCTCGAAGTGTCACTCTAGTGACCATATGGCCTTAGAAACAAGAGGTAGTGAACGTATTTCAAATTTCCGTTGGATATGCCGCCGATGTGGAAATCCCATTTCTGTCTACGGAGGACGTTGTTCAGAATGCCAATGGCCTGATTCAGATCCAAATTCGAGAAGAATGGATATCGAAGTTCATCGTGCTGGTAGGACTTATTACGCTCATACTGTTGTACTACTTAATATTCCGCATCGTGAACTAGACTCTTTTTTTGCTTTGCCGGAATGGCCAGCTATAGTCGCTGCAAAGTTTCTTGATCTACCTGAAGTTAAACAAAGACAACTCTCTGACTTCACATCAACCGAGTTTGTTGGTTCAGATATTTCTGATAATGGAATCACGGGATCAGATTTGGATAGCCTTCTAAGTAGGCAAGCGAGTGGCGAAATCACTGCGGAACAATTTGTAGCGGAAATGAACTCTTTACGCAGAAGGCGGCAACAGGAACGACAGTCTATATCGCCAAGTAATATAGCAAACTCTTTAGCACAGAATACCGGAGTACCTAACTCAGTATGGGAAGATGTGGGACAAGAGTTGTTAGATGCAGTCATGCCTCTGGAGAATTCTCAACCTCAAGATATTTTATCTGAAATACCTATGTCATTACCGGCTCAATCTGCTCAACGCATGGGGTTCTCTCGTTTGGCACTCATCAATGACTTCCCTATTATAACTGCTACTTATGGTTATAGTCGCGCGAAATATGTACCTAACCAGTGTCGATTAAATCCTTTTCCGCCTGATCGAGAACATGGTGGTCGATTCCCTATTTTTGTTGACCAAATTCAAGCTGATGCATTGTTAATAACGCTAGAGGCTAATCGTTTATGTACTTGGCTAGAGCGAAATGGATTCACTCCCCAAATACCAGCAGGAACCAATTCTACTTTATCACAACAAGCATATTTTGCTCGTTTATTTCATGGTATCCCTACACGTGAGACACTACTTAACGACAGGCCTGAAGCCAGGATGGTTTTTGGATTATTGCACACTCTCAGTCATCTTTGTATTCGACAAGCAGCATTACTCTGCGGGCTTGATAGGAGCAGCTTATCAGAATATCTCTTACCGCCAGCTTTGACATTTGCCATTTACAGTAATCATAGGTTTGGGGCTACTATAGGAGCATTAACCGCCTTGTTCGAACAATCTGTGGAGGAGTGGTTAAATGCTGTTCGTGATAATCAACAGTGTATATATGATCCTGTATGCTACGAAAGAGAGAGCAGTTGTCACGCATGTACTCATCTGCCTGAAACTAGTTGTAGATACTTTAACTTGAATTTGAGTCGTTCTTTACTCTTTGGAGGACCAGATCCCCAGCTAGGGCACATACACTTTGGATATTTTGATCCATCCCTACATGAATAGCTAGATGAACAATGCCGACTATCAACATGATACAGTTGAATTAGTTATTACACCGCCAGAACCTTATGGAGCTTCGCTGGCATACCGTTTTCGTGCACGCATGACCCTTGGTGTTATCATACAGCTCATTGCACAAGCTCATACTCACATTCTAATTGCCTCTCCATTTCTTCAAGATTGGGATCAATGTAAGATGAATACACTTGGTGACTCTCTTAAACACGCAATAGAAAGAGGTGTGCATATTGACATTGTAAGCACAGGAATCGGAGTAGAGATTATACGAAATAGCCTTACTCTTTTAAATTCGCGTGGTAAAATAAATCTATTCCGTCCAAAACCAAATATTGAAGATGAGAAGGTATTAGGGTCGCACGCGAAAATTATAGTCACTGACTCTCAACATGCCTATATTGGAAGTGCTAATCTTACTAGCCCTGGACTAACCGGTAACTTAGAAATGGGGGTTATGCTTCATGGTGGAGTAGCAGCACAGATTTCTGCGTTTTGGAAATACCTTATAGATGAGGAGAATTATTTACAACACGAATCATTATAGTTTGGTCAAGGTGCTGAACTAGGCATTATCGAAGTGAGTAGGTGGACGTAAGGATTAATAAATAACCTACCCTTGCCATCATCTAGAAACTTGGCTCTAAGCAATGCTCTCGGGGAAGAAGTTATTATGGTGGTGGTGGCCACACAAATGATAACGAAAAGATCTTTGTATGAAAATCTAACGACTGCCTTATCCTGCGGGGGGTTCTAGGTATCGTCCTCTTAAGTGGGCCGAAGGAGACTCGAACTGTGTGTCAGGTCACATTCCGGCAAAAAGTTTGGACAGGCGCGATGTCCTCGCTTACCCTTCGTAACAAGCTCCGCAATCGCAGAGATTGCCGCGCCCCGACAAATCGGGGCTCGCAATGACACGGGAGGTTGGTGCTCCTGTTAAAAATACCGGCAAAACAAGATATAATCGATGAGATACCAGACAATAGGCGTTCTTTTTATGAAGTCCAGTCTATGCTAACATGTTCCCTCGCCTTTCTCTTCATGAGCTAATCCTGCATACCCTGCAAAATGATTGTTGACAACAGC